>Ga0326728_10022119_pt1 | contig 11846 bp, 6 predicted proteins | sample MB3enrmetagenome_FD_207602 | JGI IMG/M metagenome (GOLD analysis project Ga0326728, IMG submission 207602) | Lab enriched peat soil microbial communities from McLean, Ithaca, NY, United States - MB31MN | ecosystem: Environmental > Terrestrial > Soil > Wetlands > Peat | place: USA: New York... | reverse complement strand
GGGGTAACTGCTACATGAGCTTCTTTCAAGAGCCTTTCTGCGACTGTTGTCCCATTTCCATAATCGCTTACATCAGCAAAGGCATAAAAAGCTCCATCTGGTTTTTTGCATTCAAAACCTATTTTGCTCAGACCTTCAATAAGAACATCACGTCGCACTTTAAATCGGTCAACCATTGCTTTAACTCCGTCCTGTGGTCCCTGAAGAGCTTCAAGCCCTCCGTACTGAACAAACGTGGTTGCACTACTTACAGAATGAGACTGGATCTTCAGCAGAAGCTTGAAAATCTCTGGAGGCGCAGTCAGGTATCCAAGTCTCCAGCCTGTCATTGCATAGGCTTTGGAAAAACCATTTACTGTTATGGTTCTTTCCTGCATCCCGTCAAAACTGCCAATGCTGATATGCTCCCTGTCATAGATGATTTTCTCATAGATTTCATCCGAGACTACTAAAAGGTCATGGTCAATTGCAAGATCAGCAATACACTGTAAAATCTTTTTCCCAAATACTCCGCCTGTTGGGTTTCCTGGACTGTTTACTACAATCAGTTTGGTTTTATCATTTATGTAATCCACAAAGTTGTCCGGAAGAAAACCTTTTTCAGGGACTGTTGGAATCCATACAGATTCTGCTCCTGCAAAACGGATACATGCGTCATAAGTCACCCAAGCTGGATCAAAAAGAAGAGCCTGGTCTCGATCATCGAGAACTCCCAACATTATCTCAAAAATTCCCTGTTTAGCCCCGGGAGTCACAAGAACACTTGCATCTACCACATCGATTTTGTTTTCTCGTTTCAATTTTTCGGCAATAGCTGTTCTTAACTCAGGAATGCCGCCAGAAGGTGCATAGTGAGTTTTGCCCTCATACATAGCTTTTACGGCAGCATCGCAGATATTATGAGGGGTACTGAAATCAGGTTCACCAAGGCTGAAGTTGATAACGTCTATACCCTCTTTAATCATTCTGGTAGCAATGTTGGAAATCCTGATCGTTGCGGATTCTTCTACACGCTTTAGCCTTTCGGATGTCATAGCGATGGTCCTGATTTGTCACATTTTGTTAGTTTATGAAAGATGTTCTCGAATTTCACAGCCGTTGCACCAGCTTTACTGCAGCTTCAACTGCTCGTTTTGCATAGTCCACACGTTCATGAGCCGCCATCCGAGTCATGCCTGGGCCAGGAATCCCAAGAGTAACAGGTTTATTGAACTCAAGGGAGAGATCCATGATCTTCCTTGCAGCATGCTGCATAACCACCTGGTCATGATCAGTCTCACCTTCGATTACCGACCCTATGGTAACCACGGCATCGATATCATCCCTCTGGCAAAGTTTCTTGATTGCAAGAGGCATATCAAAAACCCCTGGAACAAGAATAATCTCTTTAACTGTTGCCCCAAGGAATTCTGCATGTTCTCTTCCCAGCAGTTCCATCTGATAAGTTAGATCCCTGTTAAATTCAGCTACAACAAATCCCAAGCTGATGGTCATTTAATAAAATCTCCAGTCTTCGCTTTTACTTGAATTACTTCACATTCTCAAAGGGCCTGAATCTCCAAACCCCTGCCTCTGTCCTGTACCGGCCTCTCGAATCAGATTTTCAGGCTTAAGTAACAATTTTAGTACATTTAAAGCGTGTTCTCGGGTCCTTCTGTCCATAAGAAAAGCGAGTTCTTTTTCATCTTTTCCTTCATCCTCATGGACAAAGACCTCAATAATATGGATATTGGTCATAAGCTGAGCCATGATAAGACCCTGAGAGGCCTCATGTGCGCACATCTTATCCTTCTCCTGTGCTCCGGGCATTCCAAGGGCCATTACGATATCGCAGCCTTCTTCCTCAATAAGTTTTTTGGCTGCGACCGGAAGGTCCTTTATCCCAGGCACAGTAACTCTCTTAATCTTTAAAGATACATTTTTCTGTATCTCATCAATTGCTGCACTCCCCATATTATAACGTGCGAACGTAGTATCTGCAATTCCTATTGTAGGCATGTGAATCCGATCGAAATTTTAAGATTACAACCTTTTTCCGGGTTTTCCTGAAAAAGTTCGTTGCTTCTGCAATTTTTTAATTCATAACCTGTCAATAACTTGTATTGCAGCTTCTGTCCCGGCCCCCACGCTGTCAATGTAACCTCGTTTATTCAGCACAATTTCCAACTGCTGGATTGTTGAGAGCACATCTCTTGCTGTGACAATTCCCATGCATCCAATCCTGAAAATTTTACCCTTCAGACGTTCCTGCCCACCAGCGATGATTATACCACGCTTCTTCATATCGTTTTTTATATCCTCCCCATCAATTCCCGTAGGCGCCTTCATAGCAGAGATAGTGTTGGAGTAAAGGCTGTATTCATTAAGCTGTGGGAACATCTCGATGTTCATCACGGCAACTGCCGCCCTTATAGCTTCCGTAAGAGTCCTATGCCTTAGAATCCTTGCCTCAATTCCTTCTTCTTTTACGATATGTAGGGCTTCCTGAAGTGCATAGAAGAGAGGAATTGCAGGGGTGTATGGTGTTTCTGGCTTGGGTTTGTTGGCACTCTTTTTATATGCTAGAAGGTCATTATAATATGGCCTCTTTGCTATCCCTTTCATAGCTTCAAAGGCTTTTTCACTTACTGAGACTGCTGCAAGTCCAGGAGGCGCTGCAAGACATTTCTGTGAACCTACGACAGCAATGTCAACTCCCCATTCATCGACTTTGACATCATCCCCTCCAAGGGATGTCACACCGTCCATGATAAAAACTGCTTCATATTTTTTTGTAAGTTTGCCGATTTCTGCAGCTGGGTTAAGAATACCTGTGGAAGTTTCATTGTGAACGAGAGTAACAGCTTTTGCCCCGTTCTCTAGCTTTTCTTTGACCATTTCAATATCAATAGGATGACCCCATTCGAAAACTAGAGGCACAACTTCCGCATAGAGAGCTGAAAGATCTTTGAAACGTTCTCCAAACTTTCCATTTTCGATAGCTATAATCCTATCGCCACTCTGCGTCACAGACCCAACAGCAGCTTCCATACCCGCAGTTCCAGAACCGCTAAGTACAAAAATGTCATTATTTGTCTGAAAAATACTGGAAAGTATTGTCCTGCAATCGGTATAGATACCTGCAAACTCCGAACTCCGATGATTGATCATCGGTTTTGACATTGCTCTAAGAACTCTAGGTGCAACAGGTACGGGACCAGGCATCATGAGAAGATTATCTTCCAGATCCATATGTATTATGCTCCACATTCTTTAATATTTAATTAATTTTTGCTTATTTAATTATTTAATAAATTTATTCAAATTCTACATTTTAAAATCTAAACCTATGAAACAATTAAGATTTATTTCCTTGGACTATATGTATACGAAAAGTTCAGCGCATCTACCCTAAAAATATTCAACTGGAAATAAAAATATTTTCATCACTTTGGACATTTCAGATACTGAATCAAATTCAAGATTTAGGTTTGAATTGAACTATGGTATCAATTTGATGTGTTTCTAGTTTCCAGTTTCAGCACCTACCATTACTTTCGGAAAAAGTTGCTTTTATTGGTCCCTAATAGGCTTCAATAAATCATTTTTTTGTTCCCACGCCGACTACCTTTCCTTTTTTATAACCAGTACAGCAGAATTCCATTCTAATATACGCAAAACGACTGAGAGAAAGATACCAGTAGATACTTTTGGGGAGAACTTTTCCACTTAACCCTGATATTGCAACTGGAAAATTGACTTTTTCTTACTTTCTCTAATCAATCTTATTGTCATATCCTCATATTAATACTTCCAACAGGAACTCACCTTTCAAGCACATGAACTTGTAAAAAACTATTAATATACTTCAAGTTTACTGCTTCTTCTATAGAGTCAGCTGGAGAAATGTGAATGACAGGGAAATAAATGAGATCTCTTACGAGAGTCAGCTGTTCCCTTTCAGCTTTCTCAAATGCGCCAAGCATTTTCCTGACAGTAGAAAACCTAAGATCAACATCTGCAGACTCTATACTAGCAATAATGGACTGATTTAATCCTATCCTTTTAGCCAGATCCCGCTGGGTAAACCCGATTTCACTTCTTCTTTTTTTAAGATTTTCGGGTGTTGGAAGCTGCATATGTATTACCCATATTAATTATGATATTTAATCTCATTGGTTCACATAATTTAAAAATATATATATATAAATCATTTACAGGAATAAATAATAGATATCAAGAAAAAACTTGGCAATAAAATTTAGGAAAAAAGTTAAATTCCAAAATATTCACGTTTATATACCCGTAAAGGTTTGCTACTGATGCTGATACAAGAGCATAACGCAACATGAGAGCCATACTATCATTTATTCACTTTCATATCTGTAGGTCAGCTCATGATATTGTTATATTAACTTTCATTTCTTTAGGCTAATATAAAAAAAGTGTTCAAGGATTATTATTTAGTTCTATTAGGCAAGAAGCTATCGTTTAAGCTATTGAAATTCAATTGTTCTAAGGTAATTGCCAGAGCTTTAAGATTTTGGCTAATATTATCCACAAGATGATAAGAAAGAAAATCTCGACACGAGATTTACATTAAACCATCAAGACAGGAACTGAGCCGTTATCAGTAAACTGTTGACTCTACATCCTGTCTTACTTAAAGAAATACGAATATAATTGATACACAACCTTTGCCAAAAAGATCTGTCAACAAAAAATTTGAATCAAACATTTTAGTGCGATAATGGCATATGCCTCATTTTTAATATTTGTTATTTGTTATGCAAATTTGTGGCAAAGTTGAAAATATTAAATAAATTATTTACTAAGCTTTGGAAAAATTTGATAGATACATATTCTCAAATGCCAGTTGTACAATAACTTTGAATAGACATCATTTGTTTTTTTTGCGCATAAATACCTTCCTACAATTCGGATTTCCAAATATAATAGGTAGATTCCTTATTAATGAATAAGAAATGGGAACCCAAAAAACACTTACTATTCACATGTAAAAACAGTATACTGTATTGATATAACCAATTTTTTAAGGACTAAAATTCCATCATCATCTATAGGGAAAATTGTTATCATTTTTCACCTGATATACTGAAGATAGTACCTATAAAAAAACTTTTATGAATGTCTAAAAAACATTATCTGTTCATTATTACAAACAACCCAATTTCAGCAGATATACACAAGAATACCACCTCTTTTTTTCAACATGACAATAGCTTAAAAATTAATCCAACTTTCAATTATAATGTTGGATAAATAAGATACAAATCATATACATTTGCACATATTAGGAATGGCTGCTAAAATGCAGCAAATTAAAGAAAAACAAAAGAAAATAAACTAATAGTGCATAATAAAACCAGTTGGCCAGAAAAAAGGAATATTCGAAGAATTATACCTAAACCCTAAAAATAAATAAAATGATAAAATTTAAATAGGCTTCATGCCATTAAGCAGAAAATCAAAAGCTTAAGCTTTGTAAGTAGGTTTGTGCTTTTGACAATTGAGAGCTTAATGCTATAGTTTTCTTAGTTAGACAGAGTAAGTACTATTAAAGTTTGAGTTCCTTAGCCATCTCCTGGAAAACCTTTCCTTTATCAGTAGTGATGAAAAGCCCATTTTCGTTCCTAATAAGTTCTTTCTCTCTTAACATTTCCAAATATTTCTGTGCGATGTTAAAATTTAGATTTACCTCATATACAATATGAGTTTTCTTTGCACCATTCATAGCTACTCTTAAAATATCTACTGCAATATCAGTCCTGCTCCTTCTTTTAATACTGACTCCTCCCCCACGGTTAACTTTAAAACAATCTTTGCGAGAAACCATTGCTTTAAAAATAACTTAAAGCATATCTTTTTGTCGGTAACAAAGATCCTAACTCTTTATCGTTCCCCTTTCTATATAACTATATCATTGTTATATAAAAATTCAAGTTATAACAAGTAGTTCCAAATCTCGCCAATTTCGAAATCATCTTTCAAATAAGTAGGTCTCACACAGTAACAGATTTTTTTAACTTACTCCCTTAAACTTTTCCAATATTACAATAAACTTAATTTTTATTTTAATTTGGTTATATAAGCTATTGCTCTTAGTATATGAAGTTTATTACTTTCAAACCAAAAATCTCGTTTATGATACTTTGTAATTCCAGCTTTAGAAAAGCTATAATGAGAATATTACATTTGCTCTCCGTGACTTTGTTTTCATTGACTAATACTTTTAAAAACCAGATAACTGTTTCATTACCCAATGATATTCTTCAATTATCCATAACTTATCAGCTAGCTCATTCCTCAAGGATTTATCTTTACCCGCATATTTGCGACCCAGTATTACAGTCTTCGCTTATTGGAACTAACCTATTCAATAATCTCACAAATCCATACACTTTCAGATTTTCTGCTGATTATATAACAACGCCTTCTCATTTTTCAATAGAACAGTAGCTCAAAAACTAATCTGATTTTCAATGAATAATAGTATCCAAACAGGCAAACAAATTATGTGTCTATGCAATCTGTAGAATATCGAACGATATCTTTGAGGTTCTTTACGTTTGCATACCAAACATAAAAAATGATGAATTCCAGCTTAAACTAAAGTTCTTTGTCTCTATCAAGCACATTAAGGGGAATGACCATCCTTGGTTTTATTGTTGTCATCGATATTAAATATATGAAAAACGACAGGTAAAATAAACTCACTATTTATCCAAACAAAGGTAATCAGATAAATTACCTTTAAAATGCGATGATGATTTCCAACTCAATGATATAAAAAAATATATTTTTCAGTATAAAGTTCATATAATTTTGAGTAATAAAAATCAGATGATTTTCTTTAAGAGTAAAAAATTTCCTTACTTCAGCCTTAAAAGTTCTGTACCAAAAAATTATTTTTGAAGGGAACAGTATAAGAATAATAGGAAGAGTATTTGGTAAGGAATAATAGAGAGCAGCTGAGGGAATATAAAAACTGCAGAAGCAGCGATAATAAAAAAACATTAAAATCTTCGAATAACATACACAAATCAGATTTGCAGTGACGCATTTCACTTAAAACAACTATATATGTTTGCACAACTGCTCTGAATACTGAACTTTTCCTCATTCAAAAACTTAGATTCTCTTTTGATAATCGCAAAATGTTTTTTCTAAAAGTATACCCATATACTTATTAGCAAGAAAGATATTAGTTTATAAAAATACTCGATATTAACGAGAATTTGATAAACACTCGAATTTCTTTATATACTCATAAGCGGTATATAAAAACTCATTAAATCAGAAGTTTATCAAAATCTTCTAGCATTTTTAGAGGAGATTTTTGGTTTAACCACATTCTTATCCGCTATGATAATTGAATAATAGAGCCTTCTTCTATAGACCATAGGGGCTGTAGTGGTAGCCATTTAACGCCAAAAATCACATAATTAAAATTCTCACATTACTCTTTTTTTTCCTTTAATAATTGGCATAAATGACAAGATTGAGACTGACTTTTTAATAGATTTCTTCATGAAATAATTGTTCACTCTGTGCCTTTCTACCTTTCAGAATATGCTTTATCTACTTTCCTTTTTCAATAATTTAAACTATAGGTGGAATTTTATTATTTTGCAAAATTCAAAAACGTCTATAAAACAAAACCCTCTATCCATGCAAAAAATTTTAATTTTAAAATCCAAGCTTTCAAGAAGGTTAATAAAATAAGCGAGGTATTAAACATTCATTTTGTTTTTTCCTACAGTACTGACGGATAAAGTAAATCTTTTGTTTTTGCCTTGATGTAGATGGAAATCTATGAGTAAAAAGAGTTGTCGACTTATCAGCTTGTCCAAGTACCAGCATCTTTCGTAAGATGAATATTTTTTCCCACATTAGGGATTATTGGTGTAATCAACGGCGAATTCATAGATATCACCTGTTATCAGAATTTTTATTAAGTTTTGAAAGAGAATCATTTATTCACTTAAATAAGATTTTTATGTTTCTTTTTTGATATGGTAACATAGGTATATTTCACACACAACATTTATAGGTATATTTCACACACAACATTTTGAGAATTCTTTGAGATATAATAAACTGAATTCATGGTGACTTCTATATCCATAAATGTATTAAAAAATAGTTACATAACGAATTGAATCATTTATCGTGATATTAAGTAGAAAATTTTGATAAACCTCAATATTTTGTCAATTACATATATAATTGTGCATAAATTATTCGTGAAGATCAGAGTTTTGTCAAAATTCTACGCGGTCTCTAGAGGTCAATAATGCAACATAAATGCCCATTTTTGGTTATAATTTAAATTTAGAACTATATCAAGATTTAACGGATAAAAAAGACATAAAGAAGATTTTTCACTTATATGTGATGGTACTTTAAGACACTACAAGGAGAGAGGAAAGAAGTAAAAATTAGTGAAATACTGAAATTGCCTTTGAGGTAACTCCACTGCCTAAATAGATTGAGTGACCTGAATTGTCAAAAATAGAGCCAAATCTTGTGATTTAGAACTCACAAACTTTTTTCCCATTACTTACATACACAGTATATACGGTGAACAACAGCAGCAACATTTTGATAAAAATGATAATGAAATTTTAGCCCTTAAAAAATTGGTTATGCCAGAAAGATAGAACCCATTTGCATGTTAATTAAATAGCGACTTTTGGGTTCCTATTTATGATTCATTGATAAGCATCTACCTTTAGAGTTGAAAATATAAGAAATATGAAGGCATTTACGCATAAAAAAACAGATAAAGTAGATTCATAATTCATTTCACAAGTTCTATTTAATAATATGATTCAGCCATCAAGATTTTTCCCAAAAGATCATAACAAATTTGGATCTTATGTTCTTCTTCTCCATAAATTTGTGCAAAAACCGATGCATCAATTATTATGAGTCTCTTTAGTTGAGACAGTCTGTTAATAATAGATAAATCTTTCTCCAAATATTCGTAATCAAAGTTTGTAACTCACCCAACTACAAACAACTTGGTGAGTCACCAACTTTGAATTTATCCTGATTCGTAGAAACGGTTTCATATCTAACGAAATTTTGAACCACAGAGGGATTCACATTTTTTTTTTGCCAACTTCTTCATAAAAAAATTTTTATTTGAACTAATCTTTGATTTACCATATAAATTTAAAACTGAGCATTTGGCTCACTATTTTTAGCACTTACCTCTAAACATAATTTTTTTAATTTATAGGAATTGAAGGCTTATGAAATCTCAAATTAAAGGATTTAAACGATAATAATTAAATCAGTATTTATGAAAAAATATAGTAATTAAAACGATAAAATATAGGTGAAAATGAAAAATAAAATTTTCGAAAATATATATTCTTCCTTCTTTTATTTTTTAGAGTTATTTTATCGGCATAGTAGAAAATAAAAAAATTAATTACTATTGAAATAATATTCGTCCATTAAGATAAATATTTATATTTAGTATAATGTAGTTCTATTATGGTAAAAACGTAAAAAACTTTACAGTGGGGGAAAAAATGAAAATCAGAATTGTTAGTTCCTTAGAGGAAATTCTCCTCTCTTAACCCTCAAAAAGCTTGTTGTTCACCTGAATTTCAGACATTATAGCAAGGATATTTTCGATTGGGCAAAAACTGTCCGAAAATTATGATAGTCTAATCACGTAAATATTTCCCAAAGATGGTCTCAAAGTCCATCAATCTCAAAGTCCATCAAAATGTTCCTTGAGATGAGAGAACAAAGCTCTATTGAAGGATATTTCTGGGTTAGCAGGACGGATTTTATCCATAAAACATTAGATTTGAAAGATAGAATATACTAATGGGGGATGAAAAATGAAAAGTAAACTTCTGCTGATAACACAATTTTATCCATATCTGATAGCATTATCGCTAATAAGGCTTGTGGAATCCGGCCCAACATCTCGGAACACAATAATCAATTAATCAAAATTTTGTTCGCGCTCAATTTTCAGGAGCTTTGAAAATCTTAAAAAAAGATTTTCTCTACATTCTCCACAAATTAGAGATATATTCGCTTTTCAGATTTGATCAAGACTCAAGAATTCAACCAAAATTATTGGCAGATATTACTTAGTTTTATGGGGGGCATAAAAATGGCAGTACATAAGTTTTTACCTAATCAAAAAACTAATGAATTTTATTCTGATCGACATCATATAATGTCAATTTTAAGACGAGAATTAGTGCTTCTTTCCCTGATAAGTTGCCTTGTCCTTGCAAGCGTTCATACCGCTTTATGCAGAAGTTCCGTGCCAGTAATTTATATTGCAGGAGATGGTAGTGGAGATTTTAGTTGCAATGGAAAAGATGACAATGTACAGATAAACAAAGCCCTAAAGTTTGTGGCAGAAAACCCCGAATACACTACTATCCACCTTAAAGGACCGTTTACATACACCATAAATGATGCTCTTCTGATCGGCAGCAATACAATTCTTGAAGGAGATTCTAATGCTGTGATTAAACTGGCTGATCATGCAGGATGGGATACAATGAAACCCCTGATTCAGCAGATGAACTGTTCAGGAAACAATAACATTATAATAAGGGGCTTTGGAGTTAATGGAAATTATGCTGGGAATAGTGAAATCAAATTAGGTAATGGATACTATAATATAATTTACTTCAAACATTCTACAAATATAAAAGTATATAATATGTATATTCATGATGGAATGGGAGATGGGCTGAGAACAAATCAGTGCAAAAACGTTCAGTTCTACAACAACAATATATACAAGCTAGGGCACGACGGCATGTTTGCTATTGGGTGTGAGAACGTGGAAGCCTGGAACAACAGAATAACCTGCAGGACAAATAGCGCTATTAGAATATGGAACTCCAATGAAGTAAAATTGCATAATAATATAATAGATTCTTTTTATCATTGGAGTGCAGGTGGGCCGGGTATTCAGATCGAAAAAAGTTCTGGAATTATGGATAATATAGAAGTCTACGATAATACTATCCACAATACATATGGACCGGGGATCTGGTTTTTTAATCATGATACATCTCTTACTACCAGAGATCAGGGGAGGAATATCCATATTCATCACAATGTTTTCTACAACACAGGCACTAATCCTAATCCTATAATTACGTGGGTAGGGGGCATTGTAGGAAGTGGATTCCATGAGACCCTTATCGAAAACAATGTATTTGATGGTGTATACAATGCAGCCATTGCCCTCATGAATCCCAATAATTACTCAATTGATTATTCACCAAAAGAAGGATACAGAACCATTATACGTAATAACATAATCGTAGACACTCAGAAGCGGACAAAAAACCCTAGCGGGACAGGATATGCAGTTATTAATTCTCTTCCTGAGACTCATACCATTATTCTGGAAAATAACTGCCTTTATAATAATGCTGGCGGGAATTACATAAACGCGAACTCAATGACTGATATCTATGCAGACCCTCTCTTTGCAGATCAAAAACAACATGATTATCATTTAAAGTCAAAAGCAGGTCGCTGGGATGGGAGCAGTTGGGTAACGGATAATATAAGCTCCCCATGCATAGATGCCGGATATCCGTCATCGGATTATTCTAATGAACCACAACCAAACGGAAACAGGATCAACATAGGCCCTGATGGAAATACGAGGTATGCCTCAAAATCAGAATTTTGTTACCAAAAGGTACTTCCCACTTACAACTAGGGCATTAATATAACCAAAACTTAAGCATTTGAAATACCAAAGCAATTACTTTGGACATTGTAATTAAACTTGTGTTTTGTACCGAGATCCGGCAGATGTACATAAATATAAAATTTAT
>Ga0326728_10022118_pt1 | contig 11846 bp, 9 predicted proteins | sample MB3enrmetagenome_FD_207602 | JGI IMG/M metagenome (GOLD analysis project Ga0326728, IMG submission 207602) | Lab enriched peat soil microbial communities from McLean, Ithaca, NY, United States - MB31MN | ecosystem: Environmental > Terrestrial > Soil > Wetlands > Peat | place: USA: New York... | reverse complement strand
GACACCGACACGCGCGCCATCGACAACTTCATCGTCCGCCTCCGCCGCTACATCGAGGACGACCCCTCCAACCCCGTCCACCTCACCACCGTCCGCGGCGTCGGCTACCGCTTCCTCCCCAACCCCTAAGAAAGTTCAGCTAAACTGCACCCATATTTCAGGGCCGTCATCCTGAGCGTAGCGAAGGACCCCTGTATTTCGCCGTTGTTTGTTTTTGCTCGTCATCCTGAGCGAGCGCGTAGCGCGAGTCGAAGGACTCCCGTATTTTGCTTTTGTCTGTTTTTGCTCGTCATCCTGAGCGAGCGCGCAGCGCGAGTCGAAGGACCCCTGTATTTCGCCGTTGTTTGTTCTTGCTCGTCATCCTGAGCGAGCGCGCAGCGCGAGTCGAAGGACCCCTGTATTTCGCCGTTGTTTGTTCTTGCTCGTCATCCTGAGCGAGCGCGTAGCGCGAGTCGAAGGACCTGCGGTTCGTATCGCCCTCCTCTGCATTCCAGACCTTTCTGCTGTAAATCCGTTTTTGGAGATCTGCGAATTCTGTTGACACAAGCATTCTTTTAGTACTACTTTGTAGTCCATATGAATCCCGAACGTACTCTCGGCGAATTCGAGCAGATCGTCCTGCTCGCCGTCCTCCGGCTCGGCGACCGGGCCTACGGCGTCACCATCCTGGACGAGATCGCCGCCAAGACAGGCCGCAACCCCGCCCCCGGCGCGCTCTACACCACGCTGCACCGCATGGAAGACAAGGGCCTGGTCACCTTCCGCGACGGCAGCCCCACCCCCGAGCGCGGAGGCCACGCCAAGCGCTTCGTTATCGTCACTCGCGAAGGCCGCAACGCCCTGGCCAGCGCGCAATCCGCCTATCAAAGCCTGCTGCAAGGTCTCGACCTCCTCGTCACGCCCACTCGTCGGGTGCCCCATGTCTCGATTTTGAGACATGGGTTTGCCGGCTGTTTCACCGGAGCGACAAATGCCTAAGTCCATCTCGTCTGCAAAAAATTCCAGCACCGCACCGTCAGAGTGGCTCCTTGCATTCGTCACCAATCCCACGCGCGCCGCCGCCATCCTCGGCGACCTTACGGAGATGGCTGCCACTCGCGACCGCCTCTGGTTCTGGACCGCCTACGTCCGCACGCTTGTCACCCTCGGATGGCGCACTCCGGTCGCGTTCATCTGCGCAATAGTCGGCATGAGGTTCATCTACAGAGTCGTCATTTCGTGGCCCATGTCGTGGCTCATGTACCATAAAGGCCACGCCTGGATATACGCCCAGATTCATCCGCACGTCAGGGGCTTCCACTGGATTCTTTGCATGTTGATGGTCCAGGCCCTCTTTTTCGCGCTGCCCTTCGTCCTCATTCGGTTCGGACTGCGAAATCGCCTGACGCAACTCGCCTGCGCCCTGCTCCTCATCACTCTGCCGATCTTCATCCTTAGCCCGAGCCCGTTGATGTTAGACCTCTTCACCATCTTCTCCGTGCTCGCCATTGCCGTCGCACTCCTGCTTCCGCTCTGGCGCAGACCGCTGATCGTCCTCGCAGCGACATGCATCCCGATCGTTGCCATGAATCCCTTCTTCTTCTTGTGGATGGCATACGTCTTCCACAAATCCATCCCCTTGCGCTATGTGTACAGTGTCCAGGCAATCTACTCCATCTCCCAGATGACCGCCTTCACACTCGCCGCCATCGTCTGCGTGTACCTGTACCGCCGGCTGCTTCAGCGGCCTCTCGCATCTGACCGCACAATCGCATAGAAAACGCAAATGCCTAAGACCGCACCCACCGAATGGCCCCTCGCCAGCATCGCCGGCCCCATGCGTGCCGCCGCCATCCGCCCCCTCCCCCACACTCCCATTCCTAACCAATTCACCTGCTCTCCGTCTGACGTACATGCGCCTCTGTCGGCATCGCTCCTTCCATCGCCTTGCGGATCGTCTTCCCAGCGCGCCATCGCTCTCATCCACCAACGAATCACAACCCCGTTTCAGCGCCATAAATTTTTCCCGCATATAATTGGCCGCTGAAACTTGAAAGGGTGACCCATGGGCCTCAAAAGGTTTTTCGCTCTCGTTGCAGCCACCGTCCTGCTGACTGTCGCCTCCTTCGCGCAAACCCTGCCGACCGGCGTTCAGAAGGTCACAGCCGTCGAGGGCGTCACGGAGTACGCCTTTCCCAACGGCCTGCATGTCCTGTTGTTTCCGGATAACTCCAAGCCCAAGATCACCGTCAACGTCGTCTACCTCGTCGGCTCGCGCAACGAAGCCTATGGCGAGACCGGCATGGCCCACCTCCTCGAGCACATGACCTTCAAGAGCGCAGAGGACGGCCGCGAGCTCTTCAAGGACCTCACCAACCGCGCCGCCGGCAACTTCAACGGAACCACCTCCTTCGACCAGACCATGTACTTCGAGTCGTTCAACGCCAGCGACGACAACCTCCGCTGGGCGCTGGACCTGGAGACCGATCGCATGGCCCACATGACCATGCTCAAGAAGGACCTCGACAGCGAGATGACGGTCGTCCGCAACGAAATGGAGGCCGGCGAGAACAGCCAGCTCAACGTCCTCGACGAGCGCGTCATGGCCGCCGCCTACAACTTCCACAACTATGGAAAAACCGTCATCGGCGACCGCACCGACGTCGAGCGCGTTCCGATTGAGAATCTCGCGGTCTTCTATCACAAGTACTATCAGCCCGACGACGCCGATCTCATCATCGCGGGACAGTTCGACCCATCCAAGGCGCTGGCCATGGTCTCCCAGACCCTCGGCGCACTGCCCCGGCCCTCGCGCGTGCTCACCCAGCCCTACACCGTCGAGCCCACCCAGGAAGGCGAGCGTTTCGTCACCCTCCGCCGCATCGGAGACATTCAGGCAATCATTGCGGTCTACCACATTCCCGCCGCGCTGCATCCCGATATCGCGCCCCTCGAAGTCATGTCCCAGGTGCTCGGCGCTCCGCAGACAGGCCGTCTGTATAAGGCGCTGGTCGACACCAAGAAGGCCGTTGCGGTCAGCATGGGCGCAAACGCCATGCACGACCCCGGAGTTGAGCTGGTATTCGCGCAGCTCAAGCCGGAGCAGTCCATCGACGACGTCCAGCAGGTTCTTCTCAAGACGGTCGAGGGCCTGGCCACCGACCCGCCCACGCAGGAGGAGGTCGATCGCGCCAAGGCACGCATCGAAAAGAACATTGAACTCGCGCTCACCGACTCGCAACAGGTTGCCCTCATGCTTGGCGGATACGCGGGTGACGGCGACTGGCGCTCCTTCTACCTCATGCGCGACGAAGTGAACAAGGTCACCCCAGCCGACGTGACGCGCGTGGCCCAGGCCTACCTCAAGTCCTCCAACCGCACGCTCGGCGAGTTCATTCCCACCAAGACTCCCGATCGCGCGGAGATTCCCGCCACGCCCGATCCCGCGGTGCGCTTCAAGGACTACCACGGCGGCGCGGCCATTCAGGAGGGCGAGACCTTCGATCCCACCCCGCAGAACATCGAGGCCCGCGTCATCCGCGCCAAACTGCCCAACGGTCTCAAGCTCGTCATGTTCCCCAAGAAGACACGCGGCGGCACCGTCACGGCCACCATCGACCTCCGCTTCGGCGACGAGAAGTCGCTCTTCAACAAATCCGCCGCCGGAACCATGGCTGGTGGCCTGCTCATGCGCGGCACCACAACCAAGAACCGCCAGCAGATCCAGGATGAGACCGACCGCCTCAAGGCGCAGATCAACATCACCGGCCACTCCTCCTCCGTTTCGGTCTCCCTCCGCACCCTGGACGCCAATCTCGCCGATACGCTGCGCTTGACCCGCGAACTCCTGCGCGAGCCCAGCTTCCCCGCCACTGACTTCGAGCAGCTCCGCCAGCAGCGCATCGCCATCGCCGAGAGCGGCAGGTCCGACCCCTCAACCCTGGCCTCCATGGAGATGGACCGCCACATGACCCCGCAGTACCCACGCGGCGACGTGCGCTACACCTCCACCATCGACGAGCGCCTCGAGGACCTCAACAAACTCACCCTCGACGACGCGCGCCAGTACTACAAGCAGTTCTATGGCGCCAGCGAGGGAGAGATCGTCATCAGCGGACAGTTCGACCCCGCCCAGATGAAGAAGCTCGTCACCGAACTCTTCGGCGATTGGAAGAGTCCTAGTCCTTACGCGCGCCTTCACTATAGCTACGTCCCCGTCGCGCCCATCAACGACAAGATCGAGACGCCCGACAAGCAGAATGCCTACTTCCTCTTTGATATGCCCATGAAGATGAGCGACGAGGACCCCGACTACGCGGCCCTCACCATCGCCGGCATGATCTTCGGCGGCTCGCCCAACTCACGTCTCTTCCAGCGCATTCGCGTCAAGGACGGCCTCAGCTACGGTGCTTCTGCCGGATTCACCTTCCGCACCAAGGACGACGGAAGCCTCCTCTCCGGCGGGGCCATCGCCGCACCGCAGAACATGGCCAAGGTCGAAGCCGACTTCAACCAGGAGCTGGCCCTCGCCCTCAAGGACGGTTTCACCGCCGACGAGGTCGCGAAGGCCAAGAAGACCTGGCTCGACGAGCGCGCCGAGCAGCGCACCGAAGTTGGCTCCGTAGCGGATCTGCTCAGCAGCCGCGAGCGTTGGGACCGTACCATGCTCTGGGATGCAAAACTGGAGGCCGCCGTCGCCGCCCTCACGCCACAGCAGGTCAACGACGCCTTCAAGCGCCACATCGATCCCACCGACATCTCCATCGTCAAAGGCGGCGACTTCAAGAAGTCCGGCACCTTCCAATAACCCCTGCGGGTGCCCCACATCTCGATTCTGAGATGTGGGAGATGCCGCCCATGCCCCATCCTCGCCGCACTCGGGTGCCCCATTCATCGCAGCTTTATCGCGGCAGGGTGGGGTATCGTTCGCGGTAGCGAACGACGGGTGCCCCATCCTTCCGCGTCTTTGCGGAAGGGTGGGATGTAAAACGCTCGGGTGCCCCATTCATCGCAGCTTTATCGCGATGAGTGGGACCGTGCACCCTTGAGATCCGTCATCCTGAGCGAGGCGCGCAGCGCGAGTCGAAGGACCCCCGCATTGGCCTTTGCTTCTGAGATAGGCCCAGGCTTTAGCCTGGGCAATCCAGCCCAGCCAAGGATCGGGGCTTCAGCCCCCGGGATATGCCGTTGCCTGTTTCTTGCTCGTCATCCTGAGCGTAGTTGCCCGCCTAAATATCAATTGTCATCCTGAGCGAGGCGCGCAGCGCCGAGTCGAAGGACCTGCGGTTTCGCCATTGCCTGTTCTTGCTCGTCATTCTGAGCGCAGCGAAGAATCCCCGCATTGGTTTTGCTTAAGGGCACGGGTTCACCCGTGCCGTAACAGCCACATAATGACCGGGGCTTTAGCCCCTGAGGGCTGTTCACGGATAGATCAGGCTGAACCCCTCTCCCTCTAATTCCCGCGGGAGCAGTACAATTCAACCGAATCGGTGCCGACAAAGGAGATTACGATTCAGGAAGCTGTGTGCTTATGCCCCAGCGGGACCTCGAATTCTGTTCGCCGCGCAGCCGTCCTGGAGAGGTGGTCCTATGATTCGGCTGAAATTATGCCGCTCCTGGCAAACCGGACGGCGGTTTGCCGCGGGCCTGTTGGCGTGCTTCTGCCTACTTGGTCTTGTGCCGACCGGGTGTAGGCGGACCAACGATGTGAGTCGACTGAAGAACCGCAAGGCTGACGTCCGGCGGGAGGCGGCTAATTCCTTGGGTTTAGACCAGGACCCGCGCGCCGTCGGGCCCCTGATTGACGCCTTGGACGACAAGGACGCTGACGTCCGGCAGGAGGCGGCATGGGCTTTGGGCGAAATCGGAGACCCCCGCGCGGTCGGACCTCTGATCGGCAAGCTGAAGGACCCGGCTGCTAACGTCCGATGGCAAGCGGTCGAGGCGTTGGGCAAAATCAACGGCCCGCGCGCGGTCGCGCCCCTGATCGCGGCCTTGAAAGACGCGGATGCTAAGGTCCAACTGGAAGCGGCGGAAGCGCTGCCCGATGGGCCTTTGATCGCCGCCTTGAGGGACCCGGATGTTCGCGTCCGGTCCATTGCGGCTGTGGCGTTGGGCGAAGCCAAAGACCCCAGCGCCGTCGGGCCCCTGATCGCCGCCCTCAAGGACTCGAATGCCGATGTCCGGCTGAATGCGGCAAAGGCGTTGGGCGAAATCAAAGACCCCAGCGCCGTCGGGCCCCTGATCGCAGCCTTGAAGGACCCGGATGTTCGCGTCCGGTCCCTTGCCGCTGTGACGTTGGGCGAAGCCAAAGACCCCAGCGCTGTTAAGCCTCTGATCGCAGCCCTCGAGGACTCGATGGATGTTGTCAGGGATAACGCAACTGGGGCGTTGGGCAATATCGGAACTCCTGCGTCCGGGCCTCTGATCGCCGCCCTCAAGGACAAGGATGCTCTTGTCCGATCACATGCGGCCGAGGCGTTGGGCGCATTCAGGGACAGCCGCTCTGTTCAACCTCTGATCGCCGCCCTCAAGGACAAGGATGCTCTTGTCCGATCACATGCGGCCGAGGCGTTGGGCACATTCAGGGACAGCCGCTCCGTTCAACCTCTGATCGCCGCCCTCAAGGACAAGGATGCTCTTGTCCGATCACATGCGGCTGAGGCGTTGGGCGAAATCAAAGACTCCCGCGCCGTCGGACCTCTGATCGCCGCCCTCACGGACACGGGTACCGGCGTCCGGCAGAATGCGGCCGGTGCGTTGGGCAGGATCCAAGACCCGCGCGCCGTCGGGCCCCTGATCGCCGCGCTGAAGGGTACGAATGATACCGTCCGATGGACTGTGGCTGAGGCGATAAGCGAAAGTGGAGCGCCCGCCATCGAACCCCTGATCGCGGCCTTGAAGGACACGGATGCTGACGTGCGAGAGGGCGCAACTGACGCGTTGGGCCAAATTTTGGGAAAGATCGGAATATCTGCCGTTGTGCCCCTGATCAGACGGGGTGAGCCTGGTACAGAGGATGCCTTGATCCAGGCGCTCAATGAATCCAATGACAGGGAGATGGCTGAAGACTTCCTTAACTGCGGGAACTCGAAGCTGGAAGATGCCGCGGGCGCATGGGCATCAAGACACGGTTATCGGATAGAGTCAAACCCCGGCCGGGGACACGTCGGGTGGGGCAGCAAGCTGTAGGTCCCCCATCGCTCAGCTCGATGAGAATGGCTGCCCGGCGCTCGACTCGTTCGTGCGCCCCAATTATTTATGGCCGGCCTTCGCCAAGACGGTTGTGGCCGCTTGCCGCACCAGGGGCGATTCATTCTTGAGGAATGAGTTCAGATCGGGTAACACCGATCTGTCGCCAACCGCCAACCGGTTTTCGAGCTCTTTGATTCTGAAAAGCGATGGCATCGCACTATGTGCTTCAGGAATCCCGTCGTCATCGACATCGAAGTAGAGCCTCGTCAAGCCTCTGACCGGGCGTTTCTGGTCCACGTATAGGATGTCGCGTCCTGCGGGGTCCTTGCCGATTTTGACCGTGGATAGGTTCGCCTTTGCTTCCTCTTCTGTATACCCAACTCCGAGCATTCCCCGCACGTCAGAGAGAAATCGTGTTCCTGGCTTTCCCACGGAGACTGTAACATTGAAATCGCGGGCCGAAAGCACTAGGTCCTTCTTGACCGGTGCACGATTCTGGCCGGCTCCAGATGCGCTGGGGCTAATACCGGCAATGCACGCAGTCAGAATCATCAGGGCCATGACAACCTGCGAGAACGATGAGCACAACGGGCGTCTGTTCACAGCGAACCTCCTAGGGAGATCATCCCACTTTTTTGACAACATCACTGGATTTCACCGGGATTTCCATTGTGCTTTCCCGGCGACGACAGTATACCCACAGTTGCCGCTGCTGGCGGGTGGCCCAAGCCTGAATTCGACCACCGTGCCGGGTGCCCCACGTCTCGAAGTCCCCTGCGAGCGCAGCCAATCCAATCGTACTGTCATCCTGAGCAAAGGCCACCCCAGAACTGTCATCCTGAGCGAAGTTGCCCGCATCGGCGGGCAACGCAGTCGAAGGACCTGCGGTTTCGCCATTGCCTCTTCTTGTTTGTCATTCTGAGCGTAGCGAAGAGTCCCCGCATTGGTTTTGCTTAAGGGCACGGGTTCACCCGTGCCGTAACAGGCGGGTGGCCCAAGCCTGAATTCGACCACCGTGCCGGGTGCCCCACGTCTCGCCACCGTCCGCGGCATCGGGTACCGCTTCCTCCCCAACCCCTGAAACCTCCAAGTCAGACGACCATTCGGACTCAAGTGACGAGAAGGGCGTAAGGATGTATTCAACGAACAGTCCGTAGTTCAGAGACACAGACCTCGCAGCGTCGGTCGAGAGGAGGGGGAATCGAGATTCGCTTGCTTGGGACCCGCCGAGGACCGTTTCGACATGGGCAACAGTTGCACCAGAGGAATCCGCTTTCCATTCTCAAAGAGGAACGTGTACTTGCCCTTTTGGGCTCTCTCAACCTCCAGCAGCTTATCGAATATCTCTGGATGGGCACCCAAAAGAGCCTCGAAATCGTCTCGTCCCTGGTACGCCCCACACCAGCACTCCGCGGAGGTATTGAACTTTATCGCCGGGCTTTCCGGCAACGTTTTCCGCTCAATGTACCGCATGATTTGCTCATCGGACCAGTAGAAGATAGGGCTAACGCTTATGCATTTGAACGTGGGGTGGTACCAGACTGGCGTATATTTTGCCCTATTCACTGACTCAGCAGCGCGGATCCCATCGAAGATGACCTTTGGACCCTCGATCCCTTTCAGATGTCGCCGCATAGGCGCGACCTTGAGTGTTTTACAGCACCATCGGGACCGCGGACTCGGGATGCCCCAGCTCTTGGCTGTTTCAAAAAAGTCTCGATGCGGTCGCACAACCGTCAAAGGAACCTGGAGCTGTTTGCATACGTTCTCGACGTAAGACTCCACTTCCGGAAATCCAGCGGTGGTGTCGGCGTGAATCGCGGTTAGCTGACGCTTGGCTGTTCTTGCTAGCTCGGACATGCGAGATACCAAGCACAAGCTGTCCTTACCCCCGCTAAACATCACGATAGGGCGGCCTAGCCGGATGAGCTTTAGTACGTCGTCAGCGAAGAAAGAAAGCTTCTTCCGAACACAGGCGGCTTGCTCTGAATCCAACTGGCAGGCGTCAAGCTCTCCTTTACGATTGACGTGGCAGACGTACAGGGGCTTCTCCCTAAGGCCCTTCTCCCATTTCGAAAAGGCAGTACCCTTGCGGCGACATGCCGGGCAGGTTACCGTTAGTCCGCGCAGATTCTTCGTGGCGACTAGTAGTGCAGCTTTTGCCCATTCATCATTGAAGGAATATCTTCGTGAAGAGCCTTTTCCCATCTGCACGCTCATTTCTTTTTCGCCGCTTTCTTGACCGTTGAAGCGACCTTGTCGAAAAAAATCTCCCACTCCTTGGGGTCTGTGGCCGTCTCGCCGGTTTCTCGGTTGTAGGTATAAAGATAGCCGAATCCCGCGTACCCTGCCTTCTTGGCCGCCGTTCGTAGTGAGTCTACCTTGCGAGGCTCGCAACATTCCGCAAAAAAGAAAATGTGTCTGACATAGGGCTGCAAGCTCTTCGCGTATTTTAGATCGACCCCTTCGACAAACGACTTGCAGCTGACCACAGCCAACGCGCACCCTCGGTTTATGAATTTGAAGTGCATCACGGGCTCCTTACTGCCGTCCCACTCGGCAACGTGGCCGCAACGGTGAATGATGACGTCGCATTCGGGCGAGCATGAGTCGCCATCCTCGTCGAGCAGATGGCCCCAGTCGACCTCTATGTGCTCCAGTCCGGAAAGTTCCTTTCGGAGGATATAGATGAGCTGAGAAGATAGTCTCAGACCCTTAACGAACGGGAGCACAAGTGCTGCCCCTTTTGCTTTCTCAAGCAGCTTCAAATCCGCGTCCGCTCGCCACACCTGCAGCTCGCCGCAAAGCTGGTGAAGGGGCCCGGTCCGGAGGGCCTTCACTACGACGTTTCGTCTTGCACGAACTACCCTAGCGGCCATCTCGCTTCGCACCTCCATCCACGAGATATTGGAGCATTTCACGCTTGCTTACCCCTCCCTCTCTGGCCGCGCTCTCCAGGGTGCTTTTCCCATCTACGGTCAGGATCAGTCGCCCTATTCCGTCCTCCATTTCGACGCCACGAATATCTCGACGATCAATTGCGCGGGAAATTCGATTCATTAGCTCAGAGCTATCCGCCTCTGAACCGGGGGGAATAAACTCAGCCACATATTCCTTGATATTGCGTGACTTCCGAATCCGCCGAATGAGTTGCTGGATTGAAGGCCTAGGGTCCATCTTCCTTAAAGACAACAGAGCTCGAACGTCGTGGGCGTCCAAGGATCCAGACACAACGCCGCTCGCGATGGGGTATTGATCCGTCGCGGGGAACCGGCTCAGGCGGTCGGCCAAATCCATGCCGGTGATTTTTCCGGCGGCGACGAGCTTCTTGACCTCTGGAGATAGTTTATGGACGCGACTAAACTGCCTCACTGTCTCGTCAGACAACCCTAGGGCATCCGCAACTGCTCTGAGGCTACCCAGCAGTTGGATCGCCGTGTCAAGCTTTCTGCCCAACGCGACCAAGTCTAGGCTGCGCTTTGCTCGTCTTGTACTTGCAAGCAACGCCGCCAAGGCATCATCGAGCCTTGATTGTTCCGTCGTGGAGAGTTGCCGGGGTTTTCTGCTGGTCATTTCATGAAGCCCTGGTCGGAAAGCCATTCTTCGACTGCTCTTGCCGCAACTTCATCTGGATCCATGGACATTGCTTTTGCCGCCGCCTGCAGGGCTCGTCGCACATTATCTGGCAGCCTGACAATGACATTGCGCTCGTATTCTGGTTCTTCTGCATGCCTGACGAGCTGCGCTACCGACGCTCCGGGATGTGACTTACCGTATTCAACCAATCTTTTCTTCTCGTTGCTGTCATAATTCTGCATTCTTTGGAGAAGTTCGTCAGCTTTATCTATATCGTCATGTGCGGCCTGTAGGGCTCGGTGAACGTCAACCGGTTTGACCTTGCCCTGACGCAACTTCTTCTTCGTCTCTTCGGAGGCGCGCTCTTCAATATCCACATACTGGTGAATCTTCCGGACTGAGAGCCCGGTCTCTTTGTGAACTCGCTGCGCATCTCGGGCGTATTTTATGTAAAGCCAGGTGATGGCATCAGCAGCGTCGTTGTATGTGAGCTCTGTGCGGCACATGTTTTCAACTAGCGAGCATACTTTTGCCTCCGCCATATTCATCTTCGGGATAAAGATAGCCCTGATCGTCGGGCGCTTTAACATTCTGTGGGCCAGAAACCTCCGCTGGCCAACAATCAGCTGGTATGGGGGCTTCCCGAGCACACCCATCAGAACGGCAGGTTGAAGTTGGCCGTGCTTTCTGATGCTGTCCGCTAATTCCTGCAAGTCTCTGTCCTGCTCCGAGTGACGTACGTTGTCATCTGAGATCTCGATATCAGTTAGCAACACATCACGAACCGTCTCGTCCTGCATGTGTACCTCCCACCCTCTCATCTACTCGGGTACTCGGTGTGAATTCTAGCACGCCGGGTGCACCACATCTCGATTCTGAGATGTGGGAGATGCCACCTGCCCCACCCCCCGCGCTCCTCTCGCGATGAGTGGCAATCGCGCCGCAAATCCCTGTCAAGCCCCAAACCCTGAAATCTCCTCTGGCGGTCCCATCCCCGCCGGCGTATGATTCGCACCGAACGGGGCCGCAAGCCTCGCGTCTTCCTGGCAAGGAGGCGTCCCATGTCGAAGTGCATCCTGCGCAGCATCTTCACCGTT
>Ga0326728_10022117_pt1 | contig 11846 bp, 13 predicted proteins | sample MB3enrmetagenome_FD_207602 | JGI IMG/M metagenome (GOLD analysis project Ga0326728, IMG submission 207602) | Lab enriched peat soil microbial communities from McLean, Ithaca, NY, United States - MB31MN | ecosystem: Environmental > Terrestrial > Soil > Wetlands > Peat | place: USA: New York... | reverse complement strand
CCCGCTACGCCAGGGCCGCAGATCGCCGGAATCGCATGGCAGGAGTCGGGCCAGTTCGAAAACGGCAAGTGGGTCCGCAACCACATTCTGGGCGGCGACGATTCAGTGCTGAGGTACGACATGGTCACGGTCGCGGCCATGAACCAGTCCGGCAGCGGCGTGCGCCTCACGGCCGGCGAGCGCGGCATTCAGAAGGTAAAGGTGTACCGCTACCGGTAAACTCCGGCCCTAATCCAGATCGATGTCGCGCTTGCGCGGCGTCTGGTCGGGGTCCTCTTTAGCCCGCTTGAAGAGTTCGTCGAACTTCTTCTCCAGCACCTTGCCGTGCGTTTTCTCGGCTTCAAACTGCTTCTGGAAGAGCTGTTCGCGGCGTGCGCCTTCGCCTTTCAGCTTGGCCACCTCGGCCGCCAGGTCTTCAATCGGAGGAGGCTTTACCGGCACTGTGTGCGCGATCACCGCGCGCGTCTCGGGGTCGACCTTGAGAATCGCCTGGCAGCACGGACATTCGACCTCGAACATAACTTTAGCCATAGAACCATCGTAATCGAGATCGCCGCCCGCCCGCCGGTGACCCGTCGCTAAGATATCACCGCCGAGACGCAGAGCCACAGAGAAGAACCGCGGTGAACAGTTCTTGCGCTTAAGGCGTCGGTCTCCAGAATTGCCGGTCCGCTTGGGCAAAGTCGTCGGACACATAGCTCATGCGGGGTTCCACCCGGAACAGCAGGTGCTCGCGGCTGATTTCGCCATCCGCGGACACTTTGTTCGCGGTCTTGGCGCGGGCTTCCGCAATGGCTTCCGCGTACACGGGCGTCTCCGTCACACCTTCGTCCATAGTCCTGAGCGAGGCCAGCGGGGCAAGGAAGATGAAAGTTCCCGAGGGGGCGCCCGAAACAACCTGGTAGGCCAAATCGGGCCGGTCCAGGTTCACGCTGTCGGCGCTGAGCCGCCTCAGCTTCACCAGTTCACCCAGATCGTTCTCGGTGTCCGGCCGGACCTGGTAAATCGTGATATGGAAATAGTGCGCGCGCGGAAACAGCCGGATCGCCTGGTCGGCCCGGTAGCTCCAGCCTGGCCGATAAAACGCGATCAAGGTTCTGGAAACCTCTTGGGATGGTGCGACTGCCCCAACCGCTTTGTCGAGGTCCTCAATGCTGGCGAACGACTGGTGCGATTCGATCTGCCACGCTTCGGGCTCGCCGGTGATCGAGACCATTCCAACAACATCCACCGCCGCTCTGGCATTGGCGTACGGCCGCGTTGGGGCGGTGATACCTCCCGGCCGGCGGATCAGTTGGAGAATGGGAGGTGGTTCCGTGGGGGTTTGAGCAGCCGCGCTGAAAGCGAGAATTCCGCCGAGCAGTATGGTTTTCATGGCTTCGTCACTATTCTAGACGGAGCGGGCCTCCATGGCGTGGATGAAAATCGGCTCCAGGCCGGGGCTGCCCGGTGGTACTATAACTAACACCGAAAGGAACGTCCAGACATGCTTTGGATCGTATTGATGTTGGCTCAGGCCACCGTTACGCAACAGATCGACCGGGGCGAGGCTCTCTTCTTTGGTACCGAGAACGGGTGTTCGAGCTGCCACTTGTTGAAGGGACGCGGTACGGCCGTCGGGCCGGACCTGAGAACCATAGGGCGCCTCACGCCGGCGGCCATTGTGATGGCGGTTCATTCCACCGCCGCCCAGTACGTGCAAGACGTCACGCTGAAGTCCAAGGAAACGTTTCCGGCCATGCCCGGCGCCAAGGACGATAAGACCATCCAGCTCTACGACCTTTCGAAGACGCCGCCGGAAGTGCGCAAAATGGACCTGGCTGACATTGCATCGATGACCGGTACGACTCGGTGGAAACACCCGCCGGCGGTCAACAAGCCCACCGCCCAGCAAATGGCCGACATCGTCGCCTATATCCGCTACGCAGCTACCGGCAGCCGCCAGGCCGTGGATCCTTCCGACACCCAGTAAGCGTCGCCTGCGAGCCTTGCGGTTTCAAGCAGGCGGGGCTGGAGCGCGCCTTGACGGTCGAACGGGAAGCCATAACAGCCAGAACAGCGCCAGCCCCGTGGCCGCGCCCCCAAGCAGGTAGATGGGCCATGGACCGAACGCATCGAGCAAAGATGCGTTCCGCGGCTTGCGGCACAGGTACATGTAATTGGTCCCGAAGATTGCGTTGAAAGCCCCCACGGCCGCCGCATAGGCCGCCAGCAGACGGAACGCGCGCCACACCGCGCCTGACCGCAGCGGCGCGATTCCACCGAAGACCAGAACCGAGCACGCCACGACCACGGTCCCGTGTGCGACGAAGAAATAGATCGCCGGATAGGAAGGCCACCCGGTCCAGAGGTCCGGCGTGAGCAGGGCCATCCCCGCGCCCGCGAATCCCGCGAAGTATGCAAATTCGACGATAGCCGGCCGCAGCGTTACGCACGCCAGCACTGTCGCCCACAGCGTGATGTCGCAAAGCTGAAGCGGCAGGTTGGCCAGGTGAACGCCCTCGTGCGAATAGCGGAAAGCCCACCAGATCAGCTCGTTTACGGCGAGACCGTACCCCAGTACGAGCCGCGTTCTTCGTCCCGATACCCGCCCCCGCCGGCACAGTACCGACAGCAGAACGGCCGTCGCCGCGATCCCCACCAGCAGCGAAATGTGAGTGGGCCCGAACAGGGGCACAGCAGCCTACCTCGTCCTTTGGCTGCCACGGAACGGTTTCACCACCTCTACGCCGAGAATGATCTGCCCGTCCTGCAGGTCTTCCGTGTAGAGGCGCTTCGCTCCCGACTGGGCGGCGGCAACCACCACGAGAGCATCCCAGAACGACAAGCTGCTGGTGGAGGAGAGCCCGATGGCTGCCCGGACGGCGCCGTAATCCAGCACCGCCACTGGCCAGGCGGCAATCTGGTCCAAGTACCGGAGAGCCTGTTCCGCCGTCAAGGGTGTCCGGACCTTGCGCGTCAAAGTGACGAACAGTTCCTGAAGCACCTGGGTGCTGGTGTGCAGGGTTTGCGTCATCATCAACTTTCGCAAAAGCTCTTGGGCTGCCGGCGAGCGCTTTTGATCGTCGGCCGCGAGGGCGTAGACAAGAACATTGGTGTCGACGAAGGAAGCCGGCGGAGCGTCAGCGTTCATGGAGGTCCTGGCGCTTCCAGGTACGGCGGCCGACCTGGATTCGGTCGGCGCGGAAGATTTCTTCCAGGCGTGCCAGCGCGGCTTCTTGCTGGTCCGTCTCGCGGACCAGGCGCGACAGGAAATCGCGGACCAGTTGGTTGACAGACGTGTTGCGGTCGATGGCGGCTTTGCGGGCCGCGCGCAGCAGATTGTCGTCCAGGGCCAAGGTCAGGTTCTTTGACACATAACCAGTGTAACACAGCACCCGTGTCGCCCTCAAACCGGGTCGCCCCGGAACGCGCGGCGCAGCTTCTCCCAGGCGACTTCGAGGTCCTCGGGGACCACGCGCGTCTCCCCCACCGTGGTGATGAAGCTGGTGTCGCCGGTCCAGCGGGGCAGCACATGCAGATGCACGTGTTCCGCGATGCCCGCGCCGGCGCTGCGGCCGAGGTTCATACCCAGGTTCAACCCTTCCGGACGGTAAATCGCCCGCAGATGCTTCACGCTGTCGCGCGCCAGGCGGATCAATTCCACCAGGGTTTCATCGGGAAGCTCCTCCAGCGCGGCGACGTGCTCGTACGGCACGATCATAAGATGGCCGCTGGTGTAGGGAAATCGGTTCAGAATGACGAAACCGCGCTCGGCGCGGTGCACCACCAGGCACTCCCGATCGTCGGACGCCCGGGCAGCGGCGCAAAAGATGCACTCGCCCCGATCCCCTGTCGTGGTGACGTATTGATATCGCCAGGGGGTCCAGAGATAGTCCATGCTATTCCAGGACCAAGCCTATTGGGGGTCCGGAACCTGCTCGGGCGCCGTGGAAGGTGCGGCCGCCGGGGCGGCGGGCGCGGCCGAGTTGTTCACTACATCCTTCAGTTCCTTGCTGGGCTTGAAATAGGGGATCTTCTTCGCGGGCACTTCGACCCGCGCGCCGGTTTTCGGGTTGCGGCCGATCCGGGGTTGTCTCTGGCGAGTGCGGAAACTTCCGAATCCGCGGATCTCGATCTTGTCGCCGGAGCGCAGGGAACGAACGATACTGTCGAAAATCGCCTCCACAATGACTTCGGATTCCTTCCGGGTCATTTCCACCACCCGGGAGACTTCTTCAATCAGATCGGCCTTCGTCATCGCACTCTCCTTGGTGTCAATCCGTTACGAAACCGCAGTATCGCCTGAATAAAGGAAATTTGCAAGCTATTCGAGGTTGCGGTCTTTCAGGCTCATGACCTCTTCAATGGTTGTAGTGGCGGCTGCGGCCTGGCGCTGGTAGTCTTCCAGGCGGTTCTTTTCCTCGTCTTCCGTCACGGCGCGGAGACTCAGCCCGATCTTTTTCTCCGCTTCGCTCATCTTGACAATCTTGAAATCGAGCTCCTGGCCCATTGCCAGGGGTGCTTCCTCCGATCCGCGCCGGCCCGAATAGCCCGGCACTTCGGAGAAATGGCACAAGCCTTCCACGCCGTCGGCCAATTCCACGAAACCGCCGAAACTGGCCAGCCGGCAGACGCGGCCACGCACTGTGTCGCCCACTTGGTGATTCTGGAAATAGCTTTCCCAGGCGTCCGGCTGGAGCTGCTTGATGCCCAGGGAAAGCCGGTGCGCCGATGAATCGATATTGAGTATCACAGCCTGGACCATCTGGCCCTTCTTCAGCACCTCGGAAGGGTGCTTGACGCGCTTGGTCCAGGACAGATCGGAAACATGCACCAGGCCGTCGATGCCTTCTTCGATTTCGATGAAGGCTCCGAAGTCGGTCATGTTGCGTACCCGGCCCTCCACCACCGAGCCGACGCTATACCGGGTGTCGATGGTGGTCCAGGGGTTGGGTTCGAGCTGCTTCAGGCCGAGCGAGATGCGCCGGTCCTTGGAATGCACCTCCAGAACCACGGCCTCCACCCGATCGCCGGGCTTGACCACTTTCGACGGATGCTTCATGCGGCGCGACCACGTCATCTCGCTGATGTGGATGAGACCCTCGATGCCGGCCTCCAGCTCCACGAAAGCGCCGTAATCGGTGACGTTGACCACCCGGCCAATCACCCGGCTGTGGACCGGGTAGCGCGCGGAGACGGCCTCCCACGGGTCGGGCTCGAGCTGTTTGATGCCCAGCGAGACGCGCTCCTTGGCGCGATCGAACTTGAGGACCTTGACGGTGATTTCCTGGTCCACGTGCAGCAGCTCGGAAGGGTGCGTGACGCGGCCGTAGGACATGTCGGTGACGTGCAGCAGGCCGTCAATGCCGCCCAGGTCGATGAAGGCCCCATAGTCGGTCAGGTTCTTCACCACGCCGGTGACTATGGCGCCTTCAGAAAGGTGGTCGAGTGTGGCGTTCTTGCGGACGTTGATCTCTTCCTCCACCGCTATTTTGCGCGATACCACGACGTTGCCGCGCCGGCGGTTGAGCTTGATAATCTTGACGGGGATGTCCTGTCCGGTCAGGGAATCCAGGTTATGAACGGGGCGCGGATCGGCCTGCGATCCGGGCATGAAGGCCTTGATGCCGACATCCACCGCCAGTCCGCCCTTCACCCGTCCGAGCACGCGCCCGGAGACGATAAGCTGCTCCTGGTAGGCCTTCTCGAGGTTGTCCCAGATGCGCAGGCGGGCGGCGCGCGTGTGCGACAGCAGCACGTACCCTTCCGGCTGCTCGCCATGCTCGATCATCACATCCACGGCGTCGCCGGGCCGCACCGTAACCTCGCCGCCGGGACCCTGAAACTGCTCGATGGGGACCAGGCCTTCGGACTTGTATCCGAAATCGACAATGACGTCCTTGGCTGTGATGCTCAGGACCGTGCCCTGCAAAACCTCATCGGCGGCCGGCGGAGCGAAGTGGCTGTAATCGTCGAGAAGATTCTCGTAGCTTTCGGGGACCCCCTGGTCCACTTGCCCGCTGTCCTCGTCTACGGCCATTACGCCTCCGCCGATCACTGAGTCACCAATGATTGCAGGCACTGGATCGGCCGCGGCAGGCAGCGGGCGCGGGAAAGCCGGCGCGCTTTGTTATCACGGAGCACCATCGTGGACGAGACCATGGGCCAATTACCAGCAAACCACTGAGAGATCAGTATGTTAGCAAATATACGCCGAGCCACTGGGGGTTGTCAACGCCTCTGGCAAGCTTGCGCTTAGGTATAATCGGCGCAAGTCCCCCGACGTTGGACTGGATGCATGAAGCGACTTCACTTCCTGATGCTTTGTCTGCTCCTCTCCGCTTGCGGTCAGAAGCACCCGCGCACCACTGGCCCGTTTCAGACCACCCTGAACCATTCCATCGATGTCACCGGCAAGCCGGACAAACGGCCCACTTCCTGGGGTCTTTCGCAAGCGGTCCCCATCAGGCTGAAGGTGACCGCTCCAACCGGTTGCCGCGTCCGCATTCTCCGCGTAGCTGGCGATCTGGTGGCGTGGCCCAAGGCCGGAACCATGACCGGTGCACAGTACGCCGAAGTCGGATGGGGTCTTAACACGTCACTCAACGACGGCAGCAAGTACGTCTCGTACCTGGACGATCCGTCGGCCGTGGCTTTTGATAATTCTTGCGCGTGGGTTCAGGACTCGCTCACGGCAACTCATGGCTCGTCGCGCATATCGTTCGACCGCGACGTCTCGGCATGTGGACTCCTGAAGGACGGCACGTTCATCTCCCAGGCGTTTGTGGCGCTCAACACATCTGGTCTTGTGATCCACCTTGAACCCACGTTTACGATCACTTACCAGTTCGAAGAGGATTCAAGGTAGGGGCGAGGCATGCCTCGCCCCCGCGCAGCATGTTCCCCGCGGCTAGACCTTCTCCCCGACGATGGCGTAGTCCAGGCCCCCGAAGAAAGCCTCGCGAAATTCTTCGGGCAGGGATCCCAGCGAAGGCATCGATTCCACGGCGGGAGCCAGTTTGCGGACGTCCATGACGCCAATGCCGAACTCCTCCAGGTAGAAGGCCAGAAGCGGGGCCGGGACCGGGCGCACGTGCGTGGGGTCGAGGTAGAAGTGCGTGGCAAAAATGGCCAGGCACTCGGGGTTGGGCGTCTCTATGGCAACGATGCCATGGCGTGCCAGGCGGCTCGCGCAAAGCCGGATCATCTCCGGCAGGCGCTCGGGCGCAAGATGCTCCACCACGTGAGCGCAGAAGATGCCGTCCAGGGACTCTTCCGGAAGACCGGCCAGGTACGCGAACAAATCCGCGATTTCCGCCTGGAGCCCCTTCACGCGGCAGATCGCTACGCACTCCTGGCTGAGATCTATACCCACGGCGGGAATATTCGCCTCGCGCATGATTTCCAGGAACTCGCCCCGGCCGCAGCCGATGTCCAGGACGCTTTGGCATCCCTCAAAATCCTCAAGATAAAGGCGTTGATGTGCCTTCACATGTTCTTCGGAGCCGCGGAATCGCTCCGCAAAACGGGCCCAGTCGAGGGCCAATGGGGCAGAGTCCGGAATGGTCCCTCCGGAGGGTAGGGGCCGGGCCTGCCCGGCCCCTACAGCACCCGCTGCCAGTAACTGCACGCGCTGCCGGATCACGCGGAGCTCGGAGTGGATCAGACGTTCGAGATCCAGACGGAGGTGCTTCTGGAGCTGCTTCTGGATATCGATGGCGCTGCGCTCCAGCGCGGCCGTGAAATCGGCGTGCTGCACGCGAACCGTCTCGCGGAAGCTCGTGTCCATCAGGGTGGTGCGGTGCTGAAAAGCGCCTTGCAGATCGGCTACGCTGCGCAGGAACTGGATCTCGTTCTGGGCCAGCTTGTATTCCCATCCGGCGCGCCACTCCGCCCAATGCTTGCGGATGTCCGCCAGCTCCGGGCCGAGGCTTTCCTGCACCATCTGGATCTCTTGGCCGAGGATTTCCTGGGCCGCCTTGATGTCCTGGCCGAGCCTCTCCTGGGCCGCCTGAATATCCCGGCCGAGGATTTCCTGGGCCGCCTGAATATCCTGGCCGAGGCTTTCCTGCGCGGCCCGGAGATTCTCTTGCGCCCCCGCGACCGCCGCCGCAATCCGGTTGCCCAACTCCACCAAAGCGCGGTTGTCCTCATTGAGCGCTTCGATGGTGCCATCCACGCACGCCAGCACCTGGCGGTTGAACTCCACCTGCTCGCGGACGTGCCAGTCGAGCATCCGGGCCACCAGCCGCTTCCAGGCCTGGACCAGAGAATTGGCGAGCCCGCCGGGGCGCGGGTTCACCGTGCCGATAGCGGCCACTTTGCCCAGCGCCGAGTCGCGCGCGTGCACCAGCCCCATCAAGTCGGCCACGGGAACGCCCGCCGAGCCTTCTGATGTCTCCGGCCGCTGCGCGCGCACGCGCTCGCGGACCTCCCGCAGAATCGCGATCAGCTCAGCGCTTTCCACGTTTCCTACTCCAGGTTGCGGTGATCACGCTGCTCAGCCCGCCGCGCGGCGTGAAATCGCCGACTACAGTAGCTCTGACCGGGTTAGCGGCTTTCACCACGTCGCGCAGCACGCGGTTGACCGCGTTCTCCTGAAAAATACCGAGATTTCGGTAGGCCAGCAGGTACATTTTGTATGACTTCAGCTCCAGGCAGCGTTTGCCCGGGACATAACGCAGCGCGATGCTGCCGAAATCCGGAAGACCGGTTTTGGGGCAGACCGAAGTGAATTCCGGCATGACGATCTCGATCTCGTAACCGGCGTATTGGTTGGGCCAGGTCTCAATCTCGGGCAGCGCGGCGTGGACGCCGGCGCGCGCATGTTCATCGGTGTAGGCGCGTTTCATAAGGCTTTGGCCAGCAGATCCAGAAAAAGGCCGACGTCGGCCACCACCCCCACGGCCTGTCCCGTGCCGCGGTCGCTGACCTTGGTGGCCACCGCCGGGTTGATGTCCACGCACACGATTTTGACCCAGCTTGGCAGCATGTTTCCGGTGGCGATGGAGTGCAGCATGGTGCCCAGGCACAGCACCAGGCCCGCGCCTTTCAGTTCGGCGGCATAGGCGTCCTGGGCCGCGTTCATGTCGGTGATGGTCTCGGGCAGCGGGCCGTCGTCGCGCAGGCTGCCGGCCAGCACGAATGGAACGCCGGCCTGCACGCACTCGTAGAGTATGCCCGAGCGCAGCCGGCCCGACTCGACGGCCTGCCGCACCGAGCCCGCGCGATAAATGGCGTTGATGGCGCGCATGTGGTTGCGGTGGCCGTGCTCCTCCTGGCGGCCGTCGGCCAGCCGCACGCCCAGCGAAGTGCCGAACAGGGCCGCCTCCACGTCGTGCACGCCCAGGGCGTTGCCGCTCAGCAGGGCCTGCACGCAGCCGTTGCGGATGAGCGCGGACAGGCCCGCCACGCCGCCGGTATGGACCACCACCGGTCCCGCCACCACCACCACTTTCTGCTTCTGCTCGAGGGCGTGGCGCACCAGCGCGGCGGTTTGCCGCACCGCGGTTTCCACCTGCCGCTCGGAGGAGATGCCGTTCGCCATGAAAGCGAACGCCAGGCGGTCGCGCTCCTTGGATTCCGGAATCACCCGGATGCCGCGCAAACCCACCACGATCCGGTCGCCCTGGCGCAGGTCGCGCAGACGCCGGCACACCGCGCGGCCGTCGCGGACCACCACCATGGCGTCCATCCGCTGGTTCTCGGCTTCGATCCACTTCTGGCCGTGGCGCACCAGAGTTCTGTGATTGGTGGTGGAATAGAAATCTTCCGGCGCGCATCGATCGCGCTCCACCTCGCGCAGCGCGGCGTCGCCGGTATCGGCGGCGGCGCAGCCCAGCCCCAGCAGCTCCTGTAACAGGCGTTCCATGGACTGCTCGTCGGGCGCTTCGACTTTCAGCCGGAGATAGGAAGGCTCGCTGTTGGTGCGGCCAATGCGGAACTGTTCCACCTCGAACCGGCCGCTGTACTCCACGACCTTATCGAAGATGTTCTCCATGATGTGGGAGTCGATCAGGTGGCCTTCGGCTTCGACCACTTCCTGGAATGGCATAGCGACTTCTATTGTAGCGGGGAAGTTATGCGCGGATGGTGTGGAGAGCCGTGCGCACTCCTTCGACTGCCGCGCTCAGGACGGCCTCGCCTTGGGCCAGACGCACCCGCGCCACCGCGCGCCCGTTGTACATTTCGACCTGGCGGGAGCCGCTGGTGGTGCCCAGGTTATGGATCAGCGCGCCATCACCCGCAAGTTTGAACCTGATCGCGTTGCGCGCGTCCAGGCAGGGCACGCTCCTGGCATCCAGCAGACGGGCTTCGAGCGCCACCACGCCGCCGGCGCGGCCGGTCTCTTCCAATACCAGTTGCGCCGGCTTGTCCCACTTTTCGGTTTGATAGCGGAAGCGGATTTCATCGGCCACTTCGACGCTGCCTTTGCGGGCCGCCACGCGTACATGATTTTCGCCGGGCTGGAATGTCACCTGCCAGCGTAGGCCGGCGGCCGGGAAGTCCTGACTGTGGCGCTGCTTCACGCCGCAGGATTTTCCGTTGACAAACAATTCCGCGGCCGGGCAGTTGGAATAGACCTTGACCATCTTGCTCTCGGCGGGCCGGCCCCACCGGATGGGCCAGGAGTGCCCGTAGATGTGCGCCATGGGCTTTTCCGCCCAGTAGGATTGAAAAACGTAGTAGCCTTCCTTGGGCGTGAGGTCGCGTTCCAGCAGGCCCTTCTGGTTCATGCGGGGAAGCGGGTTATCGGGGCGGCCCGGAGCGGAGAAATCTTTGAAGATCCACTGGGCGGCGCCGGCCAGCCATTGCATGGTCTCCTGCTCTTTCAAATGCCAATCGAAAAGGTTGCAGATGTAACTCTCCGACCAATCGCCGTCGCGCGATGCCCGCGCCTGGCCGCCGGTGAGCAGGTAGGCGCGGTCTTTTTCTTCCACGCCTTGGCCGGTCGAGATCCGGGCGATGACGCTGTCGGGGTCTTCGGAGTGGCGGCCGGCATGGCTGTCGCCGCCCCATTCCATGTGTAACATGCGGCCCACGGCGGCGGCCTCTTTTTCGGCTGCGGCTTTGTACTCGGTATAGCGCCCGCTGTACCAGCCGGCCCAGATGGAGGGCGAATAGACGTCGGCGACGTCGCTGGCGAAGGGGCAGCGGCGAACCGAGGTCATGCGCGAGGGGTCGGCCTGGTGGGCAATGTCATTCAGCTCCGCCATGAAGGCGCGGATGGCCTTCTCGTCGTAGACTTCGAAGTCGCCGGGCCAGTTATTCTCATTGCCGAGGCCCCAGAAGACCACCGCCGGATGATTGTGGTGCTGATCGATCATGTTGCGCAACATGCGGCGCGCCTGCTCCTTGTAGGCGTCACCGCCCAGGCCGCCGCGGCACCAGGGGATCTCCTCCCACACCAGGATTCCCAGCTCGTCGCACAGGTCCAGCACCAGGCGCGACTGCTGGTAGTGGGCCAGCCGGACGAAGTTGGCGCCCACGTCCTTGACGAGCTGCATTTCTTTGCGGGTGAGGTCGTCGGTCATGGCGGCGCCCAGGCCCGCGTGGTCTTCGTGCCGCTGTGTGCCGCGCAGGAACAGCTTCTCGCCGTTAAGCTGGAAAACGCCGTGTTTGGGGAACTCGAAATAGCGCAGGCCGAAGCGCTCTTCGAGGTGGTGCTCGCCATGCGGGCTCTTCAGAGTGACGGCGCAGGTGTAAAGGTTGGGAGCTTTGGGCGACCACAGCGCCGGCGTGGGCACGGGAAACGACGCCATGGGTTGGGTTCCCGTCCAGGGCGCCAGTGATTTTGCGGACGAATGCACTTCTTTGCCCGCCGGGTCGGTGATGCGCATCTCGATCCGCAGGCTGTCGCCGAG
>Ga0326728_10022115_pt1 | contig 11847 bp, 7 predicted proteins | sample MB3enrmetagenome_FD_207602 | JGI IMG/M metagenome (GOLD analysis project Ga0326728, IMG submission 207602) | Lab enriched peat soil microbial communities from McLean, Ithaca, NY, United States - MB31MN | ecosystem: Environmental > Terrestrial > Soil > Wetlands > Peat | place: USA: New York... | reverse complement strand
CGAGGTTCAAACTCACCCCACCACCTCTTTGAGCCCGCAGGCCGAGTCATATAACGAAGAAGATCCGCCTGCCGACGCTGCGCGGCGACAGCGGACAAGCGCTGGCTTGTTCGGGGCACAAAGAGGTGGTGGGGTCATGCGCGGGGCCCCTTGAGGAGATCGGACAATCGGGATGGGCCTTTGGAAGGAATGAGGTCATCTTCTTCCGGACCCTGCCGGATTTTGTTATCCAGTAGGTAAATAAACACTGCGAACAGAAGCACATAGATAAACGTAAACATGGCCAGAGAACTGAGAATGGTGCCGGCCTGAACTGTCTTTGACAAGGCCTCCGAGGTGCGGAGAAGCCTATAGACAATCCACGGCTGGCGGCCGACTTCGGCCGTGATCCATCCGAGCTGGTTGCCGATCTGGGGCCCCAAGACAGCGAGGACAAAAATCCAGAGAAGCCGGCGCTGTACAAAGAGCGTTCCACGCCACCAGAAGAAAAGGCCGGCCAGGGTCAGCGCGAAGAGAAGCATCCCCACAGCGACCATCCCATGATAGGCCTGAAAGACGACGTTGGCCGGGGGACGCTCATTCTTCGGAAATGCCTTCAAGCCCATGACGGGCATCTGCCGGTTTCCGGACACCAGCCAGCTGAGAAGCCCAGGAATGGGGGCCTTGACTCCGCTCACCCGTTCTTTCTCGGCATCGACCCACCCCCACAGATGCACATCGGCCGGGGCTCTCGGCTCAAAGACACCTTCCATGGCGGCTAGCTTCTCCGGTTGGTTCCGGGCGACGCCTTTTGCGCTCATGTCGCCGGTCCCGATGTTGCCAAGCGTCGAGAGGAACGCCACCAAGAGACCGATTTTAAGGGAAGCCTTCGCAAAATCCGTGTGGCGCTTCTTTATCAAGTAATAGGAAGAGACGCTGATGACCAGCCACGCACCCGTTGTCCAGGCCCCCGCATACACGTGGAGGAGGCGATCGATGCTGGACGGGCTGAATACCATCGCCCAGAAATCGGTGATTTCGGCACGCGCCTTCAATCCCTCTCCCACAATGTGATAGCCAGTGGGCGTCTGCATCCAGGAATTAGCCACGGTGATCCAGACCGCGCTGAAGTGGGCGCCGAAGGCCACCAGCACGGTGGACAAAAAGTGCAGGCCGCGCGGGACCTTGTCCCATCCAAACAAAAGGATGGCCAGAAATCCCGACTCGAGGAAAAAGGCGAAGATGCCTTCGGAAGCGAGCGCGCTCCCGAACACGTCGCCGACATAGCGGGAGTAGGTCGCCCAGTTGGTGCCGAACTCAAATTCCATCACCACGCCCGTCGCCACGCCGACCGCAAAGATGAGTCCGAAGATCCTCACCCAGAAGCGGGTCATCTGGTGATAAAGAGGGTTGTTCGTCCGGAGGTACAGGCCTTCCATCACGACGAGAATCAGAGCCAGCCCGATGCTCATGGGCGGATAAATATAGTGGAAAGCGATCGTGAAGGCGAACTGCGCGCGGGCGAGGAGAAGTGCAGACATGGAGAAAATTCTACCACTTGTATAATCAAATGCGATGGCGAAAAGAAGATCAACGGCGGGACGCCACCCCCCGCACCGGCTCCTCGCGGTCCTCTCGGATTCCACGGGAGACTTGGGCGAGCGCTTCGTGCGCGGGCTCATCAGCCAGTTCCCCGGGGAACCGCTACCTTTTCGGGTTTTCAGCTTCGTCCGGGAGCCGGAAGATCTCGCCAAGATCTTCCGGACGATCGCGGAGGAACGCCCGGTCCTTTTTCACTCGACGCTCGACAAGAAGATGAAACGCGAGATTGCCCGGCAGGCGTGGGGGCGACGTTGGCCCGCCTACGACATTACGGGCGGGGCCATGTTCTTCCTGGAAAAGGCCCTTGGACGCCGATCGTTCGAAAACCTGAGCGGGTTCCATGGGTGGACAAGCACGGAATACGACAAGCGGATCGAATCGGTCGACTTCACCGTGAACCATGACGATGGCCTCAACCCCGAACACCTCGCCGAGGCGGACATCGTCCTGATCGGCGTTTCGCGTGTCTCAAAAACCCCGACCAGCGTCTACTTGGCGAACAAGGGGTATAAAGTGGCCAATATTCCGCTCATCAAAGGTCTTCCGCTCCCGGAGGCGGCTGCCCGGGCCTGCGGATCCAAGATGGTGGGGTTGACCATCCAGCCGGAGAAGCTCCGCGAGATCCGCCTCCAGCGCGCCCAGCAGGACCGGATCCCAGGGTCCGATTACGCAGACCTTGGGCCCATCCGCGAGGAGCTCGGCTGGGCGCACTCCTGGATGCTTGAATGGCGCTGTCCGATCATCGACGTGACGCACCTGGCCGTCGAGGAAACCGCTGCGCTAGTTTTGAAGGCCCTCCATTTGCGATAATCATTTTTTCATGGAAATGCTCGTCAATAAAATCCCGATGCGTCATCCCGTCGCCCTCGCCTGGGTGAGCGAGATGGCCGCGCTTTGCCAGCCGGATTCCATTTACTGGTGCGACGGTTCTGAAGAAGAGAAGAATCGTCTCACGAAAGAATGCCTGGCCTCCGGCGAACTCGAGGAGCTTGACCAGAAGAAATGGCCGGGCTGCTACTACAGCCGCTCGGACGTCAACGATGTAGCGCGGACCGAAAAACTCACCTTTATTTGTACCCGCACCAAAGAAGACGCCGGCATCACCAACAACTGGATGGACCCGAACGAGGCCTATCAGAAGCTCGGGGACATCTTCCGCGGCTCGATGAAGGGCCGCACGATGTACGTGATTCCCTTCATCATGGGCCAGTCTGGGTCGCCTTTCCGCAAAATCGGCATCCAGATTACCGACAGCCGCTATGTGACCTTGAATATGCGGATCATGACCCGCATGGGGACCATCGCCTTAAAAGACCTGGGGACAACCGGCGAATTCACGAAGTGCCTCCATGGCAAAGCGGACTTGAATCCCAGCCGCCGTTATATCTGTCATTTTCCGGAGGAAAATACCATCTGGAGCGTCGGCTCCGCTTATGGCGGTAACGCTCTGCTCGGGAAAAAATGCCTGGCGCTCCGTATCGGGAGCTATCTTGGAAAACAGCAGGGCTGGATGGCCGAGCATATGCTTATCGTCGGGATCCAGAACCCGAAGGGCGAGGTGAAATACATCGCGGGCGCGTTCCCCAGCCAATGCGGGAAAACCAATCTCGCCATGCTCATCCCGCCCAAAAGCCTAGCCGGATATAAGCTCTGGACGGTCGGTGACGATATCGCCTGGCTGCGCATCGGAGAAGACGGCCGTCTGTGGGCGTCCAACCCAGAGGCGGGCTTTTTCGGCGTCGCGCCAGGGACGAACTACCAGACCAATCCCAACGCGATGGAAACGATCAAGAAGAATGCGCTTTTTACGAACGTTCTGAAAACGGATGACGGCGGCGTCTGGTGGGAAGACATGGGACTGCCGCCCGCGCACGGCATCAATTGGAAGGGCGAGGACTGGACACCGGCTTCAAAGGATAAAGGCGCCCATCCCAACGCGCGCTTTACCGCCCCGGCCGGGCAATGCCCGTCGATTTCTCCCGAATGGGAAAATCCTCAGGGCGTTCCGCTCTCGGCGATTTTATTCGGCGCGCGCCGGGCGCGCGTGGCGCCCATCATCTGCGAAAGCCGCAGCTGGCAGCACGGCGTTTTCCTGGGGGCCACGATGGCCTCTGAAACGACAGCCGCGGCCACCGGACAAGTGGGTGTCATCCGCCGCGACCCGATGGCGATGCTTCCTTTCATCGGATACAACGTGGGAGACTATTTCCAGCATTGGCTCGATATGGGCAGGAAGCTTGGCGCCAAGGCGCCCAAGATATTCCACGTCAACTGGTTCCGTCGCGAGAAGACCACGAACAAGTTCCTTTGGCCTGGCTTCGGTGAGAATTTGCGCGCGATCCTCTGGGCGCTGGAACGGGTGGAGGGCAAAGCCAGGGCGACTGAAACCCCGATGGGCTCGGTTCCGACTCCTGATGCACTCAACCTCTCCGGACTGAATCTCTCGCCGGAAACGATAAACGCCATTCTCGAAGTGAACCCCGCCGACTGGGGGGAGGACCTCAAAGACCAGCACATCTTCTTTGACAAGATCGGCTCCCGCCTCCCTGAGGAATTACGTCAGGAACAAGCCGCCTTCGCCCAACGCCTCAGTCAATAGCCTCCTACCGCTTAGAGTAAAATCTTTCCTTGATTTTTGGCGTTTCAGGGTAAATTCTTCATATATATGTCTGCGCGCACCCCGATCACGGACCGGGCGGTTCTGCTCTGGATCCGATGGCTTTTTTTCCTCGTCCTGTCCTTCCTGGTCCTCTATACCTACACGGACCACGAAACGATGGCGCAGATCTGGCTGAAGGTCGGCCTGCTCGTCTTCTACGCCATTTCCAATGCGGCCCTGATGTGGGCCACGCGCACCGATTTCAAGCTGGAGCGCTGGAGCATGCCGATTTTTATACTCGATGTAGTCCTCGTGTCGACATCGCTCTATTTTTCGGCCGGCGCCGACACGGAACTATACGTGATGTGCTTTTTGATCATCTACCTGGCAACGCTCAGCCGACGCGTCCGGGACACCATCCCCATGGCGCTGATCGCGTCTCTGCTGTACGGCCTTTTTCTCTACCACCAGAATTCGAATGTGAATCTTCTGGAGCCGCGTCTCCTCCTGCGCTTTCCGTTCTTTCTCGTTCTGGCCCTCTTTACGTCCTACCTCTCCGAACAAACAGACCTTCAGAAGCAGCGGATCGAACGCATGAAACTGGTCCAGGAGACCTTGGCCGGCGAACTTCAGAGAGCCATGGTCGATCTGCGGGACAAACAAAGCGCCCTGGTGCAGGCGGAAAAAATGTCGGCGATGGGCCATATGGCCGGCGCCTTGGCGCATGAAATCCGCAACCCCTTGAGCGTCATCGTCGGATATGTGAATGACCTCTTACAGGACAGGCCCGAGAGCGATCTGTTGGTGAAGCCGCTGGCCGCCATCCGCCGGTCGGCGGAGCGCTGCAACGAGCTCATGGAAAATCTCCTGCGCTTTTCCAGAAGGCCGAAAGAAGTCGAACAGTTCAAGGCGAAAGATGCGCTTCAGGAAGCGATGACGCTGATCCGGATGAGCGCCAAGATGAGCCAGGTGCAGTGCAATCTGGACGCCCGGGCCGATCCGATCCTGAACGGCCGCAGAAGCGAATTTCAGCAGATTTTTGTCAACCTGATGGGGAACGCCGTTGACGCGATGCCGAAAGGGGGCACCATTACCGTGGTCCTCGAAGAAGAAGAATCCGCCGGCCGCCAATGGGCGAAAATCTCCGTCCTTGATACGGGGGAAGGCATTCCGCCCGACATCCGCAAGAGAATCTTTGAACCCTTCTTTACAACCAAAGCCCCCGGCAAAGGCACGGGACTAGGCTTAAGCATTGTACGGGACATCGTCGGCAACTATCAGGGGGTCCTGGAAGTGGAATCGGAACTCCACCAGGGGACGACCTTCATTGTTCGCCTGCCTTTGTCCGTTCCTTCCGCCAACACCGAGCCGATCGATCTCAAAGTCGCTTAGGTTTTAATATGTCGGGAAACTTCCAAGCGTAACGCCTTGAGGCCGACGGAAACTTCCAGAAAGAGAAACACGACGGCACAACAAATCGACAGAACGCTCAGAAACAAACAGGATAGCACGACCATTTTAAGTTCCCAGCCTACGAATACATGGAGAAACACGCCGATGATCATCAAGCCGGACAGAAAAATACCGGCGTTCACCAATAAGACCGCAGACCTTAAATAGCTGGACCGACGCATTAATATCCGGAGTTGATTTTTATGTTCTTCTTGAAAGCGTACCGCGTCCCCGGATTCTAGTTCGCGCACCAGGACTCGAGTCCGGTCTATCGTCCGCCCAAACCGGTTGGTGATGGAGAGCAGGAGCAGGCTCGCTCCCGAAATCAGGGCAATTGGGGAAATGGAGAACTGCAACAGCTTGGCAAACGCATCAATCGTCACGAATTTAGTATAAATAGCTCCCCGGCCGTCCCATATGACCATCATCATATCGTCCGGGATCACCGCGTGTGATAAGATAGTCGCGAAAGTAGAGTGTTCATGGAAAAACCACCGCCGCTTCCCGAGTCCGTTCATGATCTGTTAAAGCACCGCAGCTCCGAGCTTGATGTGTTCTTCGCGCCTACGAGCGTCGCTTTGATCGGGGCCACCGAAAATCCCGGCAGCGTCGGGCGCACAATTTTAAAGAACCTGATCGCCACGCCTTTCGGCGGGACTATTTTTCCCGTCAACCCCAAGCGGCCGAATGTCCTCGGGATCAAGGCCTATCCAAAGATCGGCGACGTCCCGGGCAAAGTCGACCTGGCCATTATCGTCACACCCGCTCCGACCGTGCCCGCCCTGGTGCGGGAGTGCGTGCAGGCCGGGGTCAAAGGCTGCATCGTCATTTCCGCCGGCTTCAAGGAAATCGGCGAAGCCGGCGCGGAACTGGAACGCCAGATCATGGCGGAAGCCATCGGCAAGATGCGGATTGTGGGCCCCAATTGCCTGGGCATGATGAATCCATTGAACGGTTTCAATGGAACCTTCGGGCCCGTGCTCGCCCGCCCGGGAAATGTCGGCTTCATCAGCCAAAGCGGCGCCCTCATGACCGCCGTCCTGGATTGGAGCCTCCGGGAAATGGTGGGCTTCAGCGCCTTTGCCTCCATCGGCTCCATGATCGACGTCGGCTGGGGGGATTTGATCGATTATCTGGGCGATGACCCCAACACCAAAAGCATCGTCATTTACATGGAAACGATCGGCGATGCGCGGTCCTTTTTGTCGGCCGCGCGGGAAGTGGCCTTGAACAAACCCATCATCGTCATCAAGCCGGGCCGCAGCCAAGAAGCCTCCCGGGCGGCGGCCTCCCATACGGGGTCGCTCACGGGGTCCGACGATGTCCTGGATGCCGCGTTCCGGCGCGCGGGCGTTCTACGGGTGAACCGCGTCTCGGATCTTTTCTACATGTCGGAGGTCCTGGCCAAACAGCCTCGCCCCAAAGGACCGCGTCTCACGATCGTCACCAACGCCGGGGGGCCGGGGGTGCTCGCCACCGACGCTCTGACCCTGATGGGTGGAAAGCTGGCGCAGATATCTCCCGACACGGTCAAGGAACTCGACAAAGTCCTTCCGGCTGCCTGGAGCCATAACAACCCGGTGGATGTCCTCGGCGACGCGCCTCCGGAACGCTACGCCAAAACACTCGAGATCTGCGCCAAGGACCCGGCCTCGGACGGGTTCCTCGTCATTCTCACCCCGCAGGCCATGACCGACGCCACAAAGATCGCCCAGGCGCTCAAGCCTTTCGCGCAGATTCCCGAAAAACCCGTCCTGGCCACCTGGATGGGCGGCGACAATGTCGCGCAGGGAAAAACCATTTTAAGAGAAATCGGGATTCCCGACTTTGCCTATCCGGACACGGCCTGCCGCGTTTTCCTTCACATGTGGCGCTACAGCCAGAATTTATCGGCCCTCTACGAGACCCCATCGCCAGCTCCGATCGCGGAGGAAGGCGCTTCGCACCTGGAGGGATCCCGCGCCCTGATCCAAAAAGTTCAAAAAGACGGCCGCACCCTTTTGACCGAAAAGGAATCGAAGGACCTTCTAGCGGCTTATGGGATCCCTGTCGTCCCCACAAGAATCGCGCGATCGGAAGACGAGGCGAAAAAGATCTCCGAGGAAATTGGCTATCCGGCGGTCTTAAAACTTTATTCCGAAACCATTACCCATAAAACGGATGTCGGAGGTGTAAAACTTAACCTCCGTGACGGAAATGCCGTCTTGCAGGCCTTCCGGGACATTCAGGCCAGCGTTCCGGCGAAAGATTTCCAAGGCGTTACCGTCCAGCCGATGGTGTCGCTCAAAGACGGCTACGAACTGATAGTGGGATCCACCGTCGATCCGCAATTCGGTCCGACGCTTCTCTTCGGTCTCGGTGGGCAGCTGGTGGAGGTCTTCAAAGACCGTGCGTTGGGTCTTCCACCGCTCAACACCACCCTGGCGCGCCGGCTCATGGAACGCACGAAGATTTTTACGGCGCTCCAGGGAGTCCGGGGCCGCAAAGCGGTCGACATCAAAGCGCTGCAGCAGCTCCTGGTGCGTTTTGGATATCTGGTGGTAGACAATCCGCGCATCAAAGAGATTGATATTAATCCGCTCCTGGCCTCGCCTGAAGGGCTCCTGGCCTTGGACGCGCGGGTTGTCCTGCACGACGCCAGCGTCAAAGACGCAGCGCTCCCTCGCCCCGCCATCCGGCCTTATCCCATCCGGTATGTCAGCCAGGCAACGCTCAAGAACGGCAAGAGCGTAGAGATCCGTCCGATTCTCCACCAGGATGAACCGCTTTTCATCAAGTTTCATGAAACCCTCTCCGAGCAAAGCGTCTACCTGCGCTATTCCCGAGAGCTCAAACTCTCCCAGCTCGTGACGCACGAGCGGCTCCTGCGCCGCTGCTTTGTCGATTACGATCGCGAGATCGCCCTGGTCGCCGAATCCAAGAACGGCGCGGGCGGGCGGGAACTCATCGGTGTGGTCCGACTGATAAAACTGCACGGGCGGCCCGAAGCCGAATTCGCCATTCTCGTGGGGGACCCGTATCAAAAACAAGGCTTGGGAATGGAGCTGATGAAGCGGATCCTCCAGGTCGCCCGCGACGAGAAGGTCAAACGCGTGGTCGCGGACCTCCTGCAGGAAAACATCGGCATGCAGCGGCTCTGCGAAAAACTCGGGTTCAAGCTCCAGCCCCTGTCCACTGATTCCATGGTGAGGGCCGAGCTCGTCCTCTAGCGCCGCATCCCATCTTTAAGGCGGAGCCGTTGACTCCCTGCCGACGGTATTGCCACAATTCTCCCAGATTAACCTGAGAAGGAGATCCCCATGCTGTCCGTAAACTTCACAAACTGCTTTGTTGATGCCATCGGCCTTTCACACGGCTTGATAGAACACGAATGGTTGGGGCTGGAACCACGCCTCAAAGACGCGCACCAGAGCGTCCTGCAGCAGGCTAACGCCGGGAAGCTGGGCTTTGTCGATCTGCCCAACAACACGGAGGAAGCCAGGAAGATCATGTCCTGGGCACGCAAAGTGCGCGGATCCTTTGATACCTTGGTGGTCTTGGGGATCGGCGGGAGCGCGCTCGGCACGATCGCCTTGCAGCAGGCCCTGCGCCCGACCTACTGGAACCTGGGCGACAAGAAGGCCCGCAAGGGGTGGCTCAGGCTCTTTGTGTTCGATAACGTGGACCCGCGCTGGGCGGCGGACCTCGCCGGCGCCCTCAACCCGAAGAAGACCCTTTTTAACGTGATCTCCAAATCCGGAACGACGGCGGAATCACTCGCCGCCTATTTCATTTTTCGGAAAGCCGTGGAAGACAAAGTTGGAGCGAAAAAGGCCCCTCGACATTTTGTCATCACCACCGACGCGCAAAAGGGGTATCTGAGAGAACTCGCGAATCGCGAGAAGATGGACAGCTTTGTAGTCCCGGCCAACGTCGGCGGACGATTTTCCGTCCTGACGCCGGTGGGCCTTGTCCCGGCGGCCTTGGCCGGCGTGAACCTCGTCGGGCTCTTGAACGGCGCCAAAGCGATGCGCACGCGCTGTCAAAGCGGCTCTCTCCGGCAGAACCCCGCAGCGGCTTACGCCAGCCTTCAATACCTGTACTACCAAAAAGGGGCGAAGCTCTCCGTTCTCATGCCCTATTCCCAAAACCTCTACAGCGTGGCCGACTGGTACCGCCAGCTCTGGGCGGAAAGCCTCGGAAAAAAGCTCGATCGGAACGGACGAACCGTGAATGTCGGGCCAACCCCCATCAAGGCGCTGGGCGTGACTGACCAGCATTCCCAGGCCCAGCTTTATATGGAAGGGCCTTATGACAAAGTGATCACGTTCCTGTCGGTAGAGGACTTCGGCAGAAAAACTCTTATTCCCCGGGTGGACAAGAGCCACTATCTCGGCGGCCGGACCTTGAACGAGCTCCTGAAAGCGGAGGAACAAGGGACACGTTCCGCCCTCACCAAAGCCGAGCGTCCAAACCTGACGGTGACGGTCGACGAGGTTTCCGAAACGACCATCGGCGAATTGTTCTTCTTCTTTGAAATGGCCGCCGCCTACATGGGGGAACTCCTGAACATCAACGCTTTCGATCAGCCAGGGGTGGAGCTCGCCAAAGTATACACGCATGCGCTCATGGGACGCGCCGGCTACGAAACCCAGCGCGCGGAATTGGAAGCCATGGCGAAGAAAGATGCCGGGGGGAAATACGTCGTCTAACGGCAACGCAATGCGCAAAGCGTGCAGCGTTAAACTCAAAGCAAGTTTTGCGCTTTGCGCTGTTCGCTTGGTGCTCCCTGCTGCCCTCTGGGGAACCGAGCCCCCGGCGATTTCCACTTCAGCGCCGGTCGCTCTTTCCACCCCCGTTCCTGTTCAGGTTTCAACCCCGGCGTTCGTGACGGTCGTCCACCCTCTCGAAGGAGCCAAACTGCCTTCCTTAAAGGAGGTATTTGCTTTCGGCGCCGTCGTTCCTGGCTCGACTTTGACCATCAATGGCATCACCATTAATGTCCATCCCAAAGGCGGCTATTTGACGATGGTTCCGCTGAACCCCGGGGATAATCTTCTCAGCCTGGATGCCACAGCGCCCGGCGGGCAGGCGGCGCATCTGGAGCGGCGCTTTACGGTCGCGTCGGGCTTTACCATCAGTCCTTCCACGCCAACGACCCTCGTCCAGGAGTCCATCGTGCCGGCGGAAGACGTCCTTCTCGCAACCGGCGACACGCTCCGGGTTTCGTTCCAGGGCTCGCCCCAAGGCCAGGCGGAGTTTGCCATTGCGGGCATCGCGGCTCATCTTCCGATGGTTGAATCAGGTTCACGCGGGGTCTACGAAGGCGCCTACGTGGTCCAGCCCGCAGATCATGCCGGGCAAGCCGACATTACCGTGTCCTTGAAAAAACGCGGCCTGCGCCGCAAGGACCTGGCCAAGGGCCGGCTGACCATCGAGTCGGGCAGGACCCCAAGAATCGGAACGATCATTGATGACACGGTGGCGGCCCGGACGGCTATCGACGGGGGCTATGATCTCTTCCTCTATAAAGGCATGCGTGTCCGCTTGACCGGGAAAATCGGGAACCTGTGGCGGGTGCGGTTTTCAGGGACGCTGTCTGAATGGGTGAAGGATTCGGCGATCCTGGAACTTCCGCGCGGGACACTCGCTCCACAAAGCACGCTCTCTAATATCACCGTGACTCACTTGGAAGACAGCACCCAGGTTCGCGTCCCCATGAGTGACGTCCTGCCATACCGTGTGGAACAAGCCTTGGAACCGCCGGCCCTGACCGTGACTTTGTTTGGCGCCGCGGACAAAACGGACCTCATCCGCTATGACCCTGACGACCAGCTCGTGCGTCTGGTGCGCTGGCGTCAGGTCTCATCGGACATTTGCCAACTGGTTATCGAACCGACATTTAAAAAATGGTGGGGCTTTGACGTCCGGTATGAGGGATCCATTCTGGTGATTGAAATCCGCAAGCCCTGGGCAAGTGTCACGCTTCATGGCATGGTTATCGCCGTCGACCCCGGCCACGGCGGTTCGGACACCGGAGCCGTGGGTCCGCACGGAACCCTGGAGAAAGAAGCCAATCTTCAGATCGCGCGCCTCGTCAAAGACATGCTCGAAAAAGCAGGGGCCAAGCCGTTTCTAGTCCGCAGCGCAGACATGGACGTTTCTCTTTATGACCGCCCGCGCATCGCTTGGAAAAATAAGGCCCGGCTGTTTGTGAGCGTTCACTGCAACGCTTC
>Ga0326728_10022114_pt1 | contig 11848 bp, 11 predicted proteins | sample MB3enrmetagenome_FD_207602 | JGI IMG/M metagenome (GOLD analysis project Ga0326728, IMG submission 207602) | Lab enriched peat soil microbial communities from McLean, Ithaca, NY, United States - MB31MN | ecosystem: Environmental > Terrestrial > Soil > Wetlands > Peat | place: USA: New York... | reverse complement strand
AGGCCCGCGGGTCTGCCCCCCGGTTTCGCGCGGGTCGCGACGATGCCCCGCGCCGTCTCCTTGTGCTGCCGGTCCTCGGGAACGTAGGCGATCCCAGCGCGAATCGCGTCGCTTGGTTTTGAGATGTGGCGCCGCCTCCCGTCGATGCAGATTTCCCCCCGCTCCTGCGGTCCCCAGAAGCAGGACAGGACGCTCGAGAGCCCGGCACAAGTTTCTCGGAACGTCGCTGTCCTACCCCATCGCTGGCGGCAATATATCTGGAGATACCCGCCCTGATGCCGCGTTTCGCGCCCTAGAAGGAGAATTGGTCTATATTGCCCGCATTAAAGGTATCAAGGTTACCGACGATCGCCAGATTGTTCTGGTTGAACTTCAGCGTGCCGATGCCGGGAACGGCGAATGTGTTACCGTTGCCGAGCTTGATTTTGCCGCTCTTCAACCCGACGGCGAGATACACCGTCGCTATGCCCATCTTGGCGGGGTCCCAAAGCACGAAGTCCTTGATCACATTGGACTTGATGAAGGGCCGCATCTGGTTTGGAGTCCCCGTCCCGAATACGATCACGCCACCGCCCGTGGCGTTCGGTCCGCCGGGGTAGACACCGGCCGACTCAACAACCTGCGCGGCCGATGCCTCTGCCACGGTGGTCGGCGTCAAAATGAGGTTCATCTCGGGATACTTGGTCAGGAGGGCCTCCGCTTCCGTCGAGCTCTTCTCCGGCACGTCATTGCCGTATACCAGATCGAGCAGTTTGAGGTTCCCGTACTTGGGATCATTCTTCAGGAGGTCCTTGATGCCACCCTGGTCCTCGATCCAGTGCTTCTGGGCCGGAGCGTCGGTGGTCGCGCTCAGGATCGCGAAATTCCCTTTCCCGTTCAGGTGCGAATAAACACTGTCCAGCAGTTGCCGGCCCACTTTGTCGAAATCCACCGCCAGTATCGCCGCATCGCGATGCGACTCGTTCGCCGTGATGTCAGCGTTGACAGCAATGACGATGATACCTTTGCTCCGCACGTCATCGAGTATCGTATCCAGCGCGTCGACACTGTTGGCCTGGATGGCAAGCACATCGATGCCGCGCTGGACCTGCTCCTGGATGAACGGGATTTGCGCGGTCGCGTCCGCCGTCGCCGGGGCCGTAAACGTCACCTGGCAACCCAGTTGTTTGGCCGCCTGCTGGAAACCGAAGTTAATGCGCTCAAAATACGGATTGCCCGTATTCTGCGGGATGTAGGCGATGCGCAGCCCTTTGCTCTGGGCAAAGGCGGAGCCACAGAGCGCCAAGGAAACTGCCAGCACGGCAACAATCGTTATGTTTCGTTTCATGCGAAATACCTCCATGGATTCACAAACTTTCCTCTTCTACGAAGAGGTCTGCAGGAACGCCAAACCCAATGCAAGCGCCTCCTTTCCGGTGACTGCACTGGCTGCGTGCCAACATATGGCTGAAGCAAGGACGCAGTCAAGGCAGCCCTTCTCCTCCCTTGGCCAAACATGGTCGAGCACTCGGATGAAGCACCGTTTCGCGCATCGCGCAAAAACACTCCTTACCTACCGTTTTTTCCCGACGCCAAGGACGTTTGAAAGCAGCACCGACGCCACGAGCAAAGCCCCAATGACGGCGAGCTGGCTTTCGACCTTCACGTTCGCGACTCCCATCCCGGTCTGGATAACCGCGATCAGTAACAGCGCAACGACCGTCCCGAATGCCGTTCCCCGCCCTCCGCTGATCGATACTCCACCAAGGACCACCGCGGTGATGGCCTGCAATTCCCAGCCGGTGCCGTGGTCATACCGCGCGACCAGGAGTCTCGAATCCAGCATCAGGCCAGCAAATCCCGCCAGAAAACCCGAGAGCGTGAATAAAGCCATCTTGACGCGCCGCGTTGGAACGCCGGAGTAGTACGAGGCCTTCGAGCTGATCCCGATCGAATAAACCCATCGTCCAAACACTGTGAAATGGAGCACGAGACCAAGCACGACCGCAATCAAGAGAAAGATCAGGAAGGGCGCCGGAATCGGCGTGCCCGGGATGACCTTGCGGTCTATGCCGAGAAACCACGACGGGAATTTCTGGATCGAATGGTCCCCGAGCAGGATCTGCCCGATTCCGCGGTAGAGCGCCATGGTAGCGATCGTTACGGTAAGCGACGGCAGCCCCAGGGTCGCCACAAAGAAGCCATTCAGCGCGCCCGCGGCGGTCCCGAGCACCAGACCGATGGCAACGCAGTACTCCATGGGTATGCCGACCTGGCCGTGGAGGAAGGCGCTCACGCACGCCACCATCGCGAGGTTGCCGGCTATCGACAGATCGAGGTTGCCGCTGATCATGACGAACGTCTCGCCAAGCGCGATTATGCCGATTTCCATGTACAGCAGCGCCTGGCGGAAAAGGAAATCGGCGTCCAGAAAAAACGGCGACAAGGCACTGCTGACACCGAATCCCACTATCAACAGTAAAGTGACGACGATCTCCGGGCCGACGGGCCGGAGCCGAGTCATCACGACCCGGACGGCCTCGCTTCGTGATCCGCCCTCTACGACAGGTTCGTCGCGCCCACCTGCGTTACGTTTTTTCCAGCTCATGACGGGCTCACTCGCTGCGGTCGGCCCGATGCAGACCGACCTGGAAAACGGCGTCGGAAGCTACGGCCAGCAGAATCACGGCACCATAGACCGCGAGCTGCCACGCGCCGGCGATGCCCAGGACGGCCAACGCGACGTTGACCGCCCCCAACAGCAGGCATCCCAACAGGACGCCGAGGACCGATCCCGAACCTCCAAAGGGGCTGACTCCGCCGATCACCACCGCCGCGATTACGGTCATTTCCATGCCTACGCCTGTTTGCCCGGGATTGAGGAAGCCGAAGCGAGAGGAGTACAGCAGCCCCACGAGGCCCGACAGGGCCCCGGTGAAGGCGTACGCGAAGAACGTCACTCGCTGGACTGCGACTCCCCGAAGCCGCGCCGCCTCCGGATTGCTTCCGAGCGCGTATATGTCACGCCCCAACCGTGTGTAGTGGAAGATCACCCAAGTGAGCAGGGCTATCGCCAGGACGATGACCACGATCCACGGCACCTCTCGTATCCCGAATGGTCCTAATTGCGACCACCGTATCAGACTCTTGGGGATGTAATTGCCGTCTATCTGGCTCCCGCGGGTGATGAGAAACGTGATGCCCCTGTAAGCCGACAACCCACCAAGGGTGACGATTACGGCAGGGACATGCGCCCTGGAGATGATGGCGCCGTTCAGCGAGCCGAGGGCGAGCCCGATGAGAATGCTGAGAATCACCGCCAGGAAGACCGGAAACCCGGGCACGTCCCGGAAAAGCATGCCGACCGTGAGTCCCGCGAGGCCGACAATCGAACCGACCGAGACATCTATGCCGCGGATTATGATGACCATCATCTCTCCCATGCCGATTATCGCCACCAGCGGAATCCAGATGAGGATGCTGCGCAAGCTGTTCGGGTTGAGGTACCGTGGCTGGATGAGATAGGTCCCGACGACCACTATGACCAGTAAAGCGATGGCCCGCAATTCGCGGACCTGGAGCAGACCGTAGTGGCGCTTCCCGCTCCGCTTTCCGACTCCAGATTTAGTCATCCGAACGCTTTCTTTGTCGCGCGAGCTGTAACAGACGACAGGCTGCCGAAACGTACGATGCGCGATCCCTCACCTCTCGTCATCTCAGTTGCCCCGTAGCCGCGGCCATGATACGCTCCTGCGACACTTCAGCTCTGTCAAACCTTCCGACGATCGATCCCTCGCGCATCACGAGCACCCTGTCGCTCATGGCGATCACTTCGGGGAGCTCCGACGAGATCATAAGCATCGCGATGCCCTCCGAAACGAGTTTTGCCATGAGATGATGCACCTCCGCCTTGGCACCCACGTCGATCCCGTGAGTCGGCTCGTCGAGGATGATGATTCTCGGATTGTTCAGGAGCCACTTCGAAAGCACCACTTTTTGCTGGTTTCCCCCCGAAAGCTCCGCGACCTGCTGATCGACGGAATGCAGCGCGATCTTCAACTGCTCGACAAACCCGAGAGCCTTCGTTCGCTCGACTGCACTGTTCGTCCAGCCATGACGCGAAAGCCGGGACAAGGCGGAAAGGCTGATGTTCTGCGTTACGCTTGCGGGCATCAACAGTCCCTGGTGCTGCCTGTCCTCGGGGATATAGGCGATGCCGTTTCCGATCGCGTCGTGGGAGCTTCTGATCGCGACAACCCTTCCTCCGACTCTGACGATTCCGCTGTCAATGCCAAGGATGCCGAACAGCGCCTTCGCCAGGGAACTGCGCCCGGAGCCGACCAGTCCCGCCAGTCCCAATATCTCCCCTGCTTTTAATTGAAAGGAAATGTCCCGGAAATGGCCATGGGAATGCAGGTTCCGCACTTCAAGCGCATTCTCTTCCCTTGGATTCACCTTCGGTTTTTCGTACATGGCATCAAGCGAACGTCCGACCATTATCCGTATTATCTCGTCGGTGTTGGTCTGGTTGGGCAGCCGCTCGCCCACGACTTCCCCATCCCTCATCACTACGATCCTGTCGGCGATCTCGAATATCTCCTCCAGACGATGGCTGACAAAAACGACCGAGGCTCCCTGGCCACGCAGCCTGCGGATGATCGTGAATAGCCGCTCCACCTCGTTCGGGGTGAGCGATGAGGTCGGCTCGTCCATCATCAGGAGCCTGGCATTTTGCGTCAACGCAGCAGCCACATCCACCATCTGCCTGTCGGCGACCGAAAGCCCGTGCATCCTGGACGTCGGTTCAAGCTTTATGTCGAGCGCCCCGAGCACCTCCCGGGTCCGCTGATACATGGTCTTCCAGTCTACCCAGCCTGACTTCCATTTTCTCGGCTCAGCCCCGACGAAAATGTTCTCGGCCACCGTCAGGTCGGGGAAGGCCAGAGGCTCTTGATGGATCAACGCGATGCCTAGGGCGCTGGCATTCTGCGGACTGAGGATCGGCGTGGCCTTACCGTTCACCTCGATGCTTCCGCGGAGAGGCTCATAGATGCCACCGAGGATTTTAAGCAAGGTCGACTTACCCGCGCCGTTTTCCCCTATCAGCGCGCAGACTTCGCCGGGGTAAAGGCTGAGGCTCGCGTCGCGGATGACGTTTACGCCCTCGAAGGCCATGCTCAGGCCCGTTATGCGCACGAACGGATTCGCGGTCATTTCGCTACCTTTCAGGCACAAACGTCATGCCCATGCCCAAAACCGCGTATCGCGGAAACGCGTCCGTATATCCATCAGAACAGCTTGGCCAGGTTGACCTTGTTGACATCATTCTCTTCGTCTTCCAGTCCCAAAACGCTTTCGCCGATATCCTTTACCGTGCTTCCGGCCTCATCGTAGATCGCAAGGATATTCTCCAGCGGGGAACCAGGCTGAATCGCATGCGACGGCCCCAGAAACAGGCCACCCTTGGGGAAAAGATCCATCCTGCGCCTTACTTCCTTCCTGACATCGGCGGGGCTACCGAAGGCGATCTCGCCCTGCACGTTGAGGGATCCCTGGAATACAAGGCGATCGCCGAACCTGTATTTAAGATTGCCGATGTCCATGCCCGGAGTTGTTGGCTGGACGACGTCCTGTACGTCCAGGCCGATCTCAATGAGACGAGGCAAGAAGGAATCCACTGTTCCGCACATGTGCATCATCACCCTGGCTCCATAGCCATGGGCCATCTTCATGTACTTCATGTATCGTGGCGCGAAATACTTTTCGAACAGTTCGCTGTTTATCATCGGGCCCAGCTGGTTCCCCAAGTCCTCCCCGATGTGCACGAAGTCGATGAGTCCATCAGCAGCCTCGAGTGCCCTCCGATGCATCTCATAGTAGAAATTGAAACGGGCCTCCAACAATTCGTTGAGTACCTCGTTGTCGTCGATGAGGTCCATCAGCACTTCTTCCATCCCGCGGGCGCGCGAGATGCTGTTTATGAAATCGAAGTCACCTGGCCCGCCGTAGCAAACGGCGTATTCTTCGCGCAAGGCCTCGCATTGGTCTTTTATGGTCGAATAGTCGAACCAGTCGGCGGACGGGAAATGTGAGCGGTCGAGTTTCGCAAGCTCGGAGACGCCTGCATACGGCTTGTATACGGACTCCATGTACTTGCCGCTGCCGAACTGCAAGTACGCGTACCTCTCCCCCCAATACCCTTCGAAGCTGCCGTCATCGAATTTCTTCAGCTCCGGCCCGATGTAGCGCGCCTCCACGTACCTGAAGTCGTCGCCCAAGACCTTCAGGAGTTGCTTCATGTTCCTCAGGCCGAAGTGATCGATCAGCATCCGATTTATTTCCGGGGTGCCTTCATGCTTTATCGGGATCCGATCGTACCCTTTCCTTTCATAGGCGCTTAGGACCCGTTCCCTGGAGTTCATATCGGTCTCCCTTCGGTCTGCGGCCGATAGACGTCCGACCGTTTGTCTTTCGGTTCCCTGGCGGTCCATTCGTAAACGGGCAAAGTCATTCTTCGCGATTTCCCTTCCATCCAACCCTTCGCTGTCTTTACAGTTTATGAACTCCCATTCAGGAAACCGCTTGAATGCGCCTTCGGTGTGACGTCACAAAAATCATACGCGAACGCCAACGGCGTCAATATCCGAGACGAGAATGATATCGCTACTCGCTATAGTGCGCAATCGCAGGGCCCATCATGGGTGCAGGTCACTGCTATGAGTTTTTTTCTCTTGAAGTCTTGAGCTGCTTGTTTTTTTGTGATTATGCCAAAGACTAGGAAAACAGCATCGAAGAAGAGGGCAAGGCCGGCACCGGCGCGTCTTAAAAGAAAGATAGAGCCAAAAAGACAACCGCAACAGTGCTTAAGATCGAAAAGGCAAGCCTACCTATTAAAAAAGAAGCTGAGCGCCGAGGAAACACTTGGCGACCCGGAACAGGGTCGGGCGCAAGTATTGTACAACGAAACCCACGAACGCCGCTTCCCTGGAGCGTGTTGCTGACATTATCGAAAGTGCGGAGTTTGTCCAGGTTTTTGGCGTAGGGACGTCAAGCATTGTCGCTTTGGATCTCCACCACAAGCCTGCGCATATTGGTATTCGATGCGATTTTCGCGAGTGACGGGAACCTCCGGACGCATCGGCCCGCCAGATCGCGAGTTCTTTCCATGGTCTTCACGAAGAATCTCGCAAACGAGGGCAAGATCCAGGCGGTTTGTTCCTGTCACGACTTGCGCCATGCCTTCGGTTGTCGGATCTACAAGAAGACACCTGACATCTACGCCATTGGACCGACCCTTGGACACGGTAGCGTACTTTAACTTCGACGGCATAATATCTCTGCTCTCCGGATCTTGATCTGGAGCCCCCAACTCAAAAGATCCGTCACTCACAGGCTGGAAGCGTCCGCGAGCGAAGAGCAGTTTGATGCACCAAGGGGTCAGGACCAACCATAGAAATACTGGAAGGAAGGCCAAGCTTTTTTGATTGCGCGCTTTATCGGCCTCTTTTGTCGCTGCCTTCTGCTCGCGGTCCAGTGGTTTTGGATTTCCTTCCAAAAACTGCGTGCGGCTCTCGATAGCTCACAGTACCTGATAGAGCGGACACCTGGCCGGATGTCAGGACGTCGTTGCTATCTTGAATCGAGTGCGGACGATTAGAAAACACCCGCCGAGAAGGGCAGCGGCCCCCGCTAGCTGCATTGCCGAGAGCGCATCTCCAAACGCCAGACACGAAATCAGAGAAGCGAACAAGGGAGTGAGCAGTCCAATGCTCGTTGAGACAGACACACCAAGCACTCCGATTGACCGGTAGAAAAGCGAATGCCCCAGGCCGATAGCTATAAGACCCGAGATAGTGAGCATGAGCCACTTCCCTGCTGAGGCATCCGGAATCGGGACTCCGTGGTGGGCGAAGGCGTATGTCACCATGAAAAGCGGCGTGACGATGCTGAATACCGCGCAGATGGAAAGAAGAGGCGGTACATCCGGAACCCATTTCCTAAGTAACGAACCGAGAAGCGCCCAACAGGCGGCACTCGTGAGGACGACGAGGATACCGAGAGTGAGTTTTTGTCCGTCGAATGTCCGGCTACCAACTACTACGATCGCGACACCAATCACGGCACAGAGCAAGCCGGTGAGAAACGCAGGCCGCAGAACAAAGGCCCGCTCGTCGTGAAAGAAAAGAATTGCAAAAACGACGCCGAAAAGCACCTGAGTCTGGCTGAGGAGAGACATCACGGAAGGCGCTAGGAGAAAGAGGCTGAAGGTGTAGCAGACCTGGAAAGCATAATTGACGAGGGCGATCACCACGATTTGTCCCGCCTTTCTTAGAAGCAGGAGCAGGTGATCGCGCAGAAGGGAAGGCTCTCCGGTCAGGAAAAAGGCTGGCCAGAGAAAGAGGAGCGCCACGAAGTACCGGAAAGCGTTCTGGAAATTGACGGGAAATGATCCGGCGAAAGAACGGATCATAGGGGGAGCGAGGGACCAAGCAAAGACTGCTCCGAGGTTCATGAACAGAGCCGATCGACGGGTAGGGAGTGTTGGAGTGGAAATCTTGATCGTCCTTCTCGCGTTAGGAAGTCACCAATGGAGGCAAAAGTAGCATGGAAGATTGAAATAATTCAATATTACCCGAGGCTGAAGTACTGTTTTCTTAGAGCTGCTTTCGCCCCCCAAACCCGCCGGTCTAACAGGCGGGAGAAAGACGTTAGCGGGGAAACCTGATAGCATGAATGTCAGGCGCAAAACTCCAGAGGCGTAATAGAGTTTCGGTTGGCTTGCAGGGCCAAGGGAGGCACTTGTAGTGGATATCCTTGATTCTATCGGGAACACGCCTCTGGTGGAGCTTAGACGAATAGTACCAAGCGGATCTGGCCGCCTTTTCGTGAAGCTGGAGATGGCCAACCCAACAGGCAGCATGAAGGACCGCATGGCACACGCTGCTATTGAAGCTGCTGAACGAAAGAATCAACTATCTCCAGGTGGAACAGTCGTCGAATACACAGGCGGCACGACCGGGATATCTCTGGCCTTTGTCTGCGCAGCAAAGGGATACAAGATTGAAATAGTGTTTTCTGATGCCTTTAGCCACGAGAAGGCTCTCACGATGAAGGCCTTCGGCGCCCACGTGACAATAATGCGCAATGAAGGAAAAGGGATTACTGAAAATACCATCAAACAAATGATCGAAAAGGCAAGGGAGATCAGCCAACGGCCCGGCCACTGGTGGACAGATCAGCTGAACAATCGGGATGCGGCTGTTGGTTATCACTCACTTGGGGAAGAAATCTGGAATCAAACAGAGGGCAATATTGACGCATTCGTTCATTCGGTAGGTACGGCTCACTCAATTCACGGCACGACAGAGGCGCTCTCATCACACAAGAGCGGCATTCATGTAGTAGCCGTAGAACCTAAAGAATCAGCGGTTCTCTCCGGACAAGCGCCGGGCTCACATAGTATTGAAGGAATTGGTATTGGATTTGTACCTCCACTTTGGCAGAGGGACAAAGTAAACGAGGTGATTCCGGTTTCGACTCATGAAGCCGAACTTATGACACGGCGTCTGGCTACGGAGGAAGGCATATTTGCCGGCACATCTTCAGGGGCAAACGTATTTGCTGCACTGCGGGTCGCGGCACAATTAGGACCGAAAGCGACGGTCGTGACGTTAGCCGTTGATTCAGGAGTTCGTTACTTGAGCACGGAGCTTTTTCGATAGTCCTGCGCGAATAAGTTGGTTGCAGTCTTGCGTCTAACGAGCGGTTATGATGCGCCCTGCAGTTTCCTTGAGGGTCCCAGTCTAAGGAGTTCGCGAGACCGGCCCAGCGTTGCCTGCAACCGCGGTCGCGACGGGCGTTCCGAAGTCAAGCTCAATTCCGAGCCTTGTAGCCTCTCCTACGACTCTGCATTTGATCTGGGCCAAAGTGCTAGTTGTCCGTGACTCATACTCGCTGTAGGATTAGCTAATGTCAAAGCACACGCTCCGCAACGAGTTTACTGCGATCATGGAGCGGGACGGCAAGTGGTACGTCGGGTACTGCCCTGAGATTCCTGGTGCGATTTGTCAGGGTGAGACCGTCGAAGAGTGCGCGGGCTCCCGCCAGGCGCGGTTCAAGACATAGTCAGTCTTTCGTGGAGGGGGCTGAGCTCCTGAGATGACTCCGCTTTCACGGATGCGTTCGCAAGCGCGAAAGTCACTCCCACTCCCTTTGATGAATCCTCGCACAACAAATCAACTAGCGCGGAAAGTCTGCCGCTCTTTATCCTTCTCGAAAGCCGGATCTATTTTGATGACCCTGACGCAGCGGAGGAGGCCCCGGGTGAATAGGGTCCAGGCGACGAGTAATTCTGAAGCGGGGAGGAATCACGGAACGAGACGAGGCGATTTCAAGATGCGAAGGGAAGACGACAAAAATCATGTCGCTGTTGAGCGTTTCGATCAGTGGGCGGCAACGTACGAACGCTCGCCAATGCAACGATTCCTCTTTATGCCAATTCATTCGAAAATGCTCCGACTTCTCGAGCGAAAGAGACCGAAAGATCAGCCTGACTTCATCCTCGACGTAGGCTGCGGTACTGGGCGCCTCCTCCGAGCTGTGGCATCAAAGTGGCCAAAAGCACGTTTGTTCGGAGTTGATCCGGCACAACAAATGGTCTCGGAAGCCCAGCGTCTCAATTCAAATGCTTCGTTTTTCCTTGCACCAGCTGAGTCGCTCCCTTTTCCTGATCAAGTCGCCGACATCGTTCTTTCAAGCATGTCTTTTCACCACTGGGCAGACCAGAAACGCGGCATTCACGAGATAGCCAGGGTACTTCGCCAAGGAGGCTATTTCTGTCTCGCTGATCACGGTTTCTTCCCCGCCAAAATCTTCGGCGAAAGTGTCAAAAGCCGAAAAGAGATTCGCGCACTCATGCGCGCACTCATGATTGAAGAAGGCCTTGCCGTTCGCTATCAGCAAGCAATGGTTCCATTCCTGCTCATCACTTTGGCCCAAAAGCCCTAATTTCCGGGTGGGCTTGACCCTTCCCGAGGAGCCTCATCACTGGGTGAACGGTGCCGTTTGCAAGCACAGACTCGTCGATTGCCTTCAACTTCACTCGATCAATGTAACTTGAACAGCGCCGCAGCCGCCCCTGAGCCTTTTCCGCGCGATATCTATCCGGCTTGGCGGTCGCTGGCACTAGCAAGCAGACAACCTTGGTTCGGGGTGCGGTTTGTCTAGCGAACCGCATGATCCAGGGTGTCAGTCGTGTATCCGATGTAACTCGCGTATCCGTCGGGACAAATAACTCTTTTTCTTCGCAGCTGGCAGTCCTCTTTTCCAGCCTGAGCTCTACTTGTCTGAATGATCGTTGTCTCGCTCTGGCGTAACGAGGGCAGGGCATCCTTTCCCTTTAGTACTCTTTCGACTACATAGTTGGTTGCCTTTGCAGATGATTTTGCGCCTTCAAGGATTTTTGACCGCGGCAATTATGACGCCTACCGGGCTCGACCCAGCGGCAACGGGTGAGCCGCCCACGGTTGAGAGTATCCCGCTGCTCGGGTTGATCATATATGCGGAGAGGTTATTGCCTATGTGGTTTGCAACGTACAGGAACTTCCCTGTCGGATCCACCGCGATTGCCTCAGGCTCTGTCCCAGCTGCAAAGGGCGAGCCGCTCAACGCCGTAAGAGCCCCGGTGCTCGTGTTGATTGCGTAAGCGCTCACACTTTTGCTGCCCATGTTTGTCGCATAAAGGAATTCTAGCGCTTCCGGCTTTCGTGTGGGTGGGATTAGTAGCGCAGGATACCGCGCCGAATGACTGTTGTCCACATGCTACGCGAGGAGCGGGTCATGAGGAACCCGCGGGCGTGAGAGCTTGTGT
>Ga0326728_10022113_pt1 | contig 11848 bp, 8 predicted proteins | sample MB3enrmetagenome_FD_207602 | JGI IMG/M metagenome (GOLD analysis project Ga0326728, IMG submission 207602) | Lab enriched peat soil microbial communities from McLean, Ithaca, NY, United States - MB31MN | ecosystem: Environmental > Terrestrial > Soil > Wetlands > Peat | place: USA: New York... | reverse complement strand
TACCTTCGGAACGATTTCTTCGACGCGGGACGGTTCCAATGATCAGCGGGAGATTCAATTTGCGCTCAAATTCTACTTCTGAGAATAGAAGGCGAGACTGAACGCGAATTGGAATCTTGGCGATGAGCAGAACTCGCAGAAAGGCATGACTCCTCGTGACTAATGGTCTTGAGCTGTGTTCGGGCACCAGCCAGCAGCGCGGAGTGCTGACTCTTGGCGAGATTCGCCAGCAACCGGAACTCTGGCCAACGACACTCGAACGCGTTACCGATCGCAGTCTCCAATCCGTGGTACGGGAAAGAGCTGCGGTTATTTGTGGTGCCGGCACCTCCGCCTATGCGGCGTCGGCTGTCGCGGCAAGCTGGACAGATGCCTTGGCGATCCCGACTACCGATCTGCTTCTTTATTCTAAGCGGGAGGTATTGCGGCTAGTGCCAAGCTTTGCAGTAAATGGCATGGTTGTGTCGTTGGCGCGTTCCGGTGAGAGTCCCGAGAGCATTGGCGTCATCACACGTTTCCAACGGATGTTTCCGGGCGCCAGGCATCTTGTCATTACCTGCAATCAAAATGGCCAGCTTGCCCGATTCCACGGAATTACGTCAATTGTCCTCGACCCACGGACCAATGACCGCGGCCTCGCAATGACGAGTTCCTTCTCAAACCTTGTCTTGGCGGGACTCGGAATTGCTGAGGGCGACGCTTTGGCTAAGCGCCTCCCGGACATCGTTGACAGGGTCAAGAACGCCCTTCCTGACTTTGAAATTGCGGCACAACGCTTGGCTTCGCGAAAACCTTCTCGCGTGATGGTCCTCACCTTTGCAGATTTGGCGCCTCTCGGAAAAGAGGCCTGTTTGAAGATTCTTGAGATGACGGCTGGACGTGTCACGGCTTTCCCGGAGACTTTCTTAGGTCTTCGCCACGGCCCGATGAGCTTTCTGCGGCCAGATTCGCTGGTGCTGTGCGTGCTGTCATCCAATGCCGATCGCTGCCGTTACGAGGAGGACTTGCTGCGGGAACTGCGGCAGAAGAATCTTGGCCACTTGATCGTCGTCGGACCACCCACTACCGCAAGCGATCTGGCCCATGACTTCATTCCTGCCGTGGCGCCGGACTTCCCGGATCATTTGCGTATACCGTTCGAAATTGTCTTCCCCCAACTGTTGGCCTATCACCTGAGCCTGGCCTCAGATCTTGATCCGGATAACCCCAGTCCGGATGGTGTGATTTCCCGAGTAGTGCAACGATTTCAGTTGCACGAAGAAAGCGATATTAGCTGATTCTCAACGTGGTTCCCGAGGCCACCGGAACCTCACTGGAAAACGATATGCCGTTGCTATCTCCCATGCCACTGGCACCCATCGAAGTTCGTGTGGAGGAATTCTACTCGGGGGCAGATCGCAGCGACCTGGCGGGTGGCAAAACGGATCCCAGCCAGACTGGTGCGTACCAGTTGCAATGGAGGCCCACGGAAAAGCATGTTCTGATCGTCGAAAGCGGAAGGAACATATGTCATGTAGGGCTGGTAAAGCACACCGTCGCGGTTGACGGGAATCCTGTTCCAGTCGCCGGAATTGGGGGAGTGCTAACACGGCCTGAGTGCAGGGGGCGTGGATATGCCCGTATTGCGATGAAGGCAGCGGAGGCTTTTGCGTTGAGCCAGATGGAGGTGGACTTTATGCTGCTTTTTTGCAGGCCTGCACTGCAAAGTTGGTATGAAGGCCTGGGTTGGATGAAGGTTTCAAGTGCCGTGTGGATTGAGCAGCAGCAGAGAACGATCGTTCAACCTCTTGTTTCGATGGTGAGATGTCTTGGTCCGAAACAATGGCCGCTGGGTGAGGTTCGGTTAGGGTGTCTTCCCTGGTGACTCAGGAATTTGCGTGTCTTGTGTCCGAGGTTAATGTGGAATCCAGCAAAGTCAATGGCCGTATCACGAAAGACAAAGTCAGTTTGATGGACAGGAGTCGAAGGAACATGTTCAAGCTTATAGTTTCGCTGTTCTTGTCGCTGTGTGCGGGTGTCCTCCAGTCTTCTGCTGCTCCGGACTCCCCAAGAAGCATCGAGCTGGCCGAGAACTGGAAGCTCACCTCGGCAAAGGATTTGCAAACTGGCGGAGCTGCCATCTCTCTTCCGGACTATAAAGACACGGGCTGGTATTTGATTCATCGAATGCCCGCAACAGTGCTGGAGACCCTGGAACAGGACGGCGTGTATCCAAATCTCTACTTTGGCAAGAACCTGCTGGAGAGCGTTCCGCAAGAACTGTACAAGCAGGATTGGTGGTATCGCACCACCTTCACCGCGCCGGACGGGCATGCGGTTTACTTACTAGATTTTCCGGGAATCAACTATCGTGCAGAGATATGGCTGAACGGCCAGATTGTAGCCGACAACAAGCGCGTAGTGGGTATGTACAGCGCGCACGAGTTGAATGTCACGCCATGGATCAAGCGTGGAGGATTGAACACACTTGCGGTCAAAGTGACGCCGGAACAGGCGCTGCAAGATGTGAATGGCGTGGAGCTGGCAGATAGCTGGTTCGACTGGATCAACTGGAAGTACCTGGGCTATCAAGGTCCCCGGAAGAACTTTGAGAACGGGATTTCTTTTGTCGCGGATCGCAATGCCGGGATCTGGAAGCCCGTCTATTTGAAGGTCGCGGGTGAGGTCACTCTCGAACATGCGTTGGTCAACTCTGAGCTTCCGCTGCCAAAAACCACCACGGCCCGGCTGACAGTTTTCGCTGACCTCCACAATTTCTCGAATCGGCAAGTAAGTGGGATTCTCCGGGGAACTATTTCACGTCCGGGCAAACCCCCTACACGTTTCGAACAATCGGTCAGTCTTTCACCAGGCGAAGAGCGGCATGCAAGCTTCACACCTGATCGATATCCCGAGTTGGTCGTACAGAATCCCGATCTTTGGTGGCCCTATACGATGGGAACGCCGAACCTCTACGATCTTCGCCTCGAATTTCTGGAGAGCCATGAACTTTCCGACGCGACGCAAATCCGGTTTGGGATCCGCAGCATCACCCAACATCGCGATCAGGATGAGCAGTTCCCCGACCTCGGCAAGGGGGGCAACTTCTATCTACAGGTCAATGGCAGAGACTTCCTGGTGCGAGGAGCGGTTTACACGCCTGACCTGTTATACCGGTACGACCCGGACCGGGAAGCCGCGGTGCTCCGCTACGTAAAGGACCTGGGACTCAACATGCTCCGGTGGGAATCGAAGATTTCGAGTGAGCACATTGTGGAGTTGGCGGACGAGCAGGGCATCCCGCTCATGTTCGGCTGGATGTGCTGCAACCAGTGGGAGAAGTGGGGCCAGTGGGATGCAGAGGATCATCGCGTTGCGGCCGAGAGTCTGCGTTCGCAAATCTTGATGCTGCGTCCCCATGCTTCAGTCTGGATATGGGCCAACGGGAGCGACGGTCTGCCGCCGAAATCCGTGCTCAGCGTGTACCACGGGATCCTGTCGGACTTGCACTGGCAGAATGCCGTCGTTGACACCGTCTCGTCGTTCGCTAAGGATGATCGAGGCGAGCGCTTGTGGGATGGCATCCATATGGCCGGACCCTACAGTTGGCGGCCACCCACATATTGGTTCAGTGGACTGTATGAACCCTCGCGAGGCTCCTGCGCCGAACAGGGCGACAATGAACATATCCCTCCCTACGAGAGCCTGAAGAAGTTCATTCCCAGCGACAAGCTCTGGCCGATCAATGACACGTGGTACTTCCATTCGGGCGCAAACCCGGGAAACAGTACGCTGATCAACATTCAGCGCGTCCTGGATCGCCGCTATGGGCCCTCAAACGGCGCGGAGGAGTTTGCGCGGAAGGCCCAACTTGCTCATTACGAAGGTACCCGTGCGCAATTCGAGGCATTCGCCGCCAACGGCTGGGCGAATCACAAAATGACCATTTATTGGATGCTGAACAGCCACTGGCCTTCTTTCTTTGGAAATATTTTCGACTATTATTTGCGCCCCGGCGGAGCCTATTACGGCGCCAAGAAGGGCTTGCGGCGCCTCTCTGTTGTCTTTGATTCCTACGCGACTGGTGATCACAGCCAGGCAAAAATCACCGTCGTCAACCAGATGCCCATCGAGCAGCAAGGCTTGCATGTGCGCGTACGCATCTACGACCTGCAAGGCAAGGTGTTGGACGACCGCGAGGCGGCAAAGATCCAGGTCGCTGCCGGCGGGGCGGTCCAGGCCATGACATTGCCTAGGTATCCGAACAGCTCCCCGGTCTACTTTGTGCGCTGTCAGTTGTTTGACAATTCCGGCAAGGTCCTTGCGGAAAATATCTACTGGCAGTCGCAGAAGGACGACGATTTAGGTGATCGGAAGAACGACGGTGCCTTTGCATTGCAACAAGAGAGTTGGGCCGACATGACGGCACTGAACTCCATGCCGCAAGTCCCGCTACAGCTAAGTGCCACACAAACGTCGGTATCCGGTGCGAATCGCATCACAATTCGGCTGCACAACGCGAGCGAACACGTCGCATTCTTCGAACGAGCGGAGATCACGTCCGAGCGAGATGCCGACGAGATTCTTCCGATCGAGTACGACGATAATTACGTCACAGTTTTTCCAGGCGAAACAGTCGTAATTCACGGTGTGGTCCCGCAACCAGGCAACACACCCGCATGGGTCAGACTCGAGGGATACAACACTCCGCGGATCGCGGTGGCCATAAATTAAAGCTAGGGGCAGCCTGCCTCAAAGGGAGACTTATACCATGTCGAAATTGAGATGCGGATGGCTCTGCAACGTGGGAATCGCGATTATCGCTGCCGCGCTGATGGTCAGCACGCCTTGTGCGGCTCAGCAATTGACGAACGACAAGCTTTCCCTGAGCGTTAACGCTAAGGATGGAAGGTATCAACTAGCGGTGCGGGGCGGGCAGATCATCCTCACCAGCCGTGTGGCCGCTCAGGTCAATCACCAGTGGCTGCGCTCGACCGACTATCCGCGTCACCAGGTGTCCGAATCGACGTTCAGCGATGAACTTGGCTCTGGCCGGGCAATAACCGTCACAAATTCGGGACTCCCGGGGAAAGCTGACCTCATTTATGTGCTCCAGCTTTACGACCAAAATCCTTACGCGACTCTCCAGGTGACAGTACGGAACAGCACTGGAAAGGAAGTGACGGTGCAGGCTATCCGAGGCGTGGAATCACTCGGGGAGCCATTGCTTGATCTGGGTGGTCATGCTTTCGCCGATCGTGTCCTTTCCGACAGCTTCAGCGAAGATTGGCCACAGTTGCGGCTCTGCGACCTGGGAAAAGCGCCAGGCGGGATGCATCGCGGTGTGGGGAGTCAACTCGTCTACAACCGGGAGAGCAAACAAAGTCTCTTCATCGGTGCACTCACCGCGGATCGGTTTCTGACCATTTTGCATCTGCAGACTGCCGGCGAAGGCGCGGGAACCAAGATTGCGTCGTATAGCGTTGACTTCACAGGCACCACGGAAATCCAAAAGGAATTTGATCTGAAGGATGCTGCAACGGAAAATCAGGTCGAACTAAGCCTTTCGCTCGCGCCCGGCTCAGAAATGGTCTCGGAGCGTGTGATGCTGCAAGCCGGGCAGAGCTACCACAATCAGTTGTTGGCTTACGGCGATGCGATTCGACGGCTGCACCACGCTCGCGTCTCCATCGAGAATCCGATCGGTTGGTGGAGCTGGACGGCCTATTATGGCGCCATCAACGAAGGCGAGACTTTGGCCAACGCGGACTGGCAAAGCGGACATTTGAAGGCGCTCGGCTATAAGTACTTTCAAATTGATGATGGCTACCAGTACGCCCGCGGAGAATACGTAACAACCAATGCCACGCAGTTCCCCGATGGCATGCGCGTCGTGGGACACCACATAACCAGAGATGGCTTGACGTTTGGCGTTTGGACGGCTCCTTTTGAGGTGACCTCCCGGGCTTGGGTTTACGAGCATCACAAGGATTGGCTGGTCCACAACGCCAAGGGTGAACCTATCTCGGGTCGCGAAGTCTGGAATCAAAAAACGGATCTGCTCTTCACGCTGGACACAACGCATCCTGGAGCGCAGGACTATCTGCGCCAGACCTACAAGACTCTTGTGCGTGAATGGGGCGTCCGGTTCATCAAGCTCGATTTCATGGACACCACGGCCATCGAAGGCTTCCGCTACCGACCCAACACGACCGCCCTGGAAGCCCAGCGCATCGGCTTACAAATAATTCGCGATGCTGTGGGTGATGAGGTGGTCCTGGACAAGGACGGAAGTCCCATGCTCACGCCGGTAGGGCTGGTGGACACCGGCCGAGTCTCCTCGGACACGGCACATTCTTTTCAAGCAACCAAGGATGCTGCGCCGGGGATTGCCGCCCGCTTTTATATGCACCGCAATTTCTTCCTGAACGATCCTGACGCTTTCAACACCACAGATCAGCCCTTCGGCGAATTTACAGAGAGGCCCCATTTGCTTACTCTGTCCGCGGCACAGGCGTCGATCGCTCTCTCGGCCGTATCCGGAGGCATGTATGAGATTGGCGACGACATGCTGGTCTTGGGTTCTGAGAAGGATCGCCTGGCGCTCGTTGAGAACAAAGACTTGCTGAATATAGCCAAAGTTGGACGCGCTTCCGCGCCCCTCGATCTGATGACCTATGAGCCCGACGATGAACAACCCAGCATATTCTTTCTGCGGGAAAGTCCGCACCAGGCCATCCTGACCATCTTTAATTGGACAAAGATTTCGCGGTCGCACACGGTGAAACTCGTGGATCTCGGGTTGCCTGCGGAGCATACCTTTACAGCGATGGACGTGCTCAACCAGAACGCGCCGGTCGCGGTGGCGGGCAGCGCCTTGCAGATCGAGAATCAACTTCCCGAATCCGTGAGAGTGATCAAGATTATCGATAGCAACATGGCGCCGAGCGCACCGAGCGTCACCGCAAAAGTGCCCTCGGCCGCCAATGCTGGCGAGACCATCTCTTTCTCAGCGCAAACCGAAGCCACCGGAGTGCCCGCGGTCGAATATCGCTGGGAGTTCGGCGATGGCACCAGCGCAAGTGGTCCCAAGGCCTCTCACACCTACACAAGGGCAATGGATTTCACTATCCGTCTCACTGTGGACGGAGTGGATGGCGTACCGAGCGTCCAGAGCTTTTCGATCAAGGTAACCGGCAATTTGCGGGCGCATCCAACCCTCCTTGATAATCGGCGCTTTCGGGAACCCACCGACCACTGAAGGGTCTTAGCGGCCGCGCGACAATCTTCCCAGCAGCGGGAGTCGCGGCCGCCGGTAAAGCGCTGCACTCAAAAACCGGCCGGAACATGGCAGCCCGACGGGATTGAGGCGCATTAGCGGTCATCCCGGAAGTCAAAATGGAGACTACGGGTAAGACTGTGCCATTGGCTTTGCATCCAATGCGCGGCAGTCTCGTAGGATTGGGCAAATACTCTGGCGGAATAGGCAAGCGCCGGAAGTGTAAGCAGACTACACTTCTTATCGTTGAGGCTAGAATTTCGTCATTATCGCTGAGGTCCGGCAAGAAGCGACCTTTACCGTTCAACACCTCACGAGGAGAGACAATGCAGAAGCGCAAACTGGGAAAAAGCAACTTGGAAGTTTCGGCCATCGGGCTCGGCTGCATGGGCATGAGCTTTTCCTACGGCCCGCCCAAAGATAAGAAGGAGATGACCGATCTTCTCCATGCCGCAGTGGAACGCGGCATCACATTCTTCGACACCGCCGAAGTCTACGGCCCGTTCACCAACGAAGAGCTCGTGGGCGAAGCCCTCGCTCCGTTCCGCGGGAAAGTGGTGATCGCCACCAAGTTTGGGTTCGACCTGAGTGGCAGCGATACTCGGCCGGGAGCGGCCGGTCTGAATAGCCGGCCCGAGCACATCAAGGTGGCAGTCGAAGGCTCGTTGAAACGGCTCAAGGTAGAGACAATTGACTTGCTCTATCAGCACCGGGTTGACCCGAACGTGCCAATCGAAGATGTGGCAGGAGCGGTGAAGGACTTGATTCAGCAAGGCAAGGTCAAGCACTTCGGCATGTCTGAAGCAGCAGCAATGACGATTCGTCGCGCACACGCGATCCAACCTGTCACTGCAGTACAGAGCGAATACTCGCTGTGGTGGCGCTCGCCTGAAGCGGAAGTGCTGCCGGCGCTGGAGGAACTCGGGATCGGCTTCGTTCCCTATAGCCCTCTGGGCAAGGGCTTTCTAACGGGAAAGATCGACGAAAACACTACGTTCGACAGTTCGGACTTCCGCAACATCGTTCCTCGCTTTACGCCAGAGAACCGGAAAGCGAATCAGGCCATGGTTGATTTGCTGGGCAAAATCGCGCAGCGGAAGAAGGCGACGCCAGCCCAGATCGCGCTCGCCTGGCTGCTGGCCCAGAAGCCGTGGATTGTTCCCATCCCGGGTACGACAAAGCTTCATCGCCTGGACGAAAACATCGGAGCCACCGCAGTCGAACTTACGCCCGACGACCTCCGCGACATCAATAGCGCTGCCTCAAAGATCAAGGTGCAAGGGGAACGCTACCCCGAACAGCTACAGCGCATGACTGGCCGCTGAGCGCCATGAGGTGGTATTCAGTAATGCGCGCCGCCAGGAAAAGCTGAACAGGCGCATGACCGGGGTCATGGAAGCACAGTTGTACTCCTTGAAAATGAGTGCCAGTGGACGCGTTGTGGCCCCATAACCCTTAACCCGGATCTCACATCAAGTGTGAAGTAGTACAAAAAAGGAGAGCTCATGTACAAAGCGAAAGCCTATTCCGCCGCCAGTGCGACATCGCCGCTGGCCTCCACCACGATCGCACGTCGCGATCCAACCGAACACGATGTACAGATGCAAATTCTTTACTGCGGCATCTGTCACTCCGATCTCCACACTGTCCGTAACGAGTGGAGCGAGCACGTGCCCACAGTCTACCCCTGCGTCCCCGGCCATGAGATCGTCGGCCGTGTTACCAAGGTCGGCTCTGCAGTCACCAAGTTCAAGCCCGGCGACATCGCCGCGGTCGGCTGCATGGTCGACTCGGACGGCACGTGTCCCGAGTGCCGCGCTGGCCTCGAGCAGTTTTGCCCGAACATGACCCTCACCTTTAACTCCCCGGACAAACACCTCGGAGGTGTCACCTATGGTGGCTACTCCGATAGCATCGTCGTAGACCAGCGGTTCGTCTTGCGCGTCCCTTCAAATCTGAACCTCGCCGGAGCCGCTCCTTTGCTTTGCGCCGGCATCACCACTTACTCCCCCATGCGGCGCTGGGGCGTCACCAAAGGAAAGAAAGTCGGCGTGGTCGGTCTCGGCGGACTGGGCCACATGGGCGTGAAACTTGCACACGCGTTCGGAGCCCACGTCGTTGTCTTCACGACTTCACCCAACAAGAAGGAAGGCGCACTTCGTCTCGGCGCGGATGAAGTGGTGATCTCACGCAATGCGGACGAGATGCAGAAGCACGCCGGCAGCTTCGATTTTATCCTCGATGCCGTCTCCGCCGATCATGACATTAACGCGTACATCCAACTCCTCCGCCGCGACGGCAACCTCACCCTCGTCGGCGCGCCGGCGAAGCCTCTCGCCGTCGCTGCAATGGGCCTTCTGTTCGGACGCCATAGCCTCTCCGGCTCGCTCATCGGTGGTATCCGCGAGACCCAGGAGATGCTCGACTTCTGCGGCACACATAACATCACCGCCGATGTCGAAATCATCCCCATCCAGAAGGTTAATGAAGCCTACGAGAGACTCCTCAAGTCCGATGTGAAGTATCGCTTCTCCATCGATATGGCTTCTCTCAAATCGGAGTAGACCGATTTCTTGGTCGAAGGAAGAAACAGCATGTGAATTGGCATTCTGGGTTCAGGGTTGATGGGCGGCAACGGTGGCCCGGAGCTGGTATATCAATTCGAGCGGTTTGGGGAGTAGGCTGTCCGAGTCATCCTGTGTGGAAGGAGGAATAAGCATGAGTAGAGAGCCTTCAGCGGTGGAAAAGATGATTGGTGACTTCGCGCCCAAGCTGGTCGATTTAACTGACCGTGTGCTCTTTGGTGATGTGTGGGAACGCCCGGAGCTATCAAAGCGTGATCGTAGTCTCGCCACCGTGGCGGCGCTGATTGCATTGAATCGTCCGGATCAGTTGCGATTTCATCTGAAAAGAGCAGTGGAAAACGGACTTACGAAGGAGGAATTGATCGAGGTAATTACGCACCTGGCGTTTTATTCAGGTTGGCCCAACGCAATGAGCGCCATCATGATTGCAAAGGAGGTATTCTCGAAGGCGTGAAGACCAACGGCAAAATTGCGTCTCCGCGGCGGGTGGACAAGGTTGCGGGATCAAACGAGCCAGACATGGCTAAGTTGGCCCGCTGCATTGCTGCGTATGCCCCCCATGACGGTAGTTTTGATCTGCGCGTCCCAGGTTTGACCTCGAGTCGCTCTTCTCGGACCAACGCGGAGTGTGTGCATGCCCTCCGGTTGCCCTCCTTGTGCATCATCGCACAAGGAGCGAAGACCGTCATCGTGGGGGAGGAGGTGTACGAGTATGACGCGTCGCGGATGCTGGTGTTCTCCGTTGCTCTGCCCGTTGCTGCCCAAGTCACGCAAGCCAGCTATTCCGAGCCTTACCTCGCTCTACGGTTGGACCTCGACCCCCACAAGATTGCCGGACTGGTCTTGAAAGTGTATCCCCGCGGTGTGCCTCCGGTTGAAGAGAGGAGAGCCGTTTACGTTGCTCCCATTGACGTGAGCATCGTCAACGCCGCGACTAGACTGATGGGATGTCTAGCGCAGCCCGGTGATGTTGAACTCCTCGCGCCACTGGTGGTGGATGAGATTTTGATCCGCCTGCTACGCAGCCCCATTGGTCTTCGCGTAGCTCAAATGGGTTTTGCCGAGTCCAGTGTGGAGCGAGTTGCGAAGGCGATTTCCTGGCTACGCGCCAATTTCTCCCAACCGATGAAGGTCGAAGAGCTGGCCGAACTGGTGCACATGAGTGCTTCCTCTTTCCACGAGCACTTTAAGTCGGTCACTTCGATGAGCCCGCTGCAGTATCAAAAGGTGCTGCGGTTGCAAGAGGCGCGGCGTCTCATGTTGTCCGCGATGATGGACGCGGGTAGTGCAAGTCAGCGTGTTGGTTACTTAAGCGCTTCGCAGTTCAGTAGAGAATACAGCCGCTTCTTCGGGAGTGCGCCAACGAAGGACATCGCCAGACTACGACAAGATACCCGAGCCTGGGCTTAAGAAGATCGCAGTTCAGGCGCGGTTAGCTTTCATACAGAGCGAGGCCGCAACGGTCGGGGACATGAGGTCCCCGTTTTGTACCGTTTGTACCGATTGAAGCAAAGGGCGGCTGCAACGCGTTGGAAAGCATGAGCCTTATAGAGTTGAAATGCAGTTCGGTCCCCACCGCCCCTACCAACCATCTTCCTGATGGATGGACACTTAACAAAAACACGCCGGGGCAAAAAGCGGCAACTAAGACCAATGATCCGGTTCTGTATGTCTCTCCAGCAGCATGGGTGACAGCCGGATTCACCGGCTTAAAACTCAACAGGGCATTTCCTGGAACCCCGTTTCCGGATCGTTTGTGCCCAGTGGGAGCTCTGTTAGAAGCTGTATCTCACCTGGGCAAAGAAGTTGCGCCCCGGTTCGGGAATTTTTGTCCCGGAAGCGAAGGGGTCGCGATAGTAGGACAAGTTCTCGTAGTACAAGCGGTTTAGAAGATTGTCCACGACAAGGCTGGCGGTCCATTTCCGCAACAGCAAGCCGAGCTTTGCGTTCATCAAGCCGTAGCCCGGAGTGGGCGTTTCGTGCAGGTCCGTGTCCACCAGTCCTT
>Ga0326728_10022109_pt1 | contig 11849 bp, 9 predicted proteins | sample MB3enrmetagenome_FD_207602 | JGI IMG/M metagenome (GOLD analysis project Ga0326728, IMG submission 207602) | Lab enriched peat soil microbial communities from McLean, Ithaca, NY, United States - MB31MN | ecosystem: Environmental > Terrestrial > Soil > Wetlands > Peat | place: USA: New York... | reverse complement strand
ATCTCATCGCGCAGGCCCGAGTATTGTTTCTTCAGATCAAAGTAGGGAACAAGCATGCGGAACCTCCGAGAAGCAGTCGAGGAGTCGTGAGTCGAAAGTCGAACGCGCGGTCGACGGTCGAGCAATCAAGCGTGGCGCATAGGTTGTCTCCCCTGTGTGCGCCGCAGGGCGGCTGAACAGATGAGTGGCGCATGGATAAGAAGCAATGTGTGCGTCCCCCCGTGTCATCCAGTTCATGGCGCTCGTCAAAACTCTACCCGCGCTCGTCACTTTTCACTCGTCACGGTGCTAGGGGCGGGGGATGTAGAAATAACCCTCGTGACCCTTGAAGGCCTCGACGTAGTAGCGATCCACAGCGTCAAGCACATCTGCGGGGAAGCGATTGTTAGGCCTCTGATTCACGGGATGGTAGGTTTGAATAGCGCCGTATTTCTTCTCAGCAATCTGCTTCACGAGCTCATCGCTATTAAGTTTCCCAAATCGAACCAGCCGGGTGCTGTTAAAAGGGTCGAGAACGTACGGCTTACCGGCCTCGTAACAAAGAGTCAAGCTCTCACAAATGGCGGGTCCAGGCCGCGAAACCAGAAAGGATACCTCGGTGTCAAACTGCTTCTCCAACTCCGGCAACTCAGCAAGCGATTCTGGCATCCTGACGCCTGCCGGGACATACATCATGACCACAGCCAAATAAAGCAGGACGGGTACCAGGAATCTCCACGCCCCGCCCTTCCCTAAATGGGGGATTGGAGCTTTCCATAACGAATCGAGGCCGGCACCCATTATGATCGACATGGCAAAAAAATTGTCGAAAAACGTATTGGCGTTAACCGCCGTGCCTCCCGCAAACGCCGCACCTATCAGAAGCGACCAGAAGAAATAGAAAGAGATCACCCGCGTCTGTCTGTTTCGAATCTGCCAGATAGACCAAAAGGCAGAGACTGCCAGGGGCAGTCCTAGGGGTGGATAAACCGAAAAGAACGAAGTGCGAATTCTCGCCAGTGAATAGACTCGTGGACCGAGCAGATTAGAAATGAAAAACGGACCGCCCACCAGTATGTTGATGGCGATTGACAAGGCCAAGAAGACCACCCCGAATACCACGAATCGAACGGCTTTGCGGGCCGAGGTTAAGAAAAGGTCATTGAGGATTGAGAGCGGAACCGGGATGAGGTTGTGCTTGATATTGCCGCCTAAAGCAAAGAGAGATGTGATCCCCGCCAGCCGCAGGGTACTGGGAGGATCTCCCATATAGAGCCACAGGCCAAGAAGGAAGAATGGATGGGCAAGCATCTGCGGATCGTCCATGCCCACGTATTCGGTGATGCGTGAGCAAAACAGGCCGAGACAAAAAACCCCTCCAAAGACTGCCGGCCCCCAACCACCCGTCAGCTTCTTGACAATGAGCCCCACCAAAACGCAGGAGAGGAGAAGCGCCGCGAGAGAGATCAAACGGCCGGTCAATAAATAATCCCCCACAAGACGCGATGCATATCCTACCAAGTAAAAAGAAAGAAAGGGATAATTAACCGTGGTCCAGCCATACTCCACCGGGTACAAGGGGCGATGCTGCATCGCCGCCTGAGTGTTGTAAACGTTCCACCCTTCGTTGTAATTGATTTCAAGACGATAGAAAGCGCGGACCGTGGGGAAGAATAGGGCTGTGAGAGAGCAAGCAAGAAGAACTGCCAGCGTAACCCAGACCAGTACCGAGGCTATCGATAAAGTACTTTTCGCGGACAACTCCACTGTCGTCGTCGGGCGATCCGTTCTGGTTATCGCCCGCGAGTCCTTGTACTTGCGGCTTCGTCCCATAGGCTTTACGCTTCCCGCGTGTGGGGATTATACACTGGGTCGGTTGGGCAAGGATGCTCAAAGAGACATAAGGATGTATATTAATGTGTTCGCACTCCGGCGGATAGCCGAAGGTTTTTCCGAAAGTGCATGCCCGATCCCCCGCCTCCGCGGAGGATAAGGTTCGGGGGATTACAGGCTGGTTTGAAATGAAATCATCTTCCTCCCTACGCCTGCTCCTGCTTGGCATCTTGCTTGTCGGACTATTCCTTCGCATCGGCGCAGCCATTAGGTTCCCGAACACGTTCCACGCCGACGAGATTTTCCAGACCCAGGAACCGGCGCATCGCCTGGCCTATGGCTACGGCGCAGTCACCTGGGAATGGAGACGGGGAGTTCGTTCCTGGGTGTACCCCGCCTTCCTGGCAGGCGTGATGAGAGCCACTGAATGGATGGGCTCCGGATCAGAGGGATACGTGCGAGGGATGATTATCGTGCTCTCACTCTTGTCCCTGACCACCATTTGGTTCGGCTTCGCTTGGGCCAAACGGGCCAGCGGGACGGAGGCAGCTATTATCGCCGCGGGGGCTTGTGCCGCCTGGTACGAGTTGATCTATTTTGCCCCAAAGACCCTGACCGAAATCATGGCCACCAACGCCCTCCTACCGGGCTTATACCTGGGTAAGTATGGGGAAGGGTTGGGCGAAAAGAAGCGAATGTTGCTGGCGGGAATCTTCTGTGGGCTGGCCATGTCAATTCGCATTCAGTTGGCTCCGGCGGCGGGCTTCGCGGCCCTTTATTTCTGTTACCCTAACTGGCGAAAACGAACGCTCCCTCTGGCTGCAGGGTTACTCTTACCGGTGCTTTGTTTCGGCTTGGTCGATATGATTGCCTGGTCGTATCCCTTCCAGTCGTACGTCAACTATATCCGGGCGAATCTTTATGGTGGGGGCCGGGGTTACGGAGTCAGTCCCTGGTATTGGTACCTGGAACTGTTGTGTGCGCACCTTGGCCCGATTGCTTTTCTCGTTCTCATGGGGATTCGCCGGAGTCCCTTTCTGGGCTGGGTCGCGTTGATCATCCTACTTACACATAACTATTTCGTCCATAAGGAGGTCCGTTTTCTTTATCCGATGGTGCCTCTCGAAGTCACGCTGGCCGCACTGGGCGTAATGGAAATCATCCCGGCCTTCAATGCGCGGCGGAAAAAGCCGCTGTCTTCAAGGGCGATCGTGCTGGGCGGTTTGGCCTTTTGTGTGCTCAGCTCCTGCTTGCTCATCCATCAATTCGATTGGTCCCGAAACTCCGGCAACATCATTGCCTTCGATGAGCTCAGTCGCGACTCGACTCTCTGTGGGGTCGGAGTCTACAAGATTGGCTGGTATGACCTCGGAGGCTATGCGCGTCTCCACAAGAACGTGCCAATCCTCATATTTAACAATGCCTCCGAACTCGAGGCTCAGTCGCAGAGTTTTAATGTCATTGTCACGCCGGGAAGCCTCAGCGGCAACTTGCACGGTTTCGAAGCGGCAGGATGCGCGGGCGGCGTATGTATCTATCGTAGGCCGGGTCCCTGTACGCCGCCTCGGCAGGACAATGAGATTAACTGGGTGCTCTGGCTCCAAGGAAGTTAAAGCGACTTTGACGCGTAGTGTGCTAAACTTTCTCCATCATGATCTCAATCGTGCTTCCCACTTACAATGAGGGGCGGAGTATCCAGGAAGTCCTGCGCCGGGCCTCCGCAGCCTTGGGGAAAGCTGGGGAAACACATGAGTTAATTGTGGTGGATGACTCCAGTCCGGACGGAACCGCAGACTTAGCGGAGGTTCTGGCAAGCGAGATTCCCGTCAGGGTTTTACGGCGGCCGGGGAGACAGGGGCTGGCGACCGCGGTGGTGGCCGGCTGGAGTATGGCCCGGGGAGACGTGCTGGGCGTGATGGATGCCGACCTCCAGCATCCGCCCGAAACCCTGACGCGGCTGGCCAGCGCCCTCAGCAGCCACGACGCGCAGGTGGCGATCGCCACGCGCTCGGGGCCGGGCGGGGGCTCCGCGGAAGAGTGGTCATGGATGCGGCGGCTGACCTCGTGGGGGGCGAGGCACTTGGCGGCCTGCGTGCTTCCTCGGACGCTGGCTGAGATCAGTGATCCCATGTCGGGAATGTTCCTGATCCGTGCCCAGGCGCTCGAGGGAGTCCATCTTGAACCCACCGGCTACAAGATCCTGCTCGAAGTTCTGGGAAAGGCTCATTACTGCACCATCGTGGAAGTTCCCTTCCTATTTCAGGCTCGGACCCTGGGAATCTCTAAGCTTGGCACGCACGAGTCGCTGCAATATCTGGCTCACCTGGGACGCCTGGCGCGTTCCACGGGTCAACTGAGGAGCTGGATCCGCTACGCGATAGTGGGCTTCACGGGCGCGGTGGTGAACGTCGCGGTTTTGGTATTTCTGGCTGAGCGTCGCGGCTGGCCGGTTGCGTGGGGCCTGCCGGTTGCCATCCCGCTGGCCTTGCTGAGCAACTTCTTCTGGAACTGGCTTTTCACCTTTCGTGATTCGCAACCTCCCAGGGTGGAAGCTGGAGCCGGGGTTCTCAGCCGGCTGGGCCATTACGCGAAGGTCTGCGCCGCGGGAGCGGTGCTCAACGCTTCGTCCACCCTCTTGCTGAATTGGCGCGGGGTGAAGCTTCCTTTGGCTTCTGCCATCGGTGTCTCGCTGGGGGGCGTCTGGAATCTCTTTTTCAACGTTCCGGCCATTTGGCGCAGTTGGGATGCGCCTGCTCCCCTCCACCGAGGTGGAGTGTTGGACGAGTCGGGTAACCGAATGCTTTCGGTGAGTGGGCAAGCTTCATCGCCACGTCCAAAGAGTGTGCACGCGTGAAGCGATGTACCCTGGGGACGACAGGATTCGAGATTGAGGCAATATCAACCCATGTCCATCCCATGCTCAATGGGGATTATGGCCTATAACGAAGAGGCCAACATCGGCCGGATGCTCCAGGCCGTGGTGTCGCAGCGGACGGCAAAAGCAAATCTGACGGAGATTGTGGTCGTCGCCAGCGGCTGTACTGACCGCACCGAATCTATCGTGCAGGATTGGGCAAAGAGAGACCAGCGCATTCACTTAGTTGTGCAGGCGCGGCGGGAGGGCAAGGCCGCCGCCTTCAACCAGTTTCTTCCGCGGGCGAATGAGAAGATCGTAGTGGTTTGTAGCGCTGATCTGCTGCCCGAAGCTGAAGCCATCGAAGAGCTGATTGCTCCATTCGCTGACCCGGCGGTGGGGATGACTACTGGCCGGCCGGTGCCCGTGAACGACCCCAAGACCTTTATGGGGTTTGCCGCACATTTGCTTTGGGAGTTGCATCACCGGATCAACCTGCGCCACTTCAAGGCCGGGGAGATGATCGCCTTCCGTAATATCTTCGAGCGTATCCCTCACCATACATCGGTGGATGAAGCGAGCATCGAGCCGGTCATTCGTGCTCAGGGCTACGAGGTGCGCTACGTACCGACGGCGGTCGTTCACAACAAAGGCCCACTCACGGTCGGCGAGTTCCTGAAGCGCCGCCGCTCCGTTTACACCGGGCACTTAGCGGTGCGCAATACGCTTGGCTACACCGTGAGCACGATGAGCGGCTGGAGGATTCTGCGGGTCTTGCTGCCTAGGCTCGATTGGCGACCCCGGCCCTTCCTCTGGACATGGGTGGTGGCGGCACTTGAGGTGTACGGACGGTTCCTCGGGCGACGCGACTACAAGATGCGTCGCAACGGGCACGTCTGGGAAATCGCCACAACAACGAAAGATCTCACCTCAGGGATTTAGCAGCGATCAGCAAGCGAGACCACTCGGGGCTCCGTTTAAAGTCAAGTCATCCCCGCGCGAGCGGGAATTCGGCGTGTTCTGCTGATATGGACCCCCGCCTCCGCGGGGGGTGACGGGGTCTAGCTTTCTTTTTCGGCGGCGACATGAATTCAATGGTTGGCGTTTTGCTGCGCATCCCGGTCTTCAGGCTCTATCGCCGATTTGGCCGGCCTCGTATGCTGCCGCTCAACCTGACCCTCTCTCCTTCCCCCAAGTGCAATTCGCGTTGCCTCACCTGCAACATTTGGATGAAACGCGAGAACGAATTGACTCTGGAAGAATGGGATAAGGTGCTGGCTTCCCTCGGCCGGACCCCGTATTGGTTCACGATCAGTGGCGGGGAACCGTTGATGTACCCTCACGTGGTGGAACTTGTCCAATCGGCCTATAAACACTGCCGGCCGGGTGTGATTAATATCCCTACCAACGGGATTTTACCCACCATCCCTGAGAACGTGGAGCGTATCGCCCGGTCGTGTCCCCGGAGTCAGGTAATCATCAATCTGTCGCTGGACGGAGTGGGGGAAAGGCATGACGTCATTCGAGGCGTTCGGGGCAACTTCGAGAAATTCGAACGATGCCTGGAGCAATTGCTTTCCCTGCGGCGGCAACTGAATAACCTGACCATAGGAATCCACTCGGTGATGTCCGTTTTCAACGTCCAACACCTGGACGAAATCATCGCCTACGCCGACCGATCGGGGGCTGACCAGTTTATCACCGAGATCGCGGAGCCTCGAGTCGAGTTGGACACGGTGGGATTGCCGATCACGCCCAGCGCGGAGAGCTACGCCAAGGCCATCGACCGCCTGATCGCCTACGTGGAGAGAAAGCAATTCAGGGGTGTGGCCAGGATCACGGAAGCGCTGCGGTTGGAATACTACCGGCTGGTCAAACGCATCTTGGACGAGCAGGACCAGGTGATCGCGTGTTACGCCGGCTGGGTGAGCGCCCACGTCTATGCCGATGGCACGGTCTGGCCCTGTTGTGTGCGCGGCGATAACCTGGGCAACCTGCGCGAACACAATTATGATTTCAAGGAAATCTGGTTCGGCGAGAAGATCCAGGAAGTGCGCCGGAGTATCGCGGCGAAGGAATGTCATTGCCCTCTGGCCAACGCATCTTATACGAGCATGTTGCACGACATCGCGACGCTCGCGCGCGTAGTTGCCAGGGTGTTGCCGCACCGAACCGAAGGTCGACAAGTCCTCAGCCGGCGATAATCCGGGTCGCGCAGATCCACGCTGCCCGGGCGTGCTGGCTGGAGTGGAATTCATGGCGTTCGAATGGTTGGATAGATTTCAGCACCACTTGGAAAAGGAACCGGACTACGCTGCGAAAACCTTGGCGGCCTACCGCCTGGGCATGAAGGCCAAGGGCTCCATAGCAGGCGTTGTGGTTGTGGCGGCGCCCAATTGTTGCGATGCGGCGCGGAGGCTGCCCGCCCGCAAGGTTTACCTTCCCGACCAAGCTCCTCTTCTACCCCTGCCGGATTGCCCTCAGGGCCGCCGCTGCGGATGCCTTTACCGTCCTGTAATGGCATATCAGCAATGCGATGGCCGTGCGGCTGAGCCTGCAAGGCCGACGGTGACGGTGGTCATTCCCACCTTTAACCGCGCCTCGAAAATCGGACGGGCAATTCGCAGCGTCCTGGGTCAGACCTGCCAGGATTGGGAACTCATCGTGGTCGACGACGCATCGACCGATGGGACGGAGGAAGCGGTGAAGCGCATGGCCGATAACCGGATCAAGTACATCCGCCACGAGCGAAACCGCGGAGGAGGGGCGGCCCGAAACACCGGCATTCGCTGCGCTCAAGGAGAATACATCGCCTTTCTGGACTCGGATGATGAGTGGCTGCCTGAAAAGCTCCAAAAAGACCTGGAAATCTTTCGGAATTCCGACGCATCGGTAGGGCTTGTTTACACGGGCGAGATGATCCTGGACGAAACCGGCAAAGTTCTGGAGACACACAGGGCGAGGAAGTCCGGCTGGGTGTACGAGGAACTGCTGGATTCCTGCTTTATCGGGTCATGCTCGAGGGTAACAGTAAAAAAGCAAGCTGTGGCGAGAATCGCAGGATTCGATGAAACGCTCGCCTCGCACCAGGACTGGGACCTCTGGCTGAGAATAGTAAGAGACTCAAGCATAGCTTGCATTCCCGACTGCATGCTTAAGCGACACTTAGGCTCCGATCAAATCATCGGGAGCCTGCGGCGGATCTGCGAGGGCAGGGAGCGTATCTTACAGAAGTATCGCAGTGAGATGAAGCCCGCCACGCTCGCAAAACACCTGTGCCGCGTCGCCATCCTGCTTTTCAACTATGAGCCTCGCCGGGCGCGCGCGCTGGCCTTCGCGGGGCTCCGGCTTCGGCCTTTCCAGCCCATGCTCGTGGCCGCCGTAGCGGTTTCTTCTCTTGGGGTGGACCCCTATCGCTGGCTGTTTGGCAAAGCGACTAAGTTGTACGACAACGCTTATTTTGGCCGTGCGAAGATATAGAATCAACGCGAGCCGAAAGGCTCCTTGCGTGCCAGCATGTGGACTTCACCTTGGCGCCGGGTTGTGGTCACGTTCCCAAACCGCATGGAGGCAAGAAGCTCCCTTACATCCTGAACGGTTACACCCGCCCAGGGATGGATCTCACAAGCGAGGAACGTGGTCGCGGGGCCGGAGAGCAGCCCCCGCAGACCTTTCAACACTGACAGTTCATACCCTTCCACATCGATCTTTACGACTCGCGGTGGCGGTAGGCCCTGCGCCTTCCAATACTCGTCGCCGTTGACAACCTTAACCATCGCGCATTCCGCGCTCGCGGCGACCCGACCTTGAGGGGCAACGAGGGAAGGCGAGGGCGGCCCCTTAACATAAAGCCGAGCTTCCCCTTCCGCTTCGCCCAGCGCCACCCTAAATGGACGGACGTTGCCCAAACCGTTGAGGGTCAAGTTCTCTTGGAGCCGCTCGAAACGCTGGATTTCAGGCTCGAAGGCGGCCACGCACCCGGCTTCTCCGACGGCTCGAGCTGATAATACCGTATAGACCCCGACGTTCGCCCCGATATCCAGGAAAACGTCGCCGGCCCGGAGGGTGCGCAGGATCGTCTCGAGCACCGGTGCTTCCGTCGAAAGGGTGTATTCGACCCTGAGAAGGTCATGGGGAATGGGCACTCGGAATGCCGCCTCGAGGCCGTGCAAACTCGCCCGATAGACTCCATCCGAACGGACAACACTGCGGTAATGATAATTCCTCAAGGGCGCCGCAAGCCCAATCTTGTTGATTGCAGAGATCAGTTTAGGATTGTAGGCGAATCGCAGAAACTTGGGATTACGAATCAATCGCTGGAACGCGGTCAACATTCTCTCGCCTCGAGCGGCCGGCGGCTCGCGGTTTTTTGACCGGCCATCTGCAAGGTACTTGCAATATGTATAGTAGCCGATCATCATGGAAGGCAAAAGAGTGGCGGTCATGCTCGGAGACATGGTAAGAAAAGTTGGTGGATCACTCATTGACATGCTTCCGGACTACGCGGCCGTTTACCTGATTTATTGTGCCACTTTTCGAAGCCTGCCCAATCTAAGGCACCCGAAGACATTCAATGAAAAAGTCGCCTGGCGAAAACTGTACCAGCACAACCCGCAGTTCTCCATCTTTTCCGATAAAGTAGCGGTCAAGGCACAAGTCGCGGAACTGGTGGGGGAGGAACACATCATAGAAACACTATGGGAGGGGAGTAATCCGGAAGATATCCCCTTCGAGAGCCTCACCCCGCCCTACGTGGTCAAGGTCAATCACAGTAGTGGGGCAAACGTATTCATCCGGGCAGCACAGGATGTCAACAGGGAGACGATTGTGGCATCTATGCGCGAACAACTTGCATTCGCGCACGGACACAGGCTGCGAGAATGGGCCTATTTAGGAATTCCTCGTAAGGTGCTGGTTGAGCGCATGATCCTAATGCCCGACGGGAGCATTCCTGACGACTACAAATTCTTTACCTTTCATGGGCGCGTCCATTTCGTTCACTGTGATCGCGACCGCGTCTGTGGGCTCAAACAGAACTTATATGATCGTGAATGGAATCTTCTTTCTGTTTGGATGGGATATGCCCCAATATCAGAACCTGTTTCCAAACCTGCGAACTTGACTCAAATGATCGAACTGGCGGAGAGAATCGGCGCCCCATTCGACTTTGTTCGGGTGGATCTCTACTCGCCACCCCAAGGCATCTTTTTTGGAGAAACTACCTTCTACCCTAATGGCGGACGCCAGCCATTTGCTCCGATGGAATGGGATAATAAATTTGGAGAGCTATGGAAGATTTGAGCTTAAAATATTCTCCTATGCGAAAACGCTTATTGCTGGTCCTCTCCCTATTCGGACTTTTCGATGCCCTTTACCTCCTCTGGGTTTATACATCACCTTCTCGGCCCATGGTTTGCTTGGGATCGGGTTGCGACACGGTGCGCGCGAGCCCCTATGCGCACGTTTTTGGCCTGCCCGTTCCCATATTTGGAGTTGCGGCTTACGTAGTTCTCACGCTGCTGATCTTTGCGGAAGACCTGTTCCGAGAGGGCTTGGGGCAAACCCTCCCCTACGCTGTGACGTGCCTCTCCGGCGGCGGCTTCCTGTATTCCCTCTACCTCACTTCGCTGGAGGCGTTTGTCATCCATGCCTGGTGCGCGTGGTGCGTGACCTCGGCGCTCGTCATAACCAGCATTTTCGTCTTGTCGCTCTTTGACCTGCGCCACACCCCAGCCCCGCCCGATCCCAACGCGGCGATCGAAACCATCAGGACGAACTTTGTCCTGTGTGTGCTGGCGTTGATAGTGGGCGTTCCGGCCTTCGTTTTACTCTCCCAGCACGGCAGCGTCGCAGCCGCTTCGGAGGTTTCACCCGAGGCACTCGCGGAGCACCTGGTCCGCCCGGACAGCCACATGACCGGAAACTTGAGCGCCCCTCTCACCGTCGTCGAATTCGGAGATTTCGAGTGCCCCGCCTGCGGCATCTCGGAAGAAGCGGCCCGGCAGATCCGCGCCCAGTACGGATCTCGAATTCGTTTCGTATTTCGCCAGTTCCCTCTCAATAAGGTTCACCCCCAGGCTGAGAAAGCAGCGGAAGCTTCGGAGTGCATCGCAGAACAGGGCAAGTTCTGGGAAGGTGTCGAGAAGCTCTATGCCGAACAAGCCGATTTGAGCGTGGACGCCCTCAAGCGCTACGCTGGGGAACTCGGCCTGGACCAGACCCGTTTCAACCAGTGCCTGGACAGTGGCGAGGCCGTTTCGCGAGTCAAGCAGGACCTTGCTGACGGCCACGCGCTGAAGGTGGCCGGGACGCCGACCTTCTTCATCGGCCGGAAAATGATCTTTCGCCCTTTGGACTACTCCACATTTGCACTGTTGGTGGACCAGGAGTTGACCAACCTGGCCCCCAGCACCTCCACCGCCTCGAACTCTTCTTCCAGTCCATCGCTCCCGCCATCCTCTTCAACTGACAAATCTGCTTCAGCAGCGCCCTCCGGGTCAGCCGCGCCGGAGGCCAATGCAGGTTCTGGCGGCCTGATTGGATCGAACCCGGCAGAATTCCTCGGCGCCTCGCAGGCCTCCATTGGCGCCTGTAGCGAGGCTGAGGCGAACAAGAAACAGCCCGCATTAATTGGGACAGCCGATGCGCGCCAACTCCTCGCAGCTTCGCCGAAACCCCTGGTTGTGGACGTCAGGCCAGCCAAGGAATACGCAGGCGGGCGAATTCCCGGCGCTCTAAGCATGCCGGCGGAGAACTTTGCGCAAGATTTGAACAAGCTACCCAAAGATCAGACCATCCTGCTTTACGAGAGTGGACAATCCTCCGGCGACATCTGCGCGGCCAGCCGTGCCGCCGGGCGTGCGCTGCTCGAGCATGGATTTTCCTTCGAGAAGGTGAAGGTCTATCAAGACGGGCTGGCGGGGTGGCAAAAGGCCGGCCAGCCGGTGGAACATTAGTGGGGGGCCGCTGTCAGTAGTCCGTCGTCCGTTGTCAGTTGTCCGTTGCCCGTTGTCCGTCGTGAGCCGTCTGTGGTCCGTTTTCAGTCGTCCGTGATTCCTCGTCGCGATGCATTTTCCGAGGTCACTGGCCCGCGCTCTCTGGTAACAGCTCTTACGCCATCCGTCGAGCGGAAAGACCAGCAACCACGCACGAGCAACGGACAACGGACAATCGCGAACAAGGA
>Ga0326728_10022106_pt1 | contig 11850 bp, 10 predicted proteins | sample MB3enrmetagenome_FD_207602 | JGI IMG/M metagenome (GOLD analysis project Ga0326728, IMG submission 207602) | Lab enriched peat soil microbial communities from McLean, Ithaca, NY, United States - MB31MN | ecosystem: Environmental > Terrestrial > Soil > Wetlands > Peat | place: USA: New York... | reverse complement strand
GCGAGGGCTTCCGCAGCGGGCAGGCGAAGCAACTGAAGAATCTTGGCCAGGACATTATGTTTACCTTTCCCGGCCGCATTCCGGCGGTCGAAGGCAGCACTCAGTCCGGACGCACTTACCACTTCACGTATGAGGATTACCTCGCTGTTCGCAGCGAGGCCCGCTCCCTTAAGTATGTTTCGCCCGTGCTCAATCGCGAGGACATTCGCGCCGTCAGCGATTATGGTTCCACCAACGGCCAGGTCTTCGGCATCGCGCCCGAGTACAACCAGATTCGCACGATCCCCGTTGGCCCCGGCCGCTGGTTCAACGACGAGGACAATACTGAAACGCGGCGAGTGGCCGTCGTCGGCTGGGAGTTGTTGAAGAACATATTCCCGGGACGCCCGGCCGTGGGCTCGCCCATCCTGCTTAACGGCATCCGCTTTGAAATTATCGGCGTGCTCAGCAAAGTCGGCCAGGACGGCAACAACGGCACCAACGCGCGCATCTTCATTCCGATCGAAACCATGCGCAATCTGTTTCGGCTGAAAGAGGAGAACAGCGAAGATGCGATCTCATTCCTGAATTATCGTCCGCTTACGCCCAGCGGGAATTTAGTGGCGAAACAGGAAGTCCACGACATTATTGCCCGCCGCCACGGCTTCGATCCCAAGCTCGAAGAATCGTTCGAAGACTGGGACACCATCGAAGACAACAAACGCGTCGCCAGGATCTTCGACGGCATGGACTATTTTCTCGGGGTGGTCGGTGTGATTACGCTTGCTCTCGGAGCCATCGGCATCATCAATATCATGCTGGTCTCCGTCAGCGAACGCACTCGCGAGATTGGGCTGCGCAAAGCGCTTGGCGCCACCCATCGCGCCATCCTGACCCAGTTCTTTGTGGAAGGCGCATTCCTGACCGCTCTTAGCGGAGGTATCGGGCTGGCCATTACCACCGGGTTGGTTACGGTTCTTGGCGTCTTGCCCGCGCCTGAAGGATTCGACACGCCCCGCATTGTTCCGTCGTCAGCGGCCATCGCCATTCTCGCGCTGGCGGTTGCCGGCATCGCCGCGGGACTTTATCCGGCGCGCCAGGCCGCGCTGTTGCAACCGGTGGAGGCGCTGCGCCAGGAGTAAGTTCTTCTGTAGAGACGGGGCCTGCCCCGTCTGAGGCAGCGCGATAATGCCGAGACGCGGCAAGCCGCGTCTCTACGGGAAATCGGACGCCCGCAGCCGGTTAAGGATTAACTATGATTCTCGAACTCGCTGGCCAGGCCTACAACGCGCTCAAGCACAACCGCCGTCGCAGCATCCTCACCATGCTCGGCATGGCCTGGGGCATCGCGACCGTCGTGCTGCTGCTCGCCTACGGTTCCGGTTTCGAGCGCGCCCTCTGGGTTGCTTTCCGCTCCTGGGGCACGAATCTGGTCTTCATCTTCCCGGGGCGCACCTCGCTGCAAGCGGGCGGCACCAAAGCCGGCAGCGAAATCAAACTCACCGTCAACGATCTCGATTACCTTCAGGCCGAGGTGCCGTTGCTCAAGCGCATCTCGCCTGAAGCCTTCAAGCAAAGCAGCGTCGCTTATGGCACGCGGAGCGGCAGTTACGGGATCAGCGGAGTCTATCCGTATTATCAGCACATGCGCCGCATCGACGTCGAGGACGGCACTTTCTTCACCGATCTCGACGAGAACACGCATAGCCGCGTGGCCATCCTCGGCGCCGACGTCAAGAAAAAGTTGTTCTCCGGCGAGAACGCGCTGGGCGAAAAAGTTCGGGTCGACGGCATTTCCTACGAGGTCATCGGAGTGCTCAAACACGTCATCCAGAATGGTGACGACAATATGAACGGCAAAGTGTATATCCCGTTCAGCGCCATGAACGACCTCACCAACACTTATTACCTCAACGCCATCGCCATGGAATACGAAGGCGACCACGAAAAAGTCGCCGAGGGCGTGCGCCGTTCCATGGCCTTTCACCATGAATTCGATCCCAAGGACAAGCGCGCCATTTTTGTCTTCGACGTCTTTGCCGATCTGCTCGACCTGCGCGTGATCACCACCGGCATCAAGATTCTGCTCGGCTTCATCGGCCTGCTCACGCTGGGCATCGGTGGCGTGGGCCTGATGAACATCATGCTGGTCTCGGTTACCCAGCGCACCCGCGAGATCGGCGTCGAAAAGGCTCTCGGCGCCCGCGGTTGGCACATCCTGGTCCAGTTTCTCGCGGAAGCGCTCGCCATCACTCTCTTGGGTGGACTCGCCGGTGTGGCTCTGGCTTACATCGTCTCGTGGTCGGTCGGATCGCTTACCCTGTGGAGCGCCTTTGTGGAGAATGGCACTGAAGGTGACATCCATCTCACCATCGATTCCACGACTCTGCTGGCGTCCACCATGATCCTCGGATTCGTTGGCGTCGTCAGCGGCATGCTCCCCGCCATCAAAGCCTCGCGCCTGGATCCGATCGAAGCCCTCCGCTACGAATGAATCGAGGTCAGAGGTTAGAGGTCAGAGGTCAGATTGCAGAGGTGAAAACCCTGCCGCGAACGGTCCTAACCTCTGCAATCTGACTTCTAACCTCTGACCTAGGCTTTCCGATCTCCGACCGTTGCGCCTCCCCGTTGTGCTATATTTCCCCCATTCCAGGAGGAAGTCCCATGCGCCCACTTGGTGTCACCTTGGTTGGCTTCTATCAGATTCTGCGCGGTGTAATCGCACTGTTGTTTGGACTCTCCATTCTGCTGTTCGCCGGACTGGCCGCGAAACTCGCTTCCCTGGCCGCCGAAGGCAACGCCATCGAACGTCTTCTACGTGACTTCGGCCACGTGGCCGGCGTCATCGTTATTGTGTTTGCGATCGTGCACATGCTCGCCGGTTATGGCGTCCTGCAGATGCAGAACTGGGGACGTTTCCTCACGCTCGTGTTTTCCGCGATTGGACTCGTGCTGATTCTCCCCGGTCTCGTCCACGCGAATGTTTCCTCCTGTCTCTTCGGAGTGATTAACGCGGCCTGCATCATTTATCTGGCCATGCCTCCGATCAAGCGCGCCTTCCGCGCCGAAGGCAACCCGATGCGAGCGGCGGCCTAACCAACGCCGCTCATACTTCCGTCGTAGAGGCGGGGCTTGCCGCGTCTCGCCCCTTCCCCTGAGTACAATGAACCCGTGTCAGACTCCCTGCGGAAAGTTCGCGATCACTTGCAACTCTACGAGCATCCCCTGCTCGCCTTTTCCGCGCGCGACAATAACGGCGTGATCGAAGTTCTGATCGATCTGAAGAACTCGTCCGTCCCGGTTCACACCTACGTGTTCCCGATTCATCCGCGCGACCTCGATCATCCCCAGTTCACCTGGCATCTTCAGCGCCAGCTCTACGATGCCCTGCACGACTATTTCATCGAAATGTTTGCCCGCACCCCGCAGGATCGCCGCACGCCGATGCCTGCTGGAGAGGGAAGCAAGGGAAGCTAGCGCCGTGTCCGTTCGCGAACAAATCGAGCGCGAAATCCGCCAGCGCGGCCCCATCCCGTTTTCGCGCTACATGCAGATCTGTCTCTACGATCCTGCCCATGGTTACTATTCGGCGAACTCAGAACAATTCGGCAAAGCGGGAGACTTCTATACCTCGAGCGACGTGCACGCCGTCTTCGGACGGCTGCTGGCGCGCCAGTTCGACGAGATATGGCGAGCGCTCGACCGCCCTCCTCAGATCGAAATCCTCGAACTCGGCCCCGGTCGCGGCTTGTTCGCCCGCGACGTGCTCGATTGGGCCAATAAGAAATTCCGCGATTTCTTCGCTGCCGTCACTTACACGTTGCAGGAGACTTCGCCCGCGTTGCGAGCAAGACTCCAGGAGACTCTGCGCGCGCATCTTGATGCCGGCAGAGCAAATATCCCAGCTACAGTCCCGGAGGGACGATCTAACTTAGCCCAGCGCTTCAGCGCTGGGGGAAGCGCGAAAAGCGGCCAAGTCCCGGAGGGACGGCCCACCAGCCTGTGCCGCACTCTCGCCCCTGAAACTCCCCTCATTGTCTTCGCCAATGAATTCTTCGACGCCCTCCCCGTGGAAATTCTCAGCCCTGCCGGTAAACTCCACATCGCGCTCGAAAACAATCGCCTGCGCGAAACCTGGCTCCCGCCGCTCGCCGAAGAACTGGAATTCGTCGACCGCTGCAGCGTCCATCCCGAAGCAAACGAGCGCATCGAGGTCCCCATCCTTGCGCAGAATTGGATTCAGGAAATCGCGCACTCGATCCCACGCGGCTTGTCGCTGATTATCGACTACGGTTACACGCGCAGCCAACAACTCGCAGGTCGCCACCGCGGCACGCTCATGGCGTATCGCCAGCACTCCGCCAGCCCCGACCCCTACCAGGCTCCCGGCGAGCAAGACCTCACCGCCCACGTCAATTTCACCGCGCTTGCCGCCGCGTGCGAGCAGGCCGGTATGCAGTGCGAAAAGCTACTCACGCAAGCGCAATTCCTGATGGGCATTGGCGAGAGAAATCAGTTTGCCGACGCCTTCGAAGACTGCCGCATGCCGCAAGAACGAGCGAAGGTAACCCTCCAACTCAAACACCTGGTCACGCCCGTCGGCATGGGAGAAAATTTTCAAGTGCTGATTGCCAGCCGGGCGGTCGACCCGAAGAAAATGGCCGCCCTCAGCGGACTAAGCTTCGGAAGCGGTTCTCAGCTCTCAGCTCTCAGCTCTCAGTAAGACAATTGTGGTTGTCCTGGCAGGGATCTCACCGTTGAAAACTGGCAGCTGGCAGTGGATGGCTGAGAGCCGACCCCGCCGAGGACCAAAAGGACCCGTACCAAGGGATGTACCCTTTTCGTGGCATTTAACATTCCCGAAATATCTCTGCAGTAAACTGCGAGTGATGAGCTCCCCTCGGGTCTCTCGCTTTGCGCTGCCCCTGCAGGTCGCTGCCGTCTGCTACCGGCGGGTGAATTCGCATGCCGAGTTTCTGTTGGTCCATACCAACGGCGGCAGCAAGTGGACGTTTCCCAAGGGAGCCCCCGAACCCCGCCTCTCGCACAGCCAAGCCGCCGAACGCGAAGCCAAAGAAGAAGCGGGCGCCATCGGCATCATCGAGCCCCGCCATTTCCACATTTACCTTCATTCCAAGGGTGTTTTCTGGCAGGCCGGCGGCGTCCAGGAATACGTGGTCAAAGCCTTCTTGATGGACGTCCGCCACACCCGCCATCCGCAGGAAGACTACCGCGATCCCACCTGGTTCGATTCAGAAAAAGCGCGCGTCATCCTGGCCAAGGGCCGCGAAGTTAAGTACGCCCACGAGCTCCAGACCGTAATCGACCGGGCGCTGGAACACATCGGAGTAACGCGCATGGCTACGGCCCGCTAGCGCCAGTGGAGCGACGGGCGTCCTCGCGAGCCTGCCCTGAGCGAAGCCGAAGGGTCCAGCCGCGCTCAGCCGGTCCTCAAGCCGACGGCGAGCGCCAGTTTCGCTTGCCGTGCATCGAAAGTCCAAAAGTGTTCGGCTTTCAGTCCCAACGCCGAAGCCACGTGCAGTGTGTCGAGAGTTCGAACCCCCAACCGCGCCGCGTGCTTGTGAGCCAGTTGCGCGCACAACTCGAATGCTTGGTCGGGCAGCGGCGCTTCCCGCCACAGATTCTGCGCGCGATACTCATGGAATCGCTGTAGCGCACGGTCAGCTTCGCTACGCGTAATCGCTTTGCGGAACACGTGTTGCTCGATGGCATGTGTGCACTCGGCCACATGAAGCGGCGTCATCCACAACGACGGCCGCGACCTGAGCCGACGCTCGACCTCCGATGTGTGCCGATCAGGGAGATAAATGGAAACAAAAAAAGACGTGTCAGCGTAGATGGTCACTGGGATGGCCGATGCGACGGTTGTCAACAACGGAGCCTCAATAGCGGCCGCGTTCTTCAATCACCAGATCGGCTCCGGGCAGAATGCGGTCGCCAAAAACTTCCTTGCGCGCGGCCGCGAAATCAGGCCAGTCGCCAGGCTGCTTCGGCGATCCCTCGGGAACAATGCGGGCAATCACCGCGTCGCGCTCCCGGAGTTCTACTGTCTTACCCGCACGCAGCCAAGCCTTCAGCCGCTTGGTATCCCGAAGCTGGCGAATGTTTACGCTGGGCATGGTAAAAGTGTGCCACAATATGTGACACATTGTCAAAGCGTGTTTTCACCGACAACTGAGAGCTGACAGTCGACGCCGTCCCGTATATTTAAATAGAGAAACCCATGATCCAACTCTCCGGCGCCGGCAAGCGCTACGGCCACAAGCTCTTGTTCGAGAATGCCGACTGGCTGATCACGCCAGAATCCCGCATCGGTCTGGTCGGAGCGAACGGCACCGGCAAGTCCACCGTCATGAAAATTCTTGCGGGAAGCGAGTCGCTCGACTACGGCGCCATCTCGCGCGCCAAAGGCATCTCCACCGGATACCTGCCGCAGGACGGTCTCACCCTGACCGGCCGCACGATTTTTGCCGAGTGCCTGTCCGTGTTTGCCGATCTCCATGCCATAGAAAAAGAAATGGAGTCGCTCACCCGCAGCATGTCGGAACTCGATCATGAGGGCCCCGAATACTCGAACGTTGCCGACCGTTACCAGAAGCTGGAACACGAATTCGTCGCCCGCGACGGCTATACGCTCGAAGCCCAGGTCGGCCAGGTCCTCACCGGTCTTGGCTTCTACCGCGACGACTGGACGCGCCGGACTGAAGAATTCTCCGGCGGCTGGCAGATGCGCATCGCGCTGGCCAAACTGCTGCTGCAGAAGCCCAACCTGCTGCTGCTCGACGAGCCCACCAACCACCTCGATCTCGAAGCCCGCAACTGGCTTGAGGAGTACCTGACCACTTATCCCTACGCTTTCGTCCTCATCTCGCACGATCGCTACTTCCTCGATATCACCGTCAAACGCATCGTGGAAATCTGGAACAAGCAGATGCACTTCTACGCCGGCAACTATGACCAATACCTCGCCGGCAAGACCGCGCGCAAGGAGCAGCTCGAATCCGCCTACAAAACGCAGCACGACCGCATTGAGCAGCTCGAAGTCTTCATCAACCGCTTCCGCTACACGGCCACCAAGGCCAAGCAAGTGCAGAGCCGCATCAAAGAGCTTGAAAAAATGGAGCGGATCGAAATTCCGGAAGAAGAGAAGACGGTCCACTTCTCCTTCCCGCAGCCGAAACCGAGCGGGCGCATCGTCGCGGAGTTTACGAACGTCGCCAAGAGTTACGGCGACCACAAAGTCTTTGAGAAAGTCGACTTCATGATCGAGCGCGGCGAGCGCGTCGCGCTAGTCGGAGTCAACGGAGCAGGGAAGTCCACCCTCATTAAACTGCTGGCCGGCCAAGAGCCGCTCACCGCCGGTGAATACAAACTAGGCCACAACGTCGGGCCCGATTATTTCGCCCAAGACCAGTACAAAGAACTCGATCCTGAAGCCCGCATCCTCGATGACCTCGGCGAACTCTCGCCAGCTTCCACCCAAACCCAACTGCGCAGCCTGCTCGGCTGTTTCCTTTTTTCGGGCGACGACGTCTTCAAGCGCATCGGCGTTCTCTCCGGAGGCGAACGCAATCGTTACGCGCTGCTCAAAATGCTGCTGCATCCCGCCAACTTTCTGCTGCTCGATGAGCCCACCAACCATCTTGACTTGCGCGCCAAAGACGTCCTGCTCGAGGCCCTGATGAAGTACACCGGCACGGTAGTCTTTGTTTCGCACGACCGCTATTTCATCGACAAGCTGGCCACCCGGGTCTTCGAAATCGGCGAGGGCAAAATAGAAATCTATCCTGGAAATTACGAAGACTATCTGTGGAGGAAGCAGTACCCAGTTGCCAGTACCCAGTTGCCAGTCAGTCCTCAGTTCCCAGTTCTCGATTCTCAGTTACAGTCCCACGGTCCCAACGGCGACGAGGTTGCCACGGGTGCGCTGCTCGTCGAGCCCAAATCGAAGCGCCTGAACCCCATCAAGCGTCAGCAGATGGAAGACCGTCTGCATGAAATCGAAGAAGAGATTGCCCGCGCCGAAACGGCGATTGCCCTGTGTGAGATTGGACTGCAGAGCTTCGTAAGCGCAGAAGAAACTCAGCGCCAGACTCAGGAGCTCGCTCGCCGGAAGAGCGATCTGCAGAGTTTGATGAAGGAATGGGAAGAGCTGTCAGGGACACTCGAAACTGCGGGCTAGCGATTTACGATCCTAGGGCGAGCATCCCATGGCCAATTCCACTTTTCGTGCCAGCTCGCAGACCTGACTCGAGCTGAGCCTCCTCAGCCTTTCCCGCGCGGCCTCGAGCTCGCCTTTCCACACCACCGAAACATCTTCTGCCTTGGCGACGACACGTTCGCGTAAGCCGGTTTGTCCGGGTTCCAGCACGAGGTGCGTGGGAATCTCGCCCTTGTGAACCGAAGTGCTCAGCGGTACTACCATCACAGTGCTAGCGCGCAGATGGTTGTTTCGTGCGTCGATCGAGACGATGATGACCGGGCGCTTTCCTTTTTCCGGAGGGTCGGTCGGCAGCTTCGTGAACCATATTTCTCCGCGCTGTGGGCTGGGCATGCAGGAGTTCCTCCTCATTCAGGACAAGATGGCTTCCGGCAAATTCTCCCCAGGCTCTGTCTTCCTCGACTTCGGCGTCGCTCAGGCTGTCGTAGTAGGCGGTGATATTGGCTTCGAGCGCCGCTCTCCGCTGTTCCATGCTCTTTTCCTGAAGCAAGTCGTCCAGGAATGCAGATTGGGAGTTCGATTTGCGCCCGCGTGCTTGCTGCTCCAGATACGCGAGACTCGCAGGGGAGAGCGTGAACGTGCGTCGCCGCTTAATGTGTCGGTTCGCTTCAGCCATACCATTTTGTATCATATCATAAGTATGATCATTGTAGCGCATCCAGAGAGTGCTGGGGCGTAAGCTGCTGCCCGAGCCGCGCTCGGCTTGGACGGGCGGGGACTCCCGTCCCTCCACCAGCAAAACGGCAGACGCGGCAAGCCGCGTCTCTACAGGGAAGATTGTTTTGGGCTTGAACTGACAACTGAAAGCTGACAACTGATAGCTGGTCTACCCGCCCTGCTTCAACTCCGTGAGCACCTGGCGCGCGATTTCCTTTAGCGTCTCGAATACGCCCACGCCCTGGAAGGCCACCGCCTCGATCACCGGCTCGTTTTTCTTGCGCAGTTCTTTGGAGAGAGCCTCCACCGGCAGTATATTCGGCAGGTCGCGCTTGTTCAGTTGCAGCACGTAGGGAATCTTGTTGAAGTCGTAGCCGTGTTCTTTCAGGTTGGCCATCAGGTTGTCGAGCGCCTCGACGTTGGCGTCCTGACGCTCCTGCTGGGAATCGGCCACGAACACGATGCCGTCCACCCCGCGCAGAATCAGCTTGCGGCTGGCGTCATAAAAGACCTGTCCCGGAACCGTGTACAGGTGGATGCGCGTCCGGAAGCCCCGCACCGTGCCCAGGTCCAGCGGCAGGAAATCGAAGAACAGGGTTCGATCGGTCTCGGTGGCGAGCGAGATCATCTTGCCCTTCTGTTGTTCAGCTGTTTTCTGGAAGATGAACTGCAGATTCGTCGTCTTGCCGCCCAACCCGGCGCCGTAGTAGACGATCTTGCAATTGATCTCGCGTGCTGCGAAGTTGATGAAACTCAAAAGGTTTCCTCAGAAACTCCGGCGAAAAAGACTCTCGCGAACCACTCCCTCAAAGCGCGAGCCCTCCCGCCACAAATCCACCCTGACTACAGTATCGGTTACTGCTGGTTTTTATACCACATCGGAAGGCCCTGGCGCAGGTTACCCACGTTACTAAAATCAGTGGCCAGTGGCCAGTGGTCAGTTGCCACTGCCCAGTACCCAGTTTTCGACGATTCAGCCGCTTCAAGACCCGGACCATCTGTGGGACTGTCTTCTGGCTGCACCGACCACTGACCACTGACCACCGGCCACTGATTATCGTGCCGTCGGCAAAGGATAATATCCGTCCTTGGCATACACCTTTACGCCCGGACGCCGCACCCGCACTTCGATCTGGCGGTAGCCTCCGATGTTCGACTTGGGCGTATAGCCGAGCGTGTACTGATTGCGCGCGTCTCCGATTGCCTGGGCATAAGCCCGCTCGACGTCGGCTTCCGACCACTCGCCGTACACCGTGCCGCCTCCGGTCGCCGAGACGTATTTCGGCAGAATGTCGCTGTACCCCAGCGCCGCCCTCGTCTTCGGCAGGTGGATCCGCTGCAGCCTGTCATAAACCGGGATCGCCGCGCCTTCCACTCCCACCGCGTACACGGTGATGTTCTGCGTCTGCAGCACCTTCAGGGTATCTTTGTAGCTGGCGGTCGAGCCCTGCTCCCGTCCGTCGCTGATGATGAAGATGATCTTGCGCCGCGCCCGGTCGCGCTTCGAAAGATCGCGCGCCGCCAACAGGATCGCATCATTCATTACCCGCGCGACCTTGGGCGGGCTGCTTACCGGGGTTACGGGAGAGTCCACCGGACGGCCATTGATGATCGGGCCCTGCGGACCGAGCGGCCCGCTCGTCACCGGAGGTCCATTATTTGCTCCGCTGTACCCCTTGACCTCGTTCAGAGTCACCGTCAACTCCTTGCCCACGCCGGTGAAATCTGACACCCGCCCTACCGTGCTGCTATAGGTATAGATCGCAACTTCATCGAACTGGCTGAACGCCCCCTGCAACGCGGATAGCGTTTCTTGTACCTTCTTCAGACCTACGTCCGCCATGCCGGTATCGATGATCACTGCCGCGGACAGCGGGAACGGATCGCTGGTGAAAAATTTCAACGTCTGTGGCTGCCCACTTTCCAGAACCACAAAATCCTTAGGCAGCAAGCCGCCAATTAGACGCCCTTCGCTGTCCTTGACCGCGACCGGCACCAGCACCAGGTTGGTCGTCACCCTGATTTTGTAGAGATCCTCCCCGGTTTCCGCATCCCGCGGAACGCTGCCTGCCGGCACCGTCTTTACCGGAGGCATCGGCGGCGGGGCCGGCTTCTGATCCGCTGTATCCGGAGCGCTCCGCGGCATCTCCTTCGACCCGGTGGTCACGCCCGCACCGGATGCATCCGCCGCCGGCACATCCGGCTTGGACTCCTCTTCCGCTTCCTGCCGCGCGCTGGGCGGCGCCGGCGGCGGTATCGGCCGCGTCGCCGACGGAGCGTCCGGAATGTCCTCCGGCTTCTGCTGCGCCGCCAAGGCGCCCGCCGCCAATAATGTCAGCCCCAGAATCAGTACCGCGCTAGCTCTCGTGGCCATCCCCGGAATCCTCTATCTTTCTTTCTTCGACCTTGCTTGCCACCGCTTTTTACTCATTCAGATGCCCGACCGCGCCTCTTTGGTGCATCTAACCATCACAGGCCCTTACAGGATAGACTAGCAAAGTATCGGGATAAAAACGCTAATGCCTAAAGTACATTGCAAATCGTGCGTGGCCATGGGCTTCTTCGCTCTGGCCCTGTTCGCTCTAGTGACGACCCTGTCGCTTCCCGCAGCCGCGCAGAATTCCCCGGCCACCCCCAGCGACCAGTCGCAAGACCAGTCCATCACGACCCTGAAGGTCAACGTAGAAGTTGTCCAGTTGTTCTTCAACGTCAAAGACAAGCACGGCGCGCTGATCCCCAACCTCACCAAGGATAATTTCGACGTGTTCGAGGACGGCAAGCCCCAGACCATTAAATATTTTAAGGCCGAATCCGATCTCCCGCTGACCCTCGGCATCCTCATCGATTCCAGCGGCAGCCAGATGCGCGTTCTCGACATGGAAAAGGAAGTTGGAGGTTCGTTCCTCGAGAGCACGCTGCGCCCCAAAGATGAGGCCTTCGTCATCAGCTTCGACGTCGACATTACCCTTTTG
>Ga0326728_10022104_pt1 | contig 11850 bp, 10 predicted proteins | sample MB3enrmetagenome_FD_207602 | JGI IMG/M metagenome (GOLD analysis project Ga0326728, IMG submission 207602) | Lab enriched peat soil microbial communities from McLean, Ithaca, NY, United States - MB31MN | ecosystem: Environmental > Terrestrial > Soil > Wetlands > Peat | place: USA: New York... | reverse complement strand
GCGCTTGGGAATCCCGCACCCCCCGCGGGATTCCCGCCTCCCCACCGCCGCAACAACAAACCTTCGGTTACATCTCAGATGTCTCGACAACCCCCGCTAGGGTTACATTCTTAAATGGCTTGACAGGGGGCGGGCCAGCCTGTTGTTTTGAACGCCAATCTGCGCTTTTACTTCTTCGCGGGCTCTTCAATCTGCGCTTCACGCAGGAACCTTGCTGATTCTTCGGGTGGCGTGGGGTTGATGTAGAAGCCGGTACCCCACTCAAAGCCCGCCACTTTCGTCAGCTTGGGAATGATTTCGATGTGCCAGTGATAGTGGTCGTTGATCTCTTCGCCGATCGGCGAGGTATGAATCATGAAGTTGAAGGCCGGACGGTCGAGCACCGCGTCCATGCGCATCAATGTGTCCTTCATCATGTTCGCCAGGCTGGCGTACATGGAGCTTTGATTATTCTCGTAGGCCGATCCGTGGGCCTTCGGCAACAGCCACATCTCAAACGGGAAGCGTGGCGCGTAGGGCGCCAGCGTAATGAAATGATCGTTTTCGCCGATGACACGCTCGCCGGTATCGCGCTCCTGGCGGATAATGTCGCAGAAGATGCAGCGCTCTTTTTCGTCGTAGTAATGCCAGCAATTGTCCACTTCCTCGCGCACGCGCCGCGGCACGATCGGCAGCGCAATCAGTTGCGAGTGCGGGTGCTCCACCGAAGCCCCGGCGGCCTCCCCGTGGTTCTTGAAAATCAGCACGTAGCGAAAGCGCTTGTCATTCTTCAGGTCCAGCATGCGGTCGCGATACGCCCACAGCACGTCCTCCACGGCCTTTTGCGGCAACTGCGCCAGGGTCGTCTGGTGTTGGGGCGTTTCAATAATGACCTCGTGCGCCCCGATCCCATTCATTTTGTCGAACAGCCCTTCCCCTTCGCGATCGAGCTCGCCTTCAATGCCCAGCGCCGGAAAGCGATTCGGCACCACACGGATGTTCCAGCCCGAGGAATTGGCGCTTCCCCCGTTGCGGCCGTAGGCCAGGATCTCCGGCGGTGTCTTCCCTTCATTGCCTGGACAGAACGGGCAGTTTCGCGGCGGGCCCGGGAAAACGCTTTCGCGCAGAAAATCCATCGGCCGCTTCCCGCGGTCCGTTGAAATGATTACCCAACGCCCTGTAATTGGATCCTTACGTAACTCCGGCAATTCACCCTCCGAACCTGGTTGTACCCTGCTTGGAAGAAGCACCCACTACAAAGTCGATATTGTACCCCCACTTGGCCTCAACGGATGTATGGACCGTCACATTGCGCCGCTTCTGTGTAAATCTTGCACTGTTCGCGGCAGGTAATAGCCCTACCCGTTCCGGGTCACCTGCGGGCTAAGGGCTGCCTTGTGGAGCCTTACGGCTGGCGGCTGGCCAGGAGTGTTGTCAATGGCCACCACGTCAAACCGCATCGGACATTCCTTCAAATGGCGTTCGCGCAGGAAGTAGTGAGCGGTGCGGATAAGGACGGCATGTTTTTCCTTGGTGATGCTCAATTCCGGGAGAGCCGGCTTGCCTCTCACGGCGAGGCGCGTGCGCACCTCCACAAAAGCCAATGTCTCGCCATCGAAGCCAATCAGATCGATCTCGCCCTTGGCACGGGAGGGCGCATAGTTGCGCGCGATGAAGATGTAGCCGAGACGCCGTAGATACCAGTAGGCATAGGTTTCGCCACGCACACCGGTGCGCAGCGCCGCAAGCCGCTCCTCCGTGGCACTCGTTGCACCATCCGGAGGCTGTGAGGAATCCCGGAGGCCGTGGCGGGCCTTCCACTGCATTATCGCAAAGGCGATGCGTGCCAGCATGCTTGGCCCTCGTTACTCTATCGATAATATCATCTCCAGTATAAACAAAAATCCCGTGGCGGGCTGGACTTTCTGCCCCCCCCACGGGATTTGTAGCCGCTTCCGGGTTCCTGATCGCTGACTTCTGGTCGCTGATTGCTTTCTTTACAGCGACTTCTCCGCCTCCCGAATGCTCTCTTCCATGATCCGGATGGCGCAATCGGCCTGTTCTTCATCAATGATGAGCGGCGGCGATATGCGGATGGAATTCTCGCCGGACTCCAGGGTCAGCAAACCCCGATGGAACGCGCCGACAATCACTTTGTCGCGCAGGTCCGGGGCTTTCTCCTTGGTGCGCTGGTCGCGGACGAGTTCCACGCCGATCATCAGGCCTTTGCCGCGAACGTCGCCGACAATCTTGAAGCGGCTGGGCCAATCGTTGATCTTGCCGAAGATGTACTCGCCCATTTTCCGCGCGTTGGCCATCAAACCACCCTGGATTAGATCGAGCGTGGCCATGGCCGAGGCGATGCACACCGGATTGCCGCCATAAGTTGTGCCGTGCGATCCCGGTTTCCACTGCATCACGCTTTCCTTGGCGATGAACGCGCTGATGGGCATTCCGCTGCCGAGACCCTTCGCCGTCAGCACAATGTCTGGCGTGATGCCGGCGTGATCGTACGCCCACATCTGTCCGGTACGCCCCATGCCGGATTGCACCTCGTCGAGGATCAGCATGATGCCGTGCTTGTTGCAGATGCGCTGCAGCTCCTGCAGGAAAAACCCCGGCGCGGGAATGAAGCCGCCTTCGCCCTGAATCGGCTCGACGATGATCGCCGCAACCTCTTCCGGCGCGAACAGCCGCTTCAAGATCTGCTCCTCGAGCAGCTCGATGATTTCTCCGCCACAGGTTTCCTTGGTGTGGCCGAGCGCGCAGCGGTACGCGTAGGGGAATGGAATGTGCTCCACGCCGCCCAGCAGCGTGCCGAAGTACTTGCGCTGGGTACTCTTCGAGGCCGTAAGCGAGAGCGAACCGAGAGTGCGGCCGTGGAAGCAGCCGTAAAACGCAATCAGTTTGTCGCGCCGCGTGGCATAGCGCGCCAGCTTAATCGCGCCTTCCACCGCCTCCGTGCCGCTATTGCCGAAAAATACTTTGTAGTGGTGCGACTTCGGCATGGTGGCGACAAGGCGCTCCGCGAGTTGCGGCATGTGACGGTGATAGAAATCCGTGCCCGCAATGTGAATAAGTTCCGCCGCCTGCTTCTGAATGGCTTGCACCACATGGGGGTGGCAATGGCCTGTCGAGCAGACCGCGATACCCGCAGCAAAATCCAGGAAGGCGTTCCCGTCGGGATCCTCGATAATCGCGCCGTAGCCGCGCTCGGCAACCAGCGGATATTCGCGAAAAAGCGATGGCGAAATGAATTTCTTGTCGTACTCGATCACTTCCTTGGCCTTGGGGCCAGGCAAAGGCATATTGATTCTTGGGAGTTTTGTTTCCGTGGCCGTAATCATGATGCCTCCAAATTCTGTGCGCACTGGTTAGAGTTGTTGCCGAGGTGCGGGAGAAAGGGCAGGCTTGCGCGGGCGGAGATTCGCCGCAACCTGCTGAAGGTAAGGGACTTAATCTACGCTAAAGAGGCTGGGACGCAGATTCGCCGGGCGAAACTTCCGCGGCACGCGCGGGCCGACCGCGACTCGATCATGCTTAAGGAAGTGGAAATACTTCATTTGCGTTTCCAGCGGACGCTGCCGTCCTTGGCATCTTCCAAAAGTATACCACGCTCGGCGAGCTCCTTGCGGATGCGATCGCTGGCGGCAAAATCGCGGTGCTGGCGCGCGGCCTGGCGCTCGGCGACAAGTTTCTCGATCGCTGCGTCGCCCAGTCCACTGGAGGCATCGGCATAGCCAAGTGCCTGTAGCTTTTCCGCGTCGTTGTCTTCGAGCACGGCGAACACGCGATCAAAACTGGCCAGCAAATTTTGCACGGCGGCGAGTTCGCCTTGGCGGAATTCGCTTTTATCCATGGCGATGTTGGCCTCGCGCACAAAATCATAGACGGCGGCGAGCGCCCGCGCCGTGTTCAGATCGTCGGAAAGACCGGCGTCGAAATCATCCGCGGCTTGGGCGATGCGCTCGGCGATGGCGGGCTGCGAGCCTGCCGGAAACTTCTCCAGTTTCAGGCGCGCGGCGAAGTTGCGCAGCCGCTCGACGGAACTGGTGGCCTGCTGCAAGCCATCGAAGGTGAAATTGAGCTGGCGGCGATAGGGCACGCTGGCCAGCGCAAAGCGCAGCGCGGAGGGCTTGTACCCTTTGGCAAACAGGTCGCGCAACGTGAAGAAGTTGCCCAGCGACTTGGACATCTTCTCGCCTTCCACCAGCAGGTGCTCCGCGTGCAGCCAGTAGCGCACAAACGGCTTTCCCGTGGCCGCTTCACTCTGCGCGATTTCGTTTTCGTGGTGCGGAAAGGCCAGATCGATGCCGCCAGTGTGAATGTCCAGCGTTTCGCCCAGGTATTTCATGGCCATCGCGGAGCACTCGATGTGCCAGCCGGGGCGCCCTGCGCCGATGGGCGTTTCCCAGAAATGCTCGCCGGGCTTGGGCGCTTTCCACAGGGCAAAATCGCGCGCGCTTTCCTTGTCGTAGCGGTCGTTGTCCACGCGCGCGCCCGCCTGAATGCCGGTCAAGTCAATCTTGGAGAGCTTGCCGTAGTCCTTGAATTTGGCGATACGGTAGTAGAGCGAGCCTTCGCTCGGATAGGTGTAGGTATTTTTCTGCAGCCGCTGGATGAGCGCCACCATGTCGTCAATGTGGTCCGTGGCGCGGATCCAGTGCTCCGGCGATTCCACGCTGAGCGCGCGGCAATCGGCGTAGAAGGCTTGGATGAACTTTTCCGTATAATCGCGGATGGAGATCCCGGCGGCCGCGGCATTGGCGATGATGCGGTCGTCCACGTCGGTGAGGTTCATCACGTGTGTGAGCTTGAACCCGCGGAGTATCAGGAAGCGCCGCAGGATGTCCTGGAAAACAAAGGTGCGGAAATTGCCGATGTGCGCGTAGTCGTACACCGTGGGGCCGCAGGTGTACATCTTGATTTTCCCCGGCTTGAGGGGCACGAACGGTTCGACCTTGCCGGAGAGCGTGTTGTGGACGCGGATTTCGTGCATGACGCTTCGGGTAAGCCTTTCCGCAGTATGGCAAACGAATGATTGTAGCCGAGGCGTCGCGGCCGCCGCAATGACGGCCGCCGTTCTTCCGCCCTTGCAGGGCCCGTCCTTTTTACCCTGAGCGCCGCGAAGGGCTGAGGCGGGCCGCTCTTCCACCCTTGTTGTGGCCGACCCTGCCACCATGCGGGGTCGGCTCTTGAGTTCTCCTCGTAGGGGCGCAGGACCCCTGCGCCCCATGTCCGCACGATCATCAGATTTGAGCCCACCGCCCGTCCTTAGATATATTGCCCCAGCCGTTGGAAAGACTCTGCACTCAAGAACTTGGCTGGAGCGTTGCATACTGACGGGGGTGGGTGTACGTTATCGGTCGGCCAAGAAGTCAAAATGGAAATCCCGGTTGGAAGGGTTCATGCCGATCATCTTGAGCGTCGATCATGAACGCAAGGAAGTCGATGCCATTGCCGTCGCGCCAATCGGCTATTCCGACGTTGAGAATCATCTCTTGACGGAGCGACACTTTGGGGGCCTTGCGTATAAGGAATTTATTGATGCCCGCTGTGCCGGAATACAGCTCACTTCAGTCGAAATCAGGCAGATCGTCGCGTTACTCCGAAGCCTGGGACAAGAGTCGAAACTCGGCCCCACAGCCGTGCTGGTCTCCACTGACGTTGCCTTCGGCCTAATGCGCATGCTTCAAATGTTCGTGGATGATGTTTGTGAAGTAAGGCCGTTCCGGGATGAACAAGAAGCAAGGGCATGGTTGGCCACTAAATCGACCGGCTCATGAAGGACTGTGCGCAGTGATATGAAGTTGGTCGTGGCAGGCGCCTGGCAGCCCCTTCGCGCCTCCCCACGGAGATCGGGACGAGCGGGGTAGGGGTGTGGGGCACCCGGATTAACATAAGTAGTAAAGTGTGCTCAGTGCCCGTAAATAACACTTGACAATACAGGTTAATTAGAGCAGTGTGATAGTAGGTCGAGGGTGTCTCCAGGCTTCGAGACCGGGAGCGGTACCCTGAATCACTCCCTTGGCCTGGAAAACAAGGAGAGCGCCATGTTTGCACACAAATTGGCCATGTACTTGAAGAACGACGGCGCCCTGGCATTCAAGCACAAGATCGAGGGGGACATTATTCCCTTGCTGCGCAAGCAGAAGGGCTTCCTCGAGGAAATTACCTTTCTGTACCTGAATGGAAGAGAAGTTCACGCCTTCAGCTTGTGGGAGTCCGCCGAGCATGCGGAGGTGTACAACCGTAAAGCGTACCCGGAAGTGGTAAGAATGTTGGCATCCGTGATTGAAGGTGCGCCTCTGGTACAAACCTTCGAGGTCCTTAATTCGACCATCCCTAGGACCGCCGCGGCCGTTTCCGTTTAGGCGTTCCGCACGAGCAGTCCTTCGTCGCCTTCCGATCGCCGTTCCAGAAAACACTATCGAGGCCGTGCCCCGGACTGGGGTGACGCAACGCTACAGGTTTCTTCCCCGTGCAGCTCAGCGCTTTGCGGATGAGCGGCAGGGGAGTAGCTTATCGTCCATTTAACGAGGTCCGGGCCCAGCCAAGAGAAAAATAGCTTTCTGGAATCGTCCACGGGTTGTATAGTCTGGAGCTACCGGGAGCTAAAACGGACGTTGCGGATAAGCGCCCGCGCGCATTCGATCAAACCTGACTTACGAATTCTGCTAGCTGTCCCCCCGCGGAATCGCAAGGAAGACTGTAAGTGTAGGTGGTTCCCGAACCAGAGACAACCAACAAATCTAGGAGGTCCTATGGGACGTACGGAGTGGTCTATCTCATCCCTCGCAGTTTTGCTTTTGCTGGGCTTTGCGCAGAGTGGTGCGGCGCAGACGCCACGCGTGAAAATGCATGTCGTGGTTCCCCAATCAAGCGTCGCGCATCCGGGTGATGCAGGTGTGAGAGCGCACACGAATCTTCTGGTGATGATGCCGGAAACCGGCCCCATCGCGATTGATGCCAACGCTCAACCCAATGAGTTGCCGCCGGTGGCGGGTCTTTTCTTCGAGACGCCAGCCTCGCTCGCCTGTGTTTATCGACTGGTGAAGCACCCCCAACCGGGGTGCGATCCCGACCAGACGACGCAAACAGTCACGGGAGGTTCCGGCGCGGTCGCGATAGTCGACGCTTATGATGACCCTAACGCGGCCGGCGACCTCGCTCTCTTTTCCTCGATCTTCGGCCTTCCACCGGCGGATCTTACGGTGGTCTATGCCAGCGGCAGTCAGCCAGCCCTGGATCCCACGGGCGGCTGGGAATTGGAAGAGTCTCTGGACATTGAATACGCGCACGCCATGGCGCCGGGGGCAAAACTGTTCCTCGTGGAAGCGGCTTCCAACAGCGGCGACGACCTCGTCACCGCCATTAGTTTGGCAAGCACACTCGTGGCTGCACACCGCCGCGGCGGCGAAGTCAGCATGAGCTTTGCCTTTGGAGAGTTTTCCCAGGAAACGCAGTTGGATGGACTCTTCACAACCCCAGGCGTGGTTTATATCGCCGGCACGGGGGATAACCCCGGAACATCGTGGCCGGCAGTTTCGCCCAACGTCATTGCTGCTGGCGGCACCACGATCTCCCGGAATTCCTCCACTGGCCAGTTCATCCTTGAATCCACTTGGCAGGACGCCGGCGGCGGCCCGAGCCTTTACGAGGCGCGCCCGCATTTCCAGGATGGCATTGCCGGAATCGTTGGTCCGGCCCGCGGCACTCCGATCTTTCTTTCGATGCCAACCCCAACACCGGAGTCTGGGTGGTGGACACCAACCAATTCGAAGGCCAACCTGGTGGATTTTTCATTGTCGGTGGGACCAGTCTTTCCACGCCTGCCCTTGCCGGGATCATTAACAATGCCGGCAAATTCCATTCTTCCAGTCAAGCGGAGAACACCGAAATCTACCGCAGCCTTTTCTTCGGCAGCGATGGTTTTCGCGACATTCTCTACGGCAACTGTGGTATCAACATCGGAAACTTCGCCACGCCCGGATGGGATTTCTGCACCGGGGTCGGCAGCAGCATCGGCCTAGGCGGGAAGTGACGCGGGGCCGAGTGGCTAAGGAGAACTTCCGGGTGCGGGATGTGTGGGTCGCTGTCCTGATTGTTCTGGCATGTTTGCTTGGTTCGCCAGCGGTGTTCGCTCAGGACCAGAGCAACCCGCCATCCGCCCCGGAACTCGCAAAAAAGACGGCCATCCCAGCACCGCCCAAGACGCACCGCTTCTGGGACAAGGAGAACGACTGGCTATTCGCGGGCGTCGGCGCGTCCCGCACGCTGGATTACTTTTCGACGCTGAACTTCCGCCGCCGCGGCGACCATGAGGTGTTGCTATCGAATGATTTGGTGGACAATCATGCGGCGTTCGCTGCCGTCGAAGCCGGCGCTACGGGGCTCTCGATCGGCGTGTCTTACCTTTTTCACCGCTATGGCCACCACAAACTGGAGCGCTGGGTATCGATCATACATATCGGCGCGGCGACCGGCGGAGCGATCAACAACTATTGCTTGAAGACGGTTCACATGGCGACCCCCGCGCCGTAACACGCACGAGTTGATCTTGTCGCACCGCGGCGAAGCGATAGGTGCCGCACCTACGGCGCTGGTCATGTTCATACGTCTCGTACCCAGGGCTCACGCCCTGGGCGAACTTCTGGCGCGCCTCTGGCGCTGGGGGAGAGAGGCACGACGTATCGTGCCTCTACGAGCGGAAAAAAGCGGGCGAGTGGGCACCCGGCCGCTGGATTAGAGGGAATTTCTGCGGGCGATGTTGCCTAGCATGGCACCGCTGGGCTTGATGGTGCGGCGTTGCGTGGCCAAATCGACGGCGACAATGCCGAACTTGGGCGTGTAGCCGGACATCCACTCGAAGTTGTCGAGGAGCGACCAGGTGACATAGCCGCGTACATCCACGCCATCGTCAATGGCGCGCTTGAGGCCGGCGAGGGCGCGTTGATAATATTCGACGCGGCGCGTGTCATCGGTGGTGGCGATGCCGTTTTCCGTGACGATGAGCGGCACACCGGTTTCCTTGCTGGCGTAGCGCACCACATGCTCGACGCATTCAGGGTAAAACTCCCAGCCGGCCTGAGTGAGCTCCGCGCCTTGTGGGGCGGGCAAGTCCTTCTTTCCTACAATGGCGCGCGAATAGGTTTGCACGCCTAGATAGTCGCAATGTTTTGCGGCCTCGAGCCAGGGGCCGTAGACGTCCGCGCGCTTTTCTTCTAGATGACCGTCGGAAGGAGCCGGCTGATCGTCCGTCATGGCAAGATTGAATCCGACGGGCATTTCGCTGCGGACCGATTTCATCACGGCCTTTCCCTTGTGGTGGGCGGCCAACACGCCATCGCGAGTCTTATAGGGATCGCCCATAAAGAAACCCGCGAATTCAGGAGCACGGAGCTGTTGGCGGACGTTGGCGAGACTCTGCTGGAAGGTGTCGGTCATACTCCTTCCCTGCATCTCCGGCAGGTTGATCCAACTCAGCAATTGGGGAACGTCCGGCTCATTGAATGTGGAGGCGTAATCCACCAAATCACCCAGGTGTTTGGTGGCCTTTTCACAGAAGCGCGCGTAGAGATCGGGCGCAGAGGGATTTTGCCAGGCGCCCCTGTAGGCAAACCAGCGCGGGATGGAGAAGTGAGAGTAGGTAAGCAGCGTGGTCAGGTGGTGCTCACGGCAGGTGGCCAGCATGCGGCGGTAATGTTCGAGTTCGGCGTTGGAAAAGAAACCCTCGTCGGGTTCAATGCGCGCCCACTCGAGGGAAAAGCGATAGGTGCTGAAGCCAAGATCGGCCAACATGCTGATGTCCTGAGGATAGAGATGGTAGTGATCGCAGGCGTCGCCGGAGGGTTCCTTAAATATGCTCTGCGGTAAATGTTCGATGATCCAGAGATCGCTGTTGGTATTGTTGCCCTCGACTTGATGACCTGCGGTGGCGCAGCCCCAAAGGAACTTATCGGGGAAGGTTTTGGACTTATCCGCAGGGCGGGCAGCGGCGTTTGGGGGTGGCGCTGCGTTGGCGGTGCTCGCGAGCGATGTGTTTCCGATGATCCCCACAAGTGCGGCAGCAGAGGCGCCTTGTAAAAGGTCGCGGCGCGTGATGGGTTTGCATGCCGATTCAGGGAGCGACAGTTTTGGTCGATTCATGGACAAGTTCCTCCTGGAGAATTTTCAAGGAATTTTGTTGACATGCAGCCAAGTTCGAAGGGCGCGGAGATTGTTGCCATGGCGGACGAGGAAGAGGATAGCAGTTCGGCATTTATAGGGGAAGGCAGGGAGGGTGGCCGGGCGAATTGACTTTAGATCATTGCGGTAAACGGAACCAGCCTGTGGGGCACGCGCCAACGTGGAGTGCCTTGTTCTGCCCTGCGGCGTTTATCAAGCGCTTCCCTGTGGTTTGGCATACCCTAACTGGAAGAGCCTTCGGGCGATCTGGATGTACCAGATCACCAAAAAACACGCCGAGGCAGATAGTGAAATAACAACGATGACAAACATCTTCGGCGCGAGGGCAAGCCCGACGGGATAGCCCAAACCGAAACCGTTGGCCAGAATTCCCACATAAGCGGTTCCTTTGCTGAAGATGCTGCTTCGCAGCATGACAGTTGAAATGATCAGACCAGCCAGAGTTACGAGGAGGAAACTCATGGCGGTCTGGCCGAAAACACCAGGATTACTGATCGCCAGCAGCGCCTGCCCCGCCGCCAAAAGCGTGGATCTTTGCGCATCCGTTGTCGCAGCGGCGTATTGGTCGCTGAGGGAAAGCATGGAGAAAGCCTGATTCGATGCGAAGTAGACTGCAATCCCCAGGAAACCGAGCGCCGTGGCGAGTGTCATGTAACTTCGATTGGCGCGTCTGAGGGCAGCGTAGAGGCCGAGGAATATCAAGCCAACGAGAGCGTAGTTGACTAGGTCAAAGACATTGAGCAAGGTGAGTCCGATGAGCCGATTGCTGTGCAGCAGCGAAAACCAGTCGATCACGGAAGTGGGCAACGTTTGAGATCCGGACCGGAAGATCCCGAGCGATCTCAGCAACAGAAATTCTTCTCCGAGCCATCTTCTGAAGATCAAAACAGCAATGAGGGCGGCCGCGCCACTCAGTTTGTAGAGCGAATTCCAGCGAGGATCTGCAGCGTCGGGATCATCCGCCCGATTCGGCTCCAATTTTGACATGCAGGCCTCCTATGCCCGTGCGACAGTTGAGGGTGCAATGAGTTGGCGCTTCCGGATCAATATGATGCTATCGGCGATGAGCCAGGCCAGCAACGGGAACTCCTTTCGCGCCTATTTCATCTTGGATGGCAATTTGATCAAGCGCCCGGCGACCATGAAAACGCCGCGGCCGCAATGGTGAATGGTGCGAGGATTTTTCTTGGAGCGGTCGATCCAGGCTTTCAGGACCTCGAGGATGAACATACAGTATTTGTCCACCATGCTCGTATCGATTACCTTGCATTCGAGATTGGCGTAGCATTCGGAAATCAACGGGGCGGCGACGCGAGCGGCGGGTTGCGGAGTGAGACGAAATTTCTTGAATTTGTCGAGCACACGGCCCGAGGTATTTCCGCAGGCGACAACTTTCTTTGCCAGCTCGACGGTGGGGATGTTGATGACGCATTCCCGCGTTTCTCTCAAAATGTCAAAGGTGAAGTTGCGATTGCTGATGACGCACGCTACGGTGGGGGGAACGAAATCAAGCATCATGTGCCACGACATGGTCATCACGTTGGCTCTTCCGCCGCGCGCGGACGTGACCAACACGACCGGGCCCGGCTCCAAAAGGCGGTAAACCTGCGACAACGGAAGCGATGATTTGTTCATATTGGCAGCTCCAGCGGCGCACACGTCCGCTTGCGGCATTATAATCTT
>Ga0326728_10022102_pt1 | contig 11852 bp, 5 predicted proteins | sample MB3enrmetagenome_FD_207602 | JGI IMG/M metagenome (GOLD analysis project Ga0326728, IMG submission 207602) | Lab enriched peat soil microbial communities from McLean, Ithaca, NY, United States - MB31MN | ecosystem: Environmental > Terrestrial > Soil > Wetlands > Peat | place: USA: New York... | reverse complement strand
CGGCCAGAACCCAGAGGTGCCGTCTCACTGATTTCTTGCAATGCCACCCCGCAGTCACAGGGAAGCTCGACAAAGGTGAGATGCGCCCGGTGGTCGCTGTCCCCAAACTTTTTTCTCGACAAGCCCGATTGCGGCGCTAAAATGAACACACCCGCATTGCGGGAGTTTAATGCGGGTGTGTTCGTTTTCAGATCGCCTGGAGTATTCTAAATAAAGCTGTAGCCATGGATTCTCGCTAAGATATGACGAACATGGTTGCCTCGTGCGGCTGTAGTCTTATTCAAACCGCTCTACAGACTTGTTTAAACCGCTCCAGGAGAAACAACCAGGGAAATCTGTCGCCGCGTCACGGAGCGCGGGCCGCGAGGAGGGCGGGCCGCGAGGAGCGCGGGCCACTACGGCAAATGCGTTGATCCCATCAGAAAACGGTCGCACTCCCGCGCCGCGCCCCGGCCTTCGTTGAAAGCCCACACCACCAGGCTCTGGCCGCGCCGCGCGTCGCCGGCGGCAAAGACGCCTCGGATGTTGGTGGCGTATTTGTCAAACTCCGCCTTGACGTTGCTCCGGCCGTCGCGCTCCACCGCCAGTTGTTCCAGCAGCGGCTGTTCCGGCCCCAAAAAGCCCATCGCCAAAAGCACCAGTTGCGCCGGACGCGCCTGCTCCGTTCCCGGAACTTCCCGCGGCACGAACCGCCCTTTCCCGTCGCGCTGCCAGTCAATTTGCACGCAATGCACGGCTTTGACCCGCCCGTGTTCATCGCCCTCGAACTTTTTGGCGGTGGTCAGATAAACCCGGGGATCGCCGCCGAATTTCGCCGCCGCTTCCTCCTGGCCGTAGTCCAGCTTGTAAACCTTGGGCCATTCCGGCCAGGGATTATCGCCCGCCCGCTCCAGCGGCGGCCGGGGCAAGATTTCCAGTTGCGTCAGGCTCCGGCAGCCGTGCCGCATGGCCGTGCCGACACAATCGGTGCCGGTGTCGCCGCCGCCGATGACGACGACGTCCTTTCCAGCGGCGGAAATGGGGGGAGCTTTGTGGTGTCCGTTGAGCAGGGTTTGGGTGTTGGCCTGCAAAAATTCCACGGCGAAATGGACGCCATGCAGATGCCGCCCTTCCACGGGCAAATCCCGCGGTTGGGTCGCGCCGGTGCAGAGGATGACCGCGTCGAATTCCCGCAGCAGCTTTTCCGCGGGATAATTCCCGCCCACCTCCGTCCCGGTCAGAAAAGTGACGCCCTCCTCCTCCATTTGTTTGACACGGCGCAGCACCACCTTCTTGTCCAGCTTCATGTTGGGTATTCCGTACATGAGCAGTCCGCCGGCGCGGTCCGCCCGCTCGAACACCGTCACCAGATGTCCGGCGCGATTGCTCTGCGCGGCGGCGCACAGGCCGGCGGGGCCGGAACCGACCACCGCCACCTTTTTGCCCGTGCGCGCGACCGGCGCCTCCGGCTGGATCCATCCTTCCTCCCAGCCTTTGTCGGCAATGGCGCATTCGATGTTCTTGATGGTGACCGGCGGCGAAGTGATGCCCAGGACGCACGAGCCTTCGCACGGAGCGGGACAGACCCGGCCGGTGAAGTCGGGGAAATTATTGGTTTTGTGGAGGCGCTCCAGGGCCTCGCGCCACAGCCCGCGGTAAACCAGATCGTTCCATTCGGGAATGAGGTTGTGGATCGGGCAGCCCGAGGCCATGCCGTTGAGCAGCGTGCCCGTGTGGCAAAACGGTATGCCGCAATCCATGCAACGGGCCCCCTGATCGCGCAGCTTCGATTCGTCCATGTGCTCGTGGAATTCATGCCAGTCCTGAATGCGTTCCAGGGCGGAACGGTCCAGCGGCAATTCGCGCAAGTACTCTAAAAAACCTTTCGGGTTACCCATGGTTTTTTGGCATCCTCATTGGATGGAGTTGGCTGGCCGTTTGCTCTTTATCCGCCGCCGATGCGGGCGAGGTCTTTCGCGTTGGCCTCGAAGGCGGCCATGACCGCTTGGTCGCCGCTCAAGCCGGCTTGCTCGGCGGTGGCGATGGCCTGAAGCATCCGCTTGTAATCCTTGGGCATGACTTTGACGAATTGGGGCGTCATTTCCTCCCAAAGGGCCAATACCTTGAAGGCCCGCTGGCTGCGGGTGTGCTGCCCGTGACGTTGAATCATCTGGCGGATTTCCTCGATCTCCGCCGCGTCTGCCAGGCGCTCCAGGCTCACGCCCTGCTGGTTGCAGCGCCGGGCAAAATCCCCCGCTTCATCCAGCACGTAAGCCACGCCCCCGGACATGCCGGCGGCGAAGTTGCGCCCGGTGGACCCCAGCACCACCACCCGTCCGCCCGTCATATATTCGCAGCCGTGATCGCCTACCGCTTCCACCACGGCGTTGATGCCGCTGTTGCGCACGCAGAACCGCTCCCCCGCCATGCCGCGGATGTAGGCCTCGCCCTGCGTCGCCCCGTAAAGCGCCACGTTGCCGATGATGATGTTTTCCTCCGGCACAAAGGTCGAGCCTTCCGGCGGGTAAACTATAATTTTGCCGCCGGAAAGTCCCTTCCCCAGGTAATCGTTGGCGTCGCCTTCCAGGATAAAAGTCATGCCCTTGGGCAGGAACGCGCCGAAACTCTGCCCCGCCGATCCCTGGAATTGAATCCGGATCGTGTCCTCGGGCAAACCCGCCGCCCCGTAACGCCGCGTCAGCTCGCTCCCCACGATGGTGCCGACCACGCGGTTGACATTTCGAATCGGCATGGTGACGCTGACTTTTTCCCCGCGTTCCAGCGCCGGCTCGCAAATTTTGAGCAGGGTGGTTTTGTCCAGCGCGTTCTCCAGACCATGATCCTGGGCAATCTGGCAGTAGCGGCCCACCTCGTCCGGCACTTTGGGCTGATAAAGGATGTTGGTGAAATCCAGGCCGCGCGCCTTCCAATGCTCGATGGCTTCCTTGGGTTCCAGCAGATCGGCCCGCCCGACCATCTCGGTCAATTTGCGAAAACCGAGCTGGGCCATGATTTCCCGCAGCTCCATGGCGATGAAGCGCATGAAATTGACCGCATGGGCGGGATCGCCGGTGAATCGCTTGCGCAGCTCCGGCTCCTGCGTGGCCACGCCCACCGGGCAGGTGTTGAGATGGCACACCCGCATCATGATGCAGCCCAGCGCGACCAGCGGCGCGGTGGCAAAACCAAATTCCTCCGCCCCCAGCAGCGCCGCCACCGCCACATCCCGGCCCGTCTTGAGCTGGCCGTCGGTTTCCACCGCAATGCGGCTGCGCAAATTATTCAGCACCAGCGTCTGATGCGTTTCCGCCAGCCCCAGCTCCCACGGAATGCCCGCGTGCTTGATGCTGGTCTGCGGCGAGGCGCCCGTCCCGCCGTCGTAGCCGCTGATCAGCACCACGTCGGCATGGGCCTTGGCCACGCCCGCCGCCACCGTGCCCACCCCCACTTCCGCCACCAATTTCACACTGATGCGCGCCTGCTGGTTGGCGTTTTTCAAATCGTGGATCAACTCCGCCAAATCCTCGATCGAATAAATATCGTGGTGCGGCGGCGGGGAAATCAGCCCCACTCCCGGCGTGGCGAAGCGCACCTTGGCAATCCAGGGAAACACTTTGCCGCCGGGCAACTGGCCGCCCTCCCCCGGTTTGGCCCCCTGGGCCATCTTGATTTGCAGTTCCTCCGCCTTGACCAGGTACAAGCTGGTCACACCAAACCGCGCGGAGGCCACTTGCTTGATGGCGCTGTTCTTGGAATCGCCGTTCGGCTCCCGCACGTAACGCGCCGGATCTTCCCCGCCTTCGCCCGTATTGCTTTTGCCGTGGATGCGGTTCATGGCGATGGCCAGGCTTTCGTGCGCCTCCTGGCTGATGGAGCCGTAGGACATGGCGCCGCTTTTGAAGCGCCGCAGAATCGCCTCCACCGGCTCCACTTCCTCCAGCGGGATCGGCTGGGACCCCGGCTTCAAATCCAGCAACCCGCGCAGCGTGCAGGTCTTTTTGGCCTGGTCATTGACTTGGGCGGAATAATCTTTGAAGGCCTTGTAGTCCCCGCTGCGGCAGGCCATTTGCAGCGCATGAATCGTTTGCGGATTGAACAGGTGCAGCTCTCCGTCCGCCCGCCATTGATATTGTCCCCCGGCTTCCAGCACATGCCCGTTGACCTGCCGGTCTGGAAACGCCAGTTGATGGCGCGCCTGCACCTCCCGCGCGATCACATCCAGACCAATCCCCCCCACCCGCGACGCCGTCCCGGTGAAATACTTCTCAATCACCGACGGATGCAAGCCGATGGCTTCAAAGATCTGCGCGCCGCGATAACTTTGGATGGTGGAAATGCCCATCTTGGAGGTCACCTTGACCACGCCCTTGACGGCGGCTTTGACAAAATTCTTGCACGCGTCCTTGTGCTTGATTTTCGTCAGCAATCCCTGCCGGATCATGTCGTCCAGCGTTTCGAAGGCGACGTACGGATTGATCGCCCCCGCCCCATAGCCGATGAGCAGGGAGAAGTGATGCACCTCGCGCGGCTCCCCCGATTCCAACACCAGCCCAACCCGCGTCCGCGTCCCTTCCCGGATCAGATGATGATGCACTCCGGCCACCGCCAGCAACGCCGGGATCGGCGCCAGCTCCGCGTCCACTCCCCGATCCGACAAGATGAGGATGTTGGCCCCCGACTCGACCGCGCCGCTGGCGCAGGCGCACAAATCGTCCAGGGCCTTGGCCAGGGCCGCCGCGCCGCCGCTGGTCTTGAAAAGGATGGGCAGGGTTTGGGATTTAAAGCCCGCCTGGTTGATGTATTTGAGCTTGGCAAATTCCTCGTTGGTCAGAATCGGCGTTTTCAGCTCGATCAAATTGCAACTCATCGGCTTGGGCTTGAGCAAATTGCGCTCCGTCCCGATGGTGGTCTCCGCCGACGTGACCAGTTCTTCGCGGATGCAATCAATCGGCGGATTGGTCACCTGGGCGAAGAGTTGCTTGAAATAATTGTAAAGCAGTTGCGGCTTGCTCGACAACACCGCCAGCGGGGTGTCGTTGCCCATGGACCCGACCGCTTCCACCCCGTCCCGCGCCATCGGCGCCATGAGGATGCGCAGGTCCTCAAAAGTATAGCCAAAGACCTGCTGGCGTTGCAGCACCGTCTGATGCGGCGGTTCGGGAACATGAACCGCCTCGGGCACCGCCGCCAGTTCCAGCATGTGCTTGTTGAGCCAGAGCCGGTAAGGCTGTTCGGTGGCAATGGTCCGCTTGATCTCCTCGTCCGCCACAATCCGCCCCTCCTCCGTGTCCACCAGGAACATCCGGCCCGGCTGGAGCCGCCCCTTGAGCAGCACCCGCTCCGGCGGCACGTCCAGCACGCCCACCTCCGAGGCCATGATGACCAGGTCGTCCTTCGTCACATAATAGCGCGAGGGCCGCAGCCCGTTGCGGTCCAGCACCGCCCCGATCTTCTTCCCGTCGGTGAACGCAATGGAGGCGGGGCCGTCCCACGGCTCCATCAGGCAGCTATGGTATTCGTAAAACGCCTTCTTCTCGTCGCTCATCGTCGCGTGGTTGGCCCACGGCTCCGGAATCATCATCATCATGGCGTGCGGCAGGGACCGCCCGGCCAGCACCAGCAGTTCCAGGCAGTTGTCGAACATCGCCGAATCGCTCCCGTCCGGGTTGATCACCGGCAGCAGCTTGGGCAGGTCGCTCCCGAACAAGTCGCTCTGGAACATCGCCTGGCGCGCGTGCATCCAGTTGATGTTGCCCCGCAGCGTGTTGATCTCCCCGTTGTGCGCGATGTAGCGGTAGGGGTGCGCCCGGTCCCAGCTCGGAAACGTGTTCGTGCTGAAACGCGAGTGGATCAGGGCCAGCGCGCTCTCCATCGCCGCGTTCGTCAGGTCCGGATAATATCCCTCCATCTGCTCGGTCAGGAGCATGCCCTTGTAGACCAGCGTCCGCGCGGAAAGGCTCGAGAGGTAAAACAAATGCCCGCCCCGCACCGTCCCGTAACGAATCGTCCGCTCCGCCCGCTTCCGGATCACGTAGAGCTTGCGCTCGAACGCCTGGTCATCCCCCAACTTGGGGTCGCGCCGGAGGAAGGCTTGTTGCACGAACGGCTCCCCCGCTTTGGCCGTCTCCCCCAGACCCGCGTTGTTCGTCGGCACCACCCGCCAGCCCAAGAACTTCTGCCCTTCCTCCACCACGATGTTCTCAAACATCTTCTCGCAAGTCCGCCGCTCGTTCCCGTCCCGCGGCAGGAAGACCATCGCCACCCCGTAATCCCCCGGCGGCGGCAGGTTGATCTTGTCCTTGCGGCAGACCTCCTTGAAAAAAAGGTGCGGCATCTGCATCAATATCCCCGCCCCGTCCCCCGTGTTGGCTTCGCACCCGCACGCCCCGCGATGGTTCAAATTAATCAGTATCGTCAGCGCGTCGCGGATGATCTGGTGCGATTTCTTTCCCTTGATGTTGACGACAAACCCCACCCCGCACGATTCATGCTCGTTTTGCGGGTCATACAGACCCTGTTTCGCAGGCCATCCGGCGGGCGCTCTCTGCATTTTCAGTTCCAAACTCATCGGCTTATGGTCGCTCTTATCACAAATAATTCTGTTATTTTTTACTCGATTTTCTCAAACGTGCAAGAAAGGAGTTAAGTCCTTTTTCGCCACCGCCCAAAAATGACGCGCAAATCCGTTTGACTTCCCGCCGCGAATGCTCATAATCACTCCAAGCCGACGTATGCCAAGACTTGTTATTCTCAGCCAGGGATTGACCGGAAAAGCTCACGAGCTGAAGGTGGAAAAGACCACCATCGGCCGGGTGGACGACAATACCTTCCCCATCCCGGAAGCCTCGGTTTCCAGCCATCACTGCGAAATCCTCCTGCGCGGTTCCGACATCGTCCTGCGCGACCTCAGTTCCACCAACGGCACTTTTATCAATGGACATCAGCTCGCCGGCGAAGCCGTCGTCAAACCCGGCCAGATCATCCGCCTGGGCCAGGTGGAAATGCGCCTGGAAGATGCCGGGGCCAAACCCGCCCCTTCCAAAAAACTCCCCGATCAAACCATGGTCATCCCCCAGGGCGTCAAACTGGGCCAGGACCCCTCCACCAAAATTGTCGCCTTCGACAATGCCAAAAGCGGCTTTGCCAAAAAGAAGAACACCGGCACCAAGATCTTCATCGGGGTGGCGGTGGCCGTCTTGGTCGTCCTCATCGTGGTTCTCGTTCTCCTGGTCAATAAGGCAGGGCCTCACTGAAGCCAGGAAACGAGAGCTGCGCACCGTGGCTTTCGGCAGAAAGCCGCAAAAATTCCATGCCCCTTTGGTGCTTTAGCCCGGATATTTCATATCTCCGCCGGAAGTTGCCACACCCTGAATGGGAGGGCGGCGCTGCCGCGCCGCCCTGAATCAGGGCGAAGCAGCAGCTTCGCCCTACCAGACTATGAAATGTCCGGGTCAGCGCCCTTCCTTCAACCACCGCGCCGCCTCCGCCGCCGCATAGGTGATGATGAAATCCGCCCCGGCCCGCCGCATCGCCAGCAACGTCTCCAGCGTCACCGCCCGCTCGTCAATCCAGCCCCGCTCCGCCGCCGCCTTCATCATCGCATACTCCCCGCTCACCGCGTAGGCCCCCGTCGGATAGCCAAACTCCGCCTTCACCCGATACAACACATCCAGGTAGGCCAGCGCGGGCTTGACCATCACCAGGTCCGCCCCCTCCTCGATATCCAGCGCCACCTCCCGCAACGCCTCGCGCGCGTTGGCCCCGTCCATTTGGTAACTCCTCCGGTCCCCGAACTTCGGCGCCGATTCCGCCGCCTCTCGAAACGGCCCGTAATAAGCCGACGCAAATTTCGCGGCATAAGAAAGGATGGGCGTGCCGCTGAAACCCCGCCGATCCAACTCCTGGCGGATCGCCGCCACCCGCCCGTCCATCATATCGCTGGGCGCCACCATATCCGCCCCGGCTTCCGCATGGCTCAACGCCGTGCGCGCCAGCCAGGGCAACGTCAGATCGTTGGCCACTTCCCCCGCCGGCGCCTTCGTCACGATCCCGCAATGCCCGTGGCTCATGTATTCGCACAGGCACACATCGGTCACCACCAGCAACTCCGGCAATTCCTTCTTCAGCAACCGCACCGTCTGCTGCACAATGCCGTTGCGGGCATAGGCCCCGGACGCCTTTTCATCCTTCGCCTCGGGAATCCCGAACAGCAAAACCGCCGGCACCCCCAGCGCGTGCGCCTTCTCCGCCTCCCGCGCCGCCTCATCCGGCGACAATTGAAACACCCCCGGCATCGAAGCCACGGGGTGCCGCGCCTTCCGCCCGCTCCGCGCAAAGAGCGGCAGCACCAACTGCTCCGCCGCCAGCGACGTCTCCCGCACCATCCGGCGCAGCGCCGCCGTTTGGCGCAACCGCCGCGGACGATACTCCGGAAAACGCCCGGTCAATCCAACACTCATGCCCCCGACCATAACCAAAACCAGCCCCTCCCGCAATCCCCGAGTGGGTGCAGGACAAAAATCGTCACCTCCCAGGTAGGGCAGAGCTGCCGCTCTGCCCTGAATTTTTGGGCGGCGCAGCAGCGCCGCCCTACCGGCAGCGTGAAGATGTTCGTCCTGCGCTCCACGAGGTTTTTCCCCTCATTACTGGTTGCCAGAACGCTTCCAATGTGCGAATAATTCCAATATGAGGAGTCGATTTTTTGTCCCGTTCATTCTGCTGCTGGCCTTTTTGCCGGCGGCTTTTGCCCAAACCCAGTTGATTCAGAATGGCGGGTTTGAATCCGGCTATGCCCCGTGGGTTTTGGCGGGATCGGGAATCACCATCGCCAGCGGCACCAACCTCAATGGCGGCTACCCCTACGACGGCGCGCTATATTTGTCCATGGGAAACTTCCCCGGCGCGACCCAATACGCCTATCAAACCGTCACCTTCCCCACCAACCTCATCGGGGCCACCTTGAGCCTTTATTACCAAACCGTGAGCACCGATCCCAACGGCGACGACGCGCTGACGTTTTACATTCTTGACACCAACCAGAACGTATTGTTCAATCTCGGCACGACTTACAGCTCCGACCGGACCGGCGGCTATGTTCACGCCGTCACCAATCTGGCGACTTATCAGGGATCCAACACCTTGTCCTCTCTCGCCGGCCAAACCGTGGAGGTCTATTTCTATGTGACAACCGATTCAACCTACGGCTCCTCCACGTCCTTTGACATTGATGATGTCAGCCTCCTTGCCGGAACGCCGGCCAATATCCCGTCCAACGACAGTTTTACCAACGCGACCCCGATTCCCGCGGTCGGAATCACCAATGCCGTCAACACGGTCTATGCCTCGAAGGAACCCGGCGAACCCAATCACGCCGGCAACACCGGCGGCCACTCCGTCTGGTGGACCTGGACCGCGCCGGCCATCGGCACCGTCACCATCAACACCACCGGCAGCAGTTTTGACACGCTCCTGGCCGTTTATACCAACTCCACTGTCACCAACGTCGCGTTGACCAACCTCACTTGTGTCATCTCTAATAACGGCGCCACTCGCGCCTCCGGCCTCGCTTCGCTCAAGTTCACCGTCCCCACGCCAGCGCAGGTGGGCGCGACCTATTACATCGCCCTAGACGGCTATAACGGGCAGGCTGGCAACGCCGTTTTCAACTTTGCCTTCTCCCCGGACACCACCCCGCCCTCGGTGGCCATCTCTTCCCCGGCCAATCAGGCGGTCGTGGCCAGTTCGACGGTTCTGGTGACAGGCACGGCGAATGACAATGTGGCCGTCGCGTCCGTCCAATACACTTTGGCGAACGCCCACGGCACCAACGCCTGGCAGTTGGCCACCACCACCAACCAGTGGACCAATTGGTCCGCCACCGTCACCAATTTGATTCCCGGCACCAACAAAGTGACCGTGGAAGCGTTCGACACCCGCACCAACCGGTCCGTTCTGGTTTCCCATCTGTTCAATTACGAAATCACCGCGCCCCTGGCTCTATTCACCATCGGCGGGGGTACCATCTCTGGCGCGACCAACGGGCAATTGCTCGTTCTCGGCTTCTCCTACCAAATCACCGCCAAGACCAACGGGGGATTTGCCTTCGCCGGCTGGACGGGGAGCATCGTCACCAACAGCGCCACCCTGAGTTTCATCATGACGACGAATCTGAGCTTCACCGCCAACTTTGTGGACGTGACACCGCCCAGCCTGACCATTACTGCTCCCACGGCCAGCCAGCGCTGGAGTAACAGCACTTTCACCGCCACGGGCACGGCCAAAGACAATGTCCAGGTGTCCAACGTGTTCTACCAACTCAACGGCGGCAATTGGAGGCTGGCCACCCCCGGCAACAGCGCTTGGACCAATTGGACCGTCACCCTGACGCCCTTGGAGAGCACCAACTTGTTTCTGGCCTATGCCGTGGACACCAGCGGCAACAAGTCTCCCACCAACAAGATCACCTTCTTCTACATCCCCAGCGCCATGCTCACCGTCCGCACCAATGGGAACGGCGGCATCACCCCCGTTGACAATGGCAAGCTGCTGGCCATCGGCACCAACTACACCCTCACCGCTGCGCCGGGCAACAATTGGCTCTTCTCCAACTGGGTCGCCAGTGGTGGTGAAAACTTTGTCTCCAACAATCCGGTTCTTAAGTTCACCATGCAATCCAACCTCTTCCTGCAAGCCAACTTCGTCACCAACCTCTTCCTCGCCGCGCAAGGCGCTTACCACGGATTGTTCGCTCCAGCCGGCGTGATGCGCCAGCAAACCAACTCCGGCTCCTTTGCCTTGAATCTGACAAGCACCGGCGCCTTCACCGGCGATTTCTTTTTGGGATCGAATACCGTCAGCCTGAACGGCCAATTCGATGTCAGCGGCCATGTGCAAACCAGCTCCGCCGTCAAGGGCGGAAAGCCGTTGACCACCATCCTCCAATTGGATGTCTCCAACCAAACCATCTCCGGGACGGTCAGCGACGGCAGTTTCGTGGCGCAACTGGACGGGGACCTCAATGTTTTTGGACCGAGTCATCCGGCGGCGGAGTACGCCGGTCAATATACCTGGACCATTCCGGGCACCGACGATTGGCTGGTTGGCCCTTATGGCGTCAGTTACGGGACACTCACCGTGAGCGCCTCGGGTGACATCGCCTTGGCGGGAAATCTGGCGGACGGAACCACGGTCAGCCAGTCCAGCGCGGTGTCCCAGGACGGCCGCTGGCCAATGTATCTGCCCTCATCCAACCCCAACGAATCCCTCTTTGGCTGGATTTATTTCACCCATCAGACACTCACCGCCCCGGCTTTTGTCAGTTGGATTAACGTTGCCAACCAGGCAAAGGCCGCGGTTTATCCTTCCGGCTTCACCAACCGGCAGGCGGCTGTCATCGCCTCAATTTACAATTCGGCCGACAAGCCGCTCTTGAGCTTGACCAGCGCCCAAGTGATATTGGCCGAAGGCAACCTGCCCTTCAACATCACCAACCAAATCACCCTGGCGTCGAACAATACCATCACCGTTCCTCACACCGCCGCAAACACCAACGGACTGACGCTGAAGATCACGCCAAACACGGGATTGATCACGGGCAGTTTCCAGAACCCAGCCAACCCGAAACAAACGATCACGATCAACGGTGTCCTCCTGCAAAACCAGACCAACGCCCAGGGTTATTTCCTCGGAACCAACCAAAGCGGCGCCTTCCTCCTCGAAAACCCATGAGACATTGGCGGGCATTCAAGGTAGGGCGGGCAGTCCCCCATAGGCGCTAACTTAACATGATTTACTCCCATTCGTGGCGGAAGAGCTGACTGCTTCGAGTTCGACGGCGCTCCTTGAGGCCCGCCCGAATGGCCGCACCTTGAGCA
>Ga0326728_10022101_pt1 | contig 11853 bp, 6 predicted proteins | sample MB3enrmetagenome_FD_207602 | JGI IMG/M metagenome (GOLD analysis project Ga0326728, IMG submission 207602) | Lab enriched peat soil microbial communities from McLean, Ithaca, NY, United States - MB31MN | ecosystem: Environmental > Terrestrial > Soil > Wetlands > Peat | place: USA: New York... | reverse complement strand
CGGTCTTCGCGTTGCCAATGGCCTCCTGAGCGGCCATCAGCTCTTTCTCAGCCGCATCGATCTTGCCGCTGGGGTCGAGATGAAAGACCTGTCCGTAAGCGTCCTGGTAGTCGGCGATGGAGCTCTCGCCATGCTGCCATGCGGCCACTGCGCCGAAGAGCACGCCGTACCAATCCATGTTGAAGAGGCCTTCGCCATCGTCGTTCCAGACGGTGGTGAGCGCGCCGGTGGACCCCAGCCGCTGGCCCTCACGAATGAAGCCCTGAATGTTCCAGAGCGCGGTCCGGGCAACGGGATAGACCTCGTTCCAGTTGGCGTCGCCGGGCGCGACCCAGGTCTCGATGTCGTTCTTGGCGAACGGCTCGATGAGCCTGTCGAAGTCTGTCTGGTCCGAGTAGTTCCAGGGCACGGCGATCATGTCCTTGGGCAGGCCGGCGACCGCATCGGGATTGGCATCCCCGATGTCGCCCCAGAAGAGCAGACGGCGATTGAGGGGCGCGAGCGCGTCGTGAATCTGCTTGAGGAAAGCAACGTAGACCGGCCCGTAGCCCTGCTGCTCGACCGCGTCGTGCGTGCGGCCCACGCCAAGGTCGAAGGTTTCGTCGGCGCCGATGTGGATGAAGGGCGAGGGAAACTCCCCGGCGATTTGCGTGAACCAATCTTTGATGAGCGGCAGCGTGCCCGCTGCGCTGGGCGCGAGCACGTAGCCGTGCGGAGTTTCCGCCTCATCCTGGTAGAGATCCCATTTGAGCACGTGATGCAGATGGCCGAAGGCCTCCTGCTCCGGCACGATGGTGACGTGATACTGGCGGGCATAGGCCACCAGCTCCGCGGCCTGTGCCGGCGTCAGCGAACTGCCCGGCGGCGCGGCCAACGGGTGATCAGGATAGAGCAGCGTGTGCTCGAAGTAGGTCGAGTAGATGTTGAGCTTGAACGAGGCGAAGACGCGAATCTGGTGCTTCTGGAAGTCGAGCGTAGGAAACGGGCCGCGGGAGAGATCGTCGCTGATGCCGCGGTATTGCATGGCCGGCCAGTCGCGCACCGTGCCTGTGGGCATCACGCGCGGCGCTCCGGGCAGTGGCAGCAACTGCTTGAAGGTTTGCACGCCGTAAAAGACGCCCGCGCCGGTTGCGCCAATGATCGTTGCCTCGTGCGGCTCGATGATTAGCACGTAGCCTTCCGATTCCATGATCGGATCGAAGGCGAGGTTGCTGCGTGCGAGGATGGATTTCGAGTCTGCGGCGACGGTGCGGAGAAGTGTGACGCGATAGGGCGGCGTGGTAGCGGCGCGGGATTCGTCGGGGGCCGGTGCGATGCGCTGCAACGCCTCCTCGAGATCGCGCGCGGCAAACTCGTCTTCCGCGTCGTGACCCGGAACGGTGACCAGAATCCTCGAAGGCAGCTCCGTCGTTGGTCCGAAATGGGCCTCGCGGGGCGCGGGCAAAAGCCGGACCGGCGCTTGCGCAGCGCCGGAAACCGCAAAGCAAAGCAGGAAGACGAGCGCCGCCGCGGACAACAATGATTCGACAAATCGTATGGGCCTTTGCAACTGCGACCGCCTCGGACTCAAGCAATTGAGCCCTTCCATGGAATGCGACCATTGTAGACTGGTGAATCGCAAGATTCTGCTTACCGGGCGACGGAGCGACCCGGCTGAATTGCGATGAGCGAAAGGATGTCAGCGCCATGACCGCAAGCGGCTCTACGCGCGCGCAAGCGCCGGCCGGTTCGGCCGCGATGCGGCGCTACAACGCCTTTCTGCTGCTGGTCGCGGGCCTGGGCGGGCTGCTCTACGGGATCGACGTCGGGATCATCGGCGGCGCGGTGCCCTACCTGCAAGCCACTTCGGGCCTGAGCCCTTCGCAGCTTTCATTCATCGTGGCCGCGGTGCTCTTGGGCAGCGTGTTCTCCACGCTCTTCTCGGGGCTGCTCGCAGACTGGATGGGCCGCAAACCGCTGATGATTGTAAGCGGATGCGCCTTTGTGCTGAGCATTCCGGTGATCGCGCTCTCCCACGGCTATGGACCGCTGTTCTTCGGGCGGCTGCTGCAGGGCATGAGCGGCGGGCTGATCGGCGTGGTGGTTCCACTTTATCTGGCCGAGTGCCTGGAGGCCTCGAGCCGGGGCAAAGGCACGGCCATCTTTCAGTGGCTGCTGACGCTGGGCATCGTGGCGGCGGCGCTGATCGGGATGTACTTCAGCTACCGCGTTGATGCGGTCGCGAAGCTCGGCGACGCCGCGGCCCTCTTCCGCTTCAAGGACCACGCGTGGCGAAGCATCTTCTGGGTTTCGCTGCCGCCCGGGATTGTATTTGTGCTGGGCAGTTTGTTTGTCACCGAGTCGCCGCGGTGGCTGTTCCGGCGAAACCGAAAAGAGAAAGCCCACGCAGCGCTGCTCCGCTCGCGCAGCCCTAAACAGGCCGCGCTGGAACTCGAGGAGATGCAGGCCAGGGCGCACGCGGCGCGCGCGACGGTGGGGCAACAGGCTCGGGATTCACTGCTGCGGCGAAAGTACGTGATTCCCTTCCTGCTGGCCTGCGTGATTTTGTTTTGCAACACAGCCACGGGCGTGAACTCGATCATCGGATACAACACAGGCATCCTGCTGCAAAGCGGCCTAAGCGACCTGCGCGCCCACTGGGGCTACGTGATCTTTACGGTGGTGAACTTTCTGGCGACCACGATCGGCATGGTGCTGGTGGATCGCAAGGGGCGCAAATTCCTGCTCGTGTTGGGCACGAGCGGGGTGATCGTCGCGCTGGCGACCGTCGCATTGCTCTTCAAGACGACAGAGAAGCTGAGCGTCGACTGCCGCGATGCCGTGCAGGCGCTCGTTGGGCCGAGCCAGGAACTGACGCTCCGCTTCGATCCCGCCGAAGCAAGGCGGCTGCTCGGCACTGGGGACAGCGGAATCGAGAGCGATCGCGCCTCGCTGGCGATTATTTACTCCTACGGCGGCTTTACCGCGGCCACCAGCTTTGTGCGGTCGGACGATCCTGCAGCCGCGCCCATCGAGATCACGCGCGCAAGCTGCGTGCCAGCGAACAGGATCGAGGCGTCGTTCAAGAATCCGTTTGCCGATCTCGCGGCCGCAAGGACGGCGCCGCTCGTGATTCAAAAGGCGCTCATCGGGCGCGTGCCGGAGGCGGAACACGGCTGGCTGGTGGCGGCGGGACTGTTCGTGTTCATGGCATTCTTCGCGTTGGGGCCGGGCGTGGTGGTGTGGCTGGCGCTGAGCGAATTGATGCCCACGCGCATCCGCTCAAACGGCATGAGCATCGCGCTGGTGATCAACCAACTGGTTTCAACCACGCTGGCTGCAATCTTTCTGCCCTTCGTGAGCAAGCACGGCTATTCGTCGATGTTCTTCCTCTTTGCCGGCTTCACGGTTGTGTACTTCCTCGTGGCCGTGTTCTTCCTGCCGGAGACGAAGGGCAAGACGCTGGAAGAGATTGAGGCGCACTTCGAGGGGCGTGCAGCGCGCTAAGAGGTCTTCTCCACCACCGATTTGAGCAGGTTTCTCGGCCGGTCGACGTCGACGCCGTGCCCTAGCGCCATGAAGTAGGCGAACAGCTGCAGGGGAACAACTTCGAGGATAGGCAGCAGGTATTCGGAGGCTGGAGGGACGGAGATGCAATCCGCAACGAGAGCGGGAACCTGCGCGTCGCCTTCGTTGGCGAGAGCGATGACACGCGCGCCCTGCGCCTTCATGTCGCCGAGCAGTTGCACCGTCTTTTCGTAGCGCAGCACTGAAGCCTCGAGCGCGCGGTCCGCGGTTGCCAGCACGACGAGCGGAACGCGATCGCTGACCAGCGCGTTGGGGCCGTGCTTGAGTTCGCCCGCCGGGTAGCCCTCGGCGTGGACGTACGACGCTTCCTTGAGCTTGAGCGCGCCTTCGCGGGCGATGGCGTAGTGGATACCACGGCCGAGATAGAGGAAGGTGGCAGCGGTTGCATATTTATGCGCAAGCGCTGCGGTTCGCTGGCGCCATGCATCGAGCCGGGCTTCGAGCGCGGCAGGCACGGCTTGCAACTCGCCAATGTGCGCGCCGAGCGCGGCGCTGCGAATGCGCCCGAGGCGCACGCCCTCGTAGAGCGCCAGCAAATAGAGCACAGCCAACTGGCAGGTGAAGCTCTTGGTAGCAGGGATGGCCTTTTCCTGGCCTGCGGCCAGCGGCATGGAGATATCGGCCTCAGCGGCCATGGTGGAGGCGGCGGCATTGGTGATGGCGACCGTCTTGTGGCCCTGGCGGCGCGCTTCAGCGAGCGCGGCAAGCGTGTCGCTGGTTTCACCGGACTGCGAGAGAACGAGAACGCTTGGGTGACGAAGGTCGATACCGCCGCGGCAACTGTACTCGCTTGCGTATTCGACGTCGACCGCCAGGCCGCAGAGATCTTCAAGAAGAATTTCGCCGTAGAGGCTGCTATGGCGGCTCGAGCCGCTGGCCGCAATCAGGATTTCGCCGGCCGCGTTAGGCCAGTTTGCGAGCGTGGCGGCCACGTCCGGTTTGAGCCCTTGCTCATCCAGATAGAGATCGAGCGTGCGCCGCAGTGCCTCGGGCTGCTCGTAGATCTCGCGCAACATTTCGTGAGGGAAAATCGGCATGGCTTTCGTTCCGGCGAGGGAACGCCTGCGGTGAGAAGCGGGGTTCCAGTCTCATGATAGCCGCTGCGTTGGGCCGCAAATGCACCAAGGGCGTTCGCCGCGGCGAGCGCCCTCACTGTTTCGAGCTGGGCTACGGTTAGCTGGTTGAGTGCGCGCTGCCCGCGTTCTTTTCGTCGATTGCGGCCTGCGCGGCGGCCAGGCGCGCCGTGAGCAGGCGGAAGGGCGAGCAGGAGACGTAGTTGAGATCGATCTTGTGGCAGAACTTAACCGACTCGGGATCGCCGCCATGTTCGCCGCAGATGCCGACCTTCAGCTTGGGCCTTGTATTGCGCCCCTTGGCCACGGCCATCTTCACCAGTTGTCCGACGCCGGCCTGGTCGAGGGTGGCGAAGGGGTCCTGCTTGAAGATGCCGAGCTTGAGGTACGCGGGCAGGAAGTTGTTGATGTCGTCGCGCGAGATGCCGTAGGTGGTCTGCGTGAGGTCGTTGGTGCCGAACGAGAAGAACTCGGCCTCTTCGGCGATTTGGTCGGCAGTGAGGGCGGCGCGCGGCAGCTCGATCATGGTTCCCACCATGTAGTCGACCTTGACTCCCTTCTCCTTGAAGACTTCGTCGGCGACGCGGCGAACAATGGCCGCCTGGTTGCGCATCTCCTCGATGGAGCCGATGAGCGGGATCATGATCTCGGGATGCGGATCGCCGCCCTTGGCCTTGATCGCGACCGCGGCTTCGACAATGGCGCGCGCCTGCATCTCGGTGATCTCAGGGAAGGTAATGCCGAGGCGGCATCCGCGCAACCCGAGCATGGGGTTCTGCTCGTGCAGCTCTTCCACGCGGGCCAGCAGCGGACGCAGTTCCTTGAGTTTGGGCGAGCGAGGCTTCGTGTCTTCAAGGTGCTGAATTTCGACCAGCAGGTCTTCACGTTTCGGAAGGAACTCGTGCAGCGGCGGATCGAGCAGGCGAATGGTGACGGGCAGCGACTCCATGGCCTTGAAGAGGCCCACGAAGTCGGCGCGCTGCATGGGCAGCAGTTTCTTGAGCGCCGCGCGGCGATCTTTCTCGTTGTCGGCCAGAATCATGGCGCGCATGTGCTCGATGCGGTCTTCGGCAAAGAACATGTGCTCGGTGCGGCAGAGGCCGATGCCCTCGGCGCCGAACGCACGCGCGTTTTTGGCGTCGCGCGGGATGTCGGCGTTGGCGCGAACGCGCAGGCGTCGAACGGGATCGACCCAGCTCATGAACTTGACCAGATCGGGATCGTCGGGCTGAGCGGGGAGGGTCTTGAGCTGGCCGGCGATCACGCGGCCGGTGGTGCCGTCGAGCGAGAGCCAGTCGCCCTGCTTAAAGGTGCGCCCTTTGACGCGCAGCTCCTTATTGGCTTCGTCGACGGTGCAATCGCCCGCGCCCGCCACGCAGCACTTGCCCATGCCGCGAGTGACGACGGCGGCGTGCGAGGTCATGCCGCCGCGTGAGGTCAAAATTCCGGCCGCGACTTCCATGCCGGCGATGTCCTCAGGGGTGGTCTCGCCGCGAACAAGAATCACGGTCTTGTAAGCGCCGCTGTTGTGGTGCTTAACCGCGTCTTCCGCAGTGAAGACGATCTGGCCCACGGCCGCGCCGGGTGAGGCCGGCAGTCCGGTGGCGAGCACTTCCACCTTCTCGCCCTTTTCCACGAGCCGCGGAACCAGGAAGTCGTAAAGCTGGTTGGGTTCGACGCGGTAGACCGCTTCTTCCTGAGTGATGAGGCCCTCGCGCACCATGTCGATGGCCACGCGGACCGCGGCCAGGCCGGTGCGCTTGCCGTTGCGCGTCTGCAGCATGTAAAGCTTGCCATCCTGGATGGTGAACTCGAAGTCCTGCATGTCGCGGTAGTGCTTTTCCATGCGCCGGGTGATGTCTTTCAACTGGTCGTAGACCTTGGGCATGGCCTTTTGCAGCTCGCTGATGGAAAGCGGAGTGCGCACGCCCGAGACCACGTCTTCGCCTTGCGCGTTCATCAGGTACTCGCCGAAAAATGCGTGCTCGCCGGTGGCGGGATTGCGGGTGAAGCCCACGCCGGTGCCGGAGTTTTCGCCCAGATTGCCGAAGACCATGGCCTGCACGTTCACCGCGGTGCCGAGCCAGTCGTCGATGTGGTTGATGCGACGATAGGTCTTGGCGCGCTCGTTTTGCCAACTGCGGAAGACGGCGTCGCGGGCCGCGACCAGTTGCACGAGCGGGTCTTGAGGGAAATCTTTGCCGGTCTCCTTTTTCACCAGCTTTTTGTATTCGTCGATGATCTTTTTGAGCGCATCGGGCTGGAGCTCGTAGTCGAACTTCACTTTCTTCGCGGCCTTCACGCCGTCGAAGATGTGCTCGAACTTCTTTTTGGGAATGTCGAGGACCACGTCGCCGAACATCTGGATGAGGCGGCGGTACGAGTCATACGCAAAGCGGGGATTGTTGCTGCGCCTGGCGAGAGCTTCGACGGCTTGGTCGTTGAGGCCCAGGTTCAGGATGGTGTCCATCATGCCGGGCATGGAGAACTTGGCGCCGGAGCGGACCGAAACCAGCAGCGGATTTTGGCCCGCGCCCAGCTTTTGCCCCTGCATGTGCTCGAGTTTCTCCAGGGCGGCGAGCATTTCGCTGTCGATCTGCGGGCTCAAGGCGCCGCGCATGTATTCGCGGCAGGCTTCGGTCTGGATGGTAAATCCCGGAGGAACCGGCAGACCGGCATTGGTCATCTCGGCCAGGCCGGCGCCCTTGCCGCCCAGCACGTCCTTCATCTTGCCGTTGCCGTCTGCCTTGCCACCGCCAAAAAAGTACACATACTTGGTTGAAGTCGAGCCTGCCTTTTCAGCAGACGCCTGCTCCATTACGCCCAGCGCCATGGGATAAAGCCTCCATTATGGGATTCCGCCACGCGGTCCATATGAAAGGGTAACGGAACGGAGGCCCGGCACGCCAATTGCAAGTTGCAAACAGGTTGAGCGTGGGAGGCCCCTGAATATAGGACTGCGCCTAACGGTTTTCTTGAGTCGTTAGTAGGAATATCGCCTGGGGGTTAGGATTGCCTGTGCATTTCGTCACATAGGGCGCGCGAGGCAGAGAACGATCGACAGCCGGCGAGTAGGAAGTACCGCATTTCAGGACAATGTGCCGAGAAGCAAGCCGATACCCCGGGAGATTGCGGGCCCGCTCAGGCCGCTGTTTCGGCCATCTGAATGCCGCGATCTGAAACATCGTCTGCACGATCGGATACCAGGATCCTGTCCAGGCCCACGACCGAAAGGATTTCGCGCACGTGATGAGCCGGCCGCGACACTGTGAAGCTATGGCCCGCCTCATGCGCTGCGCAATAGAGCGTGATAAGGGCGGCGAGGCCCGCGGCGTCGATGCGCTGGATCGCGCCGAGGTCGAGGCGCACTGACTGGCTGCGCACGAGCGGTTTCAGTTCCTCCAGGAACTTCTCGTCCTGCCCTCTGACGAGCTCGGTGCCGCCGCTGACGACGTTGATGGTTGGGTCGAACCGGGGCTTGTTCATAAGAATCTCCTTGCGCGCGACGGACCGCGGTTTCTCGCGCATGCCTGCGCCGCGCTTGCTGGGCCGTGTAATTTCACTTCGCGTGGCCTTCATGTCTGCACGCGGCGGGCCAAAGCTTTAGAGCACCGCGGTTGGGGAATATGCTGAATTTGCAGGGCGTCTGAGCGCCCTTGCCATCGGTCGGCGCGGAGGCTGGTGTGCCATCCCGTTCCGCGCGTCCCAAAAATGAACAACGGTATTCGATACGCAAGCAAGGTGAGGAAAGTTCCGTGAGGGCGGAGCCGCGGGATGATGGTTTCGTGCGTGGGTGGGTTCGGGCCGTGGTTCAAGCTACGCGATTTGGCACTGTGCCGGCCCGGAATCCTTCGAGATTGGCCACGGTGGTATCGAGAATCCTGTGCAACGCTTCTTGGCTGTTGAAGGCATTGTGCGGTGTGAATACCACGTTATTTCGCGCGAACAGCAGGCGGTTGCGCAGCGCCTCGCGCAATTTCTTCACATCGCTTTCCTGCTGCAATAACGCCCGCTCCTCCTGGATCAGCTCCTCGCCTTCAACGACGTCGAGCCCAGCTCCGCCCAGCTTGCCGCTTTCGAGCGTTTCGACGAGCGCATCGGTATCGACCAGGCCGCCTCGAGCTGTATTGATCAACAAGGCGCCGTCTTTCATCATGGCGAACTGCTCGCGGCCGAGCAGGTGATGCGTTTGCGGCGTGAGGCCGCAATGCAGGGACACGATGTCGCTTTCCCGCAGTACCTCTTCTATCGATGCGTATGAGAATCCAAGCAGGTCAGCCAGAAACGGATCGCGCCTTTTGTCGCTCGCCAGCACGCGCATTCCAAATCCTCGCCCGATGCGAATCACATGCAGGCCGATGTGCCCGGCGCCAATGATGCCCAGCGTCTTCCCCTGAAGATCGAAGCCGATAAGCGCCGCTCGTTCCACGTGCCCGGCGCGCACTTGTTCATAGGATTGGTGCACCTTCCGGCTCAACATCAGGATGAGCGCGAACGTGTGCTCGGCCACGGTGTTCTCGCCGTAGGTCGGAACATTTGCCACCGCGATCCCGCGCTCCTTGCAGTAGTCGAGGTCGATGTGGTCGACTCCTGTGGACCTCGTGGCGATGATTTTCAGCGCGGGGAAAAGCGCCAGCGCGGCTCGATCCAGCTTGGGATGGATGAACGGCGAAAGGCATTCTGCATCCGGGTGACGTCTCGCGGCCTCGGCAATCGATGTCTCCGGCTCCTCGAACACTGCATCAATTCCTTCGAGGCGGTCGCGCAGGTAGGCGCGTTCCCAATCCTTGGTCTCGAAGAAGACAACCTTCATTAAGCGAGTCCCCTCCTCTCCGCGTGCTTCCTCTGCTGTTTTCATGCCTCTCTGGCGCTTTGAAGAGGCGTTTCATCACCTTGCGGAGAGCCATTACCCCTACAAAAATGCTACAGGAGGGGACAGAAGAAGCCGAAACGGCGAAAGGAGTGAGTTTAGCGCCTTGCGGGCTCCGGCCTTCTCGCACGCGTGCTTCAGCCGGGACCGGTGCGAGCGAGAATAGGGAAGTGACGGTGAAACTCACATTTCGGACTGGCTCGCCAGGCGCGCCCGCAGAAGCCCCTGAATGGACCGCTGCCTCCGGCCTGACCCGCGAACTTGTTCGCTCGGTGGCGCTGGCCGCTGGCTTTGCTGAGGCAGGTTTGGTGGCACTGCCCTACGCGAACGAGGCACGGGACGCCGGGCGTTTTCGCGAGTGGGTGGGTTCGGGGCGCGCGGGAACCATGCGCTACCTGAAGCGCACAGCGGATGACGGGCAGTTGGTGCGGGAGCGCGTCGGAGTTCCGTTTCCCTGGGCGCGCTCGGCGCTGGTTTGCTTTGCGAATTATCACTCGGCGCAACCATTGTCGACGGACCGATGTCCGGAGGGCGCGGGGTGGATTGCGCGCTACGCCTGGACAAGCCGTCTGATGCCCAGGCGGAGGGACGCCAACGGCGAGCGGCGGCCCAGTGACTATCACAAGGTACTGCTGAAACGGATGCGCGCGGTCGAGGCGCGTCTGCATGAGCAATTCGGCGAGTTCGAATCGCGCGCCTATGTCGATACGGGCCCGGTGGTGGAGCGTGCGCTTGCCGTGGCCGCCGGGATTGGCTGGATCGGCAAGAACACGTGCGTCATTCATCCGAGGCTGGGGTCGTTTGGGTTTTTGGCGGTGCTGCTGACCTCGTTGCCGGCCCGCGAGGAAGGTGCGGCGGCGCTCGTTCCCGATCGCTGCGGCACCTGCACGCGCTGCATTGAGGCTTGCCCGACGAACGCCCTGACATCGCCCTACGAGATGGATGCGTCGCGGTGCATCTCTTACCTGACTATCGAGCACAAAGGGCCGATTGCCGAAGAGCTCATGCCGGGCATGGGCCGGCAGGTCTTTGGCTGCGACATCTGTCAGGATGTGTGCCCCTGGAATCGGAGAGCGCCGATTGCGGTGGACGCAGAACTGGAGCCGCGCGCGGAGCTTGTCAATCCGCTGCTCGAGTGGCTGGCGGCGATGGACGAAGCAGAGTTTGAGCGCCAATTCAACGGTTCACCGGTGCGACGCGCGGGATTTATGGACCTCAAGCGCAACGTCGCCATCGCCATGGGCAACAGCGAACAGGCGCGGTTTACTGACCGGCTCGAAGCGTGGGCGACAGCCGCCGACAAGGGCCTGCGCGCCGCCGCGCGATGGGCGCTGGGCAAGCTGCGGAAAAAGGCCGATGGTGTGAATCGCTCATGAACTGGAGGTGCATTGCCGGTTTTGCGTCACAGCGGCGCTCGCGGCCAAGCGGCTATTCTTGAGAACAGCACCTTGCTGCAACCGTACGATTGCGCTCGGGCTGCGAAGATCCATCCAACCGGAGAAAGACTGGCACGTGACTGACGCTCAGAGTTCCGCGACTGATCCAACCACTGAAATCCTCAGCGCCGGGGAGGCACTGGCTGCCGCCGCGAGCGGCCCCGCTCAGCCAGTCACGCAATCCAAGTGGTACCGCTGGCGCAAAGACGGCACTGCGCTCATCGCCTACCTGCTCGATAGCGAGGTGCACACCTTCGCCTTCAGCGTGGCCGCCAACGCCATCATTTCGTTCATTCCCTTCGTCGTGCTTCTCTACACGCTGGCGCTGTCGGTCTTCCACTCGACGGCGATGAAGGCCGTCGTCGACAACATGGTGAACGACCTTCTGCCTTCGGCTACCACGACCAAAGACTGGGTGACTTACAACATCTTCCATGAGGCCGTGCTGCCCCTGGTGAAGCGGCACGGCGTGCAGGCCCTCTCGCTGGTGATGATTCTGATCTCGTGCACGGGCATCTTTCTGCCGCTGGAGGTGGCGCTGAACCAGGCGTGGGGCGTGAAGAAGAGCCGCAATTATCTTTTCAACCAGTCCATTGCTTTCGGGCTCGCGCTGCTGATGTTGGGGCTGGCGGTTGCGTGCATGGTCACGAACGTGGCCGTGGACAATGCGCTGCCGGTGGCTTTCTTGCATCACACCAACAACGTCGTGTTTCACTACGTGTCCGGAAGCGTCGACTACGCATGGCTGGCGCTTTCGACGAGCATCGCTTCGTTCCTGTTTCTCTTCTCGGTCTACTACATCCTGCCCAACCGCAAAGTGCCCTGGCGCCCGATCCTGCGCACGTCGATCATTACCGGATTGGTTTGGCTGCTCTCGCGGCTCATCTTTATCATCGTGCTGCCACAC
>Ga0326728_10022100_pt1 | contig 11853 bp, 10 predicted proteins | sample MB3enrmetagenome_FD_207602 | JGI IMG/M metagenome (GOLD analysis project Ga0326728, IMG submission 207602) | Lab enriched peat soil microbial communities from McLean, Ithaca, NY, United States - MB31MN | ecosystem: Environmental > Terrestrial > Soil > Wetlands > Peat | place: USA: New York... | reverse complement strand
ACGGAACTGATCGGCGCGCGCGCGTCTTCGCTGGAAACGGCGCTGGTCTTCGCGGTGGTGTCGCTCTCCGGCCTGGGGTTGGCCACGGCCAACTACTGGGCGCTCACGCAAACGCTGATTCCGGGCGCGGCCATCGGGCGGATCTCCGGGATTCAGAACTGCGCGTGCAGTGTCGCCGGAATCGTCGCTCCGATCCTGACCGGCTGGCTGTTGCAGAAGACCGGCAGCTACGAAGCTCCGATGATGGCGATCCTGGTGGTGCTGCTGGCCGGCGTGCTTTCTTACTCGTTCATGATCCGGGAGAAATATGCGCCCAAAGCCAGAGAAGCAGTTCGTTAGCGGGAGGTTGGTCCATGAGAGTTACTCTTAAGCTCGCAATAGTGCTGCTGTGCGCGTTGACTTCGATGGCGCAAAGGCCGTGGCAGCAGATCACCGTGCCGCCGGTTGGTGAAGCGGCTGCGAATTTCAAAACGCCGCCGCGCGAGTACGGAGCCATCCGCTGGCTCACGAATGGCGGTGAGCTCACCCGGGCCAGGATCGTCTCGGATCTGGACCAGTGCCTGGCGAACGGGGTGTTCGTCGTGAACATCGGGTGGGGGAGCCACCTGCAACCCAAGTACCTCTCGCCGGAGCAGCTCGCTCTGGCCAAGTTCGCGGTCGAGGAGGCGAGCAAACGCGGCATGAAGGTTTGGCTGCAAGACGAGGGCAACTACCCCAGCGGCATGGCGGGCGGGTTGATCAACCGGGAGTACCCGCAGCTCCGCATGCAAGCCATCGTCGCCGATCTCCGCGCCAGCGTCGCCGCCGGGCAGACGCTTACCATTCCGTTGCCTCCGGGCACGCTGGGTGCGTTTTCCGTGAAGGGGTCCGACCAAAGCACCGCGGTGATTCCACTCCCCGCTGGCGGCGAGTTCGAGTGGACCGCGCCGAGCGAAGGCTCCGATCCGAATCAACCCAACTGGACGTGGACCGTGGTTTTTGTGCGCCACGTGTACCGCAGCTCGCCGACGCGAGCCAGCAATCGCGAGGACGGGCTTGAGGTCAAGGACGCCCGATACTCGCTCATCGACTACCTGGATCCGGAAGCGACTCGCGCTTTCATGAAGACCACGCATGAGAAGTACAAAGAGCTTTTCGGAGCCGAGTTCGGCAAGACCCTGCTCGGTTTCTTCGGCGACGAAACGGACTACAACGGCTTCATCCCCTGGACCCCCAGGCTGCTCGAAGAGTTCCAGAAACAGAAAGGCTACGACCTCAAGCCCAGCGCGCCAAGGCCGACTACTACGACGTGTGGAGCGGCATGTTCGCCAACAACTTCTTCGACGTGCTGGCCGACTGGAACGCGAAGAACAACATGGAAGACCTCAGGCATGTGGGCGCCAGCAGCGTGCCGCTATATCTGATTCGCAACGAGGGCGATTTTTTCAGGTGCATGCGGCAGGTGCAGGTGCCTGGTATCGACAACATCAATAGAATCGGCCCTGGCAAAGTGGCCAACTGGACCAAGCTGGCCTCCTCCGCGGCCCATCTGTTCGGAAGACCGAAGGCCTGGGAAGAGGAGGGCGGTGGCGACGGCGAACAGGGCAAGTTCGTGGTGGACTACCATTTCGCGCGCGGCGTCACGGCCCTTCAGCTTCGCACCGGAGGCTCCGGAGGCAGTGCGATCGCCTGGTACGTGAATCGCCTCGGATACCTGCTCTCCATCGGACGGCCGGCGGCCCAGGTGGCGCTGTACTACCCTACCAACAGCGTTTGGATGGGAGACGACGATTCCATCGCCGTCATGGAACACCTGACGCAGCAACTGCTCGAGCATCAGATCGACTTCGACTATCTCGACGAGCAGGCTCTCAGCACGGTGGGAACGCTCGATGGCGGCGGCTTGAAGAATCTCAGCGGCCAGGTTTACCGCGGCATCGTCATCCCGTCTTCGACGGTGATCACGCGGGCGGCGCTCGACCGCTTGCGCGCGTTTGCGGCTCAGGGCGGGAAGGTGATCTTCGTGGGCCGCACACCCACTCAGGTGATCGAGCGGACCTTCCTGAAGCCCGCCGGCGGGCCGCCGGATCTGAGCTTTGCCGTTCTGGAGCCGACGCCGGAGATCACGGCGCGGGTGGTCGAGGCATTGCCCAAGCCGGACGTGGCGCTGGACCGTCCCTGCCCTCCGATCGCATACAACCATCGGAGCCTGCTGGACGCCGAAGTCTACTTCCTTTTCAACGAGAGCAATCAGAGGCAGTCGCGCACCGCGATTCTTGCCGGAGGCGGCCAGCCGCAAGTGTGGGACGCGGGCGCCGGAACGATTCACCCGATGACCGGCGCCACCGTAGGGAACGGAACCGTCGCCGTGCCTCTTTCCTTCGAGCCTTATGAGGCGAAACTGATCGTTCTGGGACCTCTGCCCGCTGGCGCGACCGCACCCGAATCGGCCCTGGCGGCCGACGAGACCCTTCTGGAATTGTCGGGCGATTGGTCGCTCGCCATGGGCGACAGACTCCTGACCACGCCACTGAGATCCTGGGAGGACCTCGGCTCTTCCGCCTTCGCGGGCACGGCAATGTACAGGAAGGAATTCACCGCACCGCCCGCGAAAGGTCCCGTGTTCCTGGAGTGCGAGAATGTTCGCGATTACGTCAGGGCGCGGCTGAACGGTGTGGATCTGGGCGCCCATGCCTGGCGGCCCTATCGTTGGGAAATCACCAAACCGCTGAAACCCGGGCCGAACGTGCTGGAGATCGAAGTGCAAGCCTCCGGCGGCGGCGGACGCGGTGCGGGCCGCGGCGGCGCTGCCCCAGTTGCATCGGGCCTGCTGCCGTCTGTGCGGCTCACGAGCTTCGGGGAAGGCAGTCCGCGGTAGGTCTGTGCGCAGCACTCGGGCCAATTCCCGAACCATGGCGGGCGAGATCAAGAGACGGTAACGGCCGGCGAGTGCCGCCGCCCACAATGCTGTGACAACCGCTCTCTAACGGGGTGCCCTCTGGGCCCGGCTCCGATGTGCTATCAGGGGACGTTAGAGAGCGGTTGGCGGCGATTTGACTGGTTATTTCCCGACACACCCTAGGAGGCGTTGCTGCGAGCACGTGACTCATGGATCATGCGGACAGCGTCGCGTTCCTTGAAGCCGAGCCTCTTGGCTTGGCGCGCTCCGTAAGCCGCCAGCCGCTTGTCTTCGGCTATGATCTCATCCGGCGCCAGAGGATTCCTTTTCGCCTCGCCGATAATGCGCTCGATCCATGGGAGATCGCCGCGGCCGGGCTGCGCGCGGCGGCTCGTTGCATAGTGCCGCAAGGCCTCCCGGACAAGCTCGCCCACAGTGCGGTTTTCGCGCTTTGCGAGACGTTCGGCATCCTTTGCCACGGCAACGGGCATGGTGAGGGAGGCGTTCTTGGTGGCGCGCATGCGCATGATCCCATCCAAAACCGATACGATTCAGCCTTCAGTATACGTCCATGGGACCGCTGTTGTGGTGGCCGGTTTCGAGATCGCCGGCCCCGGAACCAGATTTCCGTCGCGTGAAGTGATTAGGAGGGTGGCTTGACCACAATCACAGGATCGGCATTTGGAGACTTGATCTGCCACTTGTAAGCCCCGATTAAGCCGAAAAATGCCGGCTCGCTTTCGGCGTTGTGCCTGACAACCTCCACGCCGTTCGCGACGGACACACTCAAGGTGCCTTCTATCTTCGCGCCGATCGAATTAAGCTGCTGCATCTCCTCCCGGCTTGGACGCACGGCCGTGACGGTGATGGTCCGGTCCGCTTGAGGAAGAACCGCAAAAAACTTCAGCTCTTGTGAAACGAAATAGAATCGCCCTCCCCGGTTTCCAGCCTTTTCGAAGAGGACTTTGTACCGGCCCTTTCCCTGGTAATCGACCTTCTTGAAGCCTGGTTCCCGCCGGAGGGTTTCCCCCTCCTTCTGGAACTCAGCCTCGTCCTTGGCGCTGAGGCCACCTTGTTGCGCAGCGGCAAGTGCCGGCCCGAATGTCAAAGTACCATCGTAAGTGAATGTGTAGCTTCCGTCTTTGTTGATGGTTATCTTAGTGTCGAAATTCTCCGGTATCCAACAGGACGTAAACAACAACAGAAGGACTGACACGATCCCGAGGCGTGCCGTATTAGTACGTTTGCGCATGTTTTCTCCTAATCGTAATTGCGATGCCCGCTTGAACTTCAGTTGCCCGGGTAGACGATCCCCAACCATCCCCACTTTCGAAAAATCGATCATTTCACAGCTTCCTGGAAGACCGGTTGAGCACCCCTATTCAGTTCGAGTTGCACGCGTTCGGCATCCACAGTTCGGTGTCGTGATTCGCGAACCATTTGGGCGCTTCCGCAGCCTGCAACTTTCGCTGCCGTAGCATCGAAATCGCATCGTTTGCGGCCTTGATGGAGTTGCGCTGGGACTCGCCACGACATTTGACAACCGGACTCGGATCAAGTGGGATGGCCTCTTGCCAGAGAGCAATCGCTTTCTCAAAATCGCCATTTTGCGCCGCGACATTTCCGCGATGGTTGAAATCGTTGTATGCTCCTACCTGAGCCTGTTGGGGTGTGGCAGGTACGCTGGTCGATGGAGTCACGGTCGGCGATGCTGAAGGATTGAGTTGTTCAGCATGCGCGGGCGGGGCGGATCGTCCCGGAAACGGGTCTATCACGAACGCGCCGGCTGTGGTTATGTATGCTTCCTTGCCGAGTGCCGTCACGCGCGCTAAGCCGTTTTGGAAGGCGCCCGCACTATCGAACTGCGGGCTGACGACCATCTTGCCCGTTCGGTCGATGAAACCCCAGCCATCATCGGTCTGTACCGGCGCCAATCCATCGCTGAAGCCGAAGGCGGATAGGAACTTCGCCTCGACCACCACGCGACCCTTCGTATCGATGAAGCCCCACTTGCCGCCACTCACGAAGCGGGCTAGGCCCTCATAGCACTCATCGCAGTAATCGTACTGCGGGTTGACGACGAATCTGCCTTTCTGATCGATGTAACCGCATCGCCCCCCGACATTTACCGGGGCAAGCCCGTCCGCGAAGTTCCCAGCTCCCTCGAACTGGGGATCGACGACCCATTTGCCAGCTGTGTCGATGTACCCCCACTTCCCGCTGGAACGTGCGAGTGCAAGCCCCGCCGTGAATCCGCCGAGGCTCTCGAACTTGCCGGACATCTTGAGTTTTCCGGAGCGGTTGACAAAGGCCATCACGCCATCCGCGGTTCGGACGGGTGCCAGATCTCCAGAGAATAGCCCCACCCAGGAGAAGTCCGGGCTGCAGATATACTTTCCGTCCTTATCGATGAAGCCGTATCGGTCCCCCGCCTTCTGCGGCCACATTGGTGCCCCGCAGCACAGCTTGACGGCTGCACGTCCGAATCGGAACTGCATCGCGGCGTCGAACTGCGGCGTGATCACCAACACGCCTTTCGTATTGATGTAGCCGGATTTGGTCCCGACCCTCACCTGTGCCAGTCCTTCCGAGAATCCAAAGGCCCCGTCGAACTGCGGCGTGATGACCGTTTTTCCAGAGCGCTCCATGAAACCGTATTTGCCGTTGACGTTGATCGGATACAGACCGCCGTTGTCCGGCTTGTATCGTCCCGGAGGCCGGTTCATCCACCAGTACCCTGCGGCTGCGATGACCACAAGCGCCGCCACAGTCGCCATGCCCGCGCGGGAAACCGGGCGCGCTGGCGCTTTCCCGCCTCCGAGCGCAGCCGGCGGCGCGGTTGATGACGCAGCCACGTTTGGAACGGGGCTACCTGGCCTTTCCCCAAGAGGTGCCCTGCAACTGCCGCAAAATCTGGCGTCAGCAGCGTTCTCGAACCCGCATTTGCATTGCATGGATCGTCACCTTTCCCCGAGTCTCACCGTAAGGTCTTCCTCATTGCGACGGGCCCTGCGTGTCCAACAACGTCGCGATAGTTCCCCGTCAAGGAATTTCCATCCGCACTCAATTCCAAGGCGAACGTATCAAGGCTGTAGGCGCCGGAGGAAGCGCCGGGGCGGGTTACGCTCGTGCCGGTCAAGAGCAAGCGGTTGTCGGCGAGTAGCTGTCCCTGTAACACTTCACGCCACCCATTATTCAGAAGCACGGCGCCGATGACGCCCCCTTTGCTTGTAATCGTAACCCGGTCGCTCGCATGGGGACCAGAGGTTCCCACCCAGTTTCCCGCAATCCCTTGCTCTACCCGCGAGCGCTCGGCAGTCTTGGCCTGCGCCGCAGCTTCGGCTGCCTTCGCCGCGGCATCGGCGGCCTCGGCCGCCCGACGCGCTTTCTCCCCAGCCAGAGTCGTCCCAGGAAACGGGTTCACCACGAACGCGCCGGCTGTGGTTATGTATGCTTCCTTGCCGAGTGCCGTCACGTGCGCCAAGCCGTTTTGAAAGGCGTCCTCAGTATCGAATTGCGGGCTGACCACCATCCTGCCCGTTCGGTCGATGAACCCCCATCCGTCTTCGGTCCGCACCTGTGCCAGTCCATCGGCGAGGCTGCCGAGGAGCAGGAACTTCGCGTCGACCAGCACGCGACCTTTCGTATCGATAAAGCCCCACTTGCCGCCGCTCACGAATCGGGCTAGTCCTTCATGGAACTCATCGCCGTAATCGTACTGCGGATTCACGATGAATTTACCCTTCTGATTGACGTAGCCCCATCGCCCTCCTACAAGCACCGGGGCAAGCCCGTCCGCGAAGTTCTGAACGCCCTCGAACTGGGGATCGATTACCCATTTGCCCGCTGTGTCAATGTACCCCCACTTCCCGCCGGAACGAGCGGGGGCAAGCCCCGCGGTGAATCCGGAGAGACTCTCGAATTTGCCGGGCATCTCAAGTCTTCCGGAGCGGTTCACGAAAGCGATCACCCCGTCCGCAGTCACGACTGGCGCCAGATCTCCGGAAAACATCCCCACCCAGCGAAAATCCGGGCTGCTGATATACTTTCCGTCCTTATCGATGAAGCCGTATCGGTCCCCCGGTTTCTGCGGAAACCAGTCACCGCAGCACAGTTTGACGGCCGCCCGTCCGTATTGGAACTGCATGGCAGCGTCGAACTGCGGGGTGATCACCACCAGACCTTTCGTATTGATGTAGCCGGATTTGGTCCCAACCCTCACTTGTGCAAGTCCTTCCGAAAAATCGAAGACCCTGTCGAATTGCGGCGTGATGACCGTTATTCCAGAGCGGTTCATGAAGCCGCATTTGCCGTTGACATTAATTTGGTACAGACCGCCATTGTCCGGCTTGTATCGTCCCGGAGGCCGGTTCATCCACCAGTACCCTGCCGCGACAACGACAAGAACTGCGGCAATAATCGCGAGAGTCGCCCGGGGAAAAGGGCGGGCAGGCGCTCTCTCACTTCTAGCCGTAACCGGGGGCGCGGTTGATGACGCTGCCGCGTTTGGAACGGGGCTACCTGGCCCGTCCCCAAGAGCTGCCCTGCAACTGCCACAAAACCTGGCGTCTGCGGCGTTCTCGAATCCGCATTTGCATTGCATAGATCGTCACCTTTCTATTCCGAATTACCAAAGAGCCACCACAATGATCTTGGTGATCCAGGCGCTCAACAACAGAATGATCGGAACGGCCGGAGCCGCTCCGGCTTCGGAAATAAGCCCAATTCGCGAACACCCCGCGTACAGGATGAGAATCGAATACGTCAGGGCGAACAGGAAAAGGATCGCGATGACTTCGAAGTTCGCCGCGCCGAGAAGCGCAGCCAACAGCACCAGTAGCCCTGTCGGAAGTAGCACCGCTCCCGCCGTATAGACGTCGCCGGCAAACCGCCCCTTACCGTGGAAGATCGCGCGGGCCAGGGCGCACGCACCGATCAGGCTGGCGAACGGGACCAGCCCAAGAAAGAGCACCTTGAACAACTGGCCGGCGGTCAGTTCGCCCATCAGTTGACTGACCGGGAGGATGCCGCCAAGCAGAGCCTCGGTTTTCGACTTGAAGATCAGAGCGCCCAGCAGGACCGCAACCTCATACGCGATCGCGAAGACAATCCCGACCTGTATGGCACGCCGGTCATCGAACAAAGCGAACGATTCCGGTAGTCCGCCGACGGGACTCTTGGCGAACAACTTGAGGCCTTGCCAGGCATCAAGCGACCGAGCCTTAACTTCGCTCTTGAGTTGCTGGGAGAGTGGAGTTGCCGCGCCCGGTCCTCCACCGTTCACATCGGCGCCGCAACCATCGCAAAATCGCAACGTATCGGCTAGCGCCCTGCCGCAGGACTTACAGAACATGTTGGCCTCCTCCTAAAAAGATCGCTTGGGACCATGGTGCGCCCCCGTCCCCGAACAGGCAGACGAAATACCGAATATTAACATTGCGGCGCCATATTAGCACACAATAAGGTCCGTTGTTCAGTTTTTGTTGTTTCTGCTTTACCCGCAACGGCTGAGTGCGGGTGCTAAAACGGGGCCATTCCATTCATGAGCCGTTTCCCCGCCCTGCGTCCTGAATGTTTGAACGGCTTCTTGGAAGATCTGAAGCAGCGGGTCAGAACCGCCCAGGTCCGAGCGGTTCTCGCCGTAAATCGCGAGATCATTCTCCTCTACTGGCAGATCGGCCGGGAGATTCTTGAACGCCAGGATCGGGCGGGCTGGGGAGCGAAGATCATCGCAAGCCTCGCCTCGGACCTACATCGTGAATTCTCGGACATGAAGGGCTTCTCCCGGACCGACCTGCTCTACATGCGGGCGTTTGCCGAGGCCTGGCCGAACGAGCCATTCGTCCAACAGATTGTTGGACAAATTCCCCTGGGGGCATAATCTCCGGATTCTCGACTTGGTGAAGACGCAACCGGAGCGCGAATGGTACATCCGGCAGACGGTTCAGAGCGGCTGGAGCCGCAACGTGCTCGTGCTGCAGATCGAGAGCGGCCTCTACCGCCGTCAGGGGAAGGCGCAGACGAACTTCAGCGCGACCCTGCCGGCGCCGCAATCGGACCTGGTGCAACAGGTTCTCAAGGACCCGTACAACTTCGACTTCCTCATGCTCGCAGAGGACGCCCGCGAGCGAGAGTTGGAGTCTGGGCTTCTGGAACACTTGCGGAAGTTTCTCCTTGAACTCGGCGTGGGTTTCGCGTTCGTTGGAAGCCAGTACCCGCTGGAGGTGGGCGGCGAGGATTTCAGGATCGATCTGCTCTTCTACCACCTCCTGAAGCGCGGGACACGACCGAGCGGCGCGCTACGCCTTCTCGATAATCCTTCCATCCCGCATGTGCACGATGTAGTGCGCGTAGGCCGCGGCTTCGGGGTTGTGCGTGATCATGAGGATGGTCTGGCCGATCCGCTCGTTCAGGCCGCGCAGCACTTCGAGCACCGCCTTGGAGCTTTCACTATCGAGGTTGCCGGTAGGCTCGTCGGCCAGCAGAATGGCGGGGTGGTTCACAATCGCGCGTGCGATGGCCACCCGCTGTTGTTCGCCGCCGGACAACTCGCTCGGTTTGTGGTCCAGCCGGTTGGCGATGCCGAGCAACCGGAGGGCCTCCTCGAACGACGCCTCCGGCTTCGAATCCGAGCCTCCGATGTAGCGCGCGATGGCGATATTGTCGCGCGCTGTCAGGTTGGGCAGCAGATTGAACTTCTGGAACACGAACGCCACGCAGCGCTTGCGCAGGCGCGTACGGCCGGCCTCGGTCATCGCCGCCAGGTCCTGTCCGGCCACGCGCACCTCGCCGGAGGTCGGCGGTGTCAGGCCGCCAATGATGTGAAACAGCGTGGATTTCCCCGAGCCCGAGGGTCCCACAATGGCCAGGAACTCGCCCGGCTTCACGGTGAGATCCACACCGCGCAGTGCCGGCACATCCACCTTCCCCACCCGGTAAACCTTGCGCAGGCCGCGGGTTTCGATGATCGGGCCGCTATTCATACGCCAGCGCCTCGATGGTGTCGTGCCGCGCGGCGCTCAGGCCGGGGTAGAGCGCGCCGAACGCGCTTCCAATCAGGGTGACCACGCCGGCGATGGGCCACCAGATAGGCACGATCACCATCGGGATGGAGGCCGGTTCTACTGTCCGGATGAGCCAGCACGCGCCGAAGCTCATCAGGATTCCGAGAATGGTGCCACCGATCCCCAGGATCACGGCTTCGGTAAGAATGATCCGCAGAATGAAGATCTGAGACGCGCCGAGCGATTTCAGGATGCCGATCTCGCGCGTCCGCTGCAGCACCGCCATGTACATCGAGAGGCAAACCACGGCGAATCCGATGACGACCCCAATGGCCATGATGATGATGATGAATTCCCTCAGGGCCGGAATGTTGTTCACGTTGTACAGGGACGTGAACTCGGCCATGGAGTAGACAGGGTAGTCCGGCAGCTTCTCCTTCAGGCCCTCGACCACGGCGGCGGTGTTGCCCGGGTCGTCGAGCTTGAGATAGATCTGGCTGACCTTGCCGATGTTGCTGGTCTTCTCCTGCAGCACACCGAGCGGGAACACGATGTGGGCTAGCTTGCCGCCTTCGAAGATGCCGCAAACGCGCCATGGGGTGTTCAGGATGGTGATCCGGTCCCCAACGTGCGCGTGTTGCTGGTCCGCGTAGAACTGGTCGATGATGACGTCGTCCGGACGTTGAAAGGGGCCTCCGTGAAGGTAGGTGAAGCCCCCGCTCATCCGGTCGAATTGCTTCAGATCGACGCCGGTCGCTCCCAGCGTGATGCCCTGGACAGGCTGGTTGACGGCGCCCACGGCCATCCTGACGTGCGGCTGTTGCCCCAGCCAATCCACGAATTTATCGGAGATGCCGCCACTCAGAGTCAACAGCGTGGATCCCGGCGGACGGACGATCACGTCGGCGCCAATGGCGCGCGTGCGGCGCTGGCTATCTTCCAGGAAGCCGTGGCTCAGGCCCACTAAACAGAGGATGAGGGTCACCGGCACGCCGATGAGCAGGATGCTGAGCAGGCTGCGCATGGGCTTGTGCTTGAGGTTTTCCAGAACGAGCTTGGCGGTCACTTTTTACGATCTCTTCCTTTTACGCGGCGGCGTTGGCTTGGCCGGAGCGGGCGCCGGCGCCTGGCCGACTACCTGCAACGTGGTCCCTTCCGGCTGTTCGAGCACAAACTTATCATCCGATACGCCCTTGTTGATGTCCATCTTCACGATATCGATCACCACGGCGTACTCGTCGCGCGGACGGTTGATTTCGATGTGCTTGGGGACGGCCACGTTATCGTAGGGCTGCCACTCGGTGTAGCGCGCGTCGGTAAGGATGTTGCCGGCCGCGTCGAAGATCAACTGGCGCGCCATGGCGAGGTTGTAGCGGTTGAACCAGATGGTCCGCTCGAGTTGCAATTCGCCGCCGCCGATCACGCGGACCACGTGAAGAACATAGAACGCGTTGTCCTCGTCGGTGAAGTTTTCCAGCAGGAGCTTGTCGCGGTTGGCATCGATCGGCCGCACCAGCAGCGCTTCCAGGAAGTGCTGGGGGCGCAGGTTTTCCAGCTTGTTCTCGGAGGGCTGCTCGATTTCATTGCGGCCCACCAGGAAACGGTTTCGGGCCGGGACGTAGAGTTTGAAATTGGCGCCGTCCGATACCATGTCGAAAGCCGTGTTCCGCAGTATGGGGTAGAGGCCGATCAGGCGGATATCGCCGGGTTTTCGAAAGAGAATGAAGGCGCGAACGTCCTTGTACTCGGTGATCTTGCTCTTCTCCGCGCTGCCGAGCGCCGGCACCATGTCCACGGTAGCGCTGAAATCGTGAATGGCCTCGTACTGTTTGGCAACGATGCCTACCAGTGTGGCCTGGTCCGCGAGGAGCAGCGGCTGGGTTGGCTTTCCGCCGCTGCGGGCGAAGGCACGGCGCCGCGCCAGGCAGGATGAAAGCCCCAGCGAGATCAGGCACAGCAGGAGGATGGCCG
>Ga0326728_10022097_pt1 | contig 11855 bp, 9 predicted proteins | sample MB3enrmetagenome_FD_207602 | JGI IMG/M metagenome (GOLD analysis project Ga0326728, IMG submission 207602) | Lab enriched peat soil microbial communities from McLean, Ithaca, NY, United States - MB31MN | ecosystem: Environmental > Terrestrial > Soil > Wetlands > Peat | place: USA: New York... | reverse complement strand
GTTGGCGGTGTCAAATAGTTGAATGGGTTGGCCGATTCAGACGCTCCGTTGGTGGGACAATCCAAAGGCGTGGCCGAGCAAGTGATGCTGCCCCCGCTCGCTTCATCAGGGCCCGACACGGCGAAAGTCGCGGAGTTGACTGTGAAATTACCGTTCCCCGTCAGGTCCCCGTTGTCCACAACGCCGCAGTTCGGAGCGTTCAGAAGTGGGTGTCCTGAAAGGCCGACTCCGTTGGTGATGCCAGGAAGGTAGGGGTTCAAGGTATACAGGCAGTCCCCGTTCAGTCCGCCAACCTGCAATGTCGTTGCCACGGCCCGCGCGACCACGGTTGACGCGTTGGCTCCGAAAACCCGCATGAAGAAGTTCGGCTGAACAGATGCGACGACCACCTCCACGTAATTGGTGTTCCCCGAATGCGGTCCCGCCGGGACGGTGGCCCCGTTCACGGTTACGTCCGCCGGTGGATTGAGGACCTGGACACATATCTTGCCCGGAGTCGCAGTAGAACTGCATTGGCTGACGTGGCCACCGCTGGTATCTGTGAAGCCATTAGCCGTGGAGGCGTTTTGTGCGGCTGCCGTCACGCCTGAATACGCGAGGTTACTTGCGCCAGCTATCGCAGCAGCGTCGGCAGCCGATTGCTGCAGACGTTTTTCGTACCGCAGTACGCCCATGTCAATGCCCAGGCCAACAAAACCCATCAAGACGAGCATCCCCATGGCGGCAATGTACAATGCCTGGCCCTTTTCATCTTTGCGCAACATTCCCCTGCCTCCCCTGCCTATGCTTGAGTCACCACTCCCTCGATTCGACGCCCACCCCACGGGAGTTTGCCGGGTCTCCATCGCAGAGACTCAGCGAATACCGACCGGTGCAATTCCAATAAGAGGTTTAAGCGGCGGCTATGACTAACTTATGGCATACTTCTATCAGAGCCCGTGTCGCGCACAGAGGCTGAGGCCTTGTGGTTTTTCGCAATAGCCCTGAGAAGCAGATGCACCGGCCACGGACCTCTCCCCTCAAGAAGATCCGCATGATCGCTGGCGGTGGAAAAAATCTAAAAACTACCATAAATAACTTAGCCAGTTGAATCGTCCCTGTCAAGCCCCTTAATCGCGCCAGGCATGTTGACGGAGTCATTGTCTTTTCGTGGTACAATGTATCTAAAGGAGTCATCGCGTAGCGCCAAGCGAGCCAAGTGCATGTATCCGCTGGGTTTACTATCGACGACGAGACGGAATGGAGCATCTGAGGAGTCACACTCTCCCTCCGGCGCCGCGAGTCCCAAGCCGACGACTGACTTTAAAAGCGACCCTGTCAAATCAAGAATTGAAGATGCGGTCATTCAGCTTTATGAGAAGCATGCTGCGGGGCTGTTGCGGTACGGCCAAGCTATCAGTGGTGAACTGGAGATAGCTCGGGATGCCGTGCAAGAGGCCTTCCTCCGATATTACGTCGCCTTGCGGGAAGAAACGGTCATCGAGGATCCTCGAGGGTGGCTTTACAGCACCACCCGCAATTACATCTTAGACCGCTTGAAGGATTACTATTTCCGAAACGGCGAGACTTTGCAGGCTGCGTCAAACTTGGCCGAAGACAGGGACGACCCCGAGGGCCGGGTATTGCTGCGCGAAATCGACGCCACTGCTCATTCACTCTTGACCAACCGCGAGCTTGCCTGCCTCCGGCTCCGAAGTGAGGGATTACGATACAGGGATATCGCCCGACTTCTCCAGATCGAAACAGCTACGGTGGGTGTTTTACTCGGGCGGGCGCTGAAGAAGATTCGCGCGGCGGTGAACCAGCAGGAGAATCGAAGATGAAGGTTGGGGCGCGCCGGTCATTCCGTACGCTGGGGGCACTGGTCGGTCTGCACGTCGTGTACGAAGACCTCCTGGCTTACAGGGACGGGGAACTAGGCCGGGTGGGGCGCTGGTGCGTGCGCATTCATCTCAACTGCTGCAAAGCCTGCAGGCGCGAAGCAGAACTGCTCGAAGAGGATCTACTGGAATCCCGGAAGATCGACGACCTGCTTTTTACCAGCGATGTCCTGAAGCTGCAGATCGGCCAGAGGCAACTCCGCCGAGCTATTGAGGACTGGGAGGCCCAACGCAAGTGGGATGGGAATGACCGTCGACCGGCTAAAGCCCTCGGTGAAAACGGTTTGAGGCAGCTCGCCGCGGAGTTCAATATCTACCTGGGCGAGCAGGCCACAGCGACTTTAGTCTCGCGAATGAAGAACCGTGGCAAAACGTACTGGGATCCCTTGCTCGAAGCTGAATCAGTTTTGAGCGACTTTCTGGGGCCCCGAGCTGCCGCGGCTATTGCTCAGAGAATTTCGTACACCCAACTGGCGGGTGCCCGAAGCAGTGCGGGTCCGCTTGCGTCGTGATGCGTCATGGGTGAAAAGTCCTCAAGGCTCGCTTCGGGCTACCCAACGCTCTCAAACCTCATTCTTCTTGCCACATCGATCCACCTCTCTGTGGGGTTGGTGACCCACACCCTCTGGCTGCTGCGAGGGAATGGAGCTCTCTTTCGATATTACTTCGCTTATCAAGATCCGCTCTTCCTGCTGGCGTGCAACATCACAGAACTGTCTCTGAGCTATGCCGCCTGGAGACAATTCGCGCCCGGGCAGTCACTGAGACGCGCCTGGCTCCTGATCATGGTGTCCGCGCTTTGCCATGTGGTAGGTATGATTCTCAGCCATGTCTTGCCCGCGGACTCTTATATCAACCCACTTTACGTGCTCCATCTGCCCTGGCTTAGAGCTGCCCAAACCCACTTGGCGCCGGCCGGTATGTTCATCGGCGGACCCCTCCACATGGTTGTTTTGGGAGGCGGTCTCTTCATCGCCTTCCGGCTTTGCCGGAGATTCGAGACGCACGGGAAGATCAAGCTCGTTGACTGGGTTATTTTGGGACTGGTCGCCGCTTATGCCTTGCTAGTTGCGTACGTGATCGTGTGGTTGCGTTGGGGTGCAAGGCCGGCGCCAGGTTTTACTGAAGTCATGGATTGGGCAAATGACCCACTTTTATGCGCACTTCTGTTCTTCGCTTTCTTCCTTCGAAGGTCGCTGGTCCAGATGGGGTGGGGCTTCGTCACGAAATGTTGGGGAGCTTACGTCGTAGCTATTTTGGGGACCTCGGTGGCCAGCATGGGGACGTGGCTCGCGGCTTTCGGCATACTACCGTATCCTCATAGAGCTATCTTGTGGTACGTCTGGCCAATAATCTACGCGGCCTACGCCTTGGGACCCACCTATCAGGTGGAAGCTGCCCGCGTCGCGCTGGCCCGTTTGGACGACTTGGGCTTGGAGCTTAAGCTGGGCGCCACGATGCGGCCCAATTAAGTTCGAGGTGAGCCGAGCGAAGAATCTCCGTAGTTGCGATCCCGACGACCTTCGGACACTCTCCTTCGCCCGAAGCGTTCAGCATTACGGCTTCACCCCTAATTTGCGCAGGAACGTCATCATCGGGCACCAGTTGGTAAAGGCCGATTGGAACAGATTCAATCCCACAAAAGCCGTAAACAGATACCATTTCGGGCTCGCCCAGTATCCCAAAGCGAGCGAAGCCAGCACAAAAGCGCCGGCAATCATCCGTATCCAGCGATTCAAATCCATGATGTTTCCTCCCCTCTCAAGAATCGAAATTCGAAAATCGGCAGTGGATTCCCGATTGCGCGGGAATGACGTGCAGTTAGAGCGAGTTTCGCTTTTCGCTTTTCGATTTTCGGTTTCCGCCTACGTGCTCGGCCGCGCGTGCAGGTAATACAGCACCGGCACTGCCATGCGCGATAGAAACGTCGAGGCAACCTCGCCCGCCATCAACGAGATCGCTAGTCCCTGAAAAATCGGATCAAAGAGAATAACGAAGGCACCGACGACCACTGCGGCCGCGGTTAACAACATCGGCCGGAAACGGACTGCGCCTGCGTCTACAACCGCCTCGGCCAGCGGCATGCCCTGCCGGCGGCGCAATTCAATAAAATCCACCAGGATGATCGAATTGCGCACGATGATCCCCGCCCCGGCGATGAAGCCGATAATAGTTGTCGCCGTCAGGAACGCGCCCATCAGAGCGTGCGCGGGGATGATTCCCACCAGCGTCAGCGGAATCGGCGCCATGATCACCAGCGGCACGCGGAAGGATTGGAACCACGCCACGACGATGACGTAAATCAGCACCAGCACCACGGCGAAAGCAAATCCCAGGTCGCGGAAAACTTCATAAGTGATGTGCCACTCGCCATCCCATTTCATGCTCACCTGGTCGGTAAGAAACGGCAGGTGCGTGGCGTAACGCTCAATCGAGTATCCGCCCGGCCCGCGCAGTTTGTCGAGCGTCTTCGAGAGGCTGAGAATCGCGTACACGGGACTTTCTTCTTTTCCCGCCACGTCGCCCGAAACGTAAACGACGCGCTTCAGATTTTTGTGGTAAATCGAAGTCTCGATGACGCCGGTTTCAACACGAGTCAGCTCGCTGAGCGGCACCAGTGCGCCCGAGGCCGAGGCCACCCGAATTGCGCCCAGGTCCGCCGGGCTGCTGCGCTGGGCGCGAGGCAGTTCCAGCACGATGTCGACGTCTTCCTTCTCCTTGGGCTGATGCGCCAACCCGACCACTGCCCCGCTTACAGCCAGGCGCAGCGTTTGCGCGATCTGGTCCGCGGAGACCCCCGCCAGGGCCGCTTTCTCTTTATCCGTTACAAAGCGGTACTGCGTCTGCGGAGCCTCGACAGTCCAGTCGACGTCGACGACTCCGGGAGTAGTTTTGAATGCGTCGCGAATCTTCTGCGCCATGTCGATCTGCTGCGAATATTCGGGGCCGTAGACTTCCGCCACCAGGGTCTGATACACCGGCGGGCCCGGCGGAATTTCCGCCACTTTCAGTTTGGCGCCGTATTTCTCCCCGATGGGCACGATGGCATCGCGCACTCGCTTGGCGATATCGTGGCTCTGCGCGGACCGCTCGCCCTTGGGCAGCAGGTTTACTTGAATGTCGGCCTCGTTGGCGCCTTGGCGCAAAAAGTAGTGACGCACCAGGCCGTTGAAGTTGTAGGGCCCGGCGGTACCGGCGTAAACCTGATAGTTGATGACCTCCGGTTCCTGCGCCACGCGCCGCGCCACCTCCCGCGCCACGCGCGTGGTCTGCTCGAGCGTTGTTCCTTCCGGCATGTCGATAATCACCTGGAACTCGCTTTTGTTGTCAAAGGGCAGCATCTTGACGCGCACAATCTTCAGCAGCGGGAGAGTGAATACGGAGAGCAACAGAACCACTACCCCCACCAAAAACAAGGCGCGTTTGCGCGCATCGACGAGCAGCGGCGTCATCACTTTGCGGTAAACGCGCGTGGTCCAGCCTTCCCGCCCTTCCTCGCCTTCGCCGTGCCCGGCTTTGGCCTTCCCCAGCATGCGCAGCGCCGCCCAGGGCGAGATGACGAAAGCGATGAAAAGCGAGAATAACATCGCAAGCGACGCGCCCACGGGAATGGGCCGCATATAGGGCCCCATCAATCCGCCCACAAACGCCATGGGCAGGATGGCAGCGATTACGGTCCAGGTGGCGAGGGTAGTGGGATTGCCCACTTCATCCACCGCCTCGACTGCTACGTCCGCCAGCGGCCGCCCTTTGTTTTCCGGAAGGTGGAAATGTCGCGTAATGTTCTCCACCACCACAATGGCGTCGTCAACCAAGATGCCGATCGAGAAGATCAGCGCGAAAAGCGTGACCCGATTCAGCGTGTAGCCGTAGATGAAGTAGATGAACAAGGTCAGCGCCAAGGTCACCGGCACTGCGGCCAACACCACCATCGACGACCGCCAGCCGAGCGCCAGGGCGATCAGCAGGGTCACGGAAAGTGTGGCCAGCAGAAGGTGTTGCAACAACTCGTTGGATTTTTCCTGCGCCGTCTCGCCGTAATTCCTCGTGACGGTGACTTCCACCCCGCTCGGAATGAGGCTCCCCTTCAGGCGCTGGATTTTCTCCAGCACGCGTTCCGAAACCGCCACCGCGTTGTTGCCCTTGCGCTTGGAAACCGTGAGGGTGACCGCCGATGACTCTCCCAGCGAGCCGGCTGATTTCACGTGGGCGCCGGCGCCTGTGCCGAAGAGCACGTAATTCGCGGGCTCCGCGGGGCCATCGCGAATCTCGGCCACATCGCGCAGGTAGACGGGGCGGCCGGAGGAAACGCCGACAACCACCGCACCCACATCGTCGGCGCTGCGGAGGAAGTCGCCCGTCTCCACATTGTATTCCTGGTTGGCCGCAGCGAACTCGCCCGCCTGGAGCCGCTGGTTGGCGCGGTCGAGAGCGCCCATGACCGCGGCCGGCGCCACGCCGTAACCAGCCAGGCGGCCGGAATCAAGCAGCACCCGAATCTGCCGCCGTTCCCCGCCGATAATCTGTGTTTGCGAGACATCATCAATGCTCTTGATTTCACGATCGGCTTCGCCGCCGATGCGCCGCAAGGTGTAGCTGTCGTAACGGTTGCTCCAGAAAGTAAGCGCTAAAATGGGAACGTCGTCGATGGAGCGCGGCTTGATGAGCGGCTTCGAAGCGCCGGGGGGAATCAGGTCGAAATGCGAGTAGAGTTTATTGTAGAGCTTAACGATGGAGTCTTCTTCTTTTTCACCCACCTTGAAGCGCACAATGGCCATGCTCAGGCCGGGCCGCGTCGTCGAGTAGATATATTCGACGCCGGGAATTTCCCAGATCAGCTTCTCCATCGGAGTCGTGACGCGCTGCTCCACCTCTTGGGCGGTGGACCCCGGCATCTCCACAAAAACGTCCATCATGGGAACGACGATTTGGGGCTCTTCCTCGCGCGGTGTCTCGAGGACGGCGAACGCGCCCAACAGAATCGAGAACACCATGATGAGTGGCGTAAGCTTCGAGTTAATGAAGTAGTGGGCGATGCGGCCGGCGAAGCCCAGCTTGCGTGCGCTCATAGTCCCTCCACGCGCGCGCCGTCGCGCAGGCGATCGGTCTGGGTGATGGCAACTTTTTCGCCCGCTGCGAGCCCGGAGAGAATCTCCACGCGGTTGCCGAAAGACTTGCCGGTCTTCACCAGCCGGTACTCGACCGCGCCCTCCGGGTTCACTACGAAGACACCTTGCAGTTCTCCGTGCTCGACCACCGCGGAGGCTGCCACGGCGAGCCTTTTTCCCTCTGCAACGGGAATGCCTGCCTGGCCGTACTCGCCGGATCGGCACTTGCTATCACGAGGAAGGTCGATTTTAGTTAGAAACGTGTGGCTGGTGGAATCTGCCGCAGGCACGACCTCGGCAACATAACCCTCGAACTCACCCTCTTCGGTCGAGACCGAGACGGCCTCGTCAGTCTTGATATCAGTAAGGTAGGCTTCCGGCACGCTTACTTCCAAACGGTAACGGGACGTGTCTTCCACCGTGACGAGCGGTGTTCCCGGCATAACCACTGTCCCCACATCCACAGATTTCGCGGTCACGATCCCATCCAACGGCGAAACAATGCGTGAATAACTGAGATAGGTTTGAGCCGAATTCTGCTGCGAGCGAGCCTGCTGTTGCCGAGCCAGGATTTGCTGCTTCTTGGCGGCCATGGCGCGCTCATTGGCCAGCGCTGCTTGGTAGTGCGCCTCCGCGCCGTCGTACTCCTGGCGGCTCAGCGAATTCTTGGCCAGCAAGTTCTTGTAGCGCTTAAAAGTCGCCTCGGCAAATTCCCGCTCAGCCGTGGCGGCCTTGAGCGCCTGGTCAGCTTCCGCCTCGCCTTGCGCGGCTTGCTGCACGCCCGCCTCAGCGCCTTGCACCTGCGCTTGGGCTGTGCGGTCGTCCAGCACTGCGAGCAGTTGGCCGCGCCTGACGCGGTCGCCGGCCTGCACGTGAATTTCGCGCACGGCGCCGGCCAGTTGCGCTGCTAGCACTGCGGTGTTGACCGAGCGGACGACGCCCGCGGCCCGGTAAAGCATCGGCGCGGACTCCACGCGCACGGTCTCAGTCTGTACGCCGGAGATCACGGGGCCAGCTTCTTCGGAGCGCTTGGCGTTTGAGCCGCAGGCGGAAATGAACCCCGCTGCTACAACGATCAAGATGAGGGATCGAACGTTCTTTCCATTCATACGTTTTTCATCCTTGTGTTGTCCGTCGCGTGCCTTCGTAGCGCCGGCCTTCAGGTCGGCAGATAACCTTTGCTTCCACGCTCCCCGAAGGGGAGCAATTTCAGTAGCCGGGGGTGAAACCCCCGGATAAGAACCCCACACCCCACCTTCGGCACCCCTCTCCCCGCAAGCGGGGAGAGGGGAAAAGGGGGTGAGGGGCGCGTTTACCGGGGGCGCTGCCCCCGGCTACTGATATCGCGCCCCTTCGGGGCTGAGACGTGAACGTTCCGCCTCCGATTCCCGCGGTCGCTTTCATCGGCTGGCCCATGCAGAAGCCGTTAAAGAGACCATTCGGTTCCATGACGTTCTGAAGCAGCTCCTTGTCACTTGTCACTCGTCACTGCTCTTGATTCCGGCGCCAGCTCACCCGTCGCCAATTCCAGGGCCGCGTAGCTGAGACGATAATCAAACAGGGCATTTAAGTAATTCTTCCCGGCGCTGGTGCGAGCGGTTTCAACTTGCAACAAATCCGTGATCGTAGCCAAGCCGGCTTCGTAGCGATTTTGAATAATGCGCAAGCTTTCCTCGGCTTCCGATTGGGCCTGGCGGGAAACCTCGATGCGCTGCTGAGCGGTGGCCAGGTTCAAATAGGCCTCGCGCACTTGAAGTTTGACTTCGGCGGCCATTTGCGCCAGTTGGGCTTGCGCTTGGGCTTGCCGATTCCGTGCGGCCGCGAGGCGCGCGTGGTTCGCCCCGCCATCGAGGATGTTGAAGTTCAGGCTGACCCCTGCCGTCCAATTATTGCCGCCACGCGTGAGGAACGTCTGGTTGTCTTCTTCCCAGGAGCTGAACAGGTTCAACTTGGGCAGGAACTCGGCGCGCGCCATGTGTTCACCGTTTGTGGCTCGCTCAGCTTCCAGTCCGGCTGCGAGATAGTCGGGCCGGTTCGCGAGCGCAATTCGTTGCCGGTCGACAAGCGCCCCGGGCTCGAGCTTGGATTCCTTCAGGCCCGACTCAATCGTTGTCGCGGCGTCCTCCGGCAGTCCCATGGCGACGTTCATCGCGGCCTGAGCAAGATCGACGGCGTTTTTCGCCTGTAACAAGTCCTCCTGAGTCTGGGCCAGATGCACGCGCGCGCTCAGCAGGTCGGAAGGCACGGCCTGGCCTTGCTCCTGCCGCGCCTGGGCGCGTTCCAGGTCGGACTGCGCCGCCTTGACTGCCGCTTCCGCCACCCGGACGCTCTCTTTTGCCAGAAGCTCATTCGTGTAAGCTTTCACAACACCGAAGATGACCTCTTGCCGGGTTCGCCGGCCGGCTTCGCTCGCTCCTTGCGCGTTCAGCTTTGCGTCTTTGATTCTGCGTCCCGTCTGGCCGGCATCGTACAACGGCAGGGCAGCGGAAAATTGCGTATGGAAGATGTCAAGGGGCGGAGGTGTATTGAGAAAGTTCAGCGCAAAGTTGCTTGCGTTGAACTGCCGCTCGGTCAGCAATCCGCCGAAGACGTAAACAGGATTGTTGCCCCGCGTGAACCCTTCGGAAAAATCCATGCGGGGGAACCGCGCCGCCCTGGCTTCGGCAATTCCCTCGTGCACGGCCCGCTCATAGGCAACCGAGGCCTTCACGGTGGGGTTCTTTTCCAGCGCCACCCGCACGGCCTCCTGGAGCGTCAGTTCCTGCGGGCCCGCCGCCTGGGCGGAGAGGCTCGCCGCCGACAACACCATCGCGAGCAACGCGGCGAACGTGGTGCTCCATAAGTCTTTCACATTCGCACGAGTTATTTGGGGCCCCGGCAGGGGCGGCATAGAGTAGCCCAGGGCGTAAGCCCTGGGTGGGACGGCCCTCACCCCGCCTTCGGCACCCCTCTCCCGCTCGGCGGGAGAGGGGACGGGGGTGAGGGAACGGTCTGCTGACCCACGGCTTACGCCGTGGGCTATCCGCTGCCGCCCGTCGGCTGACGGGCTGAACTCCTCAACGAGCTTTTGACTCACGACACGAATTGCCTGCACTCGAGATTTCACGCGCATTTGTCTGACCCCACACCTCTAAATGCAATCCCGGCTGAGAGGTAACAGAAAAATCGGCTACAATAACCACAGCGTCGTTGGGAGAAGGACGGGAGTGAATACTCAGATCGAGCAAGCACTTAACACCCTGAAGTCCGGGAAGCCTGAGGAAATCGAGCGCGCCATCGAGGCCCTGCAAGGCGTGGTGTACGGATTTGGGATCAAATTCTGCGGAAGCCGCGAGGACGCGGAAGACACGGCACAGGAGACCCTGATCCGCCTGGCCCGCCAACTCCGGGATTTCCCCAACGCGCGCGGCCTGGCGGTGTGGCTTTACAAGGTGGCCAAAACCCAGTGCCTGATGAGCCGCAGGAAAAGCAAATTTGCCCCCGCTCAGATGCTCTCGCTCGATGACTTGATGCCCAAGGACTCTGTCTTATCAGCCGAAGGGACAAAATCCTGGCAGTTTACGCCGGAGGAGGTTGTACTTAACAACGAACTGAGGAGCCGGCTTGAAAATGCGGTTCTGTCCCTGCCCAAGCATTACAGAATGGTCCTGATCCTGCGCGATATGGAACAGCTCGATACCCGGGAAGTCGCGAAGGTGATGGACATTTCCGAAGAGACGGTCAAGATGCGCCTTCATCGGGCGCGCGTCTTCGTGCGCAATGCGCTGGGCGGGGATTTTAGGAGAACTACTACCAGGTTGAAAAAAGCGTCAGCGAACTGTCATTCTGAGCGAAGCGAAGAATCTCGGTAGTTGTAGTTTCAACGAACTGCAGAGATCCTTCGTCGCCTGCGGCTCCTCAGGATGACAGCGTCCGGCGTTTGCAGCACCTTGCTAAGCGTTGCTGGCGCTTGGGCTGGGCCGGACGCCGTTCCGCGGCAGTTGCGGAAGGAGATGAGAGCCATGCCTGACCGGCGTTGCAAGCGCATTTTTGCGATGCTTTCCGAGTATCTGGACGCGGAGCTTCCGGTGAAGAATTGTCGCGAGCTGGAACTCCATTTGAAAGGTTGCCCGCCTTGCATCGCCTACCTCAAAAGCCTGAGCGACACTGTCGAAGCCTGCCGCCAGTACCGCGTGCAGAAAGTGCGTCCGCCATCCAAGAAAGTCCGTGAAGCCCTGCGATCGGCCCTCCGGTGAGTGTTCCGCGGTGATGTCGACACACCTTTTGGCAGACTGCCCTCTCCCCTTTTATGTGCAAGCAACCCTCGCCCTTGGGGAGAGGGTGTCCTGCGACGGCGCCGTCACCAGCCGTCGCGGGACGGGTGAGGGGTCGTTTCACGACCGCGGGTGGCGTATACGTCACGACGCGTTTTGTCCTGATGTATGCGCCGCTCTGAATCGACGGGCAGGGGCGCAGACATGCCAAAAACGGCACGTCTGCGCCACCCGACGGATGTGATGGGAATCCCGAGGCAAATGCGCGTGAGAGAAAGGGTGTCACGTGCCTTTATCTCTTTATCTTCACACTTCACCCTTTTGGCAAGCCCCCCAGCTTAACTAGCGCAGCCAATTCTCACGCGCAAGGTCGCGAACGCGGGCGAATTCCTTTTCGTTGTCGGTCACGATCGTAGAACCAAGTGCCAGCGCGTGAGCCGCGATGAGCATGTCATTGGCGCCAATGGGCGTGCCCGCCTCCTCAAGACCGGCGCGTAAGCATGCATAGATGGCGTCTGCCGGGGGCTCAAAGGGCAGAACTTCAAGGACGCTGAGCACTGCCTCAAGCTGTGCCGAGAGCCGCGCGGAACCTTTCTTTGCGGCTCCGTAACGCA
>Ga0326728_10022095_pt1 | contig 11855 bp, 10 predicted proteins | sample MB3enrmetagenome_FD_207602 | JGI IMG/M metagenome (GOLD analysis project Ga0326728, IMG submission 207602) | Lab enriched peat soil microbial communities from McLean, Ithaca, NY, United States - MB31MN | ecosystem: Environmental > Terrestrial > Soil > Wetlands > Peat | place: USA: New York... | reverse complement strand
CAGCTCCATCGCGCCATCGAAGTTTTGAAGAACGGCGACAAGAGCGCCGTGGCCTCGACCCCCGCTGCCAATGCCGCGCAGCCGGCCGCTCCGCAGATGGGGAATCCGCTGCTGAAGAAGCAATAAAGCAGGAGAAATCAGGAGTTAGAAGTTAGGAGTCAGAAGGGGAACGGCCTCCGCTTCTAACTCCTGATTTCTGACTTCTTGAAACTGGCTTTTTGGCTTTCTGCTATTCTGTGCACGGTTTTCCGATGTCTTCCGCTACCACAGAGCCGGCGCGCGTCCGGCGGCCACACCCCTCCGGCAAGCTGGTTGGACGCCTACTGTTTGGCGTGCTGGTGCTCCTGGCGGCGTTGGCGGGAACCTTTGCCGGCCTGCTGGTGGTGTACTCCACCGATCTGCCGGAGGTGAGCGAACTGGAGAACTACCGGCCCGCCACCACGACGGAACTTTACGATATCCAGGGCCGCGTCATCGGTTCCTTCGCGTTGCAGCGGCGCGTGATCGCCACGTACGACGATTTTCCCAAGGTGCTGCGTGACGCTATTCTTTCCACCGAAGACAAGGATTTCGAAAAGCACTGGGGCGTGAGTCCGTGGCGTATCGCGGGCGCCGCCTGGCGCGACCTGACCAGCGGCAGCAAGGCGCAGGGCGCTTCGACCCTCACCATGCAGCTTTCGCGTAATCTGTTTCTCAGTCCCGACCGCAATTTCCGGCGCAAGATGCAGGAAGTCATACTGTCCATCCAGATCGAGCGGCGTTTCACCAAGCCGCAGATCTTTACCATGTATTGCAACCAGATCTTCCTCGGGCACGGGGTATATGGCTTCGAGGCGGGGGCGGAATATTACTTCAATAAGCACGCCCGGGAGCTGACCTTGCCGGAAGCGGCGCTGTTGGCGGGGCTGCCGAAAGCCCCAACCTACTATTCTCCGATCAACAGTCCCGAACGCGCGCTGCATCGCCGCAACCTGGTGATCAACTCCATGCTGGAGGACGGCAAGATCAATGCCGAAGCGGCGGCGCTGGCCAAGGAATCGCCCATCCAGTTGCAGGTCCAGGGTTCGCCGAACTTTCTGGCGCCATATTTCGTCGAGGATGTCAGGCAATATCTGGAGAAAAAGTACGGAAGCGACCAGGTCCACGAAGCGGGACTGCGAGTATACACTTCGCTCGATATGGATCTGCAAGCCGCGGCCAATCAGGCGGTGCTGGACGGATTGGCGGCTTATGAGCGCCGCCATGGATGGCATGGTTCGCTGCCCAACATTATCGCCGAAGGACAGAAGCCGGAATCGTATACGCATCCGGACTGGAACGATCCCATCGCGCCCGGCTGCTATCTGCATGCGCTGGTCACCGGGTTCGGCGCCGGCGGCACGGCAAACCTGAAACTGGGCCGCTACGATGCCGTGCTCGGTCCCGCGGAGATTGCGTGGGCAACCACCAAGGCGAAAAAGACGACTCCCGCGGATCTGTTGGTTACCGGAGACCTGGTATACGTGAAAGTGCTGAGCCTGTCGCCCGACGGGCAGGCGCGGGTTTCACTGGAACAGGACTCGGGAACGCAGGCGGCGCTGCTGGCTCTGGACAATAATACGGGCGACATCAAAGCCATGGTGGGCGGGCGCGACTTCGAGCTCTCGAAGTTTAACCGTGCCGCCCAGGCGTTGCGCCAGGTCGGCTCATCCTTCAAGCCTTATGTGTACACGGCGGCCATCGATAACGGCGCCAGCCCCGACGACGTGATTCTGGATGCCCCGACCACGTTCATGACGGCTTCCGGCCCGTACAGTCCTCACAACTACGATGGCCGCTATGAGGGGAATATCACCCTGCGGCGCGCGCTGGCGCAGTCGCGCAATATTCCGGCGCTTAAGCTGGCGGAACGCGTGGGCATCCACAAGGTGATCGAATACGCGCACCGCTTCGGCATCACTTCCAATATTCCGCCGTACCTGCCGATCGCCCTGGGCTCGGCGGAAATTACGCTCCTGGAGCATACCGCGGCCTTCACCACCTTTCCGAACGATGGCGTGCGCGTGACTCCGCGCTACATCCGTAAGGTCACTGCCTATGACGGGCGGGTGCTGGAAGAGAACTACCCGGAAGTGCGGGACGTGATTTCCGCCAAGACCGCGCGCACCATGACCGCCATGTTGCGGGAGGTGGTGCTGCACGGCACCGGCTATCAGGCAAGCAAGCTGAATCATCCGCTGGCCGGCAAGACCGGAACCACCAACGAATTCAGCGATGCCTGGTTTATGGGTTTTTCGCCCTCGATTACCTGCGGCGTCTGGATCGGTTTTGACGAAAAGTCGCGGTCCTTGGGCAGTAAAGAGACGGGCGCAATGGCGGCGTTGCCCATTTGGATCGATTTCATGAAGGTTGCCGTCAAGGGACACGACCAGGAAGAGTTTCCGGCGGCGGCTCCATCGCCTCCCGCTGCGCCCCAGCCTAAGCTGGACAAGGCCGATGTCGCCCCCGGCGACGGCGAAATGCATTAAGAACCGTTCCGCGTTTCTCGTTTCCCGTTTCACTTTGCGTCAGCCCATAGCGCGAGTGAGGGTTTGGTTTGGCGGCGAACTGCAAACTGTAAACTTCAAACCGGTTGCGATTGTGCGTCTCGGGCGTTCGATGTTCTGGCCGGGAACGATTAAAATCAAATTCAACGATGCGTACTTTCTTCCGTTACGTGCTGCTGGCGCTGGTGCTGGTAACCGTTTTTCTGGTGTCGGCGTTGACGGCGATGCGGTTGGCCATACACGGGCGCGAAGCGGCGGTGCCCAAGGTGACCGGCATGTTGCCCACCGAGGCGCAACGCGCCGCGCTGGCCAGTGGTCTGTCGTTCGAGGTCGAAGATCATTTCTACAGCCCGGACGTTCCCGAAGGACGTATTGTTTCGCAATTGCCGCCTTCGGGCACGAAGGTGCGCCGGGGCTGGAAGCTTCGGGTGGCGGAAAGTCTGGGACCGCAGCGGGTGGAGATTCCCAATCTGATTGGGCAAAGCGCGCGCGCGGCGGAGATCAATCTGGCTCAACGCGGCCTGCAGATGGGCGCGGAAGCGGTGATTCACTTGCCGGATCTGCCGGCGGACCAGGTGATTGCGCAATCCCCGGTGGCAAATGCGGAGGGCGTCGCTTCCCCCAAGGTCGGCCTGCTCTTGACCGCTCCGCCCGATAACCAACCGGCCGCATTCGTCATGCCTGATTTTGTCGGGCAGCATTTTGAAGCGGCTACCTCGGCCATCGTCGAGGCCGGTTTCAAACTGGGGACGGTTGGCGTCACCCTGCGCCCCGGTTCTCCCTTGGCGGTTGACCGGCCGGGGAAGCTGAAGCCGATTGCCACCGATACCATCGTTGCCCAGACGCCGGCAGCCGGCCAGAAGATCGTCGCCGGAACCAAGCTCAGTTTCCGCCTGATGAGATAAAAAGAGCCCTCGTCCCTCGGCCTTTGGCCGTCGGCCGGAAGGCAGCTTCGACTGGCGAGTGGCGGGTTGCGAGTGGGCCTGAGGCAGGCCGTTGGTCGCAATTCGTACCATTGGAACTGTCGGGGGGATCGTTTGCTAATCGCCAAGAGCCAATCGCCAATTGCGTTCTTGGGTGTTTTGGCCGAAGGCCGAGGGCCAAAGGCCGAGAGCTGTTTGGTAGAATCAAAGCAGCCCTCCGATCGCAGCTCTGGCTGGATGTGCAGGGTCAGGAGTGTTTTGCCAGCGCTTATGAATCGCCCCCCATTGAAAAATGTACTGATCACGGCTGCCATCACGGTTGTGGCCGCGTGTGCCTTTGCCACCGACACGGTGATCGAGGAGATCGTGGCCCGCGTCAACAACCAGATCATCACGCGCTCCGAGCTGAACCGCAGCCGTGAGCAGATGCAAAACGAGCAGCGCCAGCAGGGCGGCGCCGATAGCCTTTCCCAGGGGGCGGAAGCGGAACGGAATTTGCTGCGGGACTTGATTGACCAGCAATTGCTCGTGCAAAAAGGTGCGGACCTGGGCATCACCGCCGACACTGAACTGGTGAAGAAGCTGGACGAACTGCGCAAGCAGCTGAATTTGGACAGCATGGAAGAACTGGAGAAGGAAGCGCAGAAACAGGGAATCAGTTTTGAAGAGTTCAAACAGAACATGCGTAACGGCATCATTACGCAAGAGGTGATCCAGCGGGAAGTGGGTTCGCACATCAATATTCCGCCGGCGGAGATCAAAAAGTATTACGAGGAACATAAGGCGGAAATGGAGCAACCGGAAGCAGTGCGCCTGAGTGAGATTCTGGTCACGCCGCCGAGCCGGCCGGGTGAGGACCCGACTCCGGATGCGATGGTTGCCGCCGAGGAAAAGGCGAAAGCCGCCCTGGCCGAGGTGAAGAACGGCAAGGGCTTCGGCGAGGTGGCACTAAGATATTCCGACGGCCCCAGCGCCGATCAGGGCGGGGACCTGGGTTATTTCAAGCGTGGCACCTTGGCCAAGGAATTGGAAGACAAGACCTTCGTCATGAAGAAGGATGAAGTCACGGACGTAATCCAGACCAAGCAGGGCTTCGTGGTGTTGAAAGTGACCGACCACCGGCAGGCGGGCGTGCCTCCGCTCAGCGCCGTGGAAGGACAAATCAGCGAGCAGCTCTACTATAAGAGGCTCCAGCCGGCATTGCGTGCGTACCTGACCAAACTCCGCGAAGACGCTTTTATCGATATCAAGCCCGGCTATGTCGATACCGGCGCCAGCCCCAACCAAACCAAGCCCACCGTGACCAACGCCTCCACCCCGGCGGAAAAGGGGAAGGCCAAGAAGAAGAAAAAGAAGTTCTGGGTGCTCTGAGAAGGGGGCAAACCAATGAAAAGCTTCTTTGCCGCCGATGCCGCCACGCGCGCCGACGATCCCCAGCAGCGGGAATTCCAGTCGGCATTCCTGGTGGTCTCCAAGCAGCTTAAACCCAAAAAAAACGGCGGCGATTATCTGGCGGTGGTGCTGTGCGATCGCACCGGCCAGATTGAGGCCAAGATGTGGGACAACGTCGCCCAGTACGCGAGCGTCTTTGATGCCAATGATGTGGTGGGAGTAAAGGGCTACGTCAACCGTTACAACGGACGCCCCCAACTCATCCTGCAGACCGTCGCGCGCCTGGATCCGGAGAGCGTGGATTTCGGTGATTTTCTGCCCAAGACCGATAAGGACATCGATCAGCTCTGGGCACAATTGTGCGGTTTCGTGGAGGGCATCACGGATTCCCATCTGCGCGGGCTGGTGCAGACTTTCCTGGACGACCAGGAATTCGCCACCGCCTTCCGCACCGCCCCGGCGGCCAAGATTATGCATCACGCCTTCATCGGGGGGCTGCTCGAGCATGTGGTATCGCTGATGAGCCTGTGCGATCTGGCGTGCCGCAATTATCCCCAGGTCAATCGCGATCTGGTGCTGACGGGCGCCTTTCTGCACGACATAGGGAAAATCCACGAGCTCTGCTATGCGCGCTCCTTCGGGTACACCACCCGCGGCCAGTTGCTCGGCCATATGATCATCGAACTGGAGATGTTGCAGCGGAAGATCGCCGGCGTGCCCGGGTTTCCCGAGGAATGGAAGGCGCTGCTGGAACACATGATTATCAGTCACCACGGGCAGTATGAATATGGCTCGCCCAAACTGCCCATGTTTCCCGAAGCCCTGATGCTGCATTATCTGGATGACCTCGACTCGAAAATGGAAAGTATGCGCGCCCAGTTTGAGCGTGAGGCCGGGATGGCAGGCGGGTGGACCAGTTTCAATGCCTCTCTCGGCAGGCCGCTGTTGAACTCGCGCAAATTCCTGGAAACCGTGCGGGAGGAACCGGAGGAAGACCTCCAGGCCGAGGCCTCCGGCGCGGAGTGAAATCGTGAAGAAGCGCATATATGTTGCCCATACCGGCGGAACCATCGGTATGCAGCAGGACGCGCTCGGCTGGCGGCCCGCTCCCGGCTATCTCCAGGAACAGATGAAAACCCTGGCGGCGTTGCAACACCCGCAAATGCCGGAGTACACCGTCGAGGAATTTGATCCGCTGCTCGATTCCTCCAATATGACTCCGCGGGATTGGCGGAACATCGCCCGGGTGGTAGCCGGGAATTACGGTCAGTTCGATGGCTTTGTGGTGTTGCATGGCACCGATACCATGAGTTACACGGCCTCGGCCCTGGCGTTTATGTTCGAAAACCTGGGGAAGCCCGTCATTCTGACCGGTTCCCAGGTGCCCTTGTGCCGTCCGCGCAACGACGCTTACGAGAACCTGATTACTTCGTTGCTGCTGGCGGCCAACTTCGATTTGCCGGAAGTCACGCTGTTCTTCAATAACACGCTTTTTCGCGGATGCCGCTCCGTAAAGACAAATTCCAGCGCATTCACCGCCTTTGCCTCTCCCAACTGCGATCCCTTGGCGACGGCGGGTGTCGAGATTCATATCAACTCGTCCCTGATCCGCTATCCCAGCGACCGTCCGGCGGCGCTGCACTGGCAGGAAACCATGGACCCCTTGGTGGGGGTGCTGTGGTTGTTCCCGGGCATTAGCAGCGAGTTTGCCGGCAACTGCCTGCGGCCCCCGTTGAAAGGCGTGGTGCTGAAAGCCTTTGGGACGGGAAATGGGCCCGCCAACGACAAGTTCTTTCTGGCGGCGTTGCGCGAGGCCACGGATCGCGGCCTGGTAATCGTGGCCTGCACCCAGAGCCTGGCCGGATCCGTCGATTTGAGTCGATATGCCACGGGCGAAGCGCTGGCGGCTGCCGGCGTGATTGGTGGCGGCGACATGACGACCGAAGCTGCCTTGACCAAACTTTCCTATCTCTTTGGCCAAGGCCTCTCTCCGGCAATCGTGAGGACGCGGATGCTGGAAAACCTGCGGGGAGAACTGACGATCTGATTGCAGCTGCGGGCAGTAACCGGGTGTGGGAGGGGTTAGCTGCCCGCGAAGCGCTGCGTCGTGCTGCGAGTGTCTCGGGCAACGCTGTGGAATTGCCCACACCCGCAACAACCTTGGGGCTCAACCTGCCATTGCGCACGTAGATTGGTAATTGGCGGTCGAGTATCCCAGCCTTACCCGCCCATTCTCGCGGAAAAATTCCCAGCGTGACGTTTTTGTCTTCAGCGTTCTGTTTTCGGAACGCTTGACGTTAGAGCACGTCGGCCAGGGCTTGGGTTTGCAGCGGCGCCGCGATCGCGCATATCCGTTGCATGGCCTGGGCCATCTGCGCATACTGGGCGCCGGCGCGTTCCGTAAAGGTGATCCACTTCTCGGGATTGGGCCACAGTGCCTGCAGGAGCAAAACCTTCGAGATGGTGCCGTTGATGCGCAGACACTCGCGCCGTACTTCCAGAATGGCGTCGTGGAGTTCAGGGTTTTCCGGCGCCGGCTGGCCGGCGGCATGGGCGATAAAGCGGAGTACTGCCGAAATATTCCGCTTCATGCGCTTCAACTCGACGCGCACGTTCGACCGGATGTCCGACGCAAGTTCATTCGCGTCAATGGGTTCCAAGGCCGAAATTAACTCCTCGATAGACAATGCCTCACCGTCGGTCATGGGCGGCTCCTTTCCAGGCAAATCGGCGCCTTGCCTGCCGGAAAATTCCGGTTTCATGTTCTTACTGCCCTCCCCATGGCTTGTCCGAGCGGCTTGGCTCGTCAATCCGTGCCCCTGTCATAGCTATAACATGACTGTCCACGATTGCCCGAATTTCTTTAATCTGTTCCATATTCGGAAGTAACCGGGGTCCCTCGGGTTTGGCAAAATAATAGGCCCAAATGAGACACGCCAGAAGGTACGAAAACATGTCGAGCAGTTTAATGGGGCTGTAAGGAGGAAGGCGAAATTGCGCGACGACGGTGGCGACGGCAACATCGATCCCGAGATACATCAGATACCCGGCGGCGATACCAAAAACGCGATGACGCCAAGGCACCCCGAAATACTTTGCGAAGATGACAATAAAGCCGAATGCCCCGCAAAGTACCCAGGAAACCACCTGATCCATGGCCCGGGCGAACGTCATCCAGGCAGTCGGCTGGGCGCCTGGGAAACGGATGGCGAATCCGACGGCAATCAGAATCAAAGCACTTGTAGCTTGCAGGAAATGCGGAATCGTCCGCTTGGGCAGCGTTTGCAAGGGATGAAACAATCTGTAAAACACTTCCAGCACCAATGCAGTCGTGGTTATCAGATCCAGCGGATACGCCCCCCACCTGACTGGCAAGTACAGCGACGGATGATAGCTGGCAAAATATAAGAATGCCAGATGCTGGATCTCACCAATAGCGCGGCAAATGGTAAAGGCCGGGTACTCGCGGTAAGCCTTGCGTCCAATCAGGATCGCCAACGTGTATCCCTGCGCGATCATGATGGCAATCCATAGACTTAGGAGCAGGGGCTGGGAATAGAGGTTCACGGGCCGCCTCCCACACCAGGCAAACGGCCCGGACGTACTACTTCACCGGCAGGGGTGTAGGGAGCGGAATGGGGTTCGGGATGTCGGGGTATCCACCGCAACATGCGACTTCGGGATGACTGGTCAAAGCGGGAACCCTCTCCGCAGAATATACCGACGTTCCGATGCCGACGACAAACAACAGGGCGAGCGTTAGACGAATTTTCATGGGAGCTCCTCGATGGCGAATGGCCATACGCGGAGCTTAGCTCAGGTGTGCTCGCTACAAGGTGGAAATCGATTCTGTTACAGATCCGGAACAAGTACCTGCCTCACATCCAATGTCAGGGGGATGGCATGTGCCGGGCGTGAAGCCGCATCGCCACTCCGACAATCTGGCCGATGACCTCCGCCTCCTGCGGATGCCGCAAAACCTGCGCTGATTCCGGAGAAAGCGGGTGCGGCTGGAGCGTGATCTGGTCGTTCTTCAACGAGCACCAGCAACACTTATATCCCTTACGGGTTTCCACAAAATAAATCGGCCGTTCGTACTCCGAACGCCAGGAACCCTCCATGACCTTGTTCTTGGATTCATCCACCTGAACGAACGATCCGGGCGGCAGGATCGGGTACATCATGAAGTCTTCCGTCCCCACATATCCGTAGGAGTAATTGGGATTGGCAAACTGGTTCAACGAAGCCAGAGGGACTACGCCCCATTCCTCAATCAGGGCGCCCAGATGGGACGTCCGCAGCGGGTCGAAATCCGGAGCAGTGCGCAGCGGGACCTTAACCACCCCGGCGTAATCCAACACATCGGAAAGATGGGAGTTGGGCGCCTCCACCAGGTTTGAATCGGCAGCCGCTTGATTCATATCCATGCCGTAGAAGCCCAGCAACTCCCGCAGGTCGCGGCGGTAAATCACGGACAAGCAGTAAAAACGATAGGCGCTAGGCACCACGCCCTTGCTTTCAATCTCCGAAAGCCGGCTGAGCGGTATCGCGAACCCGCTATTCTTATGCTTGGCCGCAAGCTTGCTGCTCAGGGCTTCGACCTGGCGAAGAGTCAAGCCCAACTGCTCCCGCAATGCCCTTAGTTTCCGACCTGCATCCAAAGCTACTTCCTCTTTGACCACAGAAATATGACTGCTGCTGAATATGCGCATTATAGAGTGCGCAAATTCCCCTCCCGCCAGCTTCAGGGGCGGTGAATTGCCCGGGAACCGATGCTTTCCGGCTTCGGTCCGCAGAAAAAACACGCTGAAAATGCGTCATTTATTCAGCGGTTGGTCGTTGCCAGTATATGCTCCGGCGTTCCGAAGGCGGAACAAAAATAGTCTGATGCGAGAGATTCGATTTGTCCTGATATATCTGGAACAGACGAGGCGTTCGGTTTTATGGAATTTGCGAAATCGGAGAAGTTCAGGGGATTCGTGTGCAGGGCTTGCGGGGAGACGTTCCCCACACCCGAGCAGCATAGTGTAGCCGACTCCGCGGTTTTCACGACGATCATTGCCGCGGTACGAGCACACCGCTGCCCGGGTCCTCCCGGTTCGACCAAACCCGCAGTACAGTCTCCCTCGAACAGAAACACCGCAAATGAGCGGCGGTCTGAAGACGGGATGGACTGCACGCTAGAGCGGCGGTTCAATCGGTAGTGCCAGCGGCGGTTCCAGCATGAAATCAAGCTTTGCCATCGCTTCCACCGCCTGGCGCACCGCATCTTCGGCGCTGGCTTCCAGCGTGATGACAAACGGCAGATCCTGCTTGTTGTCGTGCGGCAATTGCAGAACCGCGTCAATGCTGATGTGCTTGTCCGCCAGAATTCCCGATAACGCCGAGATGATTCCCGGGCGATCGGCGACCCGGAACCGCAGATAATAGGCGCGCTTCTGCCGGGTCACCGGGATGGGTTTGTATATGCCCAAACGCTGATGCGCGAACGGCGATACGCGCTCCGGACTGCCGTCCCGGATTTCGCGGGCCACCCGCATCAGATCGCTCACCACGGCGACTCCCGTAGGCCGGGGACCCGCGCCGCGGCCATAATAGAACGTGTCTTCCCCATACAGGCCTTTGACCCAAACCGCATTGTAGGAAGCTTGTACGCCGGCCAGAATGGTGTCCTGGGAAATCAACGCCGGCCGCACCGAAAGCACCAGGCCCTCTTCGGTTTGCCGGGCGGCGCACAGCAGCCGGATCGTCTGGCCGAGCAGGTGCGCATAGGCGAAATCGAGGGGAGTCAGGCGCCGGATGCCCTCGGTATAAATGTCAGAGGGCGTGATCCGCTCGCCGAACGCCAGGGCCGACAGAAGGGCGAGTTTCGAGCGGGCATCGAAGCCGTCAATATCGTTGGTCGGATTGGCTTCGGCATAGCCCAACTTTTGGGCCTCCGCCAGCACGGTTTCCAGCGGCGTTCCGTGCTTTTCCATTTCGGTAAGGATGTAGTTGCTGGTGCCATTGAGGATGCCGTAGAGGGCGACAATGCGATCGCCCGAAATCCCCTCGCGCAGGACCGTATGAATGGGAATGCCCCCGGCGACGCTGGCTTCCATGGCAATGTTGGTCCCGGCGGCAATCGCTTTTTCCCAGATATCGGCGCCGCTGAGCGCCATCAGTTCCTTGTTGGCCGTGACCACCGACTTCTTGGCGGCAATGGCCGCATGAATCACGTCGGCGGCAACCTTGGTGCCGCCCACCAGCTCGACCACAATATGCAGGTCCGGCTGGGCCACTAACTGGCGCCAATCGTTGGTCTTAAACACCGGTCCCAGGGCCTCCGGAATGCTTTTCTGCTCGATCAGCAGATCGCAGACCGCCGTGACCCGCAGCCGGCAACCCAGCTTGAGCGCAATCTGCTCCGCATTCTCGGCCAGAATCGTCATCGTGCCCGTGCCGATATTGCCCAGGCCAACTATGCCAATGTTCACTTGTTCCATGATGCGGCCATCATAACATCCGCCTTTGCCTTGCTAAAAATCAGTTTTCCGCAACAGCCCTCGGCCCTCGGCCAGCAAGGCGGAATTTCGTGAAAGCTACCAAGCTACTCAATCTTGGCCGGCTCGAGCCGCGGCACCAAAGCATGAATCATGAGCAATGCCAATAAGTACGCCGCCCCCGCCATTACGAATAACGGAAAATAGCTGCCCGTAACTTGCAGAATGTGGCCGGTGAGTTCCTGGAAGAGAACGCCGGACACGGCCCCGCAGAAGCCGCCGATTCCTGCCACCGAGGCTACGGCCCGCCGGGGGAAGACATCGGAAGCCAACGTCCACAAGTTTGCCGACCAACCCTGATGTCCAGCGGCCGCCAGGCTGATGAGCGCCACCGCCACCCAGAGGTCAAGCACGGTTGCGGCAAAAACGATAGGAATAATGGCCAGGGCGCAGAGCAGCATGGTGGTCTTGCGGGCCCGGTTCAGCGTCCAGCCCCAGTCCAGGAATCTGGCGGGCAGCCATCCCCCCACGAT
>Ga0326728_10022093_pt1 | contig 11856 bp, 11 predicted proteins | sample MB3enrmetagenome_FD_207602 | JGI IMG/M metagenome (GOLD analysis project Ga0326728, IMG submission 207602) | Lab enriched peat soil microbial communities from McLean, Ithaca, NY, United States - MB31MN | ecosystem: Environmental > Terrestrial > Soil > Wetlands > Peat | place: USA: New York... | reverse complement strand
ATGCCCGGCATGACCAGGTCATCGTTAATGACCCGCAGCGAGCGGAACCCCATCCATTTGGGATCGTAGTAGTCCGCAAAGCTGAAAGTGTGAAATGTGTCCAGCCAGCCGTGCTCGGCGTGGCCCCGTTCATTTGATTTGCGAATAATCATCATGGAAAGACTATGCGCCCAGGGCCGCACTTTGTGAAATACCATGTTTCTTGCCTGAGCATTACTTTTAACTATGCTTGGAGGGCATACACATGGAACTGCGCCATCTCCGCTATTTCGTGGCCGTGGCCGAGGAGGAAAACGTCTCCAAGGCCGCGCTGAAACTCCCTGTCTCGCAGCCCGGCATCAGCCGCCAGATCCGCGACCTCGAGGACGAAATCGGCTTCCAACTGTTCGAGCGCGGCGCGAAGTCGGTGCGATTGACGAGGGCCGGAACGGTGTTTTTTCGCGAAGCGCAGGCGGTGCTCCGGCGCGCGCACGAGGCGGTGGCGAAGGCACGCGCCGCCGACGGCACCGGATCGGTGGAGCTTCACATTGGCTATGCGCCGTCGCTGACGGTCCAGATTTTGCCGCGAGCTTTGCGGAAGTTTCAGGAGCAGTTCCCCAATGTGCGCGCCGTCCTGCACGACCTCTCGACCGAGGAAATGCTGGCGCGCCTGCGCGAAAACAAATTGCAGATGGCCCTCACGGTGCGGCCGCCCACGAAATGGCTGCGTGGCTTCCAGTTTGACGAACTGGCCCGCTACGCCATGCGCGTCGCAGTAGCGCCGGCCCATGCGCTCGCCGCGTCCAAGTCCATCAGCGTGGAACAACTGGCGCGCGGGCCGCTCATCGCCTACAGCCGCAAGGATTATCCCGAGTACCATGTCATGCTGGAAAAGCTGCTGGCCCCGTCCGGCCGCAAACCGCGCATCGCCGGCGAGCATGACAGCGTGACGAGCCTCATCGCCGCGGTGGAATCCGGTCACGGCCTGGCCTTGGTGCCCGAATGCCTGGCCTGCATGGCCGGTCCCCGCTTGAAATTGATTCCGCTGAAACCGGCCCTGCCGCTCATTGTCGTGGGCGCCGTTTGGCGAAACGGACCCGGTTCCCGCCTCCCGGCCCATTTTCTCGCGGCGGCGCGCGACCAGCGTGCCTGACCCCGCCGCCGGGACGACTGCTACGCTCGGAAGCCCAGCATCCGCTTCAACACGGTTTCAATTTCCAATACTTTGTCCGCAGGAAATGCGGCAATGCGACGCTCGATTTTTGCGTTATCCACGCCGGCGATGCCGAGCGCGTTAACCACCGATTGCTGTCGAAGCCATGCCGGTTTTGGAAAATGGATTTCGCACTCACCCCCGCGAATTTCTGTCGTCATAGGCACGACCACGGACATGTTGCGCTGGCTGTCGGGATTGGCGACGGAAACCACCACGCAGGGACGTGCTTTGGCCACCATTCCCAAATCTACAACCACGACATCGCCGCGGCTAAACTTTGTCATAGTCCACTTCCGGCGCCGGACCAAGTTTTTCCCAAGTATCGGCGATAAGGTTATCCATCTGAGTTTCGGCAGAGCGCCGGTGTTCGAGCGACTTTAAGTAACGCAGAACTTCGCGCACCACCGGTTCAGGCTGGTGTTTGATTTCTTCGATCAAGATTTCTTGTGCACTCATGAGGTTAAGTTTCCGGCAGAATCGTTTTTTGGCAAGCGCCAAAGTCATCGCCGCACGGACTGAATGCGGAAAAATCAGACATGATGAACAGTATTAACAGGATTCAGACCGGAGCAAAACCATCCTGATCATCCTGTCATCCTGTCTCAAACCCCTTCTGCCGGGCTCCGGAAAAAACCCGCCCGTTCCCACTCGCGCCTTGATTTCGCGCTGGATATTTGCTGTCGTATGAGCCGAGGTTTATGGATTTAACCGCCACTGCCCAACCACCAAAGCAACGCAAGCTGCTCGTCGCCAACCGCAGCGAAATTGCCATCCGCGTCTTTCGCGCCGCCACCGAGCTGGGCCTGGGCACCGTGGCCATTTACGCCGCCGAAGACCGCCTGGCCATCCACCGCTTCAAGGCGGACGAAGCCTATGTGGTCGGCGAAGGCAAAGGCCCCGTCGGCGCTTATTTGGACATCGCCGGCATTGTGGCGTTGGCCAAGGAAAAGGGCGTGGACTTCATCCACCCCGGCTACGGGTTTCTCTCCGAAAACGCCGAGTTTGCGCGGGCCTGTGAAGAGGCCGGCATCACTTTCGTCGGGCCCCGCGTCGAGCTGCTCAGGATGATGGGCGATAAAACCGCCGCGCGCGCGCTGGCCCAAAAGGTGGGCGTGCCCGTTTTGCCCGGCACCGAGGAGGCCATCGAAGACCGGGCCGAGGCCCTCAAAGCAGCCAAGCACATCGGCTTTCCCCTCATCATCAAGGCCGCCTTCGGCGGCGGCGGCCGCGGCATGCGCGTGGTTCACAAGCCCGCCGATCTCGCCGCGCTGCTGGACGAGGCGCAGGGCGAGGCCGGCCGCGCCTTCGGCAATCCGGCCGTGTTTCTCGAGCGTTACATCCCCCGCGCCAAGCACATTGAAGTGCAGATTCTTGGCGACAAACACGGGCGCGTCGTGCATTTGCATGAGCGCGATTGTTCCGTCCAGCGCCGGCATCAGAAGGTCATTGAAATCGCCCCCAGCGTGGACATGGACCGCCGCGTCCGCGCGGAGTTGTGCGAAGCGGCGGTGCGCCTCTGCCACGAGATCAAGTATGACAACGCCGGCACCGTGGAATTCCTCTACGACCTCGACACCCTGGAATGGTTCTTCATCGAGATGAATCCGCGCATCCAGGTGGAACACACCGTCACGGAAGTCATCACCGGCCTGGATTTGGTTCGCTCACAGATTTTGATCGCCGACGGCAAGCCGATGCACGGCCCCGAAGTGGGGATTCCCGAACAGGAAGACATGCCGCGCAACGGCTTCGCCGTGCAATGCCGCATCACCACCGAAGACCCCGAGAACAAGTTTCAGCCGGATTATGGCCGCATCCTGACCTATCGTTCGGCGGGCGGTTTCGGCGTGCGGCTCGACGGCGGCATGGGCTACGGCGGTGCCGTGGTGACGCCGTTCTACGATTCGCTGCTGGTCAAGCTCACGGTCTCCGCGCCCACTTTTGGCGGGGCTTTGCAGCGCATGGACCGCGCCCTGCGGGAATTCCGCATTCGCGGCGTCAAGACGAACATTCCCTTCCTGGAAAACGTCATTCACAACGACACCTTCAAGCAGGGCCTGGCCACCACCACGCTGATTGACACCTCGCCGGGGCTGTTCGACTTCAAGCCGCGCCGCGACCGCGCCACCAAAATCCTCAAGTATCTCGGCGACATCACGGTCAACGGCCATCCGCTCGTCAAGGGGTTTCAGCCCGGGGAAAATTTCACCGCCGCCCGCGTGCCGGCCTGCGACCGCAAACAACCGCCCCCGCCGGGCACCCGCCAGTTGCTGCTCGAACTCGGCCCGAAAAAATTCGCCGAATGGACGCTCAAGCAAAAACAGTTGCTCATCACGGACACCACGCTGCGCGACGCGCATCAGTCCCTTTTCGCCACGCGCCTGCGCACCTACGACATGCTGGCGGTGGCCGAGGCCATCGCCCGCCGGACGCCCCGGATGTTCAGCATGGAAATGTGGGGCGGCGCGACCTTTGACACGGCTTTGCGTTTTCTTCACGAAGACCCCTGGCAACGGTTGCGCCTGCTGCGCGAGCGCATTCCGAACATCTGTTTCCAAATGCTCTTTCGCGGTTCGAACGCCGTGGGCTATTCCAATTACCCGGACAACGCCGTCGCCGGTTTCGTCAAGCACGCCGCCGAAGCGGGCATGGACATTTTCCGCATCTTCGACTCCCTCAATTACCTGCCCAACCTGAAGGTGGCGATGGAGGCGGTGCAGGAAACCCATGCCATTTGCGAAGGCGCAATCTGCTACACCGGCAACATTCTGGACCCGGCGCGCGACAAGTATTCGCTCAAGTATTACCTCAAGCTTGCCCGGGAACTGGAAAAAATGGGCGCTCATTTCCTGGCCGTCAAGGACATGGCCGGCCTTTGCAAACCCGCCGCCGCCGCCGCGCTCGTGAAGGCCCTCAAGGAGGAGATCGGCATCCCCGTCCATTTCCATACGCACGACACCAGCGGCATCGCCGCCGCGTCGGTCTTGAGCGCCGCCGATGCCGGGGTGGACGTGGTGGATCTCGCCGTGGCTTCGATGTCCGGCAGCACCAGCCAGCCCAATCTGAATTCCATCGTCGCCGCGCTGCAATTCACCAAACGCGATTCGGGCCTGGACCTTGACGCCTGGAATGAATTTGCCGATTACTGGGAGCACGTGCGCGGATTCTACGCTCCGTTCGATTCCGCGCCGCGGGCGGGCAGCGCCGAGGTTTACATGCACGAAATGCCCGGCGGCCAGTTCACCAACCTCAAGGAACAGGCCGCTTCCATGGGCCTGGCCCATCGCTGGCCTGAAATCGCCCGCTGCTATGCCGAGGTGAACCAACTGTTCGGCGACATCGTCAAGGTGACGCCCAGCAGCAAGGTCGTGGGCGACATGACCATGTTCCTCATCACCCGCGGCATCAAGCCCGCCGACGTGCTCAACCTGGAGCCCGGTGCCACGCCCTTTCCCGAGTCGGTCATTGACATGTTGTCCGGCGGCCTGGGCCAGCCGCTGGGAGGGTGGCCAAAAAAATTGCAGCACGTTGTCCTGGGAAACCGCAAGCCGTTGACCGGGCGGCCCGGCGCGGGGCTTAAACCGTTGAACTTTCCGAAAATCCAGGAAGACCTCGCCAAGCTGAAATCCGACGTCACCTTGGACGACGTTTTCAGCCACATCATGTACCCCGAGGTGTTCGCGGGCTATGCCAGGTTCAGCCGCGAAAACGGCGACCTTTCCGCGCTGCCCACGCCGGCCTTCTTTTACGGAATGAGGATTGGCGAGGAAATCTCCGTGGAAATCGAAGCCGGCAAGACGCTGTTTATCCGCCTGGTCAACATCGGCGCGGTGGATGCGGAAGGAAAACGCGCCGTCAACTTTGAGCTCAACGGCATGGCGCGCCAGATGTCCATCGTGGACCGCTCGGCCAAGCCCACCGTGAAGCCGCGCCTCAAGGCCGATCCCGCCAAGCCATCGGAAGTCGGCGCGCCCATCCCCGGACTCGTTACGGCGCTCGCCGTGAGCGTCGGTGCCAAGGTGGAAAAGGGCGACAAACTCCTCACGCTGGAGGCCATGAAAATGCAAACCACTCTTTACGCCCCGGCCAAGGGGGTGGTGGAGGAAATCTTCCTCCAGAACGGCGATGCCGTCGAAAGCAAGGACCTCGTCATGCGGATTCGTCCGGCCTGACGAAAGCCGAAGGAGCATCATTCCATGGCAACTGTGGCGGGCAAAATGGAAAGCTGGGCCAATCGGGCACTGGCCCTGATTTACCCGGAGGTCTGCCAGTTGTGCAAGGACGAGCCGGCCACGGCGCGCGAAGGATTTGTGGGCGCGAAATGCTGGTCGGAAGTGCGCTTCATCCGGCCCCCGTTTTGCGAGCGATGCGGCCTGCAATTTGACGGCGAGATTTCCGGCGCATTCACCTGCTCGAACTGCCATGACCTGGAGCTTTATTTTTCATACGCGCGCTCGGCCGTGGTGGCGAAAACCGTCGTGCTCGAGGCCATTCACCGCTTCAAGTATTCCCGTCATTTGTGGTTCGAGACATTTCTGGCGGACTTGCTGGTGCGTGAAGCCGTGCCGGTGTTGCGCCAGCAGCGCTGGGACCTCATTGCCCCGGTGCCGCTGCATCCGTTGAAGGAGCGGGAGCGGGAGTTTAACCAGGCCGCCCTTCTGGCGCGGCATTTGAGCAAGGCCGCGAACATCCCCTGCGCTCCCGGAATCCTGCGCCGCAGCAAACCGACTGAAACGCAGACCCGGCTCTCCCGTGACCATGAAAAACGCCTTCACCGCAGCCCCCGGCGCGAACCTTGCAGGCCGGCGCGTCGTGCTTTTGGATGATGTCTTTACGACCGGGGCCACCACCAACAATTGCGCCCGGGCGCTGCGCGAAGCCGGCGCGGAGGACGTTTGCGTGTGGACCGTGGCCCGCGGGCTATGATTATCGCTTTATGGTCTTCATGAGCTTGTGCCATTGGCGCAAGTGCGGCCGGGATTTTGGCAATTGATAATGGCCCGAATAGAGGAAATTCCCCAACATGCCGAACAAGTCGAAATCCACAAACAAGGGTCGCGCGCCCAGAATAAAGGGCGAGTGGGCCAGCGTCTGCTCATACGGCGTGAGCGCCGTTTCCAGCTTCGCAAGCCAGTCGCTCTTTTGCGCGCGCCACTGGTCAATGCAGCCCCGGCCAAACTTGCGCTCTTTGAAGCGCAGATACTGCAATTGCTGGGCGACAGGAATATTCTCCTGGTAATAAATGTCATTGAGGCGGAACGTGGCGCCTTCAACGTCATTTTCAATGTTACGCCACAGAAGGTATTGCAAGCCCTCCTGCGCGGCGGGAAACAGGCCAAGACCAAACTTCCGGTCGAGATGTTTGGCCACAATCTGCTGGTCGTCCGTGTCGTCAAAAATCATCTGGCCGCCGTCGCGGAGGACCGGCACGCCATAATACCGATGCCGGGTCGCCTTCCAGACCAGGCTCCGGTCCTGCGGCGGGACGTTGATAATTTTGAATTTTGCCCCGGCATATTCAAGAATGCGGCGCGTGGGAATGCAAAACGGGCTGAACGGGAATTGAAACAATTCAATCATGTCTCTCTTGTCGGAAATTGGCGGGGAATTGGCAAGCAAATTGCCAGCCGCGAAAGGCCCATCAACGATTCCCTTGCGGCTTTACAGTTTCTTCCGCCGGGTCTAAAGTCGCTACATGGCTGGCTTGAACGATCCGTCCGAGTTTATTGACACCGATTTTACGGCGCACAAATCGCCGTATGGCGCGCCGACGCGCGAGGAAACCGACCGCCGCGTGGTCGAGGCGCAGCAGAAACTCGTGGAACTCAAGCGCGCCCAGGAGGAACTGGAACGCGAGCGGGCCGGCCTCGAGGAATTGCGGCGGCGGCAGACCGAGTTTGTCACCGGACGCCAGGAAATTGTCCAGCAATTGACCCGCGGCCTGGGACTTTTGGAGGAGGCCGAATTTGCGGCGCGGCGCGATGCCGAACAGATGGCCAGGACGCTCGCCGATTTCCGCGAAGCGCTGGCCAAGGTGCAGGCCATCCACGATGAATCCTGGACCCGGGAAAACTTTCAAATGGAGTTGACGCGCGCGCTCACCCTGGTGGAAAACGCGCGCATGGAATGGAATTCCGCGCGGCTCAAAATCCCGGTGCTGGCGGGCGAATCCCGACCTTCGGCCGCGCAGGAAAAACCATCCGCCGCGACCGCCGGCGGAGCCTCCATGACGGGCGTCAGCCTGGCCGACTGGTGCAAAATCGGGCTGGCCTTTACCTGGCCGCTGCTTCTTCTGGGCGTCGGCTCGCTGGCGGTCCTCGTCGCCTTGCTCCTCCGAAAATGACCGTCATGGGACCGAAAAAGACAGACCCGATTTCCGACAAGGCGCGGGCGCTTAGTGATGAGATTGCCGCGCTGGAAGCCCAAATCAAGAAGCTGGATTCGCAACTGGCGCGCCCGACCGCGCCGAAGTTCCGCTCCACCGCCACGCCGCAAGGCCCGACCGTTTCCCGCAGTCCCGAAAAGCCGGCCCCCGCGCCGCAGCCAAAGGCTGAAACCGTTTTTGAAAATGTGCGGCGCGGACCGCTCGCCCCCGAAACCGCCGCCGAAACCCCGGAAATTTTCAACGAACTGGGACTGCGCCGTTATGATTTGCCCGCGCTCTGGGCGCGCATTCGCAATCATTTCCGCGGCCCCACCACGAGCAACCCGCGGCTGGTCAATTATCTGGCCACCGGCGGAGTGCATGGATTACGGCCTCTCCGCTACGAAAAACGCATCGCCAGAAACCGGGTGCTCGTGCTGGCCCTGGCCTTTTTTGCCATCTTGCTCGGCACTTTTCTCCTTTATCTGAAACACCGTTAATGAAATGAAGAATCAATTGGTTGAATTGCCCGTCGTGACCGCCGACGGAGTCTTTACAGCGCACTATTCAGAGCGCGGCCTGGCCGGGTTGGATTTTCCGTCCAAGAAAAACGGCCGCGTCGTCTCCTCCCAGCCCAAGGCGCCGTCGCAAATCATGCAATGGCATCGCGCCACAACGGCGGCGCTGAAAGCCGAGTTGAAGGGGCGCGAGGCGAACAAACTCCCGCCGGTGGACTGGACGGGAGCGACGGAATTTCAACAGGCTGTCTGGCGTGAAATGCTGAAGCTCGGCCCCGGCCAGACGTTGAGCTACGGCGAGATCGCCCGGGCCATTGGCAGGCCCAAGGCGGTCCGGGCCGTGGGCGGCGCGTGCGGCGCAAACCCGGTTCCGGTGCTCGTGCCCTGCCATCGCGTGCTGGCGGCGAACAAGAAGATCGGCGGCTTTTCCGGCGGCATCGAGTGGAAACGGCGGCTGTTGGAGAGAGAGGGAGCGTTAAAGAGCTAAACGACCAGAGTTAGCGGGGTCTATATGTTCGCGCTCTATTTTACATTCGGAATCAAATGAATTTTTGTCGTGACGCTCGGCAAATCCACGCGATGCAAAGCAGGATCGGTTGCATTTGTATTAACAAAATAAACTCCATTGCTAATGTAGCTAGCAACGTTATCATGGCCTTGTTTTTCTAGAATTTCCATAAGCTTTTCTCTACTTGCTGGAAAAAAGTCAAGACGTTGCTTGTATATAATCGGCTGGACGCAGAGCGTATAAATACCTTCGTTGGTGATGGAATACAAATCATCAACATTTAACAAATTAAGAAGTGCTGGTGGGGAATCTTTACCCACGGAAATATAACCTACAATTCCACAATTCGCGCATTGTGGATATTTTGGATACACATTGGTTAAAATAGTAGGTGGAAAACTTTGTTCCATCGCACCATTGGGCGAAATCGCCCACACTGGTTGGACTGTTCCATATCCCTGATCGAAATACACATCTTTCAGCAAATTGGTTCCAGCATTTGGCTTAGGCACAATGATATCCCCATTGGCATTTCGCAACTCAAATTTGGCAAACTTGCCATTGGGCGACCGCAGATAACCACCGCCAGAATTTATTAGAACGTTTCCACACTCAACTCTCAAGACCGGATTGGAATTAAAGCCATTTGTCTGAAGACATAGTTGCACCCGCCAACCGTTGGTGTCATCCTTCCATATTCTTTGCCAAAATTCAGCGGGATTTGCAAATTTATAATTGCCATTGGTCTCCAAAATCACGGAGGATTGGCCAATCCGAACAATCAGATTGGTTGATAGATTCACCAGCCCATTGGCATTGGCAAGCCGATCGCCCAAAACAAGAACAAGCATTATTAAAATCTTTTGTATTGTTTTCACAAATTTTGAATAAGTTTATGGTTAAAACCTACTAAATGGCTTTTCCCACTTTGGAAAATCGGACGCTTTCGACTCCTTCTTGCATAAGTTTTCTTTTAGGTTGAAATCTTCTGTTAATTGATTTCTAACAAAACCTGATTTGCCGTCAAGCAAAATTCCCAAGACAATTCCCGTAAATTTCCCGTCAAGATTTTGCGTTTAGCGTATCGTGCCCGCTTGCGGGAGGCTTTCCGAAAAGCATCAGTAGCGCAAACCAAATATGCAGTAACGACGAAAATCGAAATAACCCCGCTGTTACGCTAAATGAATTAAGAAACGGTCTGCCATACGCTTAAATGTTGTCGGGTCTCAAGTCCGCAAGCTCCGCGAACAGAAAGGCTGGAATCAAAATCAGCTTATGGTGAAATTGCAAATTGCGGGCTGGGATAGCAGTCAGGGTTCAATTTCCCGAATCAAATTGTCACGCGGCCAGCTTCCGCCACGGCAGTAAACAGCTGGCGGTTCGCGCCAGCGCTATTTTCGGTACACAAAGATCATCCCTTCGTTGTTCATGGTGAAGGTGCCGCCCTCGATGGTTCCTTTGGTAACGCCCGCGCCTTTCCATCGCATGGTCAGGTTGGTTCCGCTCACAGTGCAGGTCGCGTCAACCACTCGGTGGACGTCACGGTATCCAACGATACAAAAAACACTCTGGCTGCGGCAGGTGGCGTTGGTGGAGATGGTGAACAGACCCGACTTCACCATGACCTCATGGTCTTCATGCGACACGATGCAGGGAACCAGTTTGCCGTTGACGCTAACGAGTTGGTAGTCGCCCGCAAAATTCACGGGGACACCGGTGTTTTCACCACGCGTCAGGTCTGAACGGCCCTGGCAGCCGGTGAGGCCGAGGAGCATCAGAACCAGCACCCCAGCCAGGAGGCCCAAGGCGATGAAGCGCGGCGTGAGGAGGTTGAGTTTCAGGGTTTGAGAACTGCGGTTTGTTTTCATGGCCCCTTTATAATCCCGAGGATGGGAAGGGTGTGAATTGAAAAATTCATTGCGCGCATTGGTGAAATCAATGCCAAAGAGAATGCGGGGCCGGGCCTCCCCTGCCCCGCAGTTAATTCACGCGGCCCCCGCCGTAATCACAGAATCTGCGGCTGCGCCATTTCCGGGTCCACGCCCAGGTCTTTGACGGCCTGAGCAACCACGCTGCGCTCGATCAAATTCTTTCCGGCCAGGGCGTAGAGCGTGCCGATGACGGTGGACTCGGCGTCCACGCCGAAGAACCGGCGCAGGCGCGCCCGGGTGTCGCTCCGGCCAAAGCCCTCGGTGCCCAGGGTGAAAAGTCCGCCCGGAACCCATGGCGCAATCTGGTCCGGGACCGTGCGAATGTTGTCCGAAACGGCGACAAAGGCCCCCTGCTCCCGTGCCAGCAATTCCTCCAAATACGATTTTTTGGCCGGCCCGGCGGGATGCAGCATGTTCCAGCGCTGGCAACGTATGGCGTCGCTGCGCAATAATTTGTAACTGGTCGCGCTCCAGACATCGGCGCTGACGCCGTATTTCTCCGCGAGAATTTCCTGCGCCTTCAACGCCGAAAGCAATATCGAACCGCTGCCGAAAATGTGCGCCTTGACCCTGCCCTCCGGGCCGGGCTTGAACTTATACAGGCCCTTGACGATGCCGTCCTCAACCCCCTCGGGCATCGGCAGCATGGCGTAACTTTCATTGTAGAGCGCGAGGTAATAGAAAATATCCTCCTGCTCCACAAACATCCGGCGCAATCCGTCGGCAATGATGACCGCCAGCTCGAAGGCAAACGCGGGATCGTACGGCAGGCACGTCGCAATGGTGCTGGCGTGCAAAAGGCTGTGGCCGTCCTGATGCTGGAGGCCTTCGCCGTTGAGCGAGGTGCGCCCGGACGTGGCGCCCAGCAAAAAACCGCGCGCGCGAATGTCGCCGGCCAGCCAGAAGAGGTCGCCGACCCGTTGCGGACCGAACATCGAGTAATACGCGTAAAACGGAATGGTTGGCAGACCGAACGAGGCGTAGCTGGTGGCGGCGGCGAGGAACGAGGACATGGCCCCGGATTCGCTGATGCCTTCCTCGAGAATCTGCCCGTCCTTGGCCTCGCGATAATAGAGCAGCGATTTGTTGTCCACCGGTTCGTAAAGCTGGCCCTTGGGCGAGTAAATGCCGATGTCCTTGAACAAGGCGTCCATGCCAAATGTGCGCGCTTCGTCGGGAATGATGGGGACGATGCAGCGGCCAATGGACTTGTTCCGCAGCAGCGTCCGCAAAATGTTGACAAAGGCGGTGGTGGTGGAAATCTCCGTCTTTCCCGCGCCGAAAAATTCCGAGAACGCCTCCAGCCCGGGCACCTCGAGCGTGACCGGCTCGACGATTCG
>Ga0326728_10022092_pt1 | contig 11856 bp, 8 predicted proteins | sample MB3enrmetagenome_FD_207602 | JGI IMG/M metagenome (GOLD analysis project Ga0326728, IMG submission 207602) | Lab enriched peat soil microbial communities from McLean, Ithaca, NY, United States - MB31MN | ecosystem: Environmental > Terrestrial > Soil > Wetlands > Peat | place: USA: New York... | reverse complement strand
GATAGACAAAAACGTGATGTTACCCGCAGCTATGCAGAAAACTTACCAGGCAGCAGAGATGGACCCTGAAGCGATTAGGATTACGATCATCCAGTCCATGAAAGAGATCGAGTACGCAAATGATGAGGCGGCAACCTGCCTGGGAGAATTTTATCTCGTTATACCCGAGGACCAGAGAAGAAAAGAATACAGAGACGTCAAGATAACCATGCATATCACAGAGGAAAATCTTCTCAAGGTCCGTGCTGAGTTAGAAGATGAAAATGGAATCTCCCATGAGGTCGAAATCCGAAAATAGGGAGGCATGAATGGAAGGAGGGGAAAAGAGGCTGGTAGATGTTACCGAACGTCTTCGGGAAAATATCGAGAAGGCCGGTACCGACCTAGGGATAAGGCAGGTGATTGGTAAGGCTATAGCAGATATGTCCGCTGCGGAGAAGATCGTTTACTTGTCAGAAAAGGCGGAGTTTAACAGGTGGAAGAAGGAAAAGAAGAAGTGGATCAAGATCTGGACTACTTTTTCCTCGGAGATCCAGCCTTTGATCACCGCAGTTCGAGCCGAGATCTCCTCGCTCGAAGATGATGACTTCAAACACGCTCCTTCTGAGGTCCAGGAACGGCTGCAAAACAGAAAGGAAGGGCTGGAGATCATCTGTCGGATGCTTGAGCGGCTGCCTCAACGCCAGGCGCTCACGGGTGTGAATGAGAGCATGGAAGCCCCTTTACTTAAGAGCTTGCAGTTTCCAGTGAAGAAAATGGAAGCACGCTTCAGGGTCCTGGCAAACCGGCACGATATTTTGTTGGAAACCAAAAAGCTGCTCGAAGAGATTCAGATAGAAGAATCAAAGGTCAGAGATGCGAACTATGATCTTGTAAGAGAAGCCAGGCTGGATACAGATCGCCTCAAACGCACAGTGACCGGATTCTTTAAAGACCATCTTCTTCCTGCCTCGGATGGGCTGGAGCGTGGCATAGGGGATGAAGATCGGTTACGAGAGCCCCTGGTCCCTTATGGAAATGAGCAGGACCTTACGAGGCGATGGTTCCAGGCGTACCACAGGTGTGATCGTCTCCTGAAGAAATTCATGAAAAAAATCGGGCTTGCACAGGTCAGAGCCGCGCAAGGAATGGAATTTGATCCGGAATGGCACACTGCCCTTGGGACGGAGGCCAACGCCGCGTTTCAGAATGGGCAAATCCTGGAATTGCTGCGGAGCGGCTGGCGTCTTGACAAGTCCACTATTCGCCCGGCAGAGGTCCTGGTCGTGAGGAACTGAGGAGGACAAAGGGATGTCTCGAAAAGACAATGGAAATAAACAGCGACCGGCCGACAACCCTCAAGGGCAGGCGGATGACCGGTATAGTACGGTAGCTGGAATAGACTTGGGAACTACCTACTCGTGTTGTGCCCGCTGGGACGGGAGGAATCCGGATATCTATCAGGGACTGGACAGGGTTGCCGGCACGTCCGAGATCCGCTCGGTGGTCTACCAGGAAGAAAAGGGCAACATTGTGGTAGGTAAAGCGGCCTACGACAGGTATCTCATGGATCCCGAAAATGGCGTGATAGAGATAAAACGGGAGATGGGTAAAGAAAATTATCGTGTGACCATTCGGGGCAAGGATTACACGCCGACCGAAATATCATCCATGATTTTGGGAAAAGTTCGTGACGAGATCTATGGGCGATACCCCAAAGGACAATTCGGCTTCGGTGGCGTGGTTGTGACGCATCCGTTTCATTTCAAGCAACCACAGATAGAAGACACCCGGAAGGCGGCAGAGGCAACCGGTATGAACATCCTGGGTCTTGTCCCGGAACCGGTGGCGGCAGCCATGGCGTACACTCTTCATTATTTGAAAGACCACCTGGAACCAGACAAACCCGAAACCGTGCTGGTATTTGATCTGGGGGGAGGCACATTCGACACGACTCTGTTCGAACTCAAAGAAACCCGGGATAAGCTCATTTTCAAAGGGCTCTCCACCGGTGGAGACGCCAGGCTGGGCGGTATGGATTTTAACCGCTCTCTCATAAGCTATGTGCTCAGGAAAGAAGGGCTGGACCTCGCGGCGTTTACAGGCAGGGATGGACTTCGAGCGCGAGTGCGTCTTGAGCATGCCATCGAGGCGGTCAAACGAGATTTGGCCGCCATGGAAGAGTCCTTTTTGGGTGTCGCCGATATCCTGCCGGGAATACACATCCGCAGGGATTTGAAACGAGAAGAGTTTGAGATGGTTCTCAGAGGCAAAGAGGGTAGCCGCAATTACTACGATGACATGTTGTCAATCATCCTGGACACTTGCCGCAAGGCTGGGAATCCCAAAGTGGACAAGGTCCTGCTTGTAGGTGGCTCGACCCGTATCCCGTTTATAAAGGACAAATTGATACCGCAAGAACTTCCTGATGCTCAAATCTATGCCAATATCTCAGAGAGCCATGCCGTGGCGATGGGCGCCGCCATCTTTGCTGCTCACAAAGATCGGCGGTTCAACTACGAAAAGGAGATCGAGATGATCCCTCCCGGATACGCACATGACTTCGGTATAAGGGACAGATCGGGTAAGTTCGTCAGCATCATCGGCAACAACGCCCCCATGCCTGCAAAGGGTTCCAAGATATTTATCAGCCCCGAGGATAATACTGCACGGCTCAGCTTTGAAGTCTACGAGAGAGAGGGAGGCTGGCCCGGTGACTCCATCGAGGAAGGAACGAAGGAGGGGAGAATCTTGCGGATCGGCAAGATCCCGATAGATGGGTTGCCGGACCACCGAAAAGGTGAAGTCGAAGCAGTTGTGGGGTTTACAGTTGCAGGAAGCGATCGGGTTGGCGTTCACATAGATGTGTTTCATAACAAGAGCAAAATAAAGGAAATTGACGAGGACATCAGAAGAAGTTCCGGCAATGTGAACAGGGAGCAAGGATAGAAGCATGTTTACAAAAGGACAGGAGTTCAGGGGATATCTGGTCCACAAGATACTCGGAGAGACTGCCTTGTCTGTAACATTTCTGGCCGAATCCCCGGCGAATGAGAAGCTCGTCGTCAAGGTATTCAAAGGGGAGAGATTCGCGCTGAATGGGGGATTTGAGCACCTGAAAAGAGCAAGAAAAGCGATAGCAGACGGCGCTATCTCAAGCAATATCCATCTGTCCTTTTACACGAAAGCAGCCATGGAAGAGATTGCACCCGGCAGTATCAATGCCTATGTGGTGCGCGAATACGTGGAAGGAGAGGACCTGGACGCATGGAGAATGCAGCCTCGATCCTTTGAGGAGATAAAAGTTCTTTTGGGGAGAATTTGCCTTGGCCTCGATCACCTTCACAAGGCAGGGCTTATTCATGGTGGGCTGTGCCCACGCAATGTAATTTTAAAAGGCGGTAAACTGAAGCTTACCGATTTTGGCACAGGTTCCGTATTCCTTGGCGTATTGCTCGGTATGGATATCGACCCTGAAAGTCTGCATTTTCTACCTCCCTGGCGGCATGACCTGGAAAAATTCCGAAGTCCGGCGACCGACATCTATGCGCTGGGGGTCCTTCTTTTTCTGCTGCAAAAAGGGACTTTCCCGGAGGGGCTGCCTTGTGACTCACCTGCACCAGTGCAAAAAGCACTGGGAGGAGAATACCATAGCATTGATGAATTCTGGGTAGATGTTGAGGAGATGGGAGCGGATGATACAAGAGGACCTGAAGAGAGGGAACAGGAACCTGCGGCATCTGAAAAAAAAGAAGGAAAGAAGGTGTCCGGAATAGATGAAATCCCTGGCGTTCCTGAAGCCGCTCCGAACGTTGAAGTTACAGGTGAAGGAATCGAAAAAGAGTCATCTGGTCTTGGCTATCGCTTGAATATGCGGTTGGAATTGAAGAAGAAGTCCAAGGGAGTGGAGAAGACCTCGTTTCTTATCAGGAATCTGGAACAAGGTGGTCAGGACCTGAAGGTTAGGATCGCGGCCGGCGCGGATTGCGACTGGATTCGAGTGGAACCGGCTGAGGTCGGAGTGCTCTCGGGGGAACAACGATTCGACCTTTCTTTTGGTCCTTTCGACTCTCCCGGCGTGAAAACAGGAAGTGTCGTTCTGGAGATTTCCTTCGTTGAGTCCACGGCCTGGATCACCAGGAACATCACAGTGATTGCCGACGTCAGGCCCGGAATCCTCCCTGAACCACCTGTTGAATGGCGGAAATGGTGGAAATTGTCGGCCGCCGTTGCTTGTATCATCGTTGCGGCTGCAGGCATATTCTACTATACGAGCAATCATAGTCCGCTGCGCGAATATCGAGAGGAGGCTACTCAGGATTCTCCTCCTGCGCACTCCTCGCTTGAATCTCAATCGTCTTCTGTGTCGCCGAACTCTCCACCACCCAGTTCACATTCGCCTGCACCCGCTTCGCCAAATCTTGCAGCGCCGACTTCTTTGCCTCCTTCAGCATCCCCTTCGTCATCAAAGATCTCCAGAATCAGTGAAACCCTCCTTATGCGTGGAGAGTTTCTGAGCGCGCGGGAGGATCTTACGAAACTATGGGCCGCTAATCCCGGAGACCACGAAGTTTTAGCGCTTATTAGCAAACTGACAAACGAACTGACGATCCGTGCCGCTTTGATCCCATCTCCGGGGCAGGGAGAAAAGAGACATGGAGATCTGGCGGTTATATCGAGCGAACATGGCTTCAGGTTGGAGTTTACCCCGAGTGATAATTGTTACTTATACGTTTACCATATAGACTCCCATAAAAATGTGACGCAACTCTTCCCAAATCCCGAAGCCAGCGAAGAGGGTAATCCACTTCAAGGCGGAAGGACTTACGGTATCCCGAACGACTACTTCATTCTGGATCGGAATACCGGTCTTGAGACCATCTTCTTCGTTGCTTCGAGATTGCCGGCAACGGACTTGGAAGATTGTTACGCCAGGCTCGCTGGAGCGTCCGCCGGTCAGCAACGGGATACGTACTACAATGAATTGGTTGAGAGAATCAAGGTCAGGAGGCAGGCCATGGACGCCGGAATCAAGGGCTGCCTCTTCCAGGAACAGGTATTTTGGCACGGGGAAGGCTGATCAGGATTATGACCGACAATCGATAACATTCTCAAGTGGAAGCCGGCATTTGTTCCAAGGAGGGTTAGTCATGCTATTGAGGAACCCATGCAAGAAATACTTCATTTACCTTGCCGCATTGATCCTTCCATGCTTTTTCTTTACAGGAAATGGAAACTGCGCGGAAAATCAAAAAAGTAACATCATCACCAAAGATGAGATAATCAGGACGCTCGGCGGTGGAAATGAAAGAATTCATCTTATGGGGGCAGGTCCCTCGGGGAAGCTCGTTTTCGGAACCGATGAAAACAGCACCGGGAGCGGCAGTCCACGGGGTTCAATTCCTTTTGAATACAACCGTTTTGACATAACGGAGGCTGCAAAACCCCAACTTGACCAACTGGGCGAGGCCCTCTCCTCCGGTGAGTTGGCTAAGGGTACTTTCGAGATATCGGGTCATACGGACATCCGCGGCTCGTCGGATTATAACCTTAAGTTATCTCTGAAGCGGGCCCAGGCGGTTAAGAACTATCTTGAGGAGCATTTCCACATACCTGCGGGCAATCTACGCGCAAAGGGCTATGGCAAAACGCATATCATTGCAGAAGGCAATGATGAGGCTTCGCACGCGAGAAACAGGCGGGTTGAGATAGCAAAAATCAACAATGCTGAAAAAGTGCAAAATGTTGTCAACGTTCCAGCATCAAAGTCACAAGCGACGCCGGCTGGTTTTGTCGCTCAAGTTCTATATCTGGATGATAAATCGGGGCAAATGAGAAAGATCGGCCCCGATGGAAATACCGTTCTTCGTACCGGCCGTAATCCTTACCAGATCTTTTATCGTGCTTCCCGCCCTTGTTATGTTTACGTCCTTCAGAAAAGCTCGGATGGAAAATGGCAGGTATTGTTCCCCCCAAAGGGCGCCGGTCCCGGGGTTAACCCCATAAAGCCGGGGGAGGCCTACTGGCTGCCTGGTTATGACCGCGGGTTCCTGCTGGACGAGGCGAAAGGGACCGAGACGATCTATGTGCTTGCTTCCCAGACCGAGATCCCGGATCTGGAATCAACTCAGCTTCCTATGCAGCTTTCCGAGGCCAGACTTCCGGCAAGCGCGCATCAATTTAAGAATATGGGCATAGAACGTATCGGCAAGCCTAAAGCTGACGCCGGGCAGCCGGCTTCATTGAATTTCAATGAAATTATAGACAATGCAGTACACCTTGGCAGCGCATTGAACAGTATTTCGTTCGTTCATGAATAGGAAGTGTGAAGAAGCGTTAAATCAAAACATTAAACCAAAAGGAGAGGAACATGAGTTACAGGATGAACAGTTGGAAGAGTCAAGGAGTAAATTTACTTCGTGTATTGATTGTGGCGGGTATGGCATGCACGCTTGCCGCCTGCGCTGCATCCGGCAAGTCTTTTGTAGCCTCAACTCCATCCAATGACCACGGATTGATATATGTTTACCGCTCCGCATTTGGGTCTGCCAATTCCTATTATTTGAGTGCAAACGGAGTTAGACTTACAACGCTATCATATCGTATATATTATTCTTACGAAGCAAAGCCTGGAAATGTAACACTGGCCATTAAAAGAAAGGCAGGTCTCAACGTGCTAGGCGGTGGTCTTATTCTTGGTGTTGCTTCTTTAGCCATGGAGAAGGAACAAGAACTGATAACGATCCCTGTTGAGCCTGGCGAAGTGTACTATGTCCGCTTTCAAGCCGGAAGCTTAAAGGGGGCGCCAAGCATGGAGCTTGTCGACAAGAACACCGCCGAATCTGAAATGCGCGACTTACATACGCTGGAATCAAAGGAGTAAAATCCGAATGATATCGAACCGTACCAGATCCAATTGCGTCTTTATCATTCTGTTGAGTATTGCTGTGGTTAGTTGCACTTCGGCGCCGGTTCCTGTACCTCTTGTGTACGAATATCCCAGGGGTACAAAACAAAAGGCGAAATTGGCCGAGGGACTGATTGTCGTAGCGGATCAACGGACCGATAAAAGCCTCGATAAGTTTATTTCAGTGAGTGTCCCCGATGTGATTAGGGGCGTTTTAAGTCGCGAGATTGCTGCTACGGGGTGTATGGACGGCTCTTTGCCCGGGAACCCTGAGGTAAATACACTTCCGGTACAAATCCAGGTGGACCTGTTGAAGACTTCTGTCGAGGTTCCAAGCCACGTCAGCAATGCCGAGAATGCTCTCGGGGCAGCAGGACTGATAGCGGGGCTCGTGACTGGGGGGGTGGCGCTTGTGCCTTTGGTTCAGTATGAGTACAATTATACCGATGTTGTCGGCGAGATCCAGATGAGGGTGCATTTCCACAATGTCCAATCCGGCATCGAGTGGGAAGACACTTGGACCGGTGCGACTACCATTAGAGTTCCGATTGCGGATAAGGGTACACCACAGACGAACAGCAAGACCTTCGGCGCAGCGCTCAAAGACGCGATGTCGCATTTGCCCGACGCCTTGGCCCACGTTGGGATTGAACCCTAGGTGGCATTGGCATGGACCTATGTTCATGACGCAGCCGTCGCTTTGCAATTTATCCTTCTAATTGGATTTATTGCCGGCGTGGTAATTGTCCACGTCCACAGCTAAAAGGCGAAGAATCTCAGGCCGACGTCCGGAATTCACTCGACAGAGATGACCGGGCGTCCCTGGGACTTGGGTTGGTTTCTTTCCTGTAACTGGCCGGAGCCTGACCTGTCTCCCTCTTCAAGAGGACCCGAGATCAACAGCAATGGTGTTGTGCTGCCGAAAACCATTTTTTGTAAAATCGGCCATTTAGAGGAATGCTTTCCAAAAGAAAGGCTGATCGCCAAGGGAGGAATGAATGAAACTTGTGAACAAGACGGTTCTTGCACTGGGCGCATTCGTGTTGATTGCCATGCTGGGTCCATCTCTATGTATGGGGTCCAGCGATGGTCAACAGCTAGTTTCTGAAGGCGATAAGCTATTGAGTGACTTCAAGTTATCCGAAGCCGACAAAGAATACAGGGAGGCGTACGGGTTTTTCCAGGGGAGAGGGGACAAGGCCGGGATGGCCCTTGTTCTGGAGAAAATAGCAGACCTGGCCTCAAACCTCGGAGATTATGCCGTTGCGGTTCAATACTATGCGCAGGCCCGCACTTTATACTCTATCCTCAATCAGAAAGATGCCGGTTTGAGAGTGCTGACTGCAACAGGGATGGCCTATGAAGATTGGGGAGACATGCCTGCGGCCATCCACTATTACACAGAAGCTCTGCAGTTGGCATTTTCCTCCGCCGACCGCGCCGGGATCGAATCAAGACTGGGCGCAGCATACGCGCTGCTCGGCGATGAGGATGAGTCCCTAAGTCACCTGAAGGCTGGCAAGAGTGCTGCACAGACTGCTGCGGACGGGGTGCAAATGGGGGCGATATCGATGCAAATTGCCGACATCTATCGAAAGACCGGATCTCCTGACCAGGCCGGAGCGACTTACCAGGAAATTCTTGGCATGAAAGTCCCCGCGGCAGTGACGATCCGGGCCCAGATCGGCCTGGGAGACCTGCTCATTGCCTCCGGGAATGTTTCCAAGGCCGAGCTCTGTTACCGCAAGGCAAATTATAGTGTCGGCTTAGGACGGGTCGCGTTGATGAACGGCAAATTCGATGATGCATCGAAAAATTTCCAGCATGCACTGGCGGAAGGTGAACGGCTCAACGATTTTGAACTGGTATTTGCCGCCAGGGCAGGTCTCGGGCTCGTTTCTGCCGCTCAAGATCAGAACTCGAGCGCTGAAGAGCATCTGAGGCGGGCCGTAGAAGCACTGGAAGAAGCGAGGGACCTCCTTCCCGTAGGGAAGAAACTGTACTTTCTGTCCGGAACGACTCATGGATTCACCCGCCTGGCAGCATACGAAGCTCTCGTGGCCGTGCTCGCCGCCGAGGGCAAAAGCGCTGAGGCTTTCAAGTTTGCGGAGTATACACGCAGCCGCGTTCTTACGGAGACTCTCAGTAAGACGGCCCTACCTCAGGAAAAGGGCCAATCCATGTCGTCACAATCAACCGCCCCGACCGCCTCTTCTACGGATACAAGCCCTGACGCGTCCTACGGGTCAGTTGAAATAGTGCCCTTCAGCTTTCTCAATCCATATTTTTCAGGCGCCCGAGGCGACTCTCTCGAGGCTGCCCTCTTTTCCCTTCTCATCAAAATGGTCTACCTTGATTTTGAGAAAACCGAGGCCGAGCAGGCTCTCTCCATGGGAACAGATCTCTTTCAAAAGGCAGGATTCGATACCAGGGCCAGGGAAACACTGGTGAGCAAACTGAGGGAACTGCGTCAGAAAGGATTGCAAAACCACCTCACCTCGCTGGCTGAAACCGCGCTTGCCAAGTGATAAAGAGCACCGGCACCAAGCCATTGAACCTCCTGTTTTCATCGCTAAGGGAGAGAAAGTTATGCTCTTAAATTTATTGAAAATATCTGTAGTGTTGATGCTTTTGGCGATCACTGGTTGTGCTTCGGACAGTGGCGTAAAGCTTAAAGATGTCGAAAATTACCAGACGGAGATCGAATCGCAGGTCAAATCTACAGGTCCGGACACATTGCGGCAGGCCGAGATGAAATTCACGATCTCCAAACCCCTGCCGGCAGTTTATAAGGCGACTCTTTATGCCTTGAGTAATCGTGATAATGCCGCGATCATTACGCCTATTTCGCACGTAGCGCAAGGTGAAGCAGAAGCCAGGATCATATACGCCGACCGTGAACCAATTTTTCATGACAAAAAACCCATTAACCCTGCGGCAAGTAATTCATATGTTGAAGATCTTTGCATTTACGTTTCCATCTTCATGGAAGTCCAGGAGCCTAACACGACAGTAGTCTATTTTTATCCTCATCACAAACTTTGCTATAAAATACCTGACGGTCTCAAGACTGCTGTTGATTCTAATATGCATTATCGTGGAAACGTATTTGCATATCGGTTACAAACGCAACTTACAAGTAATGACAAGTGGAAATGGATAAATAATCAGTAAGGAGACTGGCTGTGTTCGATAAAAAATATTTAAGAATATGGATGGTAATAAACATTCTATTTTTTCTTAACTATTCCGGCGTAAGCGCAGAGGAACAGCAACAACAGCCACAGCATATAAGTTCCAGTGAATTGTTAAAGGCACGGTATAACAACTTGTTAAACAGGCAATATCCTGTTTTGAGAGACAAAGCTTTGACTGAATCCCTGGAAAAGATGATAGGGACACTCGTCGAAAGATCGGGCAAATCCATTGTGACGCCAAGCGTAGTTGTATACAATGATGATGTCCCAAACATTTTCTCATTTCCGAACCAGATTTGTATAACGACCGGGTTGCTTGACATGCTTGGCAACAAGGATGAGCTTGCGTACCTGATGTCCAGGGAAATTGGCTACCTGGCCAACGGGACGCAGGTCCACTTTTATGAATCGGAAAAAGCCAAGGGGGAAAGGTCGCAAAACTTTTCAGTCGCCTTAACATCACTGATAACTATTGCTGGTGCTGCTGGAAGCGCTTTTCTGGTCGTTGGAGCCGCGCCCACGCTCACCGTAGTTCGGTCGTCGCCATACATGGGGCCTCAGCTAGCCGAGTTTCAGCCATCAATAACGTCGCAAGCCCTTGCTGCCTTTGGGCCATCCATGATCAACCTGGGATCGACGACATTACAAGAAAAGCTGGATACTGGGGGCAAGGAGATCGTCACAGACTATAACAATGCAATAGGAGTTGAGGTAAGTTTCGACAATCAGATATCCGGCCTTAAACGCCAATCAGCATTAGCTAAACGAGAGGGAAAAACCGAGGCATCAAACCAGTTGAGCGCGAGGCTGGAAGCTCTGAATTCTCAGCATGAGAAATACATCCAGCGGCTGCGCCAGGAGAATCCCCGGTACGCGGCCTTGTGGCATCCTCAGCCTGTCATGCCTGAAGAAACTCCCACAGCCCCGGGTGAGTATCTGCTTCGCTATAAAGTCACCGATTCGGCTTTGCTGGTGTGGTTGATAAAAGACGGGAAACTGATTCAAACGGAAACCCTGCCGGTATCCAGGGAAGTTCTCCGGCAGAAGGTGCAGAGTTACCTGGGGGCTTTCGAACATGTTACAACCGATGCGCAGTTGGCCAAATACGATATTAAGCTTTCAAACGAACTCTATAATCTCCTTTTTCAAACAATTGCCGGGAAGGTCCCTGAACGATCGCACGTCGTCATCGTACCGGATGACGTCCTCGATGTGCTTCCCTTCGAGAGCCTTATAGCAGACATGCCGGCCGGTTCGGTAATGACGCAGGGCAAATTCGGACCATTCCCTTGCCGAGCCAAATTCTTAGCCGATCACTACCAGGTCAGCTACTATTATTCGGCTACTTCCATGCGCCTGGCCCGGCAGTTTAGAAAATCCGATTCCCCGTCCCAGTCGCTTTTCATGGTCGCCGATCCTTCCGCTTCGCCCGGAGGCCAGGCTTTAGCGCAGAGTAAATCACAAAAACCGCTCATGGCCATGGCAAAAAAAGAAGGCTGGACAAGCCTTGACGAACAATTTGAGCCTCTGAAAGAGACACGCGAGCTCTCGGAGAAATTGAAGCGGTTGTTTCCCGACGGCCGTTTTCTGGTCGGAACTTCTGCAACCAAAGACAATCTGAGCGGAATAGAAAAACACCGGTATGTAGTGTTTGCCACTCACGGCATACTGGCCAGGGAGATTCCTTACATCGAAGAGCCGGCTTTGCTCCTGTACCCTGAGAGTGGAGCGGAAGATGGGATTCGTCCCAAAGGTTTTCTCACCATGAGCGAA
>Ga0326728_10022091_pt1 | contig 11856 bp, 11 predicted proteins | sample MB3enrmetagenome_FD_207602 | JGI IMG/M metagenome (GOLD analysis project Ga0326728, IMG submission 207602) | Lab enriched peat soil microbial communities from McLean, Ithaca, NY, United States - MB31MN | ecosystem: Environmental > Terrestrial > Soil > Wetlands > Peat | place: USA: New York... | reverse complement strand
ACCTTTCCCGACTCATGATCGACCACTTCAAAATAGAGATCGCCATCCCTGAGGTGATACCCGTTCAGGGCCTCGCACTCGACCCCACCGCCGAGGCCCATCTCGGTCATGCCGTAGTGATTGAACACACGGCAGTCCCACAGCTTTTCGAGGGTCTCCGTGATGGCCCGCGGGACGTAGTCAGTGGTCAGAAGGACGCTCTTTATGCTCCCCAATCCGAGCGCTGCCCCGTCAGATGAGCTGGCCAGGGCGAGAACCTGTGTGGGAATACCCACGAGACAATGGGCGCCGAAAGCGGCGGTCGCCTGGGCGGCGTGGACGGGGTCGCTGATAGGGCCGTAGGCAAAGGCACGGACATCCATCCGTGCGAGGCCCCGGACGAGGAGGTCGCCCACGCTGTCCGCTCTTTCACCCGGAAGAAAGACCATTACCCTTTGCCCGGGCTTAACGAGGGTCGACATGCCGTGGTGAAAGAAGTCCACAGTCAGTTCGAGATCTTCTTCGGTAAAGAAGAGTCGCTTTGCGTTCCCTGTGCTCGCCGACGTGCGGAGGGTGACTATCCGGGCCACGTCTGCCTGGCGGACCGCCAGAAAACCGAAGGGGTCGCGGGCGAGATCCGAAGGGGTGGTAAAGGGAATTCGGGCAATATCGGAAAGAGATTTCAGGGGCGCTGCCGGGAGGGAGGCCAGATGGCGGCGATAGAAGGGGGCATTGCGTCGGGCGTAATCGATGGTCTCGTTGACCAGCCGAAGCTGGTACTCCTTGAGTGCCTCGGCAAAGGACCCACCCACCAGCTGAGGACCGATACCGGCTTTCTTCCTGATCCACCTTTCCAGGGGTGTTATTGCGATCATGACGCAGCTAGGCCGTTACGCCGGCGATAGAGACTCCTTCCGTCCCTGCCGGTAAGGTTGTAAGCGCAGAATGGGACGAGCAAGCCGTCGGGGGAAACGACGGATATGCAGCAGCCCTTGAGCCGTTCCAGGTCAAGGTTCTCTGCGTCCTGGAAGGCCATGGCGGATATGGTAAAGCTCCGGGAGGCAGCCTGCGTGAGAAAAAGATCCAGGTCAAGAACACCTTCGACCCGGGTGATGTCCGCACCTGGCCCGCCGCAGCAGGGAGTTTTTCCCGCGAGCAGGGGAGCGGAAAATGGCGCCGGGGACGGCAGTCTCCACCGGCGCGACACTGCCTCCACGGTTTTCCTAACCCCTCCGGCTCCGATGTCCGCCGGGCGGCAGCAGTCTGCCTTCGCCGCCCCTATCGGTCTCAGACTCCCTTCGGGGGAAAGCACGTATGTGGCGTGGAGGGAACAAAGGGCATGCTCGCAGCCGGGAGGGGAAAAGTCAGCAATCCTGACAAGCCCTCCTGTCTGTTCCTCGAGTCCCCTCATCAGCTCAGGGAGGGTGAAGCGGCGTTCGTCGCCGGTGTGCCCGGGAAAGCGTCCGAAATAGCTGACGGGTTGGAAATGGATGCCCCTCACCGTCGGGACCAGTTGCAGGGCCTTCCGCACTATGTCCCCGATGGAGTCGGTGTTTACCCCCCTCACGAGAGTGGGGACAAGGACCACGCCGAGACCCGCCTCCCCACAATTCCGGACAGCCTCGAGTTTCCGCTCAAGGAGGGCTCTTCCCCTTAAAGCGCGGTTGATCTCGTCATCGACCCCGTCGAATTGAAGAAAGATTGACGAAAGACCCGCGGCCCGGAGGCGTCCTGCATAATCTCTATCCGAGGCGAGCCGGAGGCCGTTCGTATTGACCTGGATAAAGGAATAGCCGATCCGCTGCGCAGCCCCGATGATTTCCGGAAGGTCGTCCCGCAGAGTGGGCTCACCCCCGGAGAGTTGGAGATTGCACGGACCTGCCGCTTTCATGGCCCGCTCCAGGAGCGAGGAGATCTTCTCAAGCGGGGGATCCTCTGTCCTGTTTGCGCCGGAATCGGCAAAACAGACTGCGCAATGGAGGTTGCATTGGTCCGTTACCTCGAGCAAGACGGAGCAGGGAAGCTGAACGTGGGCGGCGCAGAGGCCGCAGTCGAAAGGGCAGCCCTTTTCAACGGTCCCGTAGCAGAGGTCCGGATGGACGGGATCTTTCGGCCTCCGCCACTCGGCCATGGAGGGCTCGCCGCGCCATATGATTGTCCTGAATGAACCGTGGTCCCCGCACTCTTTGACCAGAAAGACCTCGTTCCCTTCAGCCACCCGTTTCGCCTCGATCCTCTTGAGGCACACGGGGCAGAGGCTTTCGGTTTCATCCACGTGACTCTCTTTCATCTTGCCATTCATTCCTGCATGCCCTTTTAGGTCGATAAGGCGCACCCCCTAACCTTTCCGGCCGACCAGAAGGAAGTAGCTGAGCCCTGCATAATCCGGTTTCTTTGCCTTCCATCCCTGCCCGCAGCCCCACGAATCCGGGAGACGAATGCCTGCAAGGATCATACGGGCCGCAAATTCCTTAAGAAGCCTTTCGTGCTCCTCCCATAGGAGGAGAGAGAGACCGAGTCCTTCCAGGAACCCGAGAAGGTCTTCTTTCACGAGAGGGGCCCTTGTCTCAGGCCCGTGCAGATCAGCCTCGGGCTGTCCCCGGGCAGGTCCACGTTTGACGAAAACGTCGCTCAATATGAGAAACCCCCCTTCGCGCAAGACCCGTGCGCATTCCTGGAGCGCCTTCGCGCCGTCTTCGAGGATCGAAAGCACGCACTCGCAGAAGAGGGCATCGAAAAGAGCGTCCTTAAAGGGAAGGGTCTCCGCCCGGCCCCGAACGATCGAGGAGTGCTTGGGAATAGTCGAGTCCCACCGGCCGGTAGACGGCGGCCCCTTCTAGGTGCTCCAGGGTCTCTCCCGCGCCACAGCCGATATCGGCAACCCGTGAGCCCTCGGGTAGCCTGCAGAATTCGAGGGCCCTCCGGGTGAGGAGAGATCCCCCCGGTCTCATGCAGGACCCCGAGACGCAATGGACATCGTGCCAGCTCAATGAGCGATCGATCGTCATGCTGCCGGGTTATCCGGGGTTACTTATCTTCAAGGGCTTGCTCTGCCTCGGCCATCTTTCCTGTGGCCAGTTCTTCGTCTATCAATATCATTCCGCACCCGGGACACGTAGGAAGGTCGAGGGCGAAGATGGTCCTCAGATACTGAAGTCTTACCGTTTTGACTTCCAGGGGAACCCTGCATCGATTGCAGATCCATTCACTATGGTCGCCCGGCCTCGTCGTTTCCGTCATAACCCGCGCCTCTTCATCTCCATCCTGTGGGAATAGGCGCTATGAACCTGATAATCTTCGCCGACCCGACTATACTCCACCCAATAGGTGACCCTGTCGGGCCTGTGAGACGCGAGAGACCGGCCGTTGGCGGGGTTGATGAACTTCTCTCCGCTGGTCTCGGCGTGGTCGATCGCCTCTTCCACATCCTCCCTGCTTATCCTGCGCTCCTCCATGAGTCGCTCGACTTCCTCGGAGATACTCAAGCTGATCTGTTCACCCGTGGTCATTTACCCCCCGGCCTTGCCTTCGGACCTTTATGACGTTCTTTTCCCTAAGAGGGTGCTTCCCTCTCTTTTTGCGCATCGTTCGAGATAAAAATGTTATGTCAAACATGGCATAAATTCAAGCAATAAAGGACCGGGTCTGCGAGAGCAGGCTTGGATTGAGGGGGAGGCTCCGGAAGGCTTATGCCTGTGGAGGGGGCGACGCTAGCCCCAGTAAACGAGCCAAGCGAGCATTGAGGGGGAGGCTCCGCAGGATTATGCCTGTGGAGGGGGCGACGCTAGCCCCAGTAAACGAGCCAAGCGAGTCCGCGTCGGATTACATTGCACACCCCTCGTTCATAAGGGCATCGGGACCTCACCTGTCGGTGCTGTCCGCTTCAGCCTCGGCCCTTTCAATACGCGGAAAGACGTCGATCTGGCAGTCGAGGCAATGGAAAAGATGGCGAGTGCAGCGTCCAAAGATGCGCGGTGAGCTTACTTCACCCGGTCTGGCGGACTATAGTCGCCTCTACCCCACGGCCCTCAACGCACGCCGCCTCGTACAACGGGGCAACCGAATCCCCGAGGGTGTTTTCGCGGAAATAGGGTGCGGTAAACCGCTTCAAATGCCAACGGATTTTTCGTAAACGCCCTGATCATCCCTTGAGATGGTGAAACCATCCCTTGAAATGGTATTACAAGACGATTATCAGATAAAGGTGGATGTCAACGAGCTGACTTAGAAAAAGGAGGAATCCATCATGTGCGCCGACGGCAAATCCGGGACCACGGAAACTCTGAAAGGGATTCTACAAGATGCTGCGGGGACCATCCGATCCGCCAAAGACTGTCTGGGCAAAGCCAAAGATGCAGCCGTCGGTGATGACCCGCAAATGGTCGAGCAAATCGGCGCGGAGTGCGCCTCCCTCGATGCCTTTCTGGCGCAGCTGACAGAGGCCCGGTCTGCCACCGATGATGTTCTTTTCGGCAAGGCCGCCGGGGCGGTCAAGCTGCAGGTTCCATCGCTTCACGCGTCGAGCGATCGGATCAAGGAGATGGCAAGCGGCACAAGACCGACACCGGGAGTCGTCGGCTACATGGATGAGGCGGTGACGTTCATAGCGCAGGCTCTGGCGTTTGTCGCGGAACTGCCCTAGTGCTTCTGACGCCGGCTAGACCTGGCGAGGCGAGAAAAGGCGCGGGAGACGAGGCTTCGGGTAGACATGCAAGCCGGGCCGGTCCGCCTGGTGGTAAGGGAAAAAGACTCTCGTGCGTTTCTTGAGTGTTTGTACGATTTTATACTTCACGGATTCCCGGGTCTCGCCAACCCTTATCCGGGTCCGTATGTGGAAGCGACTTTGTCCGTCACAGGGACTTGCCAGCCGCCGTCCACATTTATCACCGCTCCGGTGATGTAGCTTGACTCATCTGAGGCCAGGAATACCGCGGGCCATGCAATCTCATCGGGTTCGGCCATTCTGCCCACGGGTATCATGGCCGCCATCGCACGTCCCGCGTCGGGATCACTCCACACCCCCCTGGTGAAGTCCGTCTTCACTATGCCGGGAGCCAGGGCATTGACCCTTACCCCGTGGCCTGCAAGCTCCAGTGCAAGCTGCCTCGTGAGCATGATGATGCCGGCCTTCGAAATGGAGTAGGCGCCCACGGCCGTGACCGGGTTGAGACCGGCCTGGGATGACAGGTTAATGATGTTCCCTGCTTTCTGCCTCACCATCTCTCTACCGACTGCGGCGCAGCAAAAGAAGGTCCCTTTCAGATTGGGCTCCATGACTCGATCCCACGTTTCTTCCGTACACTCGAGGAGGGTCTGCCCGGGCGTCCAAACACCTGCGCAGTTCGCAAGGATATCGATGCGCCCGAATGTTGCGAGGGCCGCCTCAACCATTGCGTCAACCTCGTTTCTTTTCGAGACGTCCACCTTGCAGCCCAGAGATCGTCTACCCACGGCCTTGATCTCTTCTGCTACCTCACCCAGCTTGCCATCTTCGACAACGGCGTCGCAAACGGCAACATCGGCTCCCGCTCGGGCGAAGGCAAGCGCGATGGACCTGCCGATCCCTCTTCTACCCCCAGTCACTACGGCCACCTTATTCCCCAGATGGAACTCGTTCATGCATCCTCCTCTCCCCGCTTTTGTTCCTTTGCACTTTTTGCCCACCCATCGAAGCAAAGCATCTTCTACCCTCCCCGGGATCATCGGCAAGAAGCGCACGTCGCTGGTGTCGCGGAGAGGATGTCGGGCACCCATGGTGCTTGCCTGACTGTCTACCACTACGGTGATATGGAGATGCAGGCGCCCGGTAATCAAAGGATCTCATGCACGTTCGCCTTTCCTCAGGTGAAGTCAAGATAGATGGCCGGGACGAAAGGACGAGGCGCCGGCTCTATCCATCATGCGCTCTTACCTCGCCGGCCTGATAGCATGTTCAAGGAAGTCTAATATTTCCAATATGACATAATCTCTTCAATGCTGTCAACCCTTGCCGAGCCGGGAAACCCAATCCGGGTGAGGCGCCGCTCATCCATGCGAAAGTCAGGCAGTCCTCATCTTTGTTGTGGTGAGGAGGCAAAGCTCCTTCTATGCCGGCGGTTGACATCAGTAATCTAATTATGTCATATTTTACATAATAAAAATCCCCGTCGTCCGGGCTCGTTACCAGGGTGACGCAGCTGGCGGGGAGACGCGGGATGGGAGAGGGGTATGGTGAATCCGTGGAAGCCATCAACATGTGGAGAGGGGCGGTTCTGACACACAACCGCATCGGTTCCACGGCGGCAGCAAGGCCTACGCCACGAGTTTCACCCGGCGCGGCCACCCACACTGCAAAAGGCGAGGCTCACATAAAGACCGGACTCTAATACCGAAATCTTATGACCTGAATCATGGAACGAAATCTCGCGACACTCTATGATACCGTTCCAGATATTGTAGGAATAAGTATAATTTAGTAGGTATTTATGAGTTTAAGAAGGTATTCGGTCCGGCCCATGGAACCGTCGAAGGACGAAAGGAGAGCGCTATGGAGACTTACAGGATGTGGATCGGAGGCGCATACTGCGACGCGGAATCGGGCAAGACGTACGGGGTGACGAACCCGGCAACGGGAGAAGAGATAGCGAGAGTTCCCCTGGGCGACAGGAGCGACGTGGACAAGGCGGTCGGTGCGGCAACGAGGGCTTTCCCCGAATGGTCGGGAAAATCGCAACAGGAGAGATCCGCCACAGTCCACCGGATCGCCGCGCTCCTTAAGGAGCGGGTGGAGGAATTCGCGCGCCTCGATGCGCTGGATCACGGTACACCCATATCGACTGCGTACCACATGGTCGGCGGTGCAGTGGCCAATTTGGACTTCAATTCCCAGGGCGCACGGACAATTATGTCGGACGTGATACCTGTGAGGCCCGATGCCCTGCACTTTTTTCATCGGGAGCCGGTCGGGGTCTGCGCCCTCATCATTCCCTGGAACGTTCCCCTCACCATGGTGGGCTCCAAGCTCGGAGCCGCCCTCTCTCTCGGCAATACGTGCGTGGTGAAACCGCCGAGCATCGATTCCCTGACCACCCTTAAGTTCGCGGAGATACTCGATCAGGTCGGTCTTCCTCCCGGAGCGGTGAACATAGTCACCGGACCGGGCAGCACCGTGGGCACAGCAATGGCCGTTCATCCCGGCGTAGACCTCATCTCCTTTACCGGGAGCAGCGAAACGGGCAAGGACATCATGGCCAAAGCGAGCGGAACGGTGAAGCGGCTCGTCCTGGAGCTGGGCGGAAAGAACCCCTTCATCATCCTCGACGACGCGGACATCGACCTCGCGGCCCAGAAGGCGATGACGAGTCAGCTCCGCAACAGCGGGCAGATCTGCGCCTCACCGGGAAGGTACTATGTGAGCGAGAAGAGGCACGACGAATTTGTCGCGAAGCTGATCCAGGCCATGAACACTTTCAGGGTGGGGGACCCGCTCGATCCGAAGACCAACATGGGTCCCATGGTCTCCGAAGAGCACCGGGACAAGGTGGAATATTACATCAGATGCGGCGTCGAAGAGGGCGCAAAGCTCGTCCTCGGGGGGGCAAGACCGACGGAGCCTCCTTTCGACAAAGGGTTCTACGTCATGCCCGCCATTTTCACCGGCGTCACCCAGAGCATGAAGATCGCGAGGGACGAGATCTTTGGCCCTGTTGCGTGCATTCTCACCTATAAGTCGGAGGATGAGGTGATAGGCCTTGCCAATGACAACGTCTATGGGTTGTGCGCCTCGGTCTGGACCAGAGACATCGTCAAGGCCATCGGATTCGCGAAGAAACTCCGGGCAGGCACGATCTATATCAACGATCACCTGACCATCGGGCCGGAGATGCCATGGGGCGGATTCAGGCAGAGCGGAGTGGGCAAGGAGAATTCCGTCGTCGGCCTCGAGGAGTATACGCAGTTGAAACTGATTGCCATGGAGCTAACGAGATAACGAGAAGGAGGCATCCGTGAAAAGCTATAAGATGTTCATAGGCGGCACATGGGTCGATGCAGTATCGGGCAAGACTTTTCCGACAGTCAATCCGGCAACTGAGGAAGAGATCGGCCAGGCAGCGCTCGGCGGGCCCGAGGATGTGGACAAAGCGGTAAAAGCGGCAAACGACGCGCTTCCGGGGTGGTCGAGGATGGTCCAGTCGGAGCGTTCCAGGATCATGTCCCGCATGGGCGCGGCCATAAGGAAGTATGCAGAGGAGTTCGTCGACCTCGAGGTCCGGGAGCATGGCACGCCCATCATGATGGCCAAGGGTTTCGCTGCCGCGGGGGCGGACAATGCGGACTACACAATGGCCCTCAGTAGGGCCCTCATGGGTCAGGTCTTTCCTTCCCTCGCATACGTAAAATCCTATCTGCAGCGGGTGCCCATCGGTGTGTGTGCCGTCATCACCCCGTGGAACGTTCCCCTGATGATGATGATCGACATGGTGGCCGCGCCGCTCGTGACCGGCAACCCCGTGGTATTGAAGCCTGCGAGCGTCAACTCGCTGCTGGGAGTCAAGTTCGCCGAGATGATGGAGACCCTCGGCCTTCCACCGGGTGTCTTTAACCTCGTGACCGGACCGGGGGGTTCGGCAGGTGTTGCCCTCGCGGCTCATCCCGGGGTGGACCTGATCCGTTTTACCGGAAGCAGCGAGACGGGAAAGGAGATCATGAGGGCCGCTGCCGCGACGACAAAGAAAGTTATCATGGAGCTGGGGGGAAACAACCCGGTCATCGTCTGCGAGGACGCGGACGTGGTAGCCGCCGCCACGCAGCAGGCGCAACGCCACTTCGGCAACACCGCACAGAACTGCTCCACCCCGGGAAGATATTACGTCCACGAGAAGCTCTACGATCGGTTCGTCGACATCTTCGCGGAGCAGGTAAAGAAGATCGTGGTGGGGGACCCGGCGGATGAAAAGACGGCGATGGGTCCCATGGCGAACAAGCAGCAGATGAAGAAGGTGGAATACTACATAGAGTCCGCGATCAAAGAGGGGGCGCGCATTGTCTGCGGGGGCAAGAGGGCAGCCGAGAAAGGCTACTTTCTTCAGCCCACCGTCATCGCTGACGTGACCCACGACATGACAGTGGCCAGGGAAGAGATCTTCGGCCCGGCAGCGGCGATCCTCAAATTCTCGTCGGAGGAAGAGGTGATCAGACTGGCCAACGACTCGGAGTACGGGCTCGTCGCAGGCGTATGGACAAAGGATATGGCAAAGGCCCTGAGATTCACGGAGGAGCTGCGGGTGGACAGCGTCTATATCAACATGCCCAGGACCATGGCTACCGAGATGACATGGGGCGGCAACGTCAAGGAAAGCGGGGTCGGCAAGTCTGGAAACATGTGCGGTCTCGAGGAGTTTACCGATCTCAAGATGGTGTGCATTAACTACGCTCCATAAAAGGCTTCAAGGGAGAGGCGCCCTCAAGGCGTCTCTCTTAGGATCGTTCACGGAGGAGAGCACTTATGGACGAGAAGTACAGCATGCTCATAGATGGAAAGCTGATTCAGGCCCGAAGCGGAGCGACGATGGAGATCGTCAATCCTGCTGACGGCAAGGTTTTCGCCGTCGCCCCGAAGGGAAGTCCGGCTGAGGTCGAGAAAGCGGTCGATGCCGCCTGGAATGCTCAGCCCGGCTGGGCCTCAATGTATGCGGGCGAACGGGGTAAGTTCCTCTTCAAGCTGGCAGAGATCATCAGAAAACATTACGACGAGCTGTGGCGGCTCGAGACGATGCAGTACGGCGGTCCCAGGCTAAAAACCTCTAACTTCGACATTCCCACTGCCGCCGACATGCTCGAGTGGATGGCCGGGATCGGGAGAGGCCTGTCCGGTCTCACCCTGCCTGTCGGTTCCTCGGCACGCGCCATGACAGTCCGTGAGCCCCTGGGAGTTCTCGGTCTCATCACGCCCTGGAATTTTCCCCTTGTCACGGCCATAGCGAAGGTATCACCCGCCCTCATCACGGGCAACACAGCGGTGCTCAAGCCCCCCTCATGCGCTCCTCTCACTGTCCTGAGACTGGCGGAGTTCGTTGTTGAGGCCGGACTTCCGCCGGGCGTGCTCAACATAGTCACCGGCCCGGGAAGCTCGGTGGGCGAGGCCCTTGTATCTCATCCAAAAGTGGCCAAGATCAATTTCACCGGCGACTCGAACACGGGAAAACGGATCATGAGCCTCGCAGCAGCAGCAGTGAAACCGGTCGCCTCCGAGCTGGGAGGGAAGAATGCATTCATCGTCCTCGACGACGCGGACCTCGACGGTGCGGTCGAAGGCGCGATCTGGGGCTCTTTCTTCAACTCGGGCCAGAACTGCGGATCGTGCAGCAGGTTGTTCATCCAGGAATCCATCTACGACCGGTTCGCCGAGAGATTCGTTGCGGCAGCGAGAAGACTCCCCATGGGCGATCCGCTCAAGCCCGAGACGATGATCGGCCCCGTCGCTTACCGTGCGCACAGGGACAGCATCGAGGGCTTCGTCGAAGGGGCCAAGAGGTCGAAGGCCCGGCTCCTCCTCGGGGGTGAGAGACCGAACGATCCCGAGACAAAGAACGGCTTCTTCGTCGCCCCCACCATATTCGGAGAATGTGATCCCGCATCGGAATTCATGCAGGAGGAGATCTTCGGACCGGTGGTAGGTCTGACCAGATTCAGGACTCCGGACGAAGCCGTTGCCCTCACGAATGATACCCGCTACGGTCTTTGCGCTTCCGTGTGGACGAAAGATGTCCGCCTCGGCATGGTAATGGCGGACCAGATAAAGACCGGTACGGTGTGGGTAAACCAGCACCTCGCGATCGTCTTTGAGATCCCCTGGGGCGGGCGCAAGGAATCGGGCTGGTCAAAGGAGAACTCCACCCTGGCCCTCGAGGAATACACCATGCAGAAGCACGTCTGGATAGACCTTGCGGGCACGCCGCAGACGCCGTGGCAGGATATGATTCGGCAAGGATAGGGATCGAAAGGAAGCGTAAAAGAGACGCCCTGAGCTTCGGGAGGGGAAGGCCTTGCAAAGGGCCTTCGATCCTCTTTCCGGCCGTAATCTGGGGTTGCCAAGGGTTGGACGAATAGGAAGATGTGTCCCGCGTCCGGCCCGGCACTAAAGAATCTCACGATGGTCTGACCAGGCGGCGCTACGTCGTCATCAGTAAGAAAAACCTCAAGAACGCAACCACTGTCTCCCTGTTGGAATCCGTGATCTCTCCGATTTCGAGATCCGGCGCCGTCTGCCTGAGGAGGCAGCGAACATCTTCGTCAGAAATGTTCTCGTAGTCCATGATGCTGACCTCCGGTGCATAACCTTTACCTATGAATTAACGGCCTTCATGCACGTAACTTAAGTGTCAGAGTCCTCTTGTGTTTCCGGCGGGCCCCATTCGTCCGGCCCTGTGACTCGCCTCCGCACAAGAAGACAAGAAGAAACCTGATCGCTCCTTATTCCCTACCGACGTTCCTCGACGCGCGGTCCCTCGTTCGCGACCTACGCTCCGACTCCGACCCGCTTAACCGCTCCAGAAGAGCTCGGGCTCGATTGCGAACTCATGCTTTTCTATTCCTTGTGTGGCAGCCCGCAAACCGAAAGCGCTCTACCGTAGGGGCAAGGCCCGGCCGTCAGTCGCCCGTGCCCTTCGGGCACCGCTCATCTTCCGCTGACGGGGCCCCGGAGCCTCCACGATGCTCGCTCATCGAGGAACCACGCGTCGAGGAGCTGATGAGATGCAATCCCCTTTTTCTTTTGGGGGAGAAGACCTCCAGTTCCTCCAATTGTCAAAGAGCAAAAAGAGAACCGGCCGCGCACTTATTGGGGCTCGCGTCGCCCCCTCCAGTGGCAAAGCCACCGGAGCCTCCCCCTCAATCTCG
>Ga0326728_10022090_pt1 | contig 11856 bp, 10 predicted proteins | sample MB3enrmetagenome_FD_207602 | JGI IMG/M metagenome (GOLD analysis project Ga0326728, IMG submission 207602) | Lab enriched peat soil microbial communities from McLean, Ithaca, NY, United States - MB31MN | ecosystem: Environmental > Terrestrial > Soil > Wetlands > Peat | place: USA: New York... | reverse complement strand
TGCACCGCGGACAAACTACAAGGGCAGGGCAAGCCCCGCCCCTGCGAGACGCTGCCGGCGCGAGCCTCCAGGCGCCATGAGGAGATGGGAAAGCCCGTGTACCGAACGAGCAATAATAACCCTTGACAGAGATTCCAGTTTTCGGTAGCCTATAAACGATATGAACGGCCCGGCCCCTTCCCGCTTCCCCCTCTTCCATTTGAAAACTATGCCGATCAGCAAGGCGGCCACGCCGCTTGGCCTCGTAACAAGCCTCAACTTCCCTAGGGCTGAGGAATCCGGCAAAGCCTACGTTCGCTGCGTCCAAAAAAGCGTTCGCACAGAGGCCACAGGAAGGCTTCATGCGCTGCATGCTGAGGGTCTTAAAACGGACAAACTGGATGAGGCTGAAACCGGAAAAAACCTCACGAGGCCAGAATGTTTATGAAAACACAATAGGTTAGCTGATTCTTGGCGAGTTGGAAAATTACCGGAGTGAAGCTCAAATTTTTGAAAAATAAGGGGTTATAAAATCGACCGTAAATCTGATCAGAAAAAAAAGGGGAATTATTAAATGAAGGAACTGTGCATAAGGTGTTGAATATAGGCGAGATATTAATTTGATATACGTCAAATTAATCGCGAGGCAGAATGTCTATGAAAAATAAGCCGCTTATCCCTTCTAGGCCAGAATGTTGATGAAAGGAAAGGAGTAAGAAGAGATTATGAATTCTGAATTATGAATTGTAAGATCTGCTCACCCTTCGGGGCATCAAAGGATTTGCAATGACCCGATGAACAAATGAGCCGATGATCCGATGATTCAATAACCCGATTACCTTTTTTCTCATTGGGCGTCTAAGCCTATGAGAGGTTCGAACTCTCGCGTGATGGATGGCACCTGCTTGGAGTTCGCCGGCAAACCTATAGCGCAGCCCTCGCCGATGAGCGAAGTCGATGAACTTTCGCTGATCCGGCAGGCTCAGGAAGGGGACCGTTCCGCCTTCGACGCGCTCATCCGTCTTTACGACCAGAACGTATTGCGCATGGCGCTGCAAGTGGTGGGCTCGCCGGAAGAGGCGCGGGATTTGTACCAGGAGGCATTTCTGAAAGTCTACCGGTCGATTCGCAATTTCCGCTCGGAGGCAAAGTTTTCCACCTGGCTCTACCGCGTGGTGATGAATGTTTGCCTTGACCACTTGCGGCGGCAGAAAACTCGCAAGGAAGTAGCGGTGCCACAACCCGAGGACGGCGAACCGGAATTCTTCCAGACCGTGCCGGACGAGCGGCCCACGCTCAATCCTGAGCGGGCCACCCACTCCAAGGAAATCGGGCGGCGCATTCAGGTGGCGCTGGAGCGGCTGAATCCCCGGGAACGCATGGTCTTCGAGATGAAGCACTACCAGGGGCTGAGACTGCGGGCAATCGGTGAGATTTGCAAAACCAGCGAGCAGACGGTGAAGAACTGCCTGTTCCGCGCCACGCAGAAACTGCGGGTGGATTTAATTGATTTGGCCTAGAACGAAGACGGTAGGGCCGGGCTAAGGCCCGGCGATGTGCGAACTTCAGTGCCGGGCTAAAGCCCGGCGCTACGAGTGCGGTACGAGAGCATGAAGGAATGAGAGACGACCATGAATTGCCGGAAGTTGCAAGAAAACCTGCCGCTGCTGCTTTACGGCGAGCTTTCCGCGTGGGAGCAAGCGGCTTGTGATGAGCACCTCGCGGCATGCGCCAGTTGCCGGGCGGAGCGGGAGAAATTCGAGCAGCTCCACCAAGTCCTGGCGCAGCGGCCGAGAGTGGAGCCGAGCGCGGCGTTGCTGGCCGAGGCGCGGATGGCGCTGGATGAAGAGCTCGAAAGGCAGCAGCACGGCTGGCGCGCCCTCTGGCACAACGGCCTGCCGATTCTGCGCTTCCAGCCGGCCTCCGGTTTTGCCCTGGCCCTCACCTTGATTCTGTGCGGGTTTGGCCTGGGTTGGGGTTTGCGGCCGCACGCCGGGCGCCTGACCTCCGATGTAACGGGAGTGAACAGCGAAGGAGTGGCCAGTCCCGATCTCGAAAACATGCGCATCAGCGGCATCAGCCGTGTTGCCCCCGATCCCCAAACGGGCGGCGTGAAAATCACCCTCGACGCCGAGCGGCGCGTCACCCTGGAAGGCTCGCTCGACGACCCCAAGATTCAGCAGGTGCTGGTCTACGCCGTGAAGAGTTATGACAACCCCGGCATCCGCCGCGACACCCTCGACGCGCTGCGTTCCCACGCCGACAATCCCAACATTCGCCAGGCGCTGCTCTATGCCATGCGCCACGATCCCAATGCCGGCGTGCGCCTGGAGGTGCTGGAGGCCGTCTGCAACATGAAATCCAATGAGGATGTGCATAACGCTCTGCTCGACGCGCTCGAGCATGATGCCAATGCGGGTGTGCGGGTGGCGGCAGTCGATGCGCTGATCGACCATGCGGAGAAGGAGGGCTGCGATGTGCCCACCGCCCATGCGCTCGAGCATCTGGCCAGCACCGACAGCAATCCTTATGTTCGGCTCAAATGCGCCAACGCCATGATGAAATTAGGAAAGTGAGGATTCCATTCAAACCATGGGAACGAGGCAGGTCCACAGTTTCGCGGTGTTAGCCTTTCTGCTTGCTCTGCCGCTGGCGGCGCTTGACGTGTCGTCGGTGAAGCAGGGCGCGCCGGTACGGCGCGGGAACACCTGGCAGCAGCGCTCGGAGTTTGAAGCCCCCGTGAAGGAAGGAGCGCGTTTACTGCTGCGCGTGGATAACGGAGCGGTCAGCATCCACCCCGCGCCGGGCGACAAAGTAAGTTGCATCGTCACTTTGCGCGCCTACACCCCCAATGAGGCCGAAGCGCGCAACTGGTTCGACAAGTTCCAACTCACGGCCCGATCCGTCGAGGCGGGGGGCGTGTACATTACCAGCCAATCGCCTCCGCGGGTGCGGCGTGGCGCCCACTTCCGCGTGCAATTTCAAATTACCGTGCCCCCGCGCTTCAACCTGGATGTGGAAACGCAGGGCGGGGACATCTCGGTGGACGCTCCCCTGGAGGGTGAAGCCCGGCTGACCACGGCGGGCGGCGATGTGCGCGCCAGCGACCTGGCAGGTGCGGTGCGGATTGAAACCGCCGGCGGCGGCATCACCCTTACGAATGTCGGCGGGGATCTGATCGCACGCACGGCGGGGGGCGCCATCCGCGTGAGCAATGTGAAAGGTGATGCCCGCCTCGAAACCAGCGGGGGAGAGATCGTAACGGGCGCAGTTGCGGGCGCGCTGCGAGCTGAGACCGCCGGGGGTGACATCGTGGTGGGCGGGGCCACCGGCCAGGTTGTGGCGCAAACCGCCGGGGGGCAGATTCAGATTGGGCCGACGGGCAGCAGTGTGCGGGCGGAGACAGCGGGGGGCAGCATCCGCCTGCAGGGCGCCCGCGGCCGCGTGGTGGCGGAGACCGCCGGGGGCAGTATCGATCTGCTCGAGGTCGAAAGCGGCGTACGGGCCTCCACGGCGGCGGGACGCATTCTGGCGGAATTCAACTGCACCAGGAAAACTTTTGACGCCTCGCGGCTGGAAACGAGCATGGGAGATGTGTACGTCTACCTGCCCGCCAATGTGCCGCTGACCATCGATGCGGCCATTGAGACGGCGGCGGGCCGCCAGATCCAGTCCGACTTTCCGCTCAACATTGAGGGGGACAAAGAAGAATTGGTTCCCTCCACCCTGCACGGCCGTGGAACTTTGAACGGGGGGGGAGAAATCCTGAGAATTCGCAGTGTGGCGGGCAACATCGAGATTCGCAAAATCGATGAGGCCTCGCTGCGGGATCTGCAACAACGCGAAGAGAGTACCTGGAAAGCCTGGCAGGAGCGGCGCGCGCAAAAAGATCGGCGTACTCAGGAGCGGGAAGAGGAGCGGCAGCAGCGCCAACAGGAAAGGGATGAGGACGATCATGAACAGTAGCCGGGAAAGGCCGAAACTCGAAAATCGAAATTCGAAACTCGCGAGGCGCGCATCGAATTTCGAGTTTCCAATTTCGAGTTTCGAGTGGAAGCTCACCTTGCTCTTCGCGCTCGCCTTGGGCCTGGGCATTTGGCCGGGGCCCGCGTTCGGCGCGCAACGCGTTTGGGAAAAGCGTTTTGAGCTTCCCCCGGGCGGTCACGTCTCCGTGGTGAACGTGCACGGCAGCGTGCTGGTGGAAGGCTGGGACCGCGCCGAGGTGGAAGCCACCGTGGCCATGCGGAGTGAGGCTCCCACCGATCAGCTTGACGATGTGCAGGTGGCGGTGGAAGCGCGCCCCGGCGGGGTGGCGTTCCACACCCTCTACCCCTCCGGCCTCGACACGCCCATTCGCGTGGATTACCGCTTGCGCGTACCTCGGCAGGTGCGCCTGGATGAGCTCAGCACGCTGGAGGGCGACATCGTTGTCCATGATGTCGACGGATCGATGGAGGCGCACAACCTGCACGGCGATATTGAGGGCATCAACGTGTCGGGCTCCGTGGTGGCGCATGCGCTGACGGGGAATATCCTCATTTCGCTCCGCGCCCTGCCCGATCGCCGGCAGCCGCTCCAACTCGCCACCATCAATGGCAATGTGGACCTGCTAATGCCCGCGCAGGCGAACGCGGACCTGGAACTTTCCACGGTGGCGGGGAACATTGTGGGCGATTATCCCTTTCAGGTCAGCTCCGTCCCCGGTGATTCCACCCGCCGCGCGCAAGTGGGTGCGGGAGGCGTTCGCGTGGAATTGCGGACGGTGCGGGGAAACATTCGCGTCGGCCAGCGCGACGAAGATTTGTAAGTGTTGTAGGGGCACGCCATGGCGTGCCCGTACGAATTTGGGCGCGCCGTGGCGCGCTTTGTGGCGCCAGCCCCGGCGGCGAAGGATTTGCGATGACGAAATTCCGCGAGCCGCGTCATACCAGTGAGCGAATTAAGAGGCCGCCGGATAAGGAAGATCAGAAATGGAAATCAAGAATCGATGGAGTGAGCAGAACGAATGCGGAGGGCACACCATGAACCGCAAATTCTTTTCAGGAATGGCGCTGACCATCGCGCTGCTGGTTGCCGGTGGAGGCGTTTTGCACGGACAGAGTACCCCGGCCCCTCCCCCCGCACCGCAGGTTGCCCCAGAGCCGCCGGAACCGCCGGAGCCACCTGAGCCGGCCGACCCGCCGGAGGCAACACAGCTCTTTGTCATGAATGATGGCTCGGCACATCTGGGTGTGACCCTGGGCGATGTAACCACGGAAAAAGCGCAGCAGTTGAAGCTGCCTGCCGTCGCCGGGGCCATCGTCGACAGCGTCCAAAAGGACAGCGCCGCGGCGAAGGCCGGCATTGAGAAGGGCGATGCGATCATGGAATTCGACGGCGTCCGCGTGCGCAGCAGCGCGGAGTTGCGGCGGTTGATCCGCGAAACTCCCACTGGACGCACCGTCGAGATGAAGATTGTGCGGGACGGGAAAACCCGCGTCCTGAGTGCGAAACTGCAGGCCTCCTCCAATAACTTCAACTTCAACGCCCCGGAAATGCGCCTCCAGTCCGTTAAACCGTTCGTGATGCCGGATATTCAAATTCCCCCTATGAACTTTCCCGAGTCATTTTCCATCTATGGGCCTCACCGCGCCACCCTGGGAATTTCCGGGGACGACCTCACCACGCAGCTCGCGCAATACTTTGGCGTCAAGCAGGGCAAGGGCGTGCTGATCACTGAGGTGACGGTGGGCGGCGCCGCGGATAAAGCCGGGTTGAAGGCCGGGGATGTCATCGTGCAGGTCGACGGCAAACCCATCAGCGATGTGGAGGAACTGCGTTCCGCCCTGAATGACAATTTCACCGGCGATACGCGCAAGGTGAGCCTGACCATCGTCCGCGATCACCACGAGCAGACCGTCAACGCGGATTTGACTCGCTCTCGATCTCGGGAGAAGCAGACCTCCAGCGCCGCGGGGCAGAGCTATGGCCAGGCCTTGGCGCAAATTCAGGCCCAGGCCCAACAGCAACGCGCGCAGGCGGAGCAACTCCGCGCGCAGGCGGAGAGTCAACGCGAGGTGATGAGGTCTGATTTGTTGAAGCAACAACAGCAGATGAAAAGCGAATGGCAGCGCCAAATGCAGGCGCAGATGAAAGCCCTCAAGGAGCAGCTCCAGAAAATGCAGGATCTCCACGTCGCGGTGCATCGGGACAGTGAGATTTAGCGGACGTTCGCAGGGCGCCACGGCGCGCCCGGAAATTTCCGGCATACTACCCACGGGCGGCGGTCATGCAAGCTGGAATCGCCGCCCGTTTTTTCTATCTGATGAGGAGGTTGATCCACTCTTGTTCGACTACTCCTTGACCGCCCCCGCGAATTTTGCTAAAAAGGAATCTCCAACTCAGGGCGTAAAATCAAAATTCAAGGGGGCGCAATGTCTACCAACCGTGGAGTAGCGTACATGGGGCCGGGGAAGGTGGAGGTGCAATCCATCGACTTCCCCAAACTCGAACTGGGATCGCGCAAGTGCCAGCACGGCGTGATCCTGAAAATAGTCACAACCAACATTTGCGGAAGCGACCAGCACATGGTGCGCGGCCGCACAACGGCTCCTCAAGGCCTCGTGCTCGGCCACGAAATCACCGGCGAAATCATCGAGGCAGGGCGCGACGTGGAGTTCCTCAAGGTGGGCGATCTGGTATCAGTTCCCTTCAACATCGCCTGCGGGCGCTGTCGAAACTGTAAGGAAGGCAAGACCGGAGTATGCCTGAACGTCAATCCGGCGCGGCCGGGAGCAGCGTATGGGTATGTGGATATGGGCGGATGGGTGGGTGGCCAGGCGGAGTACGTCATGGTCCCCTACGCGGATTTCAATCTGCTCAAGCTGCCCAAGGATCGGGCGATGGCGAAGATTACGGACATCACCCTGCTCTCCGATATCTTCCCCACGGGATACCACGGCGCGGTGACGGCGGGCGTGGGCCCGGGCTCCACCGTTTATGTGGCGGGGGGAGGACCGGTGGGACTGGCCTGCGCGGCCTCCTGCCATTTGCTGGGCGCCGCTTGCGTCATCGTGGGCGATATGATTCCGGAACGTCTGGCGCAAGCCCGCAGCTTCGGATGCGAAACCGTTGATCTGCGCAAAGACGCTTCCCTGGGCGAGCAGATTGATGCCATCGTGGGGGAACCGGAAGTGGATTGCGCGGTCGATTGCGTGGGCTTTGAAGCGCGTGGGCACGGCAAAGAAAGCGTGGTGGAGCGTCCCGCGACGGTGCTCAATTCTCTGATGACGGTCGTGCGCGCGGGCGGCGGAATGGGTATCCCCGGGCTGTACGTGACGGATGATCCCGGCGGCGTGGACGATAACGCCAAGACCGGGAACCTCAGCATCCGCATCGGCCTGGGCTGGGCCAAGTCACTGCACTTCATGACCGGTCAGTGCCCGGTGATGAAGTATAACCGGCAACTTCTCCAGGCCATCTTGTACGACAAGATCCAGATCGCCAAGGCCGTGAATGCGACGGTGATTTCTCTCGACCAGGCTCCCCAAGGCTATAAGGACTTCGATCGCGGCGCGGCCAAGAAGTTTGTCATCGATCCGCACCACATGGTGCAGGCGGCGTAGACAGTGGCGAGACTCCCCTTCTGGTCCATGGGACCAGGGGGGGACCTCTTGGAAACTTGCCTTTACTGTACGGGTGCGGAGGCCTCGGGCGGAGGGTCGGCCAAAGGCGTGGACTGATGGTGCACCAGGAACCAGCGGCCCTGGCGGCGGAGGAAGATGTTGGTGGCTTCGACCATCGCCGAGGAAAAGTCGTTTTGGGAGGTGGTGGTTACATTTTCCAGACAGGAAATCCAGGCGACGTCCCCCACCACCTGTACCAGCGGCCGGGTGATCGACACCATCATCTGTTCGGTGGATCGGAAGATTTCTTCCCAACTTCCCTTCACTTCCTCCCATCCCATCAGCAGATCCCAACCTGGGTGCAGGCACTTCACCCAATCGGCATGCAACCACACTTGCGCCATCAGGGACATGTCAAGAGCATGTAACGCGGCATAGAAGGTCCGGTTGGCAGTTAGAACCTCTTCTTCGTCGGTTTGAAGTTTCTGGGAGGCAGCCATCAACAGGCTCACTTTCCTGAGGGGCAGTTTTGGAAATCGGAATTCTATGGCGCGCCGGAATTTCTTTACGGACGCTTCGTGCGCCAGGCAGCATCAATGGGAGCGGGGCTCGGAAGGCGCATCGCGGCGCGCCTCAAATCCCCGTAACACGCGCGGCAACGAGCACCCCACCAGAACCACCTTGGCGATGTCCGCAATCAGGAACGGGTAAAAGCCCAACAACCATGCCTGCGCGTAAGGAACGTGGAACAGCAGACGTAACCAGGTGGATCCCGCCAGGAGAATCAGCACGTCGGCGGAAACCAGCGCTCCGGCCAGCTTCCAAGTGGATCGCGCCACGCCGAGTTCCACGAGGTACCCCACCAGCGCGGCGGCCAAGGGAAAGCACAGTAGGAAGCCGCCTGACGGCCCCACCAGGTGCAAGGCCGAACCGGCTCCATCGGCGAACACCGGCATTCCGGCTGCGCCCTCGGCAAGGTACACAACCTGACTCAGAAATCCGCGCCGCCATCCCAGCACCGCCCCACTCAAGAGCACCGCAAAGGTTTGGCCAGTGATGGGCACCGGAGAGAATGGCAGGTGGAAACTTAATTGCGCGCACGCCGCCGTCACCAGGCTGAAAGCAATTACCCAAGCCGCGTCCGTGGCAAGATTCCGGGCGCCGGGAACCCGGTCGATCAGAAGATCCGTCGAGGCACGAGTCATCATGCTCCTTGAGAATTCGCTGTCGCTTACTAATGGGATCGCGCTGCCTAAGGCCGTCAGAATTATAACTTACCTGGCGTTTTTTCCGTAAGGGGCAAACGAAAGAGGAGTGGTGGGCCCCGCGCAGCGCTGCTCACTGAAAGAAAACCGGCATCGCATACCCATCTCCAATAAGGTCGAGTCCGGTTATACTGAATAGCTATGATCCCTCCCAAAGATGAAGCAATTTTCGATGCCTATCGCCGTTGGGGTTATCTCGCTGCGGATTTAGATCCGGTGGGTTGTTTGCAGCCGCTTGAGCCTCCTGAACTCGCTCTCGACGGCGAAGCCGCGGTGCAGGCTCGCCGGTGCTATTGCGGATCGATCGGCGTGGAGTTCATGCACATCCCCGATGCCGAGCACCGCCAGTGGATCGCCGAGCGCATGGAAGCGGCCCCCCCGCCGGTAGATTCCGCGCGCGTGCTTGAGCGCCTGATTCGCGCCGGACTCTTCGAGCAGGTATTGCAAACACGCTACATCGGAACCAAACGCTTTTCCCTAGAAGGCATTGTCGCTTTGATTCCAGTGATGGATGAAATGCTGGATCGTGCCGCGGACCTGGGCGCAGAGCAGATGGTGCTGGGCATGAGCCATCGCGGCCGGCTGAATGTGATGGTACACATCGTGGGCAAATCCGCGGAGGATATCTTCGCGCGCTTTGAGGATGTTGACCCGCGCAGCTTCTTGGGGGGTGGTGATGTTAAGTATCACCTGGGCGCCACCGGCGATTACGTGACAGCCCAGGGCGACACCTTGGAAATTCACCTGGTTTCGAATCCCTCCCACCTCGAAGCGGTCGATCCCGTAGCCTTGGGACGCGCGCGCGCCAAGCAGGCCCGCCTGTGCGGGCGGGGCACCACGTGTGTACTGCCCGTGCTGCTGCATGGCGACGCGGCCTTTGCCGGACAGGGGACGGCGGCGGAAACTCTCAACCTGGCCAACCTGGATGGTTACACGGTGGGCGGCACGGTGCACGTCGTTGTCAACAACCTGATTGGATTTACCGCCAATCCTCAGGACACGTCCTCCTCGCGTTTTGCTGCGGACGTGGCCAAGCGCCTGCCCATCCCCATCTTCCATGTGAATGCCGAAGATCCCGACGCTGCTGTACGCGTCGCGCGCTGGGCGGTGGAGTACCGTTACGAATTCCATAGCGACGTGGTGGTGGACCTGATCGGCTATCGCCGCCACGGACACAGCGAGATCGATGATCCCACCACCACGCAGCCTGTGCGCTACCGCCGGATTGCCGAGCTGCCGCCGGTGTGGGAATCCTACGCGCGCCGCCTTCAGATTGATGCCGCCCCCCACGTTACGGAAATCAGAAACGAGTTTGAGGCCGCGCTCAAACGCGCGCGCAGTATCCGCACCAATCCCCTGCTCCGCCAGCTTCCCCACTATTGGGATGCGTTTCAGGGCGGCGCCTACGAGCCGGGGATGGAGGTTGACACGGCGGTGTCTACCGATGAGTTACGCGCCATCGGCAAATTGATGGTACGCGTTCCGGCAGGCTTCTCCATTCATCCCAAAGTGAAAAAGCTGCTGGACCAGCGGGTGCAGATGACACAAGGCCACCATGCAATTGACTTCGGCACGGCGGAGTTGTTGGCCTACGGTTCATTGGTGCGGCAGGGAACGCCGGTACGCTTGACCGGCCAGGACAGCCGCCGCGGCACCTTTAATCAACGGCACGCCACGCTGTTTGACACCGAGACGGAGGCCGCATACACGCCGCTCGCGAATATGGGCATCGTGCAACCGGCATTTGAAGTCTATGATTCACCGCTCTCGGAGGCCGCCGTGGTGGGCTTCGAGTATGGTTACAGCCGCGATTATCCTGAGACGCTGGTGCTGTGGGAAGCGCAGTTTGGAGACTTCGCCAACGGCGCCCAGGTCTACATCGATCAATTCATCGCCGCGGGCGAAGACAAGTGGGGATTACTCTCCGGGTTGGTCCTGCTGCTGCCGCACGGTTACGAGGGGCAGGGGCCTGAGCACTCCAGCGCGCGTGTGGAACGTTTTTTACAGCTTGCCGCACGGGACAATTTGCAAATTTGCCAGCCCACCACCGCGGCACAGTATTTTCACCTGCTGCGGCGGCAGGCGCTGCGGCGCTGGCGCAAGCCGCTTGTAGTTTTCACTCCCAAAGGCATGCTGCGGCATCCAGCCGCCTCTTCGCCTTTGCAGGAATTTACCAGCGGGCGATTCCAGCCGGTGATTCCGGATTGCGAGCCTGTGGACGCCACACGCGTACTGATCGCCACGGGGAAGATTGTTCATGAGCTGCGCGCGGAACGTAAGAAGCGCAGCGATACACGCACCGCTATCCTCGCACTCGAACAGCTTTATCCTCTTCCGGAGAAGGAATTGGTCGCGGCACTCAATCAGCACCCTGCTGCACGCGAGGTGGTGTGGGTACAGGAGGAGCCCGCCAACATGGGCGCGTTGTCTTTCATGATGCCCCGCCTGCGGCGGCTGGCCAAGCCCCGCGCCGTGCGCTCCGTAAAGCTCTCGGCCAGTCCCAGCCCCGCGACGGGTTCCGGCAAAGCTCATATGGCCCAGCAAAAGACCTTGCTCGCGCTGGCCTTCACGACGGCAAAAGCGGAGTGAGATCTGGAGCCTGCGGGATCCGGAGCGCTCCCGTCACCATCACTTCTGCGCAATCACCGCACAAGTCCGAGGCGCCAGGCGGACCGTGACAGGAAGGTTCTGCACCGCATTAGGTTTGAATGGCGTCAGAACCTCAACCTGGCTTCCCTCCCCTCCCGGCCACGTCACCTCAGCGGTTTCCTCGTCGTCGCCGAAGTTCACCACCACGCACGCCTTGCCGGGCTTATCCATCCCCTCAAAGACCGAGTACCGCACCATCGCGCCTCCCTTGACTTCCGCGCCGAGGGTATCGCGGAAGCGCCCGAAGAAGAGCACATCCTTGTGCTGGGAGCGAATGCGAATCAATTCCTGCACGTACCGGGAAAGTGGCCGCGTGAGCAGTTCATCCATGGAGTCGTTGTAGTGGCGAGGTTGAACGG
>Ga0326728_10022088_pt1 | contig 11857 bp, 8 predicted proteins | sample MB3enrmetagenome_FD_207602 | JGI IMG/M metagenome (GOLD analysis project Ga0326728, IMG submission 207602) | Lab enriched peat soil microbial communities from McLean, Ithaca, NY, United States - MB31MN | ecosystem: Environmental > Terrestrial > Soil > Wetlands > Peat | place: USA: New York... | reverse complement strand
CCGGGGCATTCAGGCACTCATTGTCAGGCACGCATTTTCTCCAGGTGCCTCAGTTTGACATCAAGGTAATCGAGCGCGTCTTTACTGGTGATATATCCAAGATCAGAATTCTTCAATACAAGCGATACAAAACGAGGCCCTTTTTCATCAAGACATTTTCGATCAAGAAATATCGCAGGCCCGCTCTTTTTAGCACTCTGCTTCTGTTTTTCTTTTATCTGTTCTTTCTTCAACGCAGCATCTGCCCGAATTTTATCCCGCTCGGTTCTGAATTCGGATGGGCTGATGTAGTTAAGAGTGAGTAAGCGCATCAGAGCAGACTCTTTGCTAATCTTCAACCTGTTTGCTATCGACCCGGCTATTCTGGAATAAGGAGTTGTCTTACAAAGGGTCTCAATACCCAGTTCTTGTTTAAGAAAATCTTCCGGTACTAAAAATGCTCCGGCAAACCGGTTACACCAGCATTCAATTCTTTTAATCCTTTTATCATCAATTTCATCGCTGTCCCGGTTGCATACGGCGGATTCGTTCAAGAGAATGTGCCCGTATTCATGGAAGAGCGTGAAGATCTTTGCAGTCGGCGCATCAGATTCATTGACAACAATGACAAACGGTTCAATATCTGTGAGCGAGAAACCCCGGGCATCCTCAACCGGCATCTTCAATTGCAGTACCGTGATATTTTTCCGTTCAAACCAGTCTCTCCAGATTTGGAAAAGTTGCGTTGGTGTATAGGTATTAATCTGGGCCGTATTTACAGGCAAATTCATACTTTCATCGCTGGCGACGACTTCTGGATCATCCTGTACACTGCGGTTTCTGATGTTAATACGCACATCACTACCCAGATTCTCCATAAGCTCGCGGCGGACTTTCTGCAATCTCCGGGCTTTCCGGATCGCAAGATGCGTCTCTCTTGAAAAATCTCCCTGGGCACCGGGAAGTTTCCGGAAATCCGGGAGAGTTCTTATCTCCTCCGGGGGTTTTGAGAGCAGGAACGCCGCAAGGGGTCGTTTGAATGCTTCAGAGAGCTTCTCGACTTTCGTCAACGGTAAAACCGGTTTCGCCCTTCCCTCGCACCAGCTCCGCACGTCCTCTTCCGGAACTTCGATGCGTTTGGCGATGTCCTTTGCAGGCCACCCGGAAGTACCACACAGCCACCGGAATACATCGGGCGCGATAGATACCTCAACGGATGCGCGTGACATATTATTCAGACTCTAGAGAGAGTTTTGTGATAATCTATTAAAAGATAACCCGAAAGCAGAGAAAGTGTGTGAAGGCTGTATGGTTGCACTCGTGTACGGGATCTATGGGCTTACGGTGGATGAGATTGCCGTCGTGGAAGAATCCCTTACGACGATAAAACCGCCCTCGTAAAACAAATGCCCGAAAAGGCCCTCCGGACGACCGATTTCCCGGAAAACTACCTGAAGCATACCCTCCAAAAACAGGGGCACCGGAATGCTTCTGTATTGCAGGTTCAAAAACCTCAAGTCTTCCCCTGTTTTTAAAAATAGTTCTTTTCCACGGACTTTTTCATGGGCGTGGACATCGTTTCCACTCCAGCCGGAAATAAGGATCGTCCGTTTGGCAAACGGAGCCCGTATCGGGCTTTTCTGACTTCAGCTTTTCTCCCTTTCTTCCTTTCGGAGGGGTATCTCTCTTTTGAAAGGGGCTTTCTTCCAGTACCCTTCCCGGTAATGGGTGTTCCGGTAGCCTTCTTTTGTATTCTCCTCGATCTCTGCAGTAGTGCCGGGGAGGACATAGAACCGACGGTACGCCCGCTCGTTCTGGGTCCGGATCCAGAGCTCGCGGACCACATACGGCGGGAGGGGGAGCGCCCGGAGTGCTGCAACATCTTCGGGGAATTTACTCTCAATGATACAGTCATCGCCGATCCCGTACCGGACCTTTTTTAATTTCACGGCTGTCATCACGTTCCCGTGGTACATCAGGCCGTCAAATGGCAGCGCCGGGTCGGAATTTTCCGCCCAGTGGTAACCCATTTTTTCTGCACACGACTTCCCTGCGCTGCGGAGATCTTCCGGTTGTTTTCCTTTCATGTATCCTCTCACTGACAAAACCTGCATGGCGCGGTTTATCGTTTTAAAAAAGAATGAACCGGCGGGCCATATGCTTTCCTGCATGCGGATTCTCTCTCCCCAACCCCGGGCGGTAATGCAGTTGTCCGCCCGTTCCTGTCAGGAAAGGTAATTTCGTGATGCCATTATGTGTTCGCAGCGATCCGGTACTCGCCGTCCGGCACCCTGATCTCGAACCTGGCCCCCCTGCCCGGGTCCCCGGTCTCCCTGATGGTGATGCCGGACAGGGCGAGAATTTCCCGCACTAAAAACAGCCCGAGCCCGGTATGTTTCCCGAACCCGCGCTCGAAGATCTGTTCCTTTTCGTCACCGGCGACACCAACCCCGTTGTCCTCCCAGACGACTACCAGCGCATCTCCATCCCTGCGGGACGACACGCTGATTTCAGTCACCTGTTTGCCGTGCCGTATCGAATTGTCAAGGAGGTTTGTAAAAACTTTTTCAAACATCGGGTCTGCAAATACTGTCACGCCCTTAAGATCTGCAGTCAGGGATATGGTTGACGGGACCTGCGAACGGGGCATGATCGTTTCGAGGCCTATCCACTGCGGATCACGGGTACCCAGATCCTGGTAGATCCGGGTGAATTCGATCTGCGACCGGATCGTCGTAATGGTGGATTCAATTTTCTCCAGGGACCCGGCCTGCCCGGGATCCGTGCATTTCTTTTTTGCGATTTTAAGATAACCGAGGATAACCGTAATCTTGTTGAGGATGTCGTGCCGCGTGATACCGGTGAGCAGGCTGAGCTGGCGGTTCGCCCGCCGGAGGGCATCGTCTGCTTTTTTGCGCTCGGTGACATCGATGGCCACTCCCCGGAGCCCGATCAGGTTCCCGTCCGTGTCTTTTACCCGTGAAGGGCGGATCTCGATGACCCGATCGCGCCCGTTGCGATCGTGGACAGGGACTTCGAAAGGAACGCATGGCCCTTCAGATGAGGCGAACCGCGCCAGCTCCTGCATCACAAGAGGCCGTGCCTGTTCCCGTATCAGGCCTGCAATCGGTTTTCCTGCCAGTTCTTCCGGGGTATAGCCGAGGATCGTTTCAACCATGGGACTGATGTACCGCATGGTTCCCTGCGGGTCGATCTCCCAGATTATATCCGGCGAGGTCTCCACGAGAGCCCGGAACTTCTCTTCGCTTTCCCGCAGCGCGCTTTCGGCTTTCCTGCGTTCGGTAACATTCCGCATCACGGAAATACCCACATGCCGTCCCTTTAACATCACAGGATGCGCACTGACTTCCACCGGGATACGCACGCCATCTTTTCTGATAAGCTCCGTTTCAAATGTCGGAGATCCCGACCGTTTCATCTCTTTTTCGAGCGTGTCCATGGATTTACGGGAATAGTCTTTTTCTATGTCCGACAGGTGGGTCCGTAATATTTCGTCATAGGTGTACTGCAGCATGCGGCAGGTTGGCTCATTTACATCGATAAACCGGCCGGCATTCCCGTTCTCGTCCAGCTCGATGATCTGGATCGCGTCGTTGGTATTGTTGAAGATATCCCGGTATTTCTCCTCACTTTCGCGGAGTGCCTCTTCCGCCTTCTTACGTTCGGTTATATCCTGGTTCGCCCCATGAGTTGCGATCGTCCGGCCCTGCGAATCCTTGGTAATTCCGATACTTACTATAATGTGCCGGATTTCTCCATCCCTGCGGATAATGCGGTGTTCCACAGTCGACAGGTACCGGGGGTCGGTAGTTTCCAGGGCTTTTTTTATTTCCCGGGCAACCATCTCCCGATCATCCGGGTGGACAAATTCCCGGGCGTACGTTTCCGCCGTCATCCGGGTGCCTCCTTCGCGCTCCACGGATGTACCATACAGGGAATAGAAATGGTCGTCGAACGTGAAAATACCGGTTTCCGTGTCGTACTCCCAGTTTGCCAGATGTGCAAGATCCATCGCTTTCGTGAGCATTTGCCTGCTTTTCCGGAGCGCTGACTCTGCTGCCTTCCCTTCCGTGATGTCCCGGATGACGCCCATGATCCTGAACGCCTTTCCCGCGGTATCCTTTTCGAACCGGGCGACGGAGTGTATCGTTTTCGGATCACTGCCGTCCGCAGGATGGATCTCATACTCAAGATCGTACTCTTTCCCCGTGGTCAGCAGGTCAATGAGAGCCTGGTGAACCCGCTCCCGTTCAGGAATGCAGGCCTCGATGTCATTTATGGGAAAGTCACCTGCAATAGCGGGGTACCCAAAGATACGAAGCGCTTCCGCCGATCCCCAGATAGTGTTGGACTCAATCTTATACTCCCAGCTGCCGGTTCGGCCGATCTTCTGCGCCATTGCCAGGCGCTCTTCATTTACCCTGAGCGTGCGTTCGCTCTCTGCAAGGTGATCGACCTGCCGGCGAAGTTCCTGTTTGGCAGCAGCGAGCTGTTCGTTTGCCGTCAGCAGGTCATCATATTGCAACCGTAACTCTTCTTCCGTTGCGGTGACCTGTTGATACGCTGCCCGGAGTTCCATCTCGTTCTTTTTTAACTCCGTGATGTCCCGGATAGACTCAATTGCCCCGGTGATCTCTCCTGCCTGGTTATAGAGCGGACCCGCCTTGCCGAGGGCCGAGATCCGGTGACCTTTCGGGTGGGGAAGATCGGTCTCTGCCGTGATCGAGCTGCCGATCCGGTAGACATGCGGATAGAACGCCTCATTTTTCTTATCCGGTTCAATGACCATGTCGATGAGAATCGGGCGCCGGGATCCATAGAACGGAACCGCGTACTCAAAATTTCCCTTGCCCAGCATATCCCGGGCAGGGATACCGGTCATCTCTTCGATGGTGCGGTTCCACGCGATCACGTGCCCGGACCGGTCGATGGCAAACGTGGCATCGGGAAGGAAATCGATGATATCGGAAAGACGCCTTTCTGAGTCATGGAGCGAGCGTTCTGCCTGCCGTGTCCGTACAGCCTGCCGGATCTTGTGCGCGAGCTCGGCAAACTGGGCCTCCGGGTCACCGCCTTTCTGGAGGTAGAAGTCCGCACCGTTGTTGATCGCCTCGATCACGACTTCCTCGCGCCCCCTGCCGGTAAAAAGGACAAACGGGATGTCCCCGAACCGTTCCCGTACCACTTTTAAAAAAGTGATCCCGTCCATCCCCTGCATATGGTAATCGGAAACGATGGCATCACAGGACCGGATGGCAGGGGAGTCCAAAGCCTCCTGTGCAGAGATCGCGGTTTTGACGCTGAAATCGCCGGACTGTTCCAGGAAGAGCTGTGCTAGTTCAAGGAAACCCTGCTCATCATCAACATAGAGAACGGAGATCATCGCTTCGATCCTGACCGGTGGATGATCTACAGAAGAGTACGATGATACAAAAAGATTCCCGTAGTGCACGTCCCCTCCGTCGGATTTTATGCAGGCCCCGTAATCATTTGTGAATGGCTGCCCGGGCCGGGATTAGAGGAAGTGGGCATGCCGGGGATTTTCTTATTCCGGGGCTCCCCGGCACAGCGGTTTTGCGAGGTGCCTGCGGGCGGTTGGCGGGACCTCGTACCAGCCGGTGGTGATGGTACGGGAGCTCTCCAGCACTTCCGGATCCATTGCGTGCGTCCCGCACTTCCGGCACTTGTAGCCTTTGCCCCTCCCGGCACTCGTCATGCGTTTCCCGCACGCTATGCACACCGGTGCCCTGATACGGAGATCGCGTGTGGCCGAGACGAGACAGAGCTTCTCTAAGTTGATGCTTTCCTTCTTGTAACTTCCCACCGCGATGATCTCATCGCCCGGCACAAGCGCCCGCACAGTATCCCGGAAATTTTTTGTCGGCTCGTACGCCATGCACCGGACCTCCGCGTCGCGGTCCCGGATCGCAAACGAGACATGCCCCCCGGCGCCGGTCGAGGGCCGGCCGGTAACAACGCCACGCACCCGGTACGAGAGCCCTTCCCGCAATGCCCTACAGGTCCCGGAAAGGAGGTGGGCGTCGGTTCCCTGGTTTGTCACCCAGATCTGTTCGAGCGCCGGCTTTTCGGATCCGATGAGCGAGCGGGCCGCCATTACCCACGCCGGGCTTTCGCCCCGGATACCAAAGAGGACCGGGTCCGGTGAGTGCGGCACGCAGACCACAACATTATTTGCAACGTCCACGGTGTCCCACGTGTGCGGGAACGTCGCCTCCTCCGCGGCAAAGAGACTCTCTTTGTCCACCTCCCGGGGCGTGCCCCACCGGGCCGGGTCCCGGTACGCAAGGATTTCATAGGTCGTGTCGGCAAAGACACTGGAAACGGCTGCTGTTGCCCCGATAAGCCCGCGCCGGTTCTTCCAGCCCCGGTACCGGGTGCCTGCTTCATCAAGGACGCGTACAGCCTCTTCGATCTCACAGAAATCCGTCACTGCCTTCCGGTAGAATGCCGGGTCCGGGCGCCGGTCCACGACCACGACCCCGGGGTTGGTCTTTTCGCAGGAAAAATCGGCAAGTTCCTCTACGATGGCGCACGCGAGACAAAAAGCCCGTCCGGGATCGCCCGCTACGTCGAGCGCGATCGCTGCGTTCCCCCGGGTCTTGAACGTCACGTTCGGGTTGAGCCGGACGAGGCGTGCCTCCCTGACCCGCATGTGGTCATGGATCAACCGGCGGGCGAGCACCGCGCCGAGATAGGTGGTGCACATACCCGCCGGTGAGTCCGTGTCATCGATACCGATCAGCATGTCTATATTAATATATGGGCACGCTCCATCCATTTGTAACTGCATGTCCCAGGAACGCCAGCTCCAGCTGGTCACCAGTGTGATGATTTCGGCGGGATTTGAGGTATCCGAGAAGTTTACCCTCCGGCCAAGGAGTTTCGATCTCATCGCACGCAACAACGGGACCCTGCTTGTAATCAAAGTCGTTGCGCATATCGATTCGGTGAGCGAGGAAGCGGCGTTCGACCTTGACGTGATCGCGGAGCACCTCGGGGGCGTGCCCCTGATTGTCGGGGAACGCGCCCGCGAGGCCGAACTTGAGCGGGGGGCAGTCTACATCCGGTACGGCATCTACGCGATCAGCATCGCGACGCTGTACGATTATTTTGTGGAGAAAATCCCGCCGCTGGTGTATGCCTCGCCCGGCGGGCTGTACGTAAACATCAACGGCGATGCCCTGCGGGTTCTCCGCGAGCGGCGCAACATGTCGCTGGGCGATCTCGGGCAGGTGCTCGGGGTGTCCCGGCGCACGATCAGCAAGTACGAGAGCGGGATGGGCACGACGCTCGATGTTGCGATCCGGATCGAGGAGTACTTCAATACGGGCGTGGTCGAGTCCATCGACATCGTCCGGCGCGAGCCTGCAGGGGCCGGGCCCGAAGAACCAAAGAAAAGGCAGGTCCCGGGCATTCCCATTGAGTTCCTCGAACAGCTCGGGATGCAGCTCCACACGCTCCGGGGCGCGCCGTTCCAGGCCCTCCTCACCTTCGACAGGCACACGATCCTTACCGGCTATGGCCCGGCGCAGAAGGTGGTCAAGCGTGCCGCGCTCATCAGCAACCTCTCGAAGATCGCAAAGAAACATGCCATGTGCATCATCACCGATTACCATCACCAGAAAAAAATTGGCCGGACGCTCGTAATCGGTGAGGAGCGCCTCCATGATATCGAGGACGGTTTCGAGCTCCTCGACATGCTGGGCGAGTGAAGCGGGCTCTCATTTTACAAATTTTACGCAGGGATACGGAAGTATTCAGCATCTGAAATTGTTCCGGTAATTGTTGTCGGATTGAGTGCCATAACGCTCTCGGGGGCTGCCGCCCCAGCCGCTGTGGCGTCCCCCGGTTGCGATGGTGCCGTTCTCTCATCAGTTTTTTGAAAAATCTGCATTATAACTTCTTCTCCCTCCTGGGAGTGAAGGGGGTGGGGGACCCCCCGATATTCAGAACAGCAACGTTTCACGACGCAAATATATGAGTTAAGGTGACATCTGTGGGGTGATAAGTGCCTGCTGATTAGTGGCAATATGTACCTTCACTGTTACGCTGGTCATCGGTTCTGCTGTGAAGAACCCGCGGCCGAGTCCGTGCCAGCAGGAGCATACAGCATGCCGTTTTTTGAATGATCCATTCCATCCGTGTGCTTTTCCCCCGGAGAAATGTTGGCTTTGGCGATCATAAAGACCGCGTTGAGTGAAAATATTTTTGCAATTAACCCTAGCCGGATATCTGTGCAGGTCTTTCCTGCACGACCAAAACGCGACTTATCAATAGGAACCTCAAAAGTCCCGCCACATATCGGGCATTTCCAAAAGTCCCGAAGTCCCGCGAAGTTATCAGAACCCCTTTGGAGAATCTTTATATAGAACCACAAACCAATTTTAGTGCTAAAAGTGGTGATAATTTTATGTCGCAACAACTTGGAGGACAACAGATTCTCATTCTTAAGGAAGGCACCAACCGCACCCGCGGCCGCGATGCCCAGGGTATGAACATCACCGCTGCAATGGCTGTTGCCAGTGCAGTCAGGACCACGCTCGGTCCCAAAGGTATGGACAAGATGCTTGTCGATACCATCGGCGATGTCGTGATCACGAACGATGGTGTCACGATCTTAAAGGAAATGGACATCGAGCACCCGGCAGCAAAGATGATGGTCGAGGTCGCAAAGACCCAGGACGATGAGGTCGGCGACGGAACCACTACCGCAGTCGTTATCGCCGGGGAACTCTTAAAGAAGGCCGAGGGACTCCTCGAGCAGGATGTCCACCCGACCATTATCGCCGCAGGATACCGGCAGGCCGCGGAGAAGGCCCAGGAATTCTTAAAAGATATCGCCATCGATGTCAAGGCAACCGACAAGGCGATGCTCAAGAAGATTGCCGAGACCGCGATGACCGGCAAGAGCGCCGAGGCCTCAAAGGACAAGCTCTGCGACCTCGTTGTCAAGGCAGTCACCATGGTCGCCGATGAAGACGGCACCGTTGACACCGACAACATCAAGGTCGAGAAGAAGACCGGCGGCAGCATCGAGGACTCCGAGATCGTTGAGGGTGTGCTCGTCGACAAGGAGCGTGTTCACCCGGCGATGCCGAAGAAGGTCACGAACGCCAAGATCCTTCTCTTAAATGCAGCTGTCGAGTTCAAGAAGACCGAGGTCGACGCCGAGATCAACATCACCCACCCCGAGCAGTTACAGGCATTCCTCGATGAAGAGGAGCGCATGGTAAAAAGCATTGTCGACAAGATTGTCGCAAGCGGTGCAAACGTCCTCTTCTGCCAGAAGGGCATCGACGACATTGCACAGCACTACCTTGCAAAGGCCGGCATCTTCGCCGTCCGCCGTGTCAAGAAGAGCGACATGGAGAAGCTCGCCCGGGCGACCGGTGGCAGCCTCGTCTCCTCTATTGACGCGATCAGCAAGGAAGAGCTCGGCAAGGCCGGCCTCGTCGAAGAGCGCAAGGTCTCCGGAGAAGAGATGACCTTTGTCGAGCAGTGCAAGAACCCCAAGGCGGTCTCGATCATCGTCCGCGGCGGGACCGAGCATGTGGTCGACGAACTTGAGCGCGCCATCAACGACGCACTCCGTGTCGTCGCGGTCGTTGTCGAGGACAAGAAGGTCGTCGCCGGTGGCGGTGCACCCGAGACCGAGCTCTCGCTGCGGCTCCGCGAGTACGCGGCAAGCGTCGGTGGCAGGGCACAGCTCGCCATCGAAGCATTTGCATCTGCCCTCGAAATCATCCCGCGTACCCTTGCAGAGAATGCGGGTCTCGACCCCATCGACATGCTTGTCGAGATCCGTGCAGCGCACGAGAAGGGCAAGAAGACTTTCGGGCTCGATGTCTTCGAAGGCAAGGCAACCGACATGAAGGCAGCCGGCGTTGTCGAGCCGCTCCGTGTCAAGACCCAGGCGATCTCGTCCGCCGCAGAAGCAGCGATCATGATCCTCCGTATTGACGATGTGATTGCCTCTTCGAAGTCTCCCGCCCCGGCACCGGGTGCCGGTGGCATGCCGCCCGGCATGGGTGGTATGGGCGGAATGGGTGGCATGGGCGACTATTGAGTCACCCCCTTTAACATCATCCCCATATTTTTTAAATTCCCGAGGCGCTCTTTTCGAATTTTTTTCAGGGTTTGTACACCATTCTTTCTGCGGACAGGAGCAGGGAATTCCTGTACCTTCGCGGTCCGGTGATTTGCGCAATACTCCCGTGTAATCCTCATTCCGGATTTACCCGATCCCGGGGCATCATGATGAGATCGGAACGTGGCTCCGGGACAGCCCCTGTTTTCTTAAAGACGATCTGCCCGGCAACCGGGGGATCATGGTCGTTGTCTCAGGCCGAAATCTCCGGGCCCTGCGATGATGCACATAATTCATATCCGGGAAGTATCGCTATCGGTGAAAGATATCACATAAGGACAGGGCGGGGTGCATGCATCCCTTCTCAAGAAGTATCGGGAGTGTTTAGGATACTATCTGCAGATCCCAGAGAACCTCCTCCGGGACTACCTGCGACAATCTGTAAATAGATTGCAATAAGTGTGGAAATCTCGCTAAAAAAGAAAATGAGTGTTTTTGTGATTAATAAACCGTGCTGGCAAGTTGGTTGTTTGGCGCCTTGACAATGACCGTCCCTGTGAGGGTTGTATTCTCCACAAGCGCGTACGTGAAGGTACCTGAGTTCTGGCTGAAGGTATACGAGAACGCTCCGCCCGGAATAATGGCACCGGAATTGAACATACCTGTGTTATTTCCAATCGTTGAGATCGAATGGGAAACGTTGTCATTGTTTACCCAGCTGATGCCGGTACCCGGGAGCACGACATCGGTCTGGGGGGTAAAGCCGCTGCTCGTGATGTAGATCGTGGTTACGCCGCTGGCAGGAGTGAGCGTAACAGCGGGAGCCACCGTTGCCACAGTAGTCACATTCGACACCATGGTTACGTTTGCCACTGGTGCCGCTGTTACATTTGCAGGAATGGTCGCCGTTGTGACCGGTACTGTGGTCACCATCGTGGTAACAACAGGTGTGGTCACCGTTGTGACCGGAGCCGTGGTTACCGTTGTGGTCTGTGCAGAAGGTGATGCAGTCTGTGTGCACCCGGTGACTGCCACCAGTGCGACAAGAAGGATAATAAATCCCATGAGCAGTTTCATATGGAGTACACATGAAATGTCCATAATTAAATAAATTTACCTTTTTTGTGCCTGAATCCTGTGCAGATCCAAAAAAAAACCCCGAATTGAGATGAATGGAATGCAACCGCCGCATAGTCCGGTGATCGGCCCGGATACCTGTCCGACCGGGATGTTCCCTGGTGCGACAGTTTAATGTTACTCAGGATGCACACGTATCCTCTATGAGCGACCGGTTCATCAGCGCAACCTACCGTACCGACTGCTACCACTGCCGGAACGTTGCAGACCAGCATATCCAGGCAATGCCCAACCGGGCCGACGTTGCCTGCGAATCCTGCGGTGCGACACGGGTCTTCGTCCCCATCATAGAGGACGTTGATGAAGCCGGGATGTTTGCAAAACCCGGGCCCTGGCCGGTCTGGTCCCTCGCGGTGCCGGCGGTGTGCCGGAACTGTGGGGTTGACGGACTTCACGACCTGACGGTCGGGTGCCGCAACATCACAGTACGGTGCAGGAACTGCCGTTTCACCCACCTGTACCGGTTCAACCTCGAATACATGGCTGAGGACAAATCAGATGGCAGGCCAGCCGGTGTGGTCTCCGGCCATGCGACCTGCCCGTGATGGCGCAATCAAAAAAGGACAGGAATTCCTTACGCGCAGGGGACACATTCGAGGGCAGGATAGGTAT
>Ga0326728_10022087_pt1 | contig 11857 bp, 5 predicted proteins | sample MB3enrmetagenome_FD_207602 | JGI IMG/M metagenome (GOLD analysis project Ga0326728, IMG submission 207602) | Lab enriched peat soil microbial communities from McLean, Ithaca, NY, United States - MB31MN | ecosystem: Environmental > Terrestrial > Soil > Wetlands > Peat | place: USA: New York... | reverse complement strand
TGCTGCTTTTCGCCACCGATAGCCATAGGCCAAGTTCAGCGGCAAGGTCCACCAGAGTTGTACCGATGACCTTGACAACCGTTTTCCTATGCTGGGAAGAGAATAGAAACGCTCATTCGCATACCGAAAGCCCGCTAGCAGTTCTGCCACGCTCATGTGCTTAGGTTGATAAACCACATCGTCACGACCATTATACTTGCGCCAATCTCGCGTCAAGATTCGCCCTTCGGCTTCCATCTTGCGAAACAGCGGCGTACCGGGAAATGGCGTCAGAATGTTGAAAGTTGCGTTCTGGACCCCCGCGTTCTCCAGCAAATCAAGGGTGTCCTTGAAGATCTCCGGCGTATCATGATCAAATCCAAAGACAATCCCGGCTTGCACGGCGATTCCATGCGAATGGATGCGTTCAATAATCCGAAGATACTCCTCCACCCGGTTGAACCCCTTATTCACTTCAGCCATGCTTTGCTGGCAGACTGACTCCAACCCCAGAAACAATTGCTTGCATCCGCTTTCCGCCGCAGCCTCCAGGAATTTATCATCCCCGCCGGCATGAATACTCACCTGGCTGCTCCACCACTTCCGATAGGGGGCGATGGCTCGGAATAATCTCTTTGCATATTCCATATCCCCGGCAATGTTATCATCCCAAAAGATAATCACGTTTCCCTTAAAAGAGGCGTATTCTGCCGCGACCTCAGAGATCGGCCGCTTACGCAACTTATGCCGATACATCACGGCAATGGTGCAGAAATCACATTGACCAGGACATCCCCGGGTCGCAAATAGAACCCCATTAGTATAGTCGCGCCGGTGAAATAATTCCTTGCGGGCCATGGGAATATTGTCGATAGAAGGCGCGCTGGTTTGTTGATACGCACAAAGGTACGATCCCGATTCAAAGCTCTTCAGGAATTCTTCCCACAAACCTTCCGCTTCTCCGATGAAGATCACATCCGCGTGCTGACGGGCCTCTTCAGGCAACAGCGTTACATGCGGACCGCCCATCGCGACACAAATTCCCCGTGACCTGAAACGCCGGGCAATGTCATAGGCATGAAAGGTGCTTGGCGTATGAAATGTAATTCCCACCACATCGGCGTCAAGGTTCCAGTCAATTTCCTCCGCTTCTTCATCAACATGAATCACCTCCCAACCCGGAGGAACCCTGGCGGCCAGATAAGGCATGGTAATCTGTTGAAAGTTGAGAACCCGCGACCTCCTCACTTGCCGAATCGCCGGCGAAGAGGCTGTTATCAACATTAGTTTTGGCATAGCTATTTCCCAAAACCCGATTCCGCTTTACAGCCGTCCAACTCTTGTTTGATCGGCAAACCGGACGAGGGTCGTGGTGCCATTTGGAATGGTATCCCTATTGAAACATTGGTCATTCCCGCGAAAGCGGGAACCCAGTTCGTAGGCGGCGCGTTTCCAATGGCTGGCGGAGTGGATTCCCGCGTTCGCGGGAATGACTGCACCTGGGGGCGCGTGTATCGCGCCTCAGGCCGTATTGTAAACGATGGAAGGTTCCCTGCCCTATAGGAAGTGGGGCGCAAGGTGGCTTTCTGCAGTATACATGACGCAGCCCCCTTCCTATTTCAAGGTGGTGGTGGAAGAAGACTGTCTGTTTCCTCTTGGCGCCGCCGTGGATCACGGCTTAGGCGTACTGAAATCCACCTTGGGAGCCTGGCGCGCAGCCTCTGAAGCAGCGAAGTAATCATTGTTCCGCGGGAACCCAGCCCACCGGGCAAAGATGTTATTGGGGAAAAGGCCAATATAGGTATTGTAATCCTGGATGGCCTCGTTATACCGGCGGCGTTCTACGGCGATGCGGTTTTCGGTTCCGGCCAGCTCGTCCTGCAGGGCCATGAAGTTTTCATTGGATTTGAGATTGGGATAGTTCTCGACGATCGCCAGCAGCCTGCCGAGAGCGCCATCCAATTGTCCATTCGCGGCGATCTTGTCTGCCGGTGTCCGGGCGTTCAGCAAGCCGGCGCGGGCATTAGCGATATCTCCGAACACTTTCTGCTCCTGCTGCGCGTAACCCTTCACGGTTGCCACAAGGTTTGGAATCAGGTCAGCGCGCCGCTCGAGCACCACATCGACCTGCGACCATGTTTGTTTGACGGTCTCATTTTTGCGGACCATTTCGTTACGGCTGCCGACGTAGGATCCTCCAAGAATGAGGGCAATCAGCACCAGCAATCCCACCGCAGCCAGCAATATCTTCGTGAACTTGGTCATGACCTTCCTCCTCTGTATTCAGGGGCCGGAACCTTAAGGCGCCCGCCGGAATTGCCGTCCTATTCATTTGCCGGTGGCGCTGCCAGCCGGCGGTCAATCTCTTCCGTGACTTTGACGACCGTGTCCAGGTATGCGGCGAATGTGGCTTGGACATCCACGTCTCGTTCACGCTTGCGCCCTTCGCGAATGTCGAAGATCATCTGAAAGGGAGAGGAATCAAATCCCAGCACGGACCCCAGGCGATCCATCGCACTTCTCTTGGTTGGCGGCGGATCCTCCCCCAGAGCAATCAATGCGTGCCGGAACAGCGCAGCGAACGTTGAAATGGATGAGGTCATCAGATCCAGGGTCTTACGGGAGTCAGCGGGATGCATCACGTAGTGCTGCCGCAAGCGCAACGCATTGTTCCGCAACTCCCTTTCCACCTGCATGCGGTGAAGATCCATTGGGATGTGGAGTGAGGCAATTACATCCTCGCCATAAAGAATTCGGCGGGCCGTTTTGATGTCCAGCAGTTCGATGGCGAAAACGTCGGCGGAATAGTGAAGTTCGTTCAGAGTGAAGAACAGCGGCGTTGGGTGTCCCTTTTTAGCCCACCAGGTGACAGCGGCATTCAATTTGCCTAATTCTTCCTTGCCAAGATCCCGCATGATGCAAAGAATATTCAAGTCGGAATGCTTGGCGTGGAACTCTTCCGTTGCCGCTGAACCGTAAAGTATTACGGACAGCAGGTTGCTTCCTGCTGCACTCTTCAATCTGCTTACCAAGTCTCTCAGGTTTTGCTCCGCTATCATGGTTTTCGCTCCCGGAACGTTTCTCTGTGGGGTCGTTTGTTTACCAGCCTCCGCCCGCTCCACCCCCACCCGAGGAACCTCCACCAAAACCCCCGAAGCCTCCGCCGCCTCCCCCAAAACCACCGCCACCCCAACCGTCCCCCCGGCGTCCTCCGCCTCCAGACAAGAGAGAAAGCAACAAGAATGGGCCTAGGAACCTGAGTAAGAAGGGGGCCGCGATAATGAAGATAATGATAAGAAAAATGATCTGTCCGACGGTCAGGTGCGGTTCCTGTCCATCGTCGGCAGGAGGAGCGGCCGAATAGGATTTATCCACGCTATCCAGGGAAATGTGGCTATCCTGCGCAATCACCTCTGCGATCTGGGTCACCATCTGCAAGACGGCGCCGTTGTAGTCTCCCTGGCGCAACAGCGGAACCACGCTGCGCCCGAAACCGCCCACCTTGCCATCGGGAAGGATGGGTTCGAGGCCGTATCCAACCTCGGTCCAGTACTTGTGATCGTCGATGGCAAACAAGACCATCACGCCACGGTCCGTCCCCTTGTACCCTACACCCCACTTCTGAAAAAGATGATTGGCGTAGTCTTCCGCCGTGTCACCTTCCAGAGTCTTGACGGTGACCAGCGCGATCTGGGCCTTGGCTTTTTGATCGACCTCTGTACTCAGCCGGGTAAGTTTTTCCACGATCGCCGGGTCGAGCACGCCCGCAAAGTCGTTGACGTACCCCTGCACGTTAAGCTTCTGCCACTGTTCCGCATGGACTGGCGCAGCGGATATGAACGCGAGAAGTATGAGGAATATCGAAACCGAGCTGAAACGGGAGCGAAGTCCGAAGTGGCTAAGCAAGGGCCGCATTAATCTCCAGGGTGTCAAACCCAACACGTGATTTGCCGAGCGCGCACCCTTCTGCCGGTAATTCACTGTCGCACGCGCATCGAGTTTACGCTTAATCGTACGCGGCATTGAAGGCAGGGTCAACTCCCAGGTTGGAGGAGTTGTGGCGGGGGGCTGCGACCAGGCTCGTCCAAATTACGCTCGGTCCGGCGGGTGGCAATGTGCGGCTCCGCCGCTCTCACCACTCGAAGAGTTCGCTAATTTGGACACCCCTGGTCTGCGACCGCCGGGTTCTCGGCGCTCATAGAGGGCTACGACAAAGACCGTAAACACTCCGAAGCTTTCGAACCAGCCACGCCTGATAAAGTTCTATAATGCGTAACTTATTTGCCTCGCTCGGTCACCGCGCCTCAATCGCGGCAACCGTGGGGGTTCCTGGTTGGCGGGAAATGATCGACGTGGTAGTCTGATTCTGCTGGAAACCAGAGGCTGCCGCCCACCGGGCGTCGGGGCCGCGAGTGTTGCGCTGGGCGGCCCCTCGAATTGCGGCAACGCATGTAGCGGCGTGTTGTTTTGCCGCTCCGCTCGATCTTTCCGGCCAAGCCGGACCGGGTCTTCGCCGCCGGAGCAGACGCGCGTCAAATCAATTCCAGAGGGAGGGTTTCACTGTGTCAAAGCGGTTCTTCGGTTTGTCGATAGCGGTCGTGCTTTTCAGTTCCCTGGTTCTTTCGGCTGAGGTTCCATTGACCCCCTATCCAAACCGGTTAGAGTTGGGCCAGGGGGTATTGCGCGTAGGACCGGGGATCAGCATTGAGGTCGCAAGCGATGACCGTTTTGCGGCTTCCCTTCTCGCCGAGGATCTGAAGTCGGTGGATGGCGTCACTGCAACCGTCGGTCCCAAAGGAACGGGTTGGCCGAGGATTGTCCTGGCGCGTGCGGGAGGCCAGGCCGGCGAGCGCATCCTCAGGGAATCCCGGCTTACGTTGCCACCGCAAGCCGAGGAAGAAGGTTACGTTCTCGTGGTTACATCCCGCGAGGCTTCCGTTGTCGCCAAGACTCCGGCGGGCATTTACTATGGTGTCCAAACGCTTCGCCAGTTGTTTCACCCCGTCAAAGACCATGGGGCGGAAGCCCCGATCCTGCAGATTGCGGATTGGCCCGCCATGCGCTGGCGTGGAGTAAGCATCGACATCAGCCGCGGTCCCATTCCCACGCAGGCCTCCCTGAAGCGGGAAATCGCGTTGCTCGCTGAGTACAAGATCAATCTGTTCTCGCTTTACATGGAGAACACCTATGCGTACCCGAGCCTGCCTCTCGTCGCGACGCCGGGCGGCGCCATCACGCCCGGAGAAGCGGCTGAACTTGTGGAGTTTGCCGGGCAGCACCACGTCACGCTCGTTCCCGAACAGGAATCCTTTGGGCACCTGCATCTGGCGCTTCAGAACGAGCGCTTTCAGGATATGGTCGAAATCCCCTACGGCAGCGTCCTCTCCCCCACTTCTCCGGAGTCATTGACGTTCATCGGGAAGATGTTCGCAGACCTCGCCGCCGTGTTCCCGGGGCCGTTCTTTCACATTGGGGCTGACGAGACCTTCGAGTTGGGGCAGGGGCGGAGCAGGGAGGAGATCGAGAAACTGGGCTACGGCAAGGTCTACATCGATTACCTCCGGAAGATCAACGAGACCTTGAGCCCCTATCATCGCAGAGTGCTTTTCTGGGGCGACATGGGTGTCCAGCACCCCGAGCACCTCAAGGATCTGCCAAAGGACATGATCGCCGTGCCGTGGGATTATGGTGTCAAGCCTTCCTACAAGGACGAAATCAAACCCTTCCGGGACGCGGGACTCGAAACCTGGGTTGCGCCGGGAGTGGACAACTGGAGCCGGATATTCCCCAACTACGACGTAGCTCTGCCCAACATCCGGCAGTTCGTCAACGACGGGAAGGAACTCGGCGCTACCGGCGTCCTGAACACAACCTGGATCGACGATGGGGAAGGGATGATCAACTTCACCTGGTTCGGCCTCGTCTACGGTGCGGCTCACAGTTGGCAGAAGACCGTGAACGATCAGCAGTTCTCGGACGCGTGGGATTGGACGTTCTACCGTGCCGACGAAAGCCACTTCGCTTCCGAGATCAAGAGCCTTACTGAAATTCATCGATTGCTCGGCTCCGCTGTGCATTCGGACGGCAACGACGCCCTGACCTGGGTTGATGCCTTGAGTCCGAAAGGGCAGAGATTCTACGGGCAGATGGAACCTGCCGCGCACAAGATTCGGCTGGTGGCCGAAGACGTCATGGCCGACCTTATCACGAACGCTCACCTCGCACGGCGCAATGGCGACCTGCTGGATTACGTAGACTTTGCCGCCCGCCGCTTCGATTTCCTGGGTCAGAAAGCCATCTATGCGAAACGCATCACGGACTTGTACGCACAGGCCCAGGCGGACACTTCCCATCCCGGCAAAGACGAAGAGATCCTGGGTCTCATTGATGGGACCAACGGCCTGCTTCAGGACATGCGCAATCAATCGTCCTTTCTGAGGGAACATTACCGGAAGCTGTGGCTTGGGGAAAACAGACCGTACTTCCTCGACAACATTCTGGTTCGCTACGACGACGAGCTTGAACGCTGGCAGAAAGCCTCAGATCGCATCAATTTGTCGCGGGGGCAATTACGCAAACCCAGCCTGTTGCCGCCCCTGATCGACTCCGCGCAATAACCCCCGGAGCCGGATACAAAGGGAACTTCGGAGCTCTGATAGAGGGACGGGGCAAGCCTAGGGCTGTCCAAATTAGCGGACTCTTCGAGTGGTTAGCGCGGCTCTGCCGCCTGCTGTGCGGAAAGCCTCTGGCTTTCCGGTCAAGGCGGCCTTCTATCTTCCCCTCCGCGCAGGTTGCCACTCGCCGGATCGAGCGTAATTTGGACAAGCCTGGGGCAAGCCCGCCCCTACGGATCATGTGGTCATTGCTGCGGAAGCGAGCCCTCCGCCTTCGCGAAGGTCGCTGCAGAGTTCCACGCAGTGCGCGCCGTGGCGCGTGGCGCAAACTGGGCAGGCCGCCTGCGTGTCGTAGGTGACCTGCCCAGTTCTCCTAAAACGAATAGACCAGGCTCATCTGCAAATTACGCGGATTCCAGAGGTGAGCATTAGCGGAATACTGGTCACAACCGATACTCGCCAACGCCCCGAAGTTGCAGCCTCCTACGCTGTTGCCCGGTATGAGATTGGTGCCGTAGTAATCGTTCAACCCGTGCCAGTTGGACCCCACGTTGAAGATCTCAACCCTGAACTGAAGGTGCTGCCTTTCGGTAATCGGGAAGAGCTTGGTAAAACCCAAATCGAGGTCGGCAAAATAGGGACCGCGAAGCATTCCCTTCGAGGAGTCGCCATAAGTGCCTGCCTCTGGCGCAGAGAATACACTGGTGTTAAACCAGCTGGAGGGGCTTCGGGTGAAACCGCTTGTAGGGCTGCCGCTCACGTTAGCCCTGTAGCGGGTCCACCAGCAAGGGTCACCCGTTTGATCGTAGCAAGGCCCGGAATAGCCGTAGACGGTAAAGGGTCGGCCCGAAGTAAGGGTGTAGATGCCACTTGTCTTCCATCCACCCACAACCCAATTAGCGGGTCCGAGGGACCAGTGCTTTCCCTTGCCCACAGGCAGCTCCCAGGACCCGCTGGCGGTCAGCCGCAGTGGCTGGTCGAAACTGGAAGGGCCATAGTCGGCGCTTATGTTTTGGGGGTCCTGGACGAACCCGCCGTTCCCAGCGATGTTTCCGATGCCGGACATCTCATCGAAGCTTCTTGACCACGTGAAGGAAACCAGGTAGGTCAGGCCATGAGTGAAGCGCTGCCGCAACTGAATCTGGAGAGCATGGTAGTTGCTGCCGAGCACGTTGGCATTGGCGTACATTATGGACGGCAGATTAGGATAGGGCACGCGTGTGTCAATGGGCTGGAAATTAGGATCCGAGGCGCAGTTCGCGTTGCTTCCGGTTGCCTGAGAAATGTCGAACAAATAGTTGCACGGGTCACCCGCAACCTTGGGCTGGACTGCAGTATTGATCAGCAGATAGGTGGGCTCGCGCAAGCCATGAGAACCGACATAACCCACGTCCAGAAGCAGGGAGGGCCCGAGAGCGTACTGGACATCCACAGTCCATTGCTGATTGTAGGGATTGTGATTGTACGGCCAGTTCACCTGGTTGAGGATGGGGCTGGTAAAGCCGGGACTGTTCCAGGGTTGAGAAGTGCTGAAAAACTGAGCGCCTGAAACGGGGGGGAGCCAAAGCTGGCTGAGAGCGGGTTCTGGCGACACAGTCTCATAACCCGTGCCCGCCGTGTAATTGGTGTTGGGAAATTCAGTCTGGAGGGTGTTGGAATCGAAATTCTGAACCAGGTCGTAGTAGCGCATGTAGGTGTCGTAGAAGATCCCATACCCGGCGCGAATGACCAGGCCTTCGGTGTGGGGCGGCCGCCAGGCAATTCCAACGCGCGGGGCGAAGTCTTTCTTGTCGATGGGCACTATCGTGTTGGGAACGCAGCAATTGAGGTAAGGAGCGTACACGGTAAGGCCTTGTGACGTCGCAGTCTGCTCCACTCCCTGTACGAAACTCTTGCTGACCCAGCTCAGGCTCCCTCCGTTGGCTGGGTCCAGGTTCCAGCCGCTATTGTCTTTGGTGTGGTAGTTGGGAGGCAATTCATAACGTAACCCCAAGTTCAGCGTGAGCCGGGGAGAGAGACGAATATCATCCTGAGCAAAGAAATTCCAGTTCGTGCCCTCCACAAAGAGGAGATCGGTCCCGAGAGGCGCCGGGGGCGTGAGGCTGATGAGATCGCCTAGCAACATGTCCGCCACAGGATTGCCGGAATTTGGTCCAATAACGCCAGCGTCGCCCGGATTGGAGGCAGTGTAACCACCGTTGAAGTTCATTTGGCCGACGCCCTCATAGCCGTCCTGTTCAAACTCTTGCATTCGCCGGATGTCCGCGCCAAGCGTGATAGTGTGTTTTCCGCGAATGAACTTGAGATTGTCAATGAATTGCCAGGACGTGTGCTTAAGGGAGTATCCATAGTTACCGTTGCCAATGTTGCTGTATTGGTCGCCCAGGCTAATCACAGGAATGCCGTATAGAGCCGGGAGAGTGGGCCCATTCAGCAAGCCCAGTTGTGCCTGGAGGTTAGGCCCATAGGCTGAGTCGGGATTGTCGTTGAAGAACTGACGGTTGAACCCCACGCGCGCGGTGTTCATGGTTTGGGCCGAGATATAATGCTCCCAATTCAGGCCAAACAGCTCAGAACGCGTGAAACTTGAGGACCCGCTATAGGGCAGCAGGTTAGGATTGGTCGATTCCTCCCGGCGAATGTGCCCGGTGAAAAACAGGCGGTCTTTCTCGCCCCAGTTCTGGTCCACGCGCATGGTCGCGTTGTCGGTGTCAACGGAATTGTGAAGGGAAATGGAGAAGTTTTGACAAGGGAGCGCCGTACAACTGGTGATATCTGGCGCGGGGTAGAGGTTCAGAAGCTTCTGCGCCGTGGCGCTGATCCGGCCCGTGGGGATCTGATTATTCTTGAAGGCCTGCCGTCCCAGGGGATTGCAGGGTACGGTGGGATCCGTAGGGTCGCAAGCGACGATCGGAGCAGTGCCATTGGTGGTTGGGTCATAAATGGGATAGGGCCAATCGGAGAAATCACCGCCTCGCTCATTGGCGCTCGGAATTTGGTCGGTCTGCAAAGAACCCGACGAAGTGCTGCGCCGGCCACCATCGTAGGCAACGAACCAAAAAGTCTTGTCGCGCCCGTTATAGAGGAACGGGATTCTCACGGGACCGCCCAGCGTCCCTCCGAATTGGTTCTGATTGAAGGGCGTTCTCGTGGGGTAGGTTGTGCCATTGGCGGCATTCTTTTCTTCTTGCAACGGGCTCCGTGGATTAAGAATGTCGTTCTGAATGAAATCGTAGACCTGTCCGTGCCAGGAATTTGTGCCGGATTTGATGGCCACGTTGACCTGGCCCGACCCCTGGCCATACTCCGAGGAATAGAGACCGGTCTGGACCTTTACCTCCTGCACGGAAAACTCGGCCGGGATGTTGGCGATGCCGCTGAAGAACGTATCGGTGTCCGTTACGCCATCGACCATGAAGCTGGTGGACTCCGGCCGGGCGCCATTCAAGCTGACTTCCGCAAAACTGCTGTTGAGGCCGTGTCCGGCGTAGGCGACCTGGCTGCCGCCAGATAGGTTGGCAGCGCCAGCGCTCAGCTCCAGCAAGCTAGTGAAGTCACGGCCGTTTGAAGGGAGATCCTGGATCAGGTTTTCTTCGAGCACGTTGCCCAGCGTGGTGTTGTCCGTCTGCACCATCTGAGCCCGCGCGGACACTTCCACTTTCTCCGTGGTTTCGCCCAGGCTGAGCTGGTAGTCCTGGCGAAGCGTTTGGTCCACTTCGAGGACCAGCCCGGAACTGTGCTCGGTCTTGAAGCCCCTGGCCTCGACGGTTATGTCGTAGGCGCCCGGGACGAGGTTCACGAAAACGTAGTCACCCACGGAGTTGGTTGTGAACTGGTTGGTGATTTCCGTGTTCAGGTTGCGCACGCTCACGTTTGCGCCCACGATGACAGCTCCGGAAGGATCCGTGACATGACCTAGGATCGTTCCGCGCGAGTTTTGCGCCCCCAGCGGAGCACATGCGGCGAGCGCTAAGAAAATCACTGACAGACATGAAAAAATGTGTGATCTCATGTTGCGAGTCGCCTCCCTTTCGTCTTCAATCATGGGATCCGGCGCCCGCAGTGGGCATCGCTGTGCTACGGGTGAGCCAGATCTGCCCCTTGGATAGGTAGAATTCTTACGCCGCTGGTGGCCGCCTGTCAAGGACAAAATGTCCTACTCATGCTGTTACCAGACAGCCCTCTCGATCATCGCTTCGGAGCACTGGAAGAAGAAGGCGACTTCCCGTAATATCGCCTGGATGCCACAGAACGCCTCGAAGTCCCTCCAGTTGATCCTATGATCCTGCGGTCACGCCTCGCCATTTGTTAACCGTTTGTTTTCATGGGCAAATCCCCTCCTCTCGTTTCTGCCAGCAACTCGTTACGGATAGTCCAAAACGGACAGGAAAAGCGGTGGGCAAGTTCTGTGAGCGTCATGCCGCCCTGGACCAACGGACAATCTTCGTCACACGCTTCGGTCCGCACAGAACCGAATCTGGCCTCGTGCCTCCTCACAATTGAGAGGAATTTAGGCATTTTTGACCGGGAATGGCCCTATATTCGACTTGATTGAGTTTTTTTAGCCTACAGAGGACTTATATATCCGGGAAAAGGCTGCGGTCCCGCGCCAGGACCGCCTTGGACCGCAGTGGCCCTGGACACCACCTTCTGGGGTCAAATTCCATTCCATCCCAAGGTGGCGCCAAGCCGCCGCACTCCAAGGCGCAGGAACAGCGGCGCAGGGTTCCTCAATGTTGCTGCTACGTGATACCACCCCTTATAAGCGTACGTACCCACAAACAGCGATTCGGTTTCGAACTCTCCACCCGCCGGAGTCCCGGCTTCGACTTCGTAAGCCAGCGTGAAGATCCTGCTATCCCGGGAGCGGAGCAACTCCTGGTAAGGATAGAGGTGGCAGGAGTGTTTCTCAGTGACATGCCGCTCCTGTGCACTTAGTAGCTTCGGCGCTCTCTCCTCCCAACAAGTCATCCAGATCGGTGTAGGGCAATGCCAGTGATTCCGCTACGGGTTCGCACACGACTTCCCCGCCGTATGTGTTTACGCCGCCTTTGAGTAATGGGTTCTCCGCGACCGCTCCTCCCAGGCCCAGTGCGGCAATTTTCCTGACGTAAGGGAGCGTTGCGTTGGTCAACGCGATGGTTGCCGTGCGCGCCATTGCCCCCGGCATATTGGTCACACAGTAGTGCACAACCCCATCCACCGTGTAGACAGGGTCACTGTGCGAAGTTGGCCGCGTTGTCTCGATGCACCCTCCCTGGTCA
>Ga0326728_10022086_pt1 | contig 11857 bp, 14 predicted proteins | sample MB3enrmetagenome_FD_207602 | JGI IMG/M metagenome (GOLD analysis project Ga0326728, IMG submission 207602) | Lab enriched peat soil microbial communities from McLean, Ithaca, NY, United States - MB31MN | ecosystem: Environmental > Terrestrial > Soil > Wetlands > Peat | place: USA: New York... | reverse complement strand
ATTCCAACCTAATGAACTTATGAAACAATCACTTCCAGCCAGAGGCACCCCTCTTGCTCACGGAGAAAAAGCAAAACCGCCGACAACAGGCCCCACGTTCAAACACGCATACGCGGTCCTCAGCCACCTGACGGGCAGGCAGTATCCAATCGAAGGCGCCAGCCCGGTGAAACCGGCAGAAACGTCGCAAGTCGAAGGCAAAACCCCGACTTCTAGGCCCTTCTCGATTCGCGAAGCAAACACAATCGCCCGTGGTCTGGATAGTTTGGATAGATGGGCTCAGCAGCCCATGGCTACACAAATCCAGGCACCTCCAGCGGATCGAAGACCTGCATATCATCTCGACGAAGGTGTGATAACCGAAGATATACTCAGGCAACGATTCATAAGCCTTCAGCCCAGGCTTCCGCGAGAGTTGCATATTGTGCCTGAGCCGAAGAAATCAAAAATCGAGTGATTTTAAACCGTTCTCCCCATCATCCTTCTTATGTACCGGACGCTTTCAGGCAAGGAGCCGGCTGAAGCCGTGCTCTCTGAAATCAAGGCGCGCGTGGCGAAACTCGGCAGGAGTCCCAAGCTCGTCATAGTTCAGGTCGGCGACGACCCCGCGTCCACGACTTATGTGACCAGCAAGCTGAAGAAAGCCGCAGCCGTGGGCATAAGCGCCGAGCTTAGGAAGCTCGCCAAGGATGCAGCTGAGAAGGAGCTCCTTTCCCTGGTCAAAGAGCTCAACAAGGACAGGTCCGTGGACGGATTCATAGTCCAAACCCCGCTTCCGAAGCAGATGGACGAGAAGGCGATACTGGACGCCGTGGACCCGTCGAAGGACGTGGACGGCTGGACCTCGGCATCCGCAGGCAGGTTATTCTCAGGTCTGGACTGCTTCGAGCCGGCCACTCCGGCTGGCGTGATGCGCATGCTGGATTTCTACAAGGTCCGGATCGAGGGCAAGCACGCAGTGGTGGTCGGCAGGAGCAACACGGTCGGCAAGCCCATGGCGCTCATGCTGCTCGCCAGGAACGCGACCGTGACGATCTGCCATTCCAGGACCCAGGACCTCGCGAAGCACACCTCATCCGCGGACATCATCGTGGCCGCGGTCGGAAAACCGGGCCTCATAACCGCGGACATGGTCAAGGAAGGCGCATCCATCGTGGATGTGGGGACGACCAAGGTCGGGGAAAAGCTCTCCGGAGACGTGGATTTCGCGAGCGTCATAAAGAAGGCGGACTGCTCTCCGGTCCCGGGCGGCGTCGGCCCGCTCACAGTAGCGATGCTGATCAACAACGTGATGAAAGCGGCGGAAAGGCGGGCCTGACATGGGATTCGATTTCATAGACGCCAAGCTCGGGCGGTTCGGCTCCAGGCCCGGGCTCGAGCGCATAAGCAGGATAATGGCGGAGTTCGGCGATCCGCAGGAGCGCATGCGAATCGTCATAGTGACCGGAACCAACGGCAAGGGCTCGGTGACCTCGTTCATCGCCTCCATCCTCACCGCGGCAGGGCATAAGACAGGCTCCTATTTCTCGCCCCATCTTGTGGATTACAGGGAACGCTTCATGATCGACGGGAAGAAGATCGCGATGTCGAAGCTCGAGAAATACGAGCGCGGGCTGGAATCTCTCTTCGACAAGGGAGTCGAGATGACTACGTTCGAGGCGCTCACAGCCATGGCCTACCGGTGCTTCGCCGAAGAAAAGGTGGATTTCGCGATCATGGAGGTCGGCATGGGCGGCGAGTTCGACGCTACCGCGGTCGCTAAGCCCGAGGTGGGTGTCATAACAAACATAGCCCTCGAGCATACGGAATACCTAGGCGACACTATCGAGAAAATCGCCAGGACCAAGGCCGGAATCCTGAAAAATGGCTCCAGATGCGTCACAGGATGCTCGGGTGAGGCTCTCGGTGCCGTGGAGGAGGTCGCGACCGCACACCAGGCCGCCTCCGTCGTCGCCCTGGGGAGAGATTTCTTCGTGGAGCCCAAGGAGATAAGCAGGAAAGGCACGGTGTTCGATTACATAGGCAAGACCCCTTACACGGGGCTGCGGACCCGTCTCCTGGGCAGGCACCAGGTGGACAACGCCGCGCTCGCGGTCGCTGCCGTTGAAGAACTTAATCCGGAGCTAGGGGAGAAGGCGATACGCAAAGGGCTGCTGGCTGCACAGAACCCGGGCAGGCTCCAGGTGATCTCCGAAAAACCACTTGTCCTCGTGGACGCGGCCCACAACCCCGCTGGCATGGGCTCCCTGGTCTCCAGCCTCTCGCTTTTCGATTTCGAGCGGCTCATCGTGGTCTTCGGCGTCCTTGGACGCAAGGACTGGAAAGCAATGCTCGCTCTCCTCGGCCTGCATGCGGACGTGATAATCGTGAACAAGCAGAAGCACGAGGGCGCGGCAGACCCGGACGAGGTCCGTAAAGAAGCGTCCCGCTACGCTGAAGCCATCAAGGTCGAGGACGTCAAGCAGAGCCTGGGATACGCGAAATCCATCGCAGGCCCCAAGGACATGGTAGTGGTCTGCGGCTCCATATACATGCTGGGCGAACTCCTAGGCTAGGTTTCGGAGCTCATCCGCGTGTCTCATTATGACGCTGTGGATCCCGGAGCCATACTGCATCGCCCGCTTGCGGCGCAGCAGCACGATATCCGGCACGCCGAGGAGCTTGCCCGCCTCGCGGAGCACGCCCTTCTTGAGCGCCCTATCCTCCATCAGGACCTCCAGCGGGACCTGCCTCACGAAGCGCTCCAGCTCCTTCTTGTAGAGCGGGAACCGCGCCTCTATGCCGATTTTCCTGCACACCTTGCCCATCCAGGCGATCTCCCTCTGCGCAAGGCCGCTGAACTCGCTCACCAACAGCGCCTGCAGGTCCTTCCCCCCTTCCAGATAGTCGTAATAGCGCTCGTAGCCTACGAAAAGCTCCTCAGCCGCGCTGCCGAAAAGCAGCACGCTGTGGCCTGCGGCTTTGGCCGCCTCGGCGCAGCGGTATACCGGGACCAGCAGCTCGACCTTGAGCAGGTCGCCGGGCACGATGTCATGGCACTTCCTGTAAGTCTCGAGAATGGATTCCTCGCTCATGAGCGTCTTATGGAGCGGGAGCCCCAGCAGCCTGGCCGCGTCTTGGGCGTATCTGAGGTCGTCCGATTTTTCCGTGCCGCAGGCGAACAGTTCGGTCGCCGCATCCTGCTTCGCGACCGCCGCTATCAGCGTGGAGTCCAGGCCCCCGGAGAACGCGACCGCCACCCTATCCTCCAAGCTTTCGGCGATGGAACTGCGCAGGAGCTCTGCAAGTTCGGGAATCATGTTTCCCTGTATCTGGCGATGGTTTTTTAATGAGCGGGCGGGGCCTTCGGAACAAATAAAAAAGAGAGTGCACAAAGTCAAACTCGCTGTTATGGGCCCGTAGCTCAGCTTGGATAGAGCGACGCTCTCCTACCTCATTTTTCCTGCATTGCAGGGGGAAAGGCGAAGGTCACGAGTTCAAATCTCGTCGGGCCCGTTTCTTCTCACGCCCCCACATGATATAATAAAGAAAAAAATCAGAATTTTTTGGAGACGAATCCGCCGGCATTCCAGACCCCGAAGTCCGGTTTGTTGCCCGTTTCAAGCAAATCCAGCCCGGCTCCGGCACCCCAGCTCCTCAGCTCGAGACCCAGCCGCAGCCTTTGTTTGCTGGAGTCGTGCCCTGCAGCGGACAGGTCCGTTATGTTCTCGCCTTGCATGAGCAGCTTCAGGCTCCTGTAGATGTCCGGAGTGTATCTCACGTTGGTGAGCGATTCGAAGTATGGCTCGCTGTCCAGGCCGAGCGATGCGACGGCGGAGATGCAGAAGCTCGCGGTTTTGGCCGTATACGACACACCGCCCCTCGGAATCACCTTCCCTCCGGCGAACCGGACCTCGCTGACCGCATCAAAGCCGTGGCCCAGACCCAGAAGCAGGTCCGCAACGCCGAACGTGCTGGGCGTGCCCTTGTAATCTACCGTGGGCCTGAACCTGGTGAAGACCCCGACCTTTTCCGTGATTGCGCCGGACGCCTTAAGGTCTCCCGTGTTGTTCTTGTTTCCCGCCATCCATTCCACAGAGTCAGCCCTGGCGCCCTTCGGAGCGAGCGCGAGGCCCGCGGCCAGGACGCAGCATGCGAGCATGCCTGCCTTCCTTCTCTTCGATGCGTCTTCTCCCTGTTTTCCCGGTTCCTTCCTTGTTTTCAACACATACATCACCTCAATACAACTCTAATGCTCGATATATTAACAAACGCTCTCCAAAATTGGAGAGTTAACCCATAGTTCCGATAGTGCCCTGCTGAGGTACTCGTTAGATCCGATGGCACGGCCGGCATTATCGACCCTCCATGCCGACTCGTGCCGGCTTGAGCACATAAATCGAGAAACTGCCGGATTGCATCCCCTGGCCCTCCAAAGGAACCTCAATTTCCACAGCATAGCCGTGCCTCGAGCCGACGATTTGCGGGTTGTTGGCTGTGCCAGCGAAATGGAAGAATGTAGTGACGATTATCCCTCCCGGATTGAGGTGTTCCCCCGCCTCTCTGAAGAATCGCTCGAGAGTCTCTGGCGGCTGGAGCATTGAATTCGATACCGGCTCATCCTCCAAGGGATTGGCGGCGAAGAACGGGTGGTTGAAAATCATGACGTCCGCCTTTTTCCGGACATTTTCGAAAAGATCGCCTTGGACAACCACGGACTTTCCGGCAATGCCGAATCTTTCAGCGTTCTCGCGGGCATTGTCGGCGGCTTTGTGCGAAATGTCCGAGTAGATGACGGATTCGGCTCCGTTGATCCCTGCAACAACGCCCTGGATGCCGCTGCCGCAGCCCATGTCAATCACGGTTTTGCCGCGGTAGAGCTCCTTGTTCTGGAAGAGGAAATCAGCGAGCAGCTTGGATGCCGTCATGATATCCGCGCGGAAAACGCCGGCATTCAGGGCGAATCCCCTCAAGCTGCCCCCGTATGGAAGGTCGCAAGTGAAGGGCCCGTGATGGTGCTGGGCAAGCTGCCTCCTGACCTGTGCAAGCTGAGCCTCTGAAAGAGCGGTACCGTCCGCAGGCGGATACTGGGCTTTTGCGCGGTTCATGTTATACTCGTAAGCAAAAAGTGTATATAATGATTATTGTCCCCCTGGGGGGTCGTAATTATAAATACTTACTGGCATATACCGTCATGGACTTGACAGCGCTCAACGAAATGGGGCTGACCAGCGGCGAGGTGAAGGTATACCTGGCCCTCCTGCGCCTCGGCTCATCAAAAACCGGCCTCCTCGCGTCGAAGGCAGGGGTCTCCAGCTCCAAAGTCTACAAAATCCTCGACCGGCTGGAGAAGAAAGGCCTCGTGGGGCACGTCCTGAAGGGGAAGGTGAAGAACTTCAACGCCCTGCAGCCCGCAAGGCTGCTCGATTACCTGGACGAGGAGGAGGAGCGGCTGGGGCGCAGCAGGGAAATGGTAGAGAAAATGCTCCCCCAGCTGGAGAAGGAGCGGGTTTCGGCCGGAAGCAGGAGCGAAGCGACCGTTTATGACGGCCTGAAGGCCGTGACGAACTTCTTCAGGAACATGATTGACGAGCTCAACCCTGGGGACGAGTACCACGTGATAGGGGCGGGGTATGGGGATGTGGCCCCGGGACTCAGGGCGTTCTTCCAGGCGCACCACCTGCGGAGAAGCAAGAAAAGGATAAAGCTGAAGATGCTGGCGAACTTCGATGTGAAGGGCAAACTCGAGACGAACACGCGGTTCCATTCCGAGATAAGGTACCTGCCCCAGTACCTGATAACTAACATGGAGATTGTCCTGTACAGGGACAAGGCGTTCATCGCCATATTCACCCGCGACCCGAAAGGATTCCTCATCGAGAGCGAGGAGGCCGTGAGGAGCTTCGAGGCGTACTTCAGGGCATTATGGAAGATAGCCAAGCCATAGCCCGCCAAGATGCTATAAAAACCATTGGAGCGCAATAGGAACCATGGACACGTCCGTGCTGGAAGACCTAGGGCTCAGCTCCGGCGAAATAAAAACTTACCTGGCGCTGATGCAGCTCGGCAACACGAAAGTGGGGCAGGTGATAGGGCGTGCAGGAATCGCGAGCTCGGCAGTGCACAACGCACTCAAATCCCTGGCTGATAAAGGGCTGGTTTCCTACATAAAGAAGGGCAAGATGAAGATTTACCGTGCGGCTTCGCCCAAGCACATGCTGGATTACGTTAACGAAAAGAAGGCGAAGTTGGAAACGATGCTGCCCGAACTGGAGAAAATGCAACGGGCCGCGGGAGACCGGCAGGAGGCGGAAGTTTTCGAGGCCATGAACGGGCTCAAGACGCTCATGAACCTGCTGGTAGAAGACGCGAAGAAAGGCGACGAGTTCCTCTTTTTCGTTACAACGACGCAGGAGCGGAACGAGGAAATACAGCTGTTCTTCTCCAGATATGACCTGAAAAGGCATGAAGCAGGGATCATTGTCAAGGGACTGGCGCCCAAAGAGTTGAAGAAATCGCTCGAGTGGAGGAAATACCTGGAGATAAGGTATCCGGATTTCCCCATCCCTACGAACACGAGCATCTGCAACGATAAGATAGCTTTCTTTTCCTGGGAGCCTGAGCGGGAAGTCGGTTATCTGGTACACTCCAAGCAGATAGCGCAGAGATACCGCGAATTTTTCAGGAGCGTGTGGAGCATCGCGAATAGAAAGTGAAAAGAAATGCCGGCGCTCGTGGCTTCGGAGCCAGACGAAACCCAGCGATTCATAGATGAGTGATCACAGCGGCTCCTGGCCGCCCGTCTTCTTGTACATGTAATGCAGGGCCGCGAGCCCGAACATGCCTATCACCAGTATCCCTAGCACGATAATGCCTGACTGGTCAGGCCCCTGTATCGTCCTCTTGGTGACTATGGTCGTCACATTTGCAGGAGGGACGGTAGTCTGCGGCTGGCTGACCTGGGACTGGTTGGCCTGTGGCTGGAGGGTACCGTTCTCAGTAGGCTGGGTCTGCGGAGGTTGTGGCGCCGGCTGCTGGCTCACATTCGTAGCAGGGGCCTGCTGCCCGGTGCACACGCTCACATTGCCGCAGATGTTCGGGTTGGCGAACTGTACGCATTCAGCGCTCCTATTGGATATCGCCACCGCCGGGCAATCGATCACCATGCCGTCCGGCCTGTAGAACGTGGAGCCCGCCCCTGGCACCGATGACACTGCCTCGACCACGTTGCCGCTGCAGATGTACACGGCGGAGACGTCGCTCTGGCCGCATTGCGCGAGCGACACGTTAGCCGCGAAGCTAGACCCGTTGCCCCCGGACTGCACCTCGGCATGGCACATGGCCGCGAGGCAGAAAACCGCCAACGCCGCTAAAAATAGCTTTCTCATCATGTTCCCCTCGATCGGTATATTGAAGACCAAAGATTATAACGTTATTTCTTCATGGTTGTACCCACTCTATCTCGAAATACTCGTAATCGCTTCCAGGGAGCGAGATGCGCCTTATCATATACTGCGTCACGGAGGACTCCCTGTCCGATATGGCCATGATCATCTCAAGGCCGAACCTCCTGCACTCGTCAAGCGCCCCGGCCAACTCCTCGCCGCCTATGTACTCGTCCTCGGTGAGCGAGTACATGAGGTATTTCGGGCTCCCATCCTTGGGCGTCTCGATGCCCCCATCCTTGCGGTGGTAGAGGAGGAAGTCCAGCTGTGCGTGCTTCCGTTTCGAGGATTCCGACTTGCCCGGGATCGCGAGTATGAACGTCTTCTTCACCGAGTGCGCGACCCTTATGGCGCGCGCCCATTCGGATATTATCATCTTCGCGCGGCGCGGGAACACGTGGAGCACGTGCTTCGAGTGCATCCAGTCGGCCTCCAGCCGCACGGGCGACGCCCCGGGGAAGTATATCCTGAAATGGGTGCCGAACTTGAAGCCGCTCTTCACCACGTAGCCGCGCTTCATCCAGTCCTCGTACACCTCGTACATCTCGTCGAAGAACTTCAGGCGCTTCGAGGCCGCCAAGACGACCTTCCTGAGGTCCGAGTTGGCGAGCCTCAGCCCGCCGTGCTTCATGAGGAACACGGTCTCGTAGATGTCGAGCTTGGTTATCCTGCCCCTGTGGGCCGCCTTGTACGTCCCGAACTGGCCTATCCAGTGCCGCTCGTAGAGCTCCCTGCCGACGACCTCGTCGTCCAGCACCGTGAGCAGGTCGTCCGGGAAGAACATGCCTTCGAACGAGTAGGCGTCCAGCTCCAGCTTGCCTCCGGTGTACTTCTTTATCGAGGTCCTTCCGTAGTTGCCGGTCGCCTCGCCCGCATCACGGGCGATGAGCCCCTTGTCCCTCCAGTCCTTGTAGGTGAGATAGCGCGCCAGGAGCTTCCTCTCCTTGATATAGACCGAGGCCAGGCCGTTGAACGTGAGGGCGTTGCCAGCTTCGTCGTAGCACCTGCCGTTCCGTATGTCCATGACGTATAGCGCTTCCTCTGGGGAGAGCGTTATCACTCCTTTTCTCATCTGGCCGTAGAAACCGTTCTGCAGCGAGGAGACGTCGGCCGGCTCCCTCACGCTCACGGAACGCTTTTTCCGGTCCAGCTCAAGCCTTATCATGGAAACCATCCAGCAACTCAAGCGGGAACTCCGAGAAGCTGTCTATTATCTTGACGCATGAGCTATTTAAGGATTCCCTGGCCGGGGAATCGAAGCACACCAGAGTCATGCCGGCCCTTGCCGCGGATTCCGCGCCGACTATGGAGTCCTCCACGGCCACGCATTCGTCCGGAGGCAGCCCGAGCCGCTCCGCGGCCCTGAGGAATATCTCAGGATGCGGCTTCCTGTTCTTCACTTCTTCGCTCCCGACAATCGCGTCGAACTGCTTGAGCAGCCCGATTTTTACAAGTATGAGCTCGATGTTCTCCCTGTGGCCTCCGGAAGCGATGGCCGTCCTTATACCTTTCTTCCTTATCTCCGCCAGGAACCTGCGCAGCCCCGGGGTCGGCCGCAGCCTGCCCTTCCGCACGTATGCGTTGAAGAGCTCCCTGCGCGATTCCACGAGCGCATCCAGGTCCGCCCGCACGCCGTTCTCCTCGAGCAGCCTGCTGATTATGCTGTGCGAGCCGGTGCCTGCGAACTCCTTGTACCAGCGTCTCCTGTCCATGGTTATCCCCAGCGGGGCGAGAGTTTCGCTGAAGGTCCGGTAGTGCAGCGGCTCGCTTTTGACTATCACGCCGTCGAAATCGAAGACCACCGCCTTGTGCATGATAATGTTGCGGGAGGGAACTTTTTTAAGCCGTGCCGGGCATATGATGGGCAGGTGAAAACGGATGAACAAGACTATTCTCCTCATGGTCGCCCTGCTGGGCTTATCCCTGATTTTCCCAGGCTGCCTTGGCGGGGGTTCGACCGCGAACAACCAGACCAATGTCACTCCTTCGCCGCCACCCGCGCCGACCCCGTCCTTCACTATAGTGGAACCGGCCCAGGGCGATTCCATCACATCGAGCGATGACACCGCCAATGTCAGCATCACGCTGTCGGCTTCGAATCTCCAGATAGAACCTTCCGGCATGCCCAATGCCGCGGGAGAGGGGTATTTCGAGATAAGCATCGACGGCGGGGACTATTCGTCCGTCTATGGCGAGAGCTACACCATCCCGGACGTGGGCGTCGGCACGCACACGATCGAGGTGCAGCTGGTGAACAACGACGGGACGCCGTATTCACCGCCCATAACCCAGTCGGTGACGTTCGCCGTGGTGCAGTACCAATCGCCGGTCTACATCCCGGAGACGTACAGCATCTCGATAGGGAACTTCTCCTATTCGCCGGCAAACCTCACCGTGAACGTGGGTGACAGCATAAACTGGACGAACGCGGGGGCATATCCGCGCTCCGCGACCAGCACCGGCAACTTCGACACCAATGTGCTCTCGCCCGGGGCCTCGGCCGTCACGGTGATGGAAAATGAAGGCACGTTCAACTACTTCTCGCTCACCGACGTCGCGATGACCGGAACCATAACCGTGGAGAGCAACAGCAGCGATTAGTACTCTATCTCCACTTCCCCTTTCTTTATTACGATCTGGCAGGCCAGTCGCTGGGTCGGGTAGGCGGCCATCTTCGCGAGCGTGAGCTCCTCCCGCTGCGTCTTTGGGTTCACGTTCTCCTTCCCCTTCGAGACAGCGCAGATGCAGACCCCGCACTCGCCCTTCCCGCAGCCGAAGAGCATTCCGCTCTTCTCCTGGGCGTACGGCATGAGCGGGCTGTTGTCAGGGACCTCGAACTCGACCCCCTCGTTCCGTATGCGCACCTTGGCCATGCCTAATCCTCGAAAAGCTTCCTCTGCTTGATTGTATCCAGCGTCTTCCAGCGCTCCCTCACGAAAGGATTGAGCCTCTCCCGCATGGCGCCGTCTTTCAGCGCGGTCCTGGTCTTCGGGTCCGAAGGGTAGCCAGAGCCGAAATCTCCCACCTGGGACCGTATCTGCTCTATCTTCGCGTCCCGCGTGATCTTGGCGCAGATGGACGCGGCAGCGACTATCGGATAGGTCTCGTCGGCCTTGTGCTCGGCCTCGAACCTGTTGGCGCCGAAGCGCTCCATGCGCTTCCTGAAGGTCCAGGAGTAGCGGTCCGGCATGTCTATCATCAGGTCGCCCTCCTTGATCTGCTTGGCCAGGTCAGCCATGGCCTTTGCCTCTATGTCGTTGAGGTTCATCTCGGGCATGAGGCGGTTTAAATCAGCGGCGCTTATCTCCACCCACCTGAATGAGCAGAACTTCTTTAGCTCGGCGTAGGCCTCGTCCCTCTGCTTGGCGCTGAGTTGCTTGCTGTCCTTGCTGCAGAGCCGTTTGAGTGTCTTATCATTGTTACGGTCACAGAATGCGGAGCATACGACCAGCGGTCCGATTACCGAACCGCGGCCGGCTTCATCTATCCCAGCTATATAGGAAAACATAAAAAAAATCAGTAGGTCATGTTCCTCTTCTCGACGATCACGTAATCGCCGACCGCGAGGACCGACTCGTACTGGAGCCTGACCATGCCGTCTTCCTTGGGCATCTTGGTCGCCACCGAGCTGTCCGGGTTCGGCTCCACAAGGAGCGTCTCGATCTTCCCAGAAACCTCGTTCACGTTCAGGTCCACAAGCCTTCCGAAATCCTCGCCCTCGTTGGTCACAACCTTCTTTCCTGAGAGTTGCCTTGCAATCAGATACTTGGCCATAATATTCACCTATGCGAACAATACTAGGTTATTCGGATTCAAGTTTATAAATCTATCAGCTTTTTCTCGTCCTCTAGCCGCTCCGGAAATCGAGTGTCCTGAGCCTGTTGCTCTTCATCTCATACACCGGGACCATGGCCGGGGTGGGCACATGGCCCTGCTTGACCTGGTACTCGGTGCGGTCCTGGAACGTGCCGGAGTTTATGAGCAGCGTGCCGCGGTACTGCGTATAGCCGTTCTTGTGCACGTGGCCGCAGTGGAGCACGTCCGGCTCGTCATCTATCACCATGTAATCGATGTTCTCCGGTATGATGAGGTTGCCCCCGTATATGGGCGAGAGGTTCCTGCGCTTGAGGTACTCCACCATGACCTTCTCCGGGTGCATGTAGGACGCGTTCGGCAGGTTCGATATCATGGAGTCTATGGACGTCGCATGGTACACGAGGTGCTTGAGCCCCTCGACTACGACGCTGGACGGGTTCCCGACCGAGGTCACGTCCGACTTGAGCAGGTCCTTGCCTATGGCGGGCATCGGCTCCCCGCGCCTCACGGCGTCGTGGTTGCCCGGTGACACGATGACCTCCACCCAGTCAGGGAGGGATTCCACGAAGTCGTCGAACATCCTGTACTGCTGGTAGATGTCCTTCACCACGAGCTCC
>Ga0326728_10022084_pt1 | contig 11857 bp, 12 predicted proteins | sample MB3enrmetagenome_FD_207602 | JGI IMG/M metagenome (GOLD analysis project Ga0326728, IMG submission 207602) | Lab enriched peat soil microbial communities from McLean, Ithaca, NY, United States - MB31MN | ecosystem: Environmental > Terrestrial > Soil > Wetlands > Peat | place: USA: New York... | reverse complement strand
GGCCACTCCAGGTCGTGGGGAATGTGCTTCCTGGGAAAAGGCCGAACTTGCCTCGGCTGGGGATTGACCCTTGCGGCATCCGGCGGCACCGTCGGTCAAGTGACGATGGTCCTCGAATCCTGGGCACGCATGGCAGAGTTTGGGGCAGGCTCTGCACGGCTCTGCACCACCCCTGGCGCCGGGTTCAAATGGCAAAGCACCGTAAATATCTATTGGAAGAGTGAAGCGCCCTGCTGCGTCCGGCACGATCTTACTTCCAACGCTTGACCCCGCTGCTTCTGATTGGCATCGCCGTGAGCGCAATCAAAATGCGCATGCCCGTGCGCACCAGCGCGGCGGGCAGTTCCGCCAGCGACATCACCGCTGTGTTGGCCGACGTCTCCAGGATCCGCCACGTATCGAATGGCGACACGTGGGACTACATCTACGCGGATGACGGCACCATCTAGTCGTTCAACTGCAACGGACGGGGGTGCGGGAAAGACCGGCGCAACGTCGCCTTTAGCAAACTCACGGGGGCGCAGTGGGACGGCTTGTCGGGAATCCACGTGAACGCAACGGACTACGGCACGTCGGGCGAGAAGCGGCCAAACGGTTCGAATTGGAAGGTGACCGGTGCGGACTCGATAGAGATCTATGCCTTCGTCGCCGAAAATGGTACGGCAGAGAGAATGCCTTCGGCGGCAAAGCGCTCGATTCGCACATTCGCCGGACCGTCAACAACATGAGCCTGATCAAGTCAACCGATAAAGGCCTGACATGGACACGGGATGCGCAAGCCCATTACAACCACCCCATGTGGACGAGCCGGAAATTCAGCACCGCATACTTCGTGAAACAGCGACTGTGAAGACTGGCGGCCGTTTGATCAAGCACGCGAGATACTATTGGCTGCTGCTGGCGAAAAGCGGCCTGACGCGGCGGCTGTTCGGGGCGATGGTACGCCGGATTGCCGCCCTACCAGTGGCGGCGGGATAGGCCGGGTTTGCAGGGAAAAATCGGTGGAGAAAGCAGGACGGAGGGCAGGGGTGCGCATGAAAGTACTAGAAAACATGGGATTGGCCGATTTTGAAGTTTTGGAGCAGGCCGAAGGTCGCGTTTCGAGGGGCAAAGGCGCGGCGGGCGAGAAAAAGTGGTGGCCTGCGGGATCAAATCAAAAGGTAGCGAATGGATGTATGATGCATACTGAACCGTGCTGGGAAGCCCAAAATGGTTAAGACGGGCGCAACTCCGTTGCAGGTCAAGCGGACCGTGGCTGTATGGATGAGAACCGTGCTGATCATTTTGGGGCTCGCCGCGGTCAGTATGGCACCAGACGCCAAGATCTGTTTTGAGAACATCGTTGTGCCCTCGGGGATTTCCTTTGTACTGGACAACAGCGCTACTCCTCAAAAGCACCAGATCGAGACGATGATCGCCGGAGTGGCGGTCTTCGACTACAACAACGACGGCCTCCTTGACATCTATTTTGTGAACGGAGCGGCGGTACCGGGACTGGACAAGTCGAATCCACGCTATTACAACCGGCTCTACAGAAATAACGGCGACGAGACGTTTACGGACGTGACCGATTCAGCCGGCCTGCGCGGCGCCGGATACGGCATGGGGGTCGCGGTTGGCGACTACGACAACGACGGATATGAGGATGTGTTCGTGGCCGGCGTCAACCGGAATCAGTTGTTTCATAATAACGGCGACGGTACCTTCACCGACGTGACCGTCAAGGCGGGGCTCGAGGGTGTCCATCCCAGGCTTGGCAAGACCTGGTCCATCAGTGCGGGTTGGTTTGATTACGACAACGACGGATATCTGGACCTGATCGTAGTCAACTACGTGCAATGGTCGCCTGAGCACGAGCCGGCCTGCTTCGTCGATAAGATCCGCGGATACTGTTCGCCGGCCGGCTACGAAGGGGAGCCCTCGATGCTGTTCCACAACAACGGAGACGGAACATTCACCGATGTCTCGGAGAGGTCGGGAATCGGCAAGCACGTGGGCAAGGGCATGGGTGTAGCGTTCGCCGATTACGACGGCGACGGCTTCACTGACGTGTTTGTGTCAAACGACACCTTCCGGAACTTCCTGTTTCACAACAATGGAGACGGCACGTTTAGCGAGGTGGCGATTCTGGCGGGCGTGGCTTACAACGAGGATGGGAAATCAATCGCAGGTATGGGAGCCGATTTCAAGGACATCGACAACGATGGCAGGCCGGACATCTTTGTTGTGGCAATGATCGGTGATATGTTTCCCCTGTTCCGAAACCGGGGACGGTATTTCGAGGACATCACCCGCACCTCCGGCGTGGCAAGGGCGACGGCGGGGCTCACGGCTTGGGGAGCGGGCGTGTTCGATTTTGACAACGACGGCCACAAGGATCTGTTCGCGGCATGCGCCTCCATTCTCGACAACTCCGAGGAGATCGACCATCTGCCATCGAAGTTGCCGAACCTGCTGCTGCGAAACCTGGGAAACGGAACCTTCGTGGATGTCAGCGCCGATGCCGGCGGCGGCTTCCTCGCGCCGGCCGCACACCGCGGCGCCGCATTCGGCGACCTGAACAACGACGGCAAGATGGATATCGTGGTGACGACCCTGAACGGTAAGCCGGACATTCTGATTAACCGGTCGCAAAACGCCAATCACTGGCTCACCGTGAAGCTAGTGGGAACGCAAAGTAATCGCGACGGGTTGGGTGCACGGATCAAGGTCTGGCCGTCGACCGGGCCGGTACAGTACAATCACGCCACGACCAGCGTCGGTTATGGCGGCTCCAGCGACCGTCGGGTGCACTTCGGGCTGGGACCCGCGGCCAGGGTGGACAAACTAGAGGTCACGTGGCCGAGCGGAATCCGTCAAACCCTCATGGGTGAGAATGCCGATCAGATCCTGACGGTACGCGAGAAATAGATGCCAATTTGGATCCTATTATTGTGGTCGGCCCTGGCCCAGGACAGCCTTGATTCGCGTGACGCGTACCTGCTGGCGGCCCGGGCCTACATCGCGCAGGGCAATTTCGTGAAGGCGGCGGAGAGCCTGGACCTGGTGCTCGATGCGGATCCGGATGTCGGCAGCGAGCCCTACCTGACGTTGATCGAATGCAGGCTGAAGCTCGATCAGAAGGAAAAGGCGATTGAGGCTGCAGAGCGTGGCGTCAAACGGTACCCCGCCTCCGGACCGCTGCTGAAAGCCGCCGGAGTGCTGATCCTGCAGGAACGCCCTACCAGCGAACGCGCTGGTGAGTTGCTGGAGCGTGCAACTAAGGCCATGCCGCAGGACCCGGGCGCGCACTACGCGTACGGCCTATGGGCATTATTGAACCATCAGGAGGAGATTGCCATTGCGGCGGAGAGGAGGACCCTGGCTCTCTCGCCGGCCGACGATCTCAAGGTGCAGGCCCAGACTTTCATCGGGGTGGGAGAAGATGCTTTGAAGAGGCCGCAGCGCGCCGAAGCGGCATTTCGTGCCGCCCTTGCAGCAAATCGCAAGCTGCCGAATCCGAATCCCAGCGCGGCGCTAGAATTCGCAATGTTCCTCACCCGCCAGTCGCGTCAAGGCGAGGCCCAAAAGTTGCTCGACGAGATTCTGAAGTTCGCGCCGGGCTTCGGACCGGCGCACCTGGAACGCGCCAAGTATCTCTCCGCGCAGGGCGATCTGGAATCCGCTCTGGCCGAAGCGAAGATCGCCCTCGACCAGGCCGGCTCGGACCCGAAAAGCCTGCGTGCCGCGCACGCATTCCTGGCCAAGACGTGCTTCGCGTTGGGACGAATGGACGAGGCGGAAGTGCACCAGAGCTGGATCGAATCGCACTGAAAGCCCCCCGTTACCACTCGATCTGGGAATGCTTCAACGTGGTCGTGTCGAACGCCAGCACGTCCGCCGACAACGCGAAATGCCGAACGGCGGCGCGGGCGATCTCGATCTGCGCATTCTCCAGTTGTGCATCGGTAACCTGCGCGGCCAGCCGATGAAAAACCTGGCCGGTAAACGCCGCGGCAGGCACTTCGGCGCTTTCGAGAAGTGACCCACCCGATATGCGCACTCCGCATATTGATTACTGGTTATACGTGGGCGGCCGGAGCGGCTCGCTGAACCACGGTCGCGGTGTTTTGTATCAGCCGCATTTCCGCCAGCGACAGGAGAAAGGCCAGCGTGGATTCCGCTCCCTGGTTTTCGTTGCTTCGGTCCGGGTGCAGCCCATCGCGGCAGCCGCCAGTCTGGCGAGCATAGAGTTCCACTCCCAGGTCGTTCCAGCCGAGGAACCAGTCGAAGGCGCGTTGCGCCTGGTCATACCACCACGGGTCGGCTGTGGCGCGGTAGGCTTCCAGGCAAGCCGAGATCGTGGTCTGAGCCTCGATGGGCTGCTGGTCGAAGCTCGCGCGTGGGCCGTTACGCCGATAGAATCCGTTGCTGCCAATGGGCCGAAGTTGACCGCGCTGTGAGGTCTGTACGCCCACCAGCCAGCGCAACGCCTGTATGCCTCGCTGGTACACGGGCTCTTTCCCGGTGGCGCGTCCGCTGACAATCAGGGCGTGAGCGAGTTTGGCGTTGTCATAAGTCAACCCCTCTTCAAACCAGGTCCAGCCGGGCCCGGCGACTTTGTCGAAGATCGTCGTGAGCCGCCCGGTCAGTTCTTCGCGGACGTCCTTGGCCAGGCGGTCGCTCTTCATCTGGCGCAGGTATTCGTGAATGCCAATCAGGCTGAATGCCCAAGCCCGCGGCGAAGTGAAGTCCATCACGGCCGGCAGCGCGTGCTTGAAGAGTTCTTGGGCCATCATCTGCGAACTCCAATGCGGCGACCGCCCCACCGCGGTGCCCAAAGCCCAAATCGCCCGGCCATGGCAATCCTCGGAGCCCTGTTCGTCGAGCCAGCGCCGGTCCATACCGAGGAAATTGTGGAAACGCGCCGCTTTAGGATCGAAGGCGTAATGTAGGAACGCGGCGTAGGTTGCGGCAAGCGCCCGGACACGCTTCGGAGTTTCTTCCAACTGGCCGAGCAACACCGCCAGAATGAGGGCGCGGGCGTTGTCGTCCGTGCAGTAGCCTTCGGAGAGATTCGGTGCACTGAAGATCGCGTGCTGGAAAATGCCCGTCGAATCGGTCATATGGTAAAGATGATCCAGATTCAACTCCGGCGATTCATGCGGCCGATGGCCGAACCCGTTCGCCGCAACGGATGCGCGGAGCGCCGCCGGCCTCTGCCGCCGCGCCAGCTCAAAGGACTGCATGTACCGCCCCGCCGTGTGGCTCCAGACCATTTCACGGCCCAACCGGTAAGCGTTATCGCTCATGGCGGTTCGGCGGGCTCCATCGCGCAACAACCCGCTCACCTCGCGCGCAATCGCCCGCGGATCGGCGAATGGCACCAGCACACCACGCTGGCCGCTCAACAGTTCGGCGGCATGCCAGTACGGCGTCGAGACCACGGCTTTACCCGCGCCGAACGCGTAGGCTAATGTTCCCGATGTGATCTGGGCTTCGTCCAGATATGGAGTGATGTAAAGATCCGCCGCTCCAATGAACTCGGTCAGTTCCTTCAGTTCTACAAAGCGGTTGTGGAAGATGACGTTGGCCTCGATTTTGTTCTTCCTGGCAATGGCTTCGAGGCCGAGGCGGTAGGCTTCGCCTCGCGTGCGCAACTCGTGGGGATGCGTGGCGCCCAGCACGATATAGACGACATCGGGAAACTCGGCCACGATATCCGGCAGGGCATGGAGCACATGTTCAATCCCCTTGTTCGGCGAGAGCAGCCCGAAAGTCAGCAACACCTTCTTTCCGCTTACGCCGAACTGGCTCTTGTAACGATCGGGAGCAACGAAAGGTACGTCGGGAATTCCATGCGGGATGAGATCGATCTTGGCCGGCGGCGGCCGGTAAACCTCCTGCAGGATCGTTCGCCCGCGCTCCGTCATGACTACCAGGCGGGAGGAGAGTTGGATCAGTTGCTGCATCACGCGATGCTGGTCCGCGTTCGGCTCACGGAGAACGGTGTGGAGCGTGGTGACGGCCGGCGCTTTCAATTCGCGCATGAGGGCCAATACGTGGCTGCCGGCCGGTCCGCCGAAAATTCCGAACTCGTGCTGGACCGAAACGACGTCCACGTGGCTGGAGTTCAGGAAGGCGGCTGCGCACCCGTACGAGTCCAGGTCCTGTTCCTCGATCTCAAAGCGAACGACGTCCGGATACCGATAGCACCCTTCGACGTCATTCACCGGCACTGCGAAGCACCTGCTTCGGGGATGCCTCGCTGCCACCGCCCCGAGCAGGTCGGATGTAAACGTGGCAATACCGCATTTGCGCGGCAAGTAGTCTCCGAGAAACGCGATGGTTCGACAGCCCGACTCTGTTTTCACAATTGGGTTAGGCGGCATTGACGAGAGTCTCGCTTATATCCCCATCCCGATCGGCAGCTTCCTGGCACCGGATGCAACGCGACGCCCATGGCACGGCCGCGAGGCGTTTGGGGCTGATTGCCGATTCGCAGTCAATGCAGGTTCCAAAGCTGCCGTCGCGAACCCTCCGCAATGCGGCTTTCACCTGGCGCAGCAGAGTGGACTCGCGGTCCACGTTTCGAACCGCCAGATCCCGTTCCGTCGCGTACTGAATCTCATCCATCTGATCCGCGCTCTTCTCGATGGCGATGTCGTCCCGGTTCCGCAATACCCCAACCAGTTCCGCCGCTTTTCGTTCGAGGGTCTCCTGGACCCCGCCCATATCGGTAGTTGCGTCCTTCATGACAGTCCTCTTTCATGCCTCGGATTGCCTGCCGCACTGCACGACACGGTCCAGAATCAAACCCCTGTATTTGGAAGCTGGGGCTGCCGAGCCGGCTTGGGGTTAGAGGAAGCTTACCGGAACCGAAATGCAATATCTGCATCCGATCATGCGGAATTTGCCGACCGCGATCCGCGAACGCCCTTCCTCACGCCGAGTGAGGGACGTCGCCCTCGCTTACGCTGTCGCCGTCGCCGCTCTTCAAACCGGCGAAAATCGTCGTCGAAAACACGGTCAGTGCACCCAGGACCAGGAAGGCCTGGTGGATGCCGTGAATCATCTCCGGTGGGCTCGAATGGAAGCGGTCGGGAATGAAGAACGCCGTGGCCAGCGACGCCGACGCCACGCCGAAACTGATCGACATCTGCTGCATGGTGCTGGCAATGGTGCTGGCACTGCTGGTCTCATCCTCGGTGACGTCGGCATAGACCAGCGTGTTCATGCTGGTGTATTGCAGCGACGTGAAGAACCCGAAGCAAAACGTCTGCATTACAATCAGCGGGACCGGCGTGTCAACGCCGATGGTTGCGAAAAGGATGATGAGCACGCCGAGGATCACGGTGTTCGAAATTAGCACGCCGCGGTAGCCAACACGCGCCAGGATTTTGGAGATGATCAATTTCAGGCTCATGGCGGCAATCGCCTGCGGCATCAGCAGTAAGCCCGATTGAATCGGCGTGAACCCCAGCCCCACCTGGTAGAGAAGCGGGAAAAGGAACGGGATGCCGCCAATGCCGAGCCGCGTAAAGAAGCTGCCGCTCACCGCCGCGCGAAATGTGCGGATGCGAAACAGGCTCAGGCGCAGCAATGGAAACGCCGTCCTCACGGCGCGAAATCCATAGCCAGCCAACAGCAAGGCGGCGACCGCCAGCAGCCCCAGCATTTCGCGGCCGCTCAGCGTGTGTTCGCCGAATACCTCCAGTACATACGAGAGGAGTCCGACGCCGGAACCGAACAGAATGAATCCGGCCACATCCAGCGGATGCGTATGCTCCTCACGATAGTCCGGCAGATGCAGATAGACCATGTACAAGCCCATCAGGCCGATGGGGACGTTCACGAAGAAGATCACCCGCCAGTGAAAGTATGCGACGATCAGTCCGCCGGCGACCGGTCCCAGCATCGGGGCGACCAGGCTGGGGATCGCCACGAAGCTCATCGCGCGGACCAGCTCGGATTTCGCAAAAGTCCTCACCAGAGTAAGCCGGCCTACGGGCACCATCATGGCTCCGCCGCCGCCCTGCAGGATGCGGCACGCGACCAAAACATGGATGTTGCCCGATATGCCGCAGAGGAGCGACCCCAACGTGAACAGGCCGATGGCAGACGCGAACACCCGGCGTGTTCCGAACCGGTCCGCCATCCAGCCGCTGATCGGAATGAACACCGCGAGGCTCAAGGTGTAGCTTGCCAGAACCGACTTCATGCTCAGCGGAGCCACCCTGAGAGCTGCTGCGATGGCCGGCACGGCCGTATTCAGAATCGTGGTGTCCAGCGATTCCATAAAAAACGCCACGGCGACCAGCCAGGGCAACAATCGTTTGCTGGATGTCTTCAGTGAAGGGTGAGCACCAGGATCAAGCATGGCGGCGAGGCGGCACGTGTTTACAGGCTACCAATCGGCGCGCGAAGGCGCCAATGCCAACTGGAACGACCGCCGGCAGGCGACGGTGGTCACGAACGTGCTTTCACCCAATCGGGAGGAACGTCAACAAGAAGACAGAAGACAGAATTCAGAAGTCAAGAAGAAAACCCGCGGGCGGGCGGGGAGGCCGTACGCGAGGATTTCCGGCGTCGCGTTTAGAACGGCACACGAACCTACCAAAGAATCTCCCGGAGAAAAGGCATGAGACCACCAAAAACAATGCGCCGGCTCAGGAAACTTCGGCACTTCGCCGCTCTTGGGCTGGTGCTTCTATATTCGGCCGCAACCGCGTCACCCTATTCGGTTCTCACCCACGAAGCCATCATCGATTCCACCTGGGACAGCGGGATCAGGCCGCTGCTTCTGAAGCGATTCCCGGATGCAACCCCGGACGAGTTAAAGCAAGCGCATGCCTTCGCCTACGGAGGGTGCATTATCCAGGACCTCGGGTACTATCCATTCGGCAGCAAGGTTTTCAGCAATTTGACCCATTACATCCGCAGCGGCGATTTCGTCCTCAACCTGATCCGCGACTCGCAAGACCTCAATGAGTACGCTTTCGCCCTGGGAGCGTTGTCGCACTATGCCGCCGATAATAATGGCCACCCAATAGCTGTTAACCGGGCTGTTCCTTTGTTCTACCCGAAGCTTGGCCTGAAGTTCGGAAAGCTGGTAACGTACGCCGACGATCCGTTTTCCCACAGCAAGACGGAGTTCGCTTTCGATGTCTTTCAGGCCGCCAAGGGCCGCTACGCCTCTGCCGCATACAAAAGCTTCATCGGATTTGAAGTGGCGAAACCCTTGCTCGATCGGGCGTTTCAGAACACCTACGGAATGCGGTTGGAAAAAGTATTCTTCGACGTCGATCTCGCCATTGGATCGTATCGCCGCGCAATCGGCTCGATTTTCCCGGCGATGACCAGAGTCGCCTGGCAAATCAAAAAACAGGAACTCAGGAAAGAGGCTCCCAGCACTACGCGCAAGACTTTCCTCTACAATCTATCCCGTTCCAGCTACGAAAAGAACTGGGGCGCTACCTATAAGCGGCCGGGGATCCGGTCGAAAGTCCTGGCATCTGTGTTCCGCATTATGCCAAGAGTGGGGCCGCTGCGGCCATTGGCGTTTGAGAAGCTGACACCCGAGACTGAAAAGATGTACATGGACAGCTTCAATTCGACGATTGAGCGCTATCGTGAACTGCTTTCCGAGCAGAATGCCGGCCGTCTCAAGCTGCCGAATGACAATCTTGACGTGGGAGAATTCACCGCGGCGGGGAAATATACACTGACCGATGCCGCGTACGCCGAACTACTGCACAAGTTGCAGGGCCACTACACGGAAATGCCCCAGGAGCTCCGCAGCGATATTCTCGCTTTCTACCACGATCTTGACGCCCCCATTTCGACCAAGTCCACCAGTGACGATTGGGCCAGGGTGCTCAAAGAACTCGCACAATTGCAGGCTGTGGACATCGACCTACGACATCCTACGGTTGCCGCTGCGCGCTCATCTAACTAGGCAAGGGCTGCGCCCTCGATGTGACTCGGGGGTTGGGGGTTGGGGGTGTGGCTGACCCGCGAAAACAGCGGGTGGCCGCGCTCGCCGGGGCCGGTGGGCCGCGTAAGCCCTGGAAACCAGAACAATATTCTCGTTGGTTGGGGCGGTGCAGCGCACTTCCTGGCTTCATCGAATCGAACTGCCGGAGGTTCCTGGTCGGTGGGAATACCGGCCAGGGAACGATAGAAGGCAACGGCCCGGTTGGCCGAGGAAGCCGCGTGTCCGGTGGCCAGCGGGCTCGCGTTGCGTCCGGTGCGTACGATACCGTAATACCGCCAGACGCCGGCGGATTCGCGGTCGAGAAAATAGATCGACTGCATCTCACCCGGATGGAAGAGTGTCGCCAGGAAATAACGCATCGTGCTGACATTCTCGACTTCGAAGACGATCCGTCCGCCGAAGCCTCCGCAATATGCAGTCGGTAGACGGCCGTGCCAGAAAGATTATCAACCTGTTCCAAGTAGAGTAGCTTGCCTTCAGTCATCTCATCGGGCGTGAAGTCCTGGCGGTGGTGGCTCGGCTTCGGGTTGGCTAAAGCGTTGGCCTCCACAATTAAGGTCTGCCATTGCTTGTGAGTGGTCGACCAGTAGCGCATGCCCGCGAGTTCTGAAATTGCGCCGATGCGGCGAAGCAAGCCTTCAGTCCCCGAGGTATAGCAAAATCGCGCGACTGTTACCAACGTAGAGAAGCCCGCCCCCGCCCAACTGGTGCGCGCCGGTGGTCTCCAATCGCGGCCGAAATCAGACTCGCTCCAGAACGTCGATATGGGCGCATCATCCACGCCAGGACTAGGATGGCACGGGCGCTTTCCACAGGGAGGTTCCGGAGACGGCTGAGCAAGGCCGTGCGCCTGGCAGAGCAGCATTACCGAGAATACAAACCACATCATGGCTGGTCCGGAACAAACCGAATCAGCGCCGGCGCCGAACGAGTTGGGGCCACATGCCGGCAGTGCCGTAAACCGGCATGTGGAATAGGATGTCAAGCTGACCTAGCGCCAGCGCCCCTCCACCAGAACCCAGCCGCCTCTCTGGTGAACCCAGTGATGTGCTTCCCAGCGGGCATGCGGCCGTGGGGGTTGTTCCCACCTTCCCGCGTTCCAGGCGTACGCGTTGCCGTCCCAACGATGATAGCCGGCAATCCACACATGGTTGCGGCTGGGAGGCGGTCCTCGCCTCTCGATAACAGCATGCGGCGGCGCGATGCGAACCACCACCTCGGCCGCCCCGGCGCTGAAGGCCAGCGCGCCTGCAAAAACCAATCCGATCAATCGCTTGAATACCATAAACGTGTTCTCCTTTTCTCAATTACCAAACTGCGAACCAATCCAGCGGCAGGCGCACTACCAGGCTCTTCTCCGTCTGAAGAGGTGATAGACCACCAGCAAAACCACCGAGCCGACGACGGCCACGAAGAGACTGTAGAGGTTGAGTCCGCTTACACCAGACTCGCCAAAGAGGCGGAACAGCCAGCCACCGGCAAAGGCGCCGACAACACCCAACAGAATGTCCAGCAGCATGCCCTCGCCTCTTCTATTTACAAGCTTGCTGCCAATGAACCCTGCAACCAGGCCGAGAGCCACCCATGCCAGGAATGACATGCTCTCCGTTTGGTCCCTCAATGAACTTAACGAAGTAGAGGATCGGCCGTAAGCTCCAACTACCGATGAGGAGTAGAGCACAAACGCAAGTAAGATGCGCTGTGCATTTCTCGGTTGGATCATATTTTCACCACTTTCCCGGGTGTAGTAGTGCACGTGCGTGGCCGAATGCAAACGCATCAACACACGATAAGGCGGCTGCGGGCGTTTCGGCAAAACCTGCACTCACGTGCATTACCGTTGCCTGCCGCGAAGGTTGCCGCTCGCATCGGCTTCTGTTT
>Ga0326728_10022081_pt1 | contig 11860 bp, 13 predicted proteins | sample MB3enrmetagenome_FD_207602 | JGI IMG/M metagenome (GOLD analysis project Ga0326728, IMG submission 207602) | Lab enriched peat soil microbial communities from McLean, Ithaca, NY, United States - MB31MN | ecosystem: Environmental > Terrestrial > Soil > Wetlands > Peat | place: USA: New York... | reverse complement strand
ATCGTCTGCGGACGACAAACAAGACGGTTATAACGTTCAGGGAAAGGGCATCCGGTCAGCCGGAAGCCATCAGGGCATGGTTTTATCCCGGGAACAGATGGGGTCAGGAATTTGTCTATCCAAAGGCAAGGGCTATCGAACTGGCAAAGCTGACAAACCTACCGGTTCTCGCGATGCCTACGGAACTGGCCGTGAACCTGGCCGAACCGGTAAAATCGGCGGATGAACCGCCTGTAATTGCTTTGAAGCAAGCGCCCATCGAGGCTGTCACACCTACCGGAGAAGTGGTCGCGATGACTGAGGTCGTTGAGCCCCCGCCCGTGGAGACGGCTGCGGTGGAGCCTAAGGAGACCTTGCCCAAAACGGCCAGCCTATTGCCACTTTTGGGATTAGTTGGGTTGTTGTCGCTTGCCGCAGGCGCCGCTCTTTCGTTAATTCCCAAGCTGCTTGCTTAAGCCGGCGAGTGAATGCGTACGTTAAAAGGGACCTGTTGAGGACGCCCAGGGCGCCCCATTACGATCGGGCCTAAGGGGCGCAAAGGAGGGCAGGTGAGTATCACCTGCTCTCGCAGGCCGCAATATTGCAATTGGACGGGACTGACGAAAGAGCACTCCCATGTCAACAAATTCCGCACTAATAGGAAATCATGTCTCCACAAGTCGGTGTATGATCGCACTTTTTTCCCTGGTTGTTCTGTTAGGCCTGCTTCCGCATCAGGATCAATCGCTATCGCAGGGCCGCCGGGACGCCCCATACACCGTCAGCGTATGCGTGGATACTGTGGTTTTGCACGCGACGGTGAGCAACCACAAAGGTACTCCTGTTTCAGAACTCGTCAAAGAAGACTTTCGGGTTTACGAGGACGGAATTCCCCAGCAAATTGAATGTTTCAGCCACGAAGATATCCCGGTCACGGTAGGGTTGGTCGTCGATAATAGCGGAACCATGGGACCGAAGCGGCGTGAAGTGATTGCCTCTGCCCTGGCGTTTGCCCGCTCCAGCAATCCTGAGGATCAGATGTTCGTGGTTAATTTCAATGAAAATATATGGTTCGGCCTTCCAGACAACATGCCGTTCACGGATAAAGTGGATCAATTGGAGCTTGCGCTGTCTAGAATTACGGCAGATGGCATGACGGCGCTCTATGACGCTGTGGCCGCTGCGCTCCACCATTTGGAGCAGGGCAGTCGGGACAAGAAGGTTCTGATCGTGATCAGCGACGGTGGGGACAATACCAGCAGACATAAATTGGCCGAGATCCTGTCCATGGCTGGTCGGTCCGATGCAATTATCTATACCATAGGCATCTCTGATGAGAACGATCCCGACCTGAATGTTCGTGCGCTCAAGCAGCTTGCGAACGCCACAGGTGGAGAGTCTTTCTTGCCGGGCTCGACCGGCGAGGTTATCTCTATTTGTAAACGAATCGCTCGTGATATTCGTAACCAGTATTCCATCACCTATCTATCCACAAACAAAAAGCAGGATGGAAGCTATCGGGTTATACAGGTCAAAGCCGGAGCACCGGAGCAAGGCCCACTGCGCGTCCGCACGCGCGCCGGCTACTATGCACCCTTGAAATCTCAACCCTTGCCGGCAACCGATCAATCCCATGAAGATCCCAACTAAAATCCAGATGTCTGTTGCTATGCGAAAGAATTCGTGTCTCCGTTGGAGCCGGTATCTTTTCTTTGCCATCGGCATCCTTGCCCTGGGATACGTCGGCTTCGTGCTGGTCGACGCGCGGCTCTTTCAGACGGATCAATCCCGGCGATTTCAAGAGGAATTGAATGGATTAAAACCGCCAATCACCGGCGATCAACTCCGGCATGAATCCTCCATTTCTCTAAAACCAGTAGAAGCAGACCCCGTGAGAGCTGAGCGTATGCATAGGTCAGGAGCGGGAGGCACTCCGTTGGGGCGAATCGAGATAAGAGCAATCGGCCTTTCTGCAATGATCATGGAAGGCACAGACGCGCGGACACTGCGACGGGCGGTCGGGCATATTCCCGGCACTCCCCTACCGGGCCAGCAAGGGAACGTAGCGCTCACGGGACACCGGGACACGTTTTTCAGACCGCTGCTCCATATCCATAAGGATGACGAAATCAGGCTGACGACCTTAAAGGGATCTTACCGATATTGGGTGGACTCTATCAAAGTGGTTAAACCGGAGGACACGAAAGTACTGGACAATTCCGGCGATGCAATTCTGACGCTGGTGACTTGTTATCCATTCTATTTTGTCGGCCCCGCACCCAAGAGGTTTATAGTCCGCGCTCACAGGATTCCCGGGTAAAAGATAGCCCGTCACAACATGAGTCCCTTCATTGATTCTGTGGATCCATCAGAGTCATCCAACCAGTACCGGCCAAAAAGATCGACTATTCCATCCCTTCATGATAATTCAGCATTGCAACGAAACTCAGAACATAAACCACTATTGAGGTTTGGTCTAAGAGCGGGCTCGTTACCTAGCGAGCGTAACGGCAGGCGCAGCCTTCCGTTGCTCAAAACCGTGGCAACAACGGCAATCATTATGGCCGCGTTCCTGACGTCCATTACCGTGCCAATTTCGGTCAGGATCACTCGTTCCTCATGATCCGTCCCCAGATGATAGCCGAATATCAACGCTTACAGTCCGGTGGCTATTGGTTCGTGTTCAATCAAGGATGGCCATCCGGCTGGAGCTACGATGACGACGTTTATGTCGACTGCGTTGGGGATGCCTATTATATTTACGACCTGAGGCATCCCGGCATTCACATTACTCTCAGCCTGGTCTAACGGTTTAGCCACTACACCTTTGGGGAACGATTTACTCAGCGCGGGCAAAGTGACGATGCATCCGATTTTTTCCATTCCTGTTCTTGGATAGGGTTGTTCTCGCCAAGCAGAAATGTGCCACCCCTGCGTACGACTCATGCCGGGCGAAGGCACCATATATCGTGGGTTGACGGAATAGACGAAAAACGGAGACCGTGAGCAATTGTGAACAGACGTGCAACGCGTCATCTGCCATCATTAGGATGTATTGTTCCTGAAGAGGATGCGGATCTGCAAAACTGAAACGTCTTGCATGGCAGAATGAGAGACCATAAAGATATGCCGGACACAGGTGAAAGACGAGAGATCACTGCACGCGTAAATGCGAAAGAAGCGGAAACCGTTCAGCAGTCTCGGAAACTGGCGTCGAAAGCAAAGCAGCTCTCCGCAAGCAGGGACGCGAAGAACTTGGTGCGAAGCGCCAGAGCGCTGAAGGGCCGATCTCGTCGACGTACAGCGTGATACCTGGTTTCGGCGGGCAAAGTCTGGTCCTGCCCGCAAGTGGGGAGGATGGCGTCGACTAAGTAATGATGGAGTGGGGCAGAATAAACTAGACCGGAGCGTCATGCGGTGTTCGAGGGCTACATGCCAGGCTCTGATCTGGCAGTAAAGTGACGTTCGACAGACGGGAAGGGTGGAAACCGACTGGCCATCTTCAGAACCCTTGATTTTGACCGGGTAAGGAAAATTGAATAACCCATTTCCCATTTCTGACGTTGTGTCAGCTGTCGTTGTGGACGACACTGGGCAACACACGAAGTCATCTTGACTGCTACTCACTTGGACGATTTGTATGAACAAGTTAAATAACTTTGAGCTTAAAGCCATGTCTCGCGCATCTCTATTTATCGGAGGTATTCAGCGATGAAGGCACAGAGGAGGTTCAAAAACATGAACATTTTCAGACATGCCGCAGGGTGCTCAAGGTCCAGATTGGGCAAGCAAATTTTGGTTTCCTTGTTGTCGTTGGCTCTGCTGTTCGCGACTTGGCATCAGAACCTGTCGGCCCAGCAAGCCGCGCAAGCCCCGGTGCAGGGCGCGCAGGCGCCGTCTTACTTACAACAGGCTCCCGAGCAGTTGCAGCAGTTGGTAGCGCCGATTGCGCTGTATCCCGATTCGCTTGTGGCGCAGATCCTGGCGGCGTCCACGTTTCCCGAGCAAGTGGTCCAGGCCGACAGATGGGTGCAAGCGCATCCTGATTTGAGGGGCGTCGCTTTGGGTCAAGCTGTGGACCAACAACCCTGGGACCAGAGTGTCAAGGCGCTCACTGCATTTCCTTCCGTCCTTGGAAATATGGACAAGAACCTCTCCTGGACGTCATCTCTAGGCGACGCCTACTTCAACCAGCAACAAGATGTGATGGATGCCGTGCAGGTGATGCGCCAGCGCGCAGGGAAAGCCGGCAATCTTAAGACCACTCCGCAGCAAACCGTAACGACGCAAGGCTCGACGGTCACCATTCAGCCCGCTAGCCCCGATGTTGTTTACGTTCCCGCGTATGATCCGTGGTTGATTTACGGAGGTCCCATCGTGGCGTGGCCCGGATGGTACCCGTATCCAGGAATTTGGTATGGCGGCCCATACCTCTCGTTCGGAGCCGGCTTCGGAATTGGATTCTTCGGAGGTTATGGATGGGGCTGGAATAATTGGGGATTCAATTGGGGTGGCCGATTCGCAACTTTTAACAACAGCAGGTACTACTCCCGGAGCACCACGTTTTATAATCGGAACACCTTCTACCGAGGCGGCGGCGCGCGCGCCGGAGTTTACAACCGTTCCGGCGCAACGCCCAGGCCTTTCAGCGGAAACACAAGGGCGTCTCGAGGATACGCTGAACCCCGCGGTCAGAGCGGGGTCCGCTCGGGCGCCTTCAGCGGCTACGACCATGGCGGACAGACAAGAAGCTTTTCGTCACGCGGAAGCGCCAGCTTGGGTGGCAGAGCAGCGCGCCCCAGTGGTGGCGGAGCAACGCGTGGCGGCGGAGGAGGAGCACGTGGCGGGCGTCGCTAATCGAAGCATCGTTATGTTCCTGGTAGCTTGCAAAAATTTGAAATGGAGAGAAGGTATATGCGGCGAACGAAGCTGAACTTTGACAAATTTCATTTGGCCAATCTTACTAAATTAGCCGCGGTCGCTATCCTTTTGACCGCGTACCTTCCCACTTCTATGGCGCAGCAACGGGGCCAGAAAACGTATTCATCGCCGGAAGACGCCAGCAATGCACTCGTCGCGGCAACACAGAATAACGACGAAAAAGCAATGCTCGATATCCTCGGACCAGACGGAAAGCAAATCGTCTCGTCGGGAGACGAAACCGAGGACGCCCAAAGTCGCGCTAATTTCGTACAAAAATATCAAGAAATGCACCGTCTGGTGAAGGAACCGGACGGAACCACTATCTTGTACATCGGCGCAGAGAATTGGCCCACACCCATACCGCTCGTGAACAAAAGTGATTTGTGGTATTTCGACACCGGTGCGGGCAAAAAAGAAATTTTGTACAGGCGAATTGGCCGTAATGAAATATCAACCATTCGCGTATGCCAGGAGCTCGTGGCGGCGGAAAAGGAATACTCCTCCACACATCACAACGAATACGCCCAGAAAATCTTCAGCGATGAAGGGCAGCAAAATGGCCTTTATTGGAAAGCGGCTGATGTCGAACCCCAGAGCCCCATCGGGCCTCTGGTGGCATCGGCCTTTGCTAAGGGCTATGGCTCTCCGACTCCTTACCTTGGTTACTATTACCACATCCTAACGGGTCAGAGGAAAAATGACTCAGGCGCCGCGAAAAGTTACCTCGTAAACGGCAAAATGACCGAGGGTTTCGCTTTCGTGGCCTATCCGGCAGAATACAGGTCGTCCGGCGTGATGACATTCATCGTTAGCGAGGATGGAGTAGTGTATCAGAAGGATCTCGGCAAGAAGACCGATGTTCTCGCCAAAGCCATGAAGGAATACGGCCCCAATTCCAGTTGGCAAAAGGCTGAAGAGCAGCAGGAGGAGGAGACTGCTGACGAGCAGAAGACCAAGTAAGAGGCCTTCTGTCGTTACACTCGCTCCAGCGGACTCATGTCCACGTCGGATGCCGAAACATCAGTCCTTGGGTCAACACCATACTTGATTCTTAGATCACCCATTCGCAGCTCGCGCCACCGGTCGTTGCCAACAATTCGGTCCCGATTGAAATTGCTGCACTTACGCGATTCGGTTGTTAGCCTTTAGATCCATGAATAGTGTGCTGGCTTCACTGATTTCAACAGTCCTCATCAGCTTTCGATCCCGCATCGCCCTGCAGGCGGAGATCCTGGCTCTGCGACACCAAAGCGGCCGCGTCTGTGCATATCTGATCGTATCCTTTGGGTATGGCTGTGTGTCGCAGCTGTGGTCCAATTGGCGCTCAGTCCTGGTGATCGTCAGGCCAGAGACAATCCTTCGTTGGCATCGTCAGGGCTTTCGTCTCTATTGGCGATGGAAGAGCAGTCGCGCAGGACGACCCGATACTGCTCAAGAAATCAGAGGCTCATTCGCAAAATGTGCTCAGCCACTCCCACGTAGGGAGCCCCGAGGATTCACGGCGAGCTGCTCGAGCTCGGCATCGAGGTGTCGCAAAAACAACCGTTTCGAAATATATGGGTCGGAAACCAAAGTCACCTTCTCAATCCTGGCGTGCTTTCGTCGACAACCACATCAAGCAGTTGGTGTCGATAGACTTCCTCGTGGTGCCGACAATTGGCTTCAGGCTGATGTTTGTTTTTCTTGTTTTGGCCCATGAGCGAAGACGCGTGATTCATTTCAATATAACGGAGCATCCATCCGCTGCATGGACAGCTCAGCAAATCCGGCAGGCTTTCTCTTGGGACACTGCACCTCGTTACCTTGTTCGGGATCGCGACTTCGTTTATGGCGAAACCTTTCGCAGACAGGTTTCAAGTCTGGAAATTAGCGAAGTACTCACGGCGCCACAATCTCCATGGCAAAGTCCGTATGTCGAGCGGACCGATTCGAAGAGACTGCCTCAATCGTGTAATTGTACTGGGCGAGAAATCACCCGGCCGTATGCTTCGCTCGTATATCGAGTATTATCACAATTCCCGCTGTCATCTCGGACTTAATAAGGATTCTCCGGAAACCAGAGAAGTGCAACGACCGGATCGGGGCGTGGTCGTCGATATTCCGAAAGTGGAAGGGCTTCATCATCGTTTCGAGCGATGCGCAGCCCGATCGCTTGCCTATTGTTTCCTGCAAAACAGACTACACTCAGGACTGACGTGTCGAAGCCCCCTGAAGGCTTGGTCACTGCTTACAGAATTCAATCCAGTCGACCAGATTGGAGTCCTTCTGGGAAGCCCGATATGCCCCTATGTGTCATATCGAAGGTCATGGATCCATTGGATTGATTTATGGCAATGACGTAGAACAAAGAATCCGCAGGTTGCCCTTGCCGGAAGACGCTATGGTCCATTCCAAATTCTGTTACAGTCTTTTCGCGAAATATGCCATTCGGCAGAACTTCCCAATCGCCAGACTGCTCCTTGGAGGTCGTCATAACAACCTCCATCTGAGACCAATGTGTTGCGAGGCGACGCCTCGTCATCATCCTCCATCCGGATCAACCACACACTGCTGGAATAGTTGAATAAGTATATTCTGCATTAAAGGATAATAAGGACTAATACCGTCCCCGGTCCCTCACCGATACTACTCCAGCCTTAGTATTTTGTCCCCAGACGATTACGCTGAGGCATGTACCGCAGAGTCTCCGCACCCTATGAGCACTTTTGACCACACGGCTGAGCGAAATCGAACACTCATGCCAATGAAGTTTGTCTAAGATTTGAGGCTTCCGTCATCGCGTGTTGTTGGGATTGAGCTAAAGCGATATAGAACAAGACATTCTAGCCGAATTTGGCTTCAGCAGTTCCAGTTTGCAACAAAGCGAATATAAGTACTTTCGGAAGTAAGAGATGGAGGAGCGCCAGCAGCATTAGATAGAGAAGGCGCCTATCGATGAGGTACGCCGATATAGAAAAGGATGCCGTTATTTTTTTGATAAGTTCCTATCAATCCGGAAAATGGAAATTAAACGATCTAAAACAGTTGCCGTTATTGTAGCTCACCCCGATGATGAAACATTATGGGCCGGAGGAACTATACTGAGCCATCCGTTATGGCAGTGGTTTATCGTTTGTCTTTGCAGAGGAAGCGATAAAGAACGTGCCCCTAAGTTCTTTAAAGCATTACACGTTTTGGGGGCTGAGGGAATAATGGGTGATTTGGACGACGGCTCAGAACAAAAGCCATTGGATGAAAATGAGGTAGAGCTTGCGATACTGCAGCTTCTACCTTCCGTGCATTTCGACTTGATTATTTCCCACAATCCAAGCGGAGAATACACGAAACATCTCCGGCATGAAGAGATAAGCAAGGCAGTTATAACGCTTTGGCAAACCGGGAAGATATCTGCCAGCGAACTGTGGACTTTTGCCTATGAAGATGGTTGTAGGCAATACCTTCCAAAACCAGTAAACACGGCTACTTTGCACCGTGTATTACCCGAAACAATCTGGCAAATAAAATACCATATTATTACTAAAATATTTGGATTTACAAATAATAGCTGGGAAGCAGAAACGACCCCCAAGGAAGAATCATTCTGGCAATTTACTAATTCAACTGATGCCATGCATTGGCTTGCCAATGGAGGAAAATGATGAAAGTACTTGTATTATATGATTACCCTCCTTCCCCTGGGGGGCTTGCAACTCAAGGAGATTTGCTGTACAGGGGCCTAGTTGAAATGGGAATTGATGCCCATTCGGTTCATTTCGAATCAGGACAGGAGAAGGAATGGTACTATCGTTGGTTTGAGCCGAATGTTGTAGTTGGTGTCGGTTATTGGGGGCATACACCGCATTTGGTCCTCCATCCGCAACGATATGGAGTTCAGCCGGTACCGTGGCTAGTTGCCGACGGTTATATTGCAAACTACCAGGAGGTGCTGAATGCACTTCCACTTATCCTGGTAACATCTAATTGGGTAAAGGAGATGTATGTCCGCGACGGGATTAATGGCGATAAAATTGAAGTATTACCTGTCGGCTGCGATACGGATGCTTTTATCCCTTACAATAAAAATGACCAGAAAATCTTGGCTGTGCGCGAAACACTGGGTGTTTCACCCGATCAGTTAATGATACTCACTGTTGGCGGCGACGCCGCCTCAAAGGGCGCACAGGAAGTAATGCAGGCTCTTGCAATCATTGACAGCAAAGCGCCCGATTGGAAATATGTTTGCAAAGTGTGGCCCCAGCCACGAACCAAACTTCAAAACCTGGCTGACTTGGAAATGTCTACACATTTGGGCATTGAAAAAAACGTCATTTATGCAACCAACACTATTTCACGAAATTTCATGCCTTACCTGATTGGAGCATGCGATATATACGCGGCGCCTTCGCGGCTTGAAGGCTTCGGAATGCCGCAAGTTGAAGCCGGAGCATGTGAAAAACCAGTTATAGGTATTAAAGCCATGGGAATGCTCGATACACTTGTACATAACGAAACGGCATTCCTGGCAAATGTAGCACAGAAAATTGTCGCGAACGAAATTATGATTGGCGACGAATCGGGCTTTGGGGCAAATCACGCAGTCGTATTTAAAGATGCACGGACAGTAGACTACCGTGCAAGCGTCAATGATATTGCCACGTATTTGATGGTTCTAATGACTAATGAAGCATTGAGAGACAAAATGGGGAAAGCCGCCAGAAAACGCGTAGTAGAGAATTTCAACTATCGAATAGTTGCAAAACGATTTGTACAGATTATGAACGAGAAATTGGGGATAACGTAAATTATCAGACCCATGCAAACGGCAAACTGGCAAGAGATAGAAGAGGCACAAAAGGCAGCTCTCGAAGTGTTGCTTCATAATACTCACGGGCCATTTCGCGGACTTCCGCGTACAGCAGGTTGGGGATATCCTGAGCCATATACGAGGGACCTGATGTTTTCCATTCTGGGAATAGTTGTTTCTGAGAATCAGAAGCTAATTGAGAGCATTCGGAGAGTATTGGAAACTCTGGCAGAAAATCAAACAGAACATGGTCATATTCCCTCGCTGGTTCATGACAAAGAAAACCGTGGATCAAGTGATACCACTCCGTTGTTTTTAATGGGTGTTGGCATATTCAGAAAAGCAACGGGTAAACATGATTTCCTTCAGGATGCCGTCCGTAAAGCCATGACTTGGATGGAATATCAAAGCCCGTCGGATCGTTACTTGGTTGCCCAACAGCCAACAAGCGATTGGCGTGATGAACAATGGGTGATCGGATATGGTCTGTATGTGAATACCATTGTGTATAGTTACCTCCGGCTTCTGGATCGGCATGAAAAAGCAGATATGATGCGCAAAGAAATGCGTCGGGTCACAATATCGGGAGGAGAACTGCACCGTCATGTCCATGAAGGTCTTGTTGTAGAACATAAGCCTTACTATGCTTTCTGGTCATATAAAATTTATAGTAGCAAACGGTTCGACCTGCTCGGTAACAGCCTTGCCATTCTTTCCGGAATTGCATCCCCTGCAAGGGCAGAGAAAATAATTTCCTGGATCGAAGAGCAGTGCACTGGCATGAGAAATAATGGCGAACTATCCACTGATCTACCGCCTAATTTTTTTCCCTTTATTAAGCCTGAAGATTTTGACTGGCATGTGCGGTATTCAGCATATAACAATCCGGGAGAATACCACAATGGAGGCATTTGGCCTTTTATCTGCGGGGTCTATGTAGCCGCATTAGTTGCAGCTAAACGGTACAAACTCGCCGAAGATAAGCTCATGGCACTTACCCAGATTGTAAGATATTCCAATACCAAAAGCGTCGATTTTGGTTTTAACGAATGGATTAAAGCCCAGGATGGTAAGCCCATGGGACAGGATTGGCAAACTTGGTCAGCCGCACTTTATCTTTATGCCGTAAAATGTGTTGAAGAAAAAAGAACGCCCTTTTTTGATGAAATAAGAATACGACCAATTGAACTTGATGAAGCATCACATTCGTATTGAAATAATGCTGTCTATCGCCAAAAGCATATAAGCGCTGAATTAGTGTTGTCCTTGCTAATAATTTCATGGTGCTTCCGTTATCTACTGTTGCTGGCCCTCCTCCATCTCTTTCTTCCGAAAGTACTTACCCAAATTTGACCCACTTTTTACTCACTACATGCCTTCACTAGGCTCTTGTCGACGGCCCGAAGTATTTTCTCCTGGCTCCGCGTCAGTGCGACTAGACGTCCTACTTTGAATCCGCTCTTCGGATCCTTTAGATAAATTTTGTAGAGTCCGTCAAGTTCGCGGAGTGCGGCTTGGCACGACACTCCCAAGGCTGCAACTTTCATTTTCAGAATCGATAGAAGCAGGCATGAAAGGTAGCAGACGAACACGTGGGCTTCGACTCGATTATAGAGCCAGTGCCTGACGGGACGCAGACGTACTACACCCTTGAGAGATTGAAAACATTTCTCGACCACATCTTTATCAAAATATGCGGTAACCGCTTCCGGTATTGCGAGTTTGCTGGTCGTAAACATGAAAGACATTCCATCATACTGTCTTTCCTTATCGAGCTTGGATTCCAGAACACGTCCGCTCGTTCCGAAGAAGGGCTCCATCTCAGGCTTGATCGTCTTCCCTTTGGAGAGCCGCTGTAGCGCTGACTGAATCTCGTCATAGCGCGATTCTTCGGCTTCATGGGCTTTTCTTCGGTTAAAACAGGAGATCAAACGTCCCTGGGTTTTTCCGTGTTGATAGGGCCGCTCATCACAGTAAAATATCGTCCGATTCATGCGCACCCGATTCCCGAGTTTGCAAAGATCTTGCGACTGGAAGTCGTCTCCTAAGGCTTTCCGGATGCCGTCGTCTAATTTGACTTCGGGGCTTTCAAGGATCAGTCCGTCTTCGTATGATAGAAATAATCCCGACTAGGAACGATGTGTTTCTTGAGGCAATGATGGAGAGAGACCCAAC
>Ga0326728_10022080_pt1 | contig 11860 bp, 11 predicted proteins | sample MB3enrmetagenome_FD_207602 | JGI IMG/M metagenome (GOLD analysis project Ga0326728, IMG submission 207602) | Lab enriched peat soil microbial communities from McLean, Ithaca, NY, United States - MB31MN | ecosystem: Environmental > Terrestrial > Soil > Wetlands > Peat | place: USA: New York... | reverse complement strand
CCACGCGCGGTTTGGGGCAGACCGCGAACCTTCCCTTCCCGAAAGGCTTAAACTGTCATGAGTCACCATTTGTGCCTACCGCCAGCACCTCAATTCAAAAAACTTGGGGCATTGGGCTTCAGCCCGCTATGCTATTCAGGGGTCAAATGGCCCCACGCCGTTCATGCGGCCCGGCCGGCAGGAAGCCGTGGGCGCCCTCCGGGCACAGGCAAGATTGTCTGCCCCACACGATCATTTCTTCGCCGGCACCATCGACGCGATTTCCGCGCCGATCGCCAATGACGCCGTCGCCGCCGGGCTCGGCGCATTCAGTACGTGCAGCGCGTTGGCTCGTTCGATGAAGCGGAAATCCTGCACCAGATCGCCTTCCGGCGCGATGGCTTGCGCGCGTACGCCCGACCCGCCCGCCGCCAGGTCGTCCGGTTGGATTTCCGGCACCAGGCGCTGGAGCGATCGGCAGAAGAGCGCGCGGCTGAACGACCGCCGCAGCTCGTACCAGCACATCGAAGGGTAGCGGCGCAGAAATCGCCAGAAGCCGCCATACGTGAGCACGTCGGCGAGATCGGCGGCGTTGAAATCGGACTTGCGATAGCCCTCGCGCGCCGTGGCCAGCACGGCGTTCGGACCGGCTTCGATGCCGCCGTGGATCAGCCGCGTGAAGTGCACGCCCAGAAACGGAAAGCTCGGGTCGGGCACCGGGTATATCAGGTTGCGCACCAGGTGCTGCCGGTCAGAGCGGATCTTGTAATACTCGCCGCGAAACGGCAGGATGCGCATGTCGCGGCGCTCGCCGGCCAGTTCCGCCACGCGGTCGCAATACAGGCCCGCGCAATTAATCAGATAGTCCGCGGGGAATTCGCCCGCGGCCGTTTCCGCCACCCATCCCGCGCCCGAAGGCCGCAGCCGCGTGACTCGCGCCGAAGTCACCACGCGCGCACCACGCTCCCGCAGGCGCGACACCAGGGCAGCGCAGACTCGCGCGTAATCCACGATGCCTTCCTGCGGCACGCGCAGCGCCGCCACACCGCCGACGTGCGGCTCGATCTCGCGCATCTCCTCGCGGCCCATCCAGCGCAGCCCTTCGAGCCCATTGGCGGCGCCGCGCTCCTGCAACGCGCGCAAGCGCTCCACTTCGGTATCGTCCGCGGCCACCACCAGCTTGCCGCAGATCTCGTGCGGCACGCCGTTTTCCTGGCAAAACGCCACCATTTGCCGGATTCCCTGCACGGCCAGCCGCGCTTTCACCGAGCCTGGTTTATAGTACAGGCCGCAGTGCAGCACGCCGCTGTTATGGCCGGTCTGGTGCTTGCCGACCTCGCTCTCTTTCTCGAGAAGCGTGATTTCCGCGCCGGCCATCCGCTCTCCCAAGCGATATGCCGTCGCCAGCCCGACGATGCCGCCTCCGATGACGATGATCTTCACAGTCACCAGGATAGTGGGACGCGCGTGCCGGAGTCACCTCGGGAGTTGGAGTGTGTTGGAGACCATCGTGTTTTCCCAACACCGAATTATGTTCGGGTTGGGAGCATCGAGCACGGGACAGTTGAAGGGGATACGGCGATCGTGGTCGTGCCCCGGCCCGCCCTCCCATTCGACCCATAATTGGCCCGGTTGCAGAATCAACGGTAGCAACTCGGGATCGTCCAGTCGATCCGTGAACACCTCTTCGATGGGTATTTGGATGGTGTAGCTGCCGTTTGGAACCATCGGAATCGCCAGTAGCTCAACCCGGCCCCCTACTTGAACGCTTGGCGAAAGCCTGAATCTTTGCTGCCCTGCAGGCGTGGCGACGACCACGTGAATTCTCAAAGTATTAAACTTGTCGCCGATCATATATCCGAAAGGGAGCAGCAGTGGCTCGTCGCTTACGCTACGAACCGCAATCCGGATTTGAGTATCGCTCCCCGCCTCGGCGATCAGAGCGGCGGCGAGTTTCAAGCCATCGGCGGGCTTGCCCCAATCGTCCGCCTCGGCGGCCACGCCAGCGTGCTGAAGCGCGAGCACGGCCGCGAGCAGAGCTAGAATCCGCGTCATGAGCTCACTCCGTCAGATTGTAAATCAATCCGTACGGATCCCGGACATAGCATCTCGGGAATCGCGGCTCGTTTTTGATAATCTCGCAGCCATGTTTTACCAGCCTGGTTTTGGCCGCTTCGACGCTCTCGACCGTCACTTCCAACACCGGACCCAACGCCGGGCCGCGCTCGATGAACAAGTTGATATGCTTGCCGTGGAGGCTGATTAAGGCCGGCGCCTCGTCGGTGATCTCAAAGCCGAGCTGGTCTACGTAGAAGGCAGCCGCCTTCTTGGGCTCTGGCGCTTGAATCAGAATATCGGTCCCAAACTTGTTTGCCATATTCTGCTCCCCGTGGACGGAACAAGCTTAACACCACTCCAGCCGCCGTACGATTGAATTTTCGGGAACGGTTCCAGCAAAGTGAAAGCTAGAGCGCCGCAGCGATCGCGCTCCATAGGCCACATCCTGGCGGAAATGGTCGCGCCAAGTCCAGCCCCATTGGTCGCCGGCCTCTTCCTGGAGCCGCAGGGTGTTTCCGAAGTTCCGATGCCGGTCGGCAGGCATCGTTTCGCGATGGGCGGCCATCTCTTCCTCGAGTTCCTGTTGCAGCCGGCGGCGATGCACGAGCGCGTAGAAGCGGCGAAAGAGTTTGCGCATATCAGGCAGTCCTCAAGATAGCTTGGATGGCCGCGGTCGCTTGTTCGTAATCGGCGATTTCGCGCTTGAGTTGTTTCGCTCCTTCGCGCGTCAGGGTGTAGAAGCGGACGCGGCGTCCCGTTTCGGAGACCCCGGCTTTGGCCGTGACCCATCCTTCGAGCAGCATGCGCTGGAGGGTCGGATACAGCGAGCCTTCTTCTGCTTCGAGCACGGAATCCGATAAAGCGCGGATTCGCTGAGCGATGGCGTACCCATGGAGCGGTCCGCTTTGCAGGACGCGCAGCGCCAGCATGGCCAGCGTTCCCGGAGGCATTGGAAGCCTAGGCATAGGCTATTTATACATGGCTGGCGGCGCAGGGTCAACTGCGGAACGGCAGGCGGCTTCAGTCCAGATCCATGGCGGCCTTCAATCCCAGTTCCACTTCTCGCAGCACCTCGGCAGGCAATTCGCCGATTCTTCTGGTGAGCTTCGCGCGATCCAACGTGGTCACCTGGTGGCATACGGCAAAGCTCGCGGTGGGCAGGCCAGCGTTACCGGCCGGAATTTCGACAACCGTGGGCCCTCGCCGACCCTGAGACGCAGACGTCGAAACCGGCACTACGATAATCGACTTCCAGCCCGGAGTCCGATTAAAGCCATCGTGAGAAACGACGATCACAGGGCGTCGTCCCGTTTGCTCGGAGCCCGACCGCGGGACCAGATCGGCCCAATAGACCTCGCCTCGCGTCACTTCGATCTCTTACCGGTCTTTGTCAGATGCTCGACACCGGCGGTCTCCAGGTCGGTATCGAGGTCGAGCGATGTACCGGCCGTTTCGGCCGCATAGGCAGCGATCGCATTGTGACGGGCCTTACGCAATTCCTGCCGCACCCAGAAATCGATTGCCTCACGCGCGAGGACAGTCGCCGGCACTTTCGAACGCTCAGCCGCAGTTCGGAGATGATCGTAAGTTTCGTCTGGAAGAGGCACGTGGAAGTTTTTCATATCCGTCCGGTTCACTCTTAATGATGCCACAGACTCGTGGCACATAGGTATGGCATTAGTCTCATGGCCGTGAACCGCCCCACGTCAGGCGGCGGTAAGCAACACGTTCGCCGTGGCGACGGGGGCGCGTCGAGATGCTCGCCTGCGATCTGTTCGTCCATTGCCGCGGCCTGTATTGGACTATCCGCCGGCATGTTCAGAAGAACAACTCCGGAGAGATGTGAAAGCGTTCGCTCAGCTTGGCGATGTGCGCCTTCGATAGCTCACGTTTGCCGCCCAGAACCTCGGACACGATGCTGGCAGTGCCAAAGACATCTAGCAGGTCCACCTGACGGAGCCCATTGGCGTCCATTAGGTGCCGAAGGATATCGACTGGGCCAGCCGTTCGCGGCAGTGCGTAGCGTTGCTGTTCGTACTCTTCAATCAACAGTGTGAGCAGCTCGGCCAGGCGCTTCTCTTCTGCGGTGCGCTGATTCTTTCGGAGGAGGCCCTCCAGCGCTACCGTACACCGATCGTTCTCCGTCTCGGTGTGGATCACGTGAGGCAATGCGTCTCCCAGCAAGCGGGCGTATTCCTCGCGGTCGGTAATTTCAGCGGCCCTCATTTCTTCTAGGCTCTCTTGTCATATTCGGCATGCGTCAAGATGTGCCTGACGAGAATGGTCTGGTCCTCATAGAACACCTCGGTGACCAGACGGTAGCTGTTGCCTGGGATGTAGAACGCCGTATACACTCTGTCTTCCACTGGAACACCGTCCGCGTGGGAATAAGTCCGCCGCACCTCTTCCAGGCTCTTCCATTTGGCTGACTTCGCCGTCCGATACCAGGCATCGAGCGGGACACTGAGTCCCCTGTGCTTTCGGCCGGCTGCCAGCAGCTTCTTGCGGCTGATTATGTGCATGGGCCCGGCACAATCTAAACTTCGCAAATTGCGAAGTTTCTGTCAAGCATGCGAGGAGATTGAAGGCGTGCGGTGTTCGCGGGCCGGGCTGCAGCGATATGAAGAAGAGGCGCCTCGCCAGTACGCTCAAAAAGCGCGATCGTCGCGACGGACACACGCGCGGTGCCAACCAAACTCCGAATCGCGGAATTTCGCATGTTGGTCCTTTGCCAGGGACCCCGCCTACACGTTCGCCGTGGAGTCGCTCTTGATGTCGTTCTTTACCATCGCCAGCAGCTTATCGTCGAACTCGAAGCTGGCGGTGCGCGGCTTGTGATTGCGGGTGTACCAGCGGTACGTCTCTTTGAGCCCGACATCGAAGGGCGTCGGCTTGAGTTTCAAAATGCGCGCCACCTTGCCGATGTTCTCGGTGATCGGCGGCAGATCCAGGTATTCGCCGAAGTAATAGGGCTCATCCATGGCATTCCCGCCGGCCTGCTGGATGACATCGCGCGGGATGCGCGCCAGAGTGACCTCCACATTGGCGGCGCGCGCCAGTTTCTCGGCGAATTCCACCTGCGTCACGGGCTTGGGATCTCCGATGTTGAATGCCTCGCCCACCGCGCGGGGCTCTTCTATCGAGCGAGCCATGGCCTGCACCAGGTCGTTGAGGTACACGAACTGCATCAGGCGATGGCCGTCACCGGGGATGATGATCGGCCGGCCGGCGCGCAGGCGGTCCCAGAAAAATTGCTCGCGGTAAAACGGATTCCCCGGCCCATACACGAACGGCGGCCGAAAGGTGATCAGGGGCAACCCGCTCTGCGCCTGCATGCGGAACAGCAATCGCTCGGTGGTGGCCTTATGGCGGGTGTAAGGATTTGCGTGGTAATCGGGCGCCAGCGGGTCGCTTTCCTTATGGTTCAGTCCGTCGCCGTACGCCGCCACGCTGGACAGGAAAACGTAGCGGCTGAGGCGGTCGCCGCAGGCGCGGACGGTGGCTTCCACCTGCTCCGCCGTGGTGCCGCGCTCCCAGTCGTAAACGTTATCGAAAACGGCGTCGAAACGGCGCGTGGAAAGTGCTTCGCGCATGGACGCGGCATCGTTGCGGTCGGCCTGGATGTTGTCCACCCGGCGTCCGAAATCGTGCTTGGGCTTGCGGTGCAGTACCGCGACTTCGTGGCCGCCCTTCACCAGTTCCTCGACCAAAGCCCGGCCGATGAAGAGGGTTCCCCCGATTACCAATACCTTCATATGCTCCTAAGACAATAAGACGTGGCGGCGCAGAAGTCTAGCGCTTTCGCAGCCGCCTGCCTGAAGAGAACCGCGCTAATCGTAATATTCCAGGCCGAGGTGCGTAATCAGATCCTCGCCGCGCATCCAGCGTAGGGTGTTCTTCAGCTTCATGAGCTGGATGAAAATGTCGTGCTCCGGGTACAACCCGGGGGCGTGCATGGGCGCCTTGAAATAGAACGACAGCCATTCCTGAATGCCGCGCATCCCGGCGCGCTGCGCCAGATCCATGAAAAGCACGATATCCAGCATTAACGGGGCGGCCAGGATGGAATCCCGGCAGAGGAAGTTAACCTTGATCTGCATGGGGTAGCCGAGCCAACCGAAGATGTCGATGTTGTCCCAGCCTTCCTTGGCGTCGCCGCGCGGCGGGTAGTATTCGATGCGGACCTTGTGGTAAAACTCCTTGTACAAATCGGGGTACAAATCTTTCTGCAAAATGTACTCCAGGGCGGACGACTTGCTGACCTCCTTGGAGCGGAACGAGCCCGGTTCGTCCAGGACCTCGCCGTCGCGGTTGCCCAAAATATTGGTCGAAAACCAGCCGTGGAGGCCCAACAGGCGCGATTTCAACCCCGGCGCGATCAGCGTCTTCATGAACGTCTGGCCGCTCTTGTAATCCTTTCCGGCGACCGGCACATTCATATTGCGCGCCAGTTCCAGCAGCGCCGGCATGTCGGTGGTCAGGTGCGGCGACCCGTTGGCGAACCCCATGCCGCTCTTGAGCGCGGCGTAGGCGTAAATCTGGCTGGGGGAAATCTCCGGGTCGTTCTTCTGCAAGCCGCACTCGAAATCCTTGAGGGTGGCATGTACCGCAGCGGCCTCGTGGTAGACTTCCGTGGACCCGCACCAGATCATCTGCGTGCGCGCCACGCCGGTACGCTCCTTGAAGCTGCGGATGTCGTCCATGATCCGCTGGGCGTAGTCCATTTTGGAGCCGCCGGTCATGACGTTGGGTCCGTTGATGCGCTTGACGAAGTCGTGGTCGAAGACGGCCTTCATCGGCTTGATGGCCTGCATCGGCTCTTTGACCTGTTCCAGCAGCGACATTTCCAGCACGCCGGCTTTGACGGCGGCTTCGTAGGCGTTATCTTCGAAAATATCCCAGCAAGCTACTTGGATATCGTTGATTCCGGCCAGCGGCACGAAATCGCGGATGGCGGGGCTACGCCCTTCGGTGCGTTTCCCCAGGCGGACGGTGCCGAGTTGCGTGAGCGACCCGATCGGCTTGGCGAGTCCTCGTTTGATTGCTTCCAGCCCGGCGATGAACGTGGTCGTCACCGCGCCCATGCCAGGGACGAGGATACCTAACTTACCCTCGGCGGGCGCGATTTGGACGTTGTCTTGATTGGGCAAAATGCGGTCTCCTTTGGTCGAAATGCTATAATACCAACTCCATGCGGGAACGCGCGACAGCCACCCTCTCTACAATCGTGGTGGACGATGAGCAACTGGCCTGCGACGAGCTCTCGTACCTGCTCAAGGATTTTCCGGAAGTAGATGTAATTGCAACAGGTTCCAACGGGTTGGAAGCGATGGACCTGATCCGCAAGATGGAGCCGGACCTAGTCTTTCTGGATGTCAACATGCCTGGTCTGGATGGCATGGGTGTAGTACGCCAATTACGCGAAAAAGGCGTGGAGCTGCCGCATGTCATTTTCGTTACAGCCTACGACCAATACGCTGTGGAGGCCTTCCGGCTGGAAGCGCTGGACTACCTTTTAAAACCCGTGGACAAGGTTCGGCTGGCGGAAAGCGTGGAGCGGGCCCGGCGCGCTCTGCAGGAACGGAAGGCGCCTGGGACATCGACGGGGGCTGCGGCGGCCGCGCCAGCTCCGCAAGCGGCGCCGCGCAACAAACTGGCGGTCCGCTGCAACAATCGCCACTTCATCGTGGACGCCAACGAGGTAATCTACGCCACCATCGACAACGGCTTGATTACCCTCGTCACCACCAACCTGGAAGGCCATTCGAACTACCGGACCATCGAAGACTTGCAGGCGGCGCTCGACCGCGAGCAGTTCTGGCGCGTCCACCGGTCGTATCTGGTGAACATCAATCGGATCAAGGAAGTGGTGCCGTGGTTCAAGTCGAGCTACCAGCTCCGCATGGACGACAAGAAGCATACCGAAGTTCCGGTAAGCAGAGTGCAAACCCGCAGGCTGCGAGAGCTTTTTAAGCTGTAGTGCTCGGGAAGGCTTCAGGCCAAATTGGGGTTCCGCATAATTGCCGGGACGGACCCAATAAACGTCTCCTTGTGACGGCTTCGAGTTTGAATAGCACTTCCATCGCGTGCCTAGTCAGTCCTGATCGAGGATTTGAGCCAGCGGTGCGCGGTGCACATCGGATACACCGAGGATATGGCGAATGTGGTTGATCCTCAGAATTTCGTGGCGCCGAGCATATCTGTTCCCGGCCTAAAGCCCCCGGTCCGGGATTTCTCTCCCATTGATGACGGCGATTTGTCCAAGGTCGCCGCATTCAACGCTATGATTCGGGGACTTCGCTATCAAGACCTGGCCGTCCGCCCTGACGCCAAATGGGAGCGTTCTGCTGGTTGACAGGCGTCGAAGGCGGTTTCCATCCGGCGTCAAACGTCTCGGAAGCTGCCGAGATGGCCGGACCCTGGGACGTGCGGACGCCTCCATCGCGCGAGAGCCAGCCACCCGCAACGTATAGAACGTGCATTTCGATAGGGAGGGGAAGACTGCCTACTAAAATTCGTATTGGTTGAAACGAAAGGCGGCGTTATCATCGCCGCTAGGTCATTCGTGGGTGCTGTCTGGCACGCGCCGCCGCCGTAGGGCATCGCGGAAAGGAAGATATTTTAAGGTGCCAGATCAAGTGGGGACCGCCCACACCACGAGGCGTAAACGGCCACCCGCGACTCCAAAGGCGTACGCGACGGTAAATCGGAGAGGTCTGGTGGTGCTGCTGCTGTGCTTTTCCCCATGGCTGCCTGCTCAAACCCAGGCACCCTCCGTTTTTACGATCCTGGACGCAGCTTCCGGCAGCCCCGCCTCGGGCTTCCCCATTGCCGTTCGCGGATCTCTAATAAAAGTTTTGGGCAGTAACCTTGCCAGCACAACCACCGCCGCCAGTCTACCGCTCCCTACATCTCTCAGTGGGACGCAGGTATTTTTCGGCGGCATTCCCGCGCCCTTACAATACGTCTCGCCCGGCCAGATCAATGCACAGGTTCCTTTCGAACTTCAGGATCTCAATACCGTGGATCTGGTCGTACAGGACGGGAACGGAACCAGCGCGGCTTTTAAGGTCATCTTGGTTGCACAGGCACCATCTGTATATGTCGCGTTGAAGTCCGGCTCGATGATCAGCCCATCGAATCCCGTAGCGGCCGGCGATTCGATCACTATCTATGCGACAGGACTGGGCCCAGTGTCCCCCGCCGTTGCTTCAGGGCGCCCGGGGCCGTCGAACCCGCCAGCTAGTGCGGTAATAACACCCGTGGTGAAACTGGGTGGGCGAAAGCTCGATGTAGACTTCGCAGGGCTGGCGCCGGGACAAGTCATCTACGTGATCAATGTGACTGCGCCTCCTGACCTCGCGACTCCGACGAGCAACCTGACTGTAGAAGCTGGTGCGGTAGCCGTGGCGAACGACTCTTCAGGAGCTTCGGACATTCCGTCGCCGGAGCCGTGGAGCGGCACAGCCAGCTACGCGCCTGGGGGCACGGTGCAATTCGAGGGAAGCACGTACGTGAGCACTCAGGCCGGCTCGGGTAATCAGCCAGACGCCAGTCCGACGTTTTGGACGGTTTTGCCGTCGAAAGCGGGAAAGGAAGCGGCTGCCACGTCCCCGCTGCCGGTCCGGAGGGGATTTGCCTGGCGTGGCACGTGGAACGCAGCCACCGGCTACGCCCTGAACGATGCGGTTGTCTACAACGGTTCCAGCTACATCTGCATTCAAGCGGGCGCCAATCAGGAGCCTGATATCAGCCCTTCTTATTGGAACCTGTTGGCGCAGGCCGGAGCGACCGGCCCGGCAGGAGCAACCGGCAGCACCGGGCTCCAGGGACCGACCGGAGCGACCGGCCCCGCGGGGCTGAACTGGCGAGGCACATGGAACGCAGCCACCGCCTACGCCGTGAACGATGCGGTCGCCTACTCCGGTTCCAGCTACATCTGCATTCAAGGCGGCGCCAATCAGGAGCCCGACACCAGCAGCTCATTCTGGACTCTGCTGTCCCAGGCCGGAACGACCGGCCCCGCCGGCCCGGCAGGAGCAATCGGCAGCACCGGACCCCAGGGTCCCGCCGGCCCGACGGGAGCAACCGGCAGCACCGGGCTCCAGGGACCGACCGGAGCGACCGGCCCCGCGGGGCTGAACTGGCGAGGCACATGGAACGCGGCCACCGCCTACGCCGTGAACGATGCGGTCGCCTACTCCGGTTCCAGCTACATCTGCATTCAAGCCGGCGCCAATCAGGAGCCCGGTACCAGCAGCTCATTTTGGGCCCTGCTGTCCCAGGCCGGAGCCACCGGCCCCGCCGGCCCGACGGGAGCAACCGGCAGCACCGGACCTCAGGGTCCCGCCGGCCCGACCGGGGCGACTGGGGCAACCGGCGCGACTGGCCCCGCGGGACTGAACTGGCGAGGCACGTGGAACGCCGCTACCGCCTACGCCGTGAACGATGCCGTCGCCTATGCCGGTTCCAGCTACATCTGCATTCAAGCCGGAACCAATCAGGAGCCCGATACCAGCAGCTCATTCTGGAGTCTGCTGTCCCAGGCCGGAGCGACCGGAACCGCCGGCCCGACGGGCGCAACCGACGTCACCGGACCCCAGGGACCTGCGGGCCCGACCGGACCCCAGGGACCGACCGGAGCCACCGGCCCCGCGGGACTGAACTGGCGAGGCACGTGGAACGCCGCTACCGCCTACGCCGTGAACGATGCGGTCGCCTACTCCGGTTCCAGCTACATCTGCATTCAAGCGGGCACGAATCAGGAACCGGACACCAGCGGCTCATTCTGGACGCTGCTGTCCCAGGCTGGAGCCACTGGCCCCGCCGGTCCGACCGGAGCAACCGGGAGCACTGGACCCCAGGGACCCGCCGGCCCGACGGGGGCAACCGGCGCGACGGGACCCGAGGGAGCGACCGGTCCGACCGGCCCCGCCGGCCCCACGGGACCCGAGGGAGCGACCGGACCCGCGGGACTGAACTGGCGAGGCACGTGGAACGCCGCTACCGCCTACGCCGTGAACGATGCGGTCGCCTACTCCGGTTCCAGCTATCTCTGCATTCAAGCCGGCACGAATCAGGAGCCCGATACCAGCGGCGCCTTCTGGACTCTGCTGTCCCAGGCTGGAGCCACTGGCCCCGCCGGTCCGACCGGAGCAACCGGGAGCACTGGACCCCAGGGACTGACCGGACCGACCGGAGCGACCGGCCCCGCCGGTCCAACGGGAGCAACCGGCAACACCGGACCCCAGGGACCTGCCGGCACGACCGGGGCAACCGGCGCAACCGGACCCCAGGGACCGACCGGAGCCACCGGCCCCGCGGGACTGAACTGGCGAGGCACGTGGAACGCCGCCACCGCCTACGCCGTGAACGATGCGGTCGCCTATGCCGGTTCCAGCTATCTCTGCATTCAAGCCGGCACCAATCAGGAGCCCGACACCAGCGGCGCCTTCTGGACGCTGCTGTCCCAGGCCGGAGCCACCGGCCCCGCCGGCCCGACGGGAGCAACCGGGAGCACTGGACCCCAGGGACCTGCCGGCACGACCGGGGCAACCGGGGCGACCGGACCCCAGGGACCGACCGGAGCCACCGGTCCCGCGGGACTGAACTGGCGAGGCACGTGGAACGCCGCCACCGCCTACGCCGTGAACGATGCGGTCGCCTACTCCGGCTCCAGCTACATCTGCATTCAAGCGGGCACGAATCAGGAGCCCGACACCGGCGGCGCCTTCTGGACTCTGCTGTCCCAGGCCGGAGCGACCGGCCCCGCCGGCCCCACGGGAGCAACCGGGAGCACCGGACCCCAGGGACCTGCCGGCAC
>Ga0326728_10022076_pt1 | contig 11862 bp, 10 predicted proteins | sample MB3enrmetagenome_FD_207602 | JGI IMG/M metagenome (GOLD analysis project Ga0326728, IMG submission 207602) | Lab enriched peat soil microbial communities from McLean, Ithaca, NY, United States - MB31MN | ecosystem: Environmental > Terrestrial > Soil > Wetlands > Peat | place: USA: New York... | reverse complement strand
ACGCCCGCGTCCGGCAACAGCGGCTTCAGAAACAGTGTGGAATCCACCAGTTGAATCCCTTCCTCCTCAAGCACTTTGGCCACCGCGCCGATCAACGAATCCGTGTTCTTCCTGGGCAACGATAGCAGCAGTTTCGCCAGCTTCCAGTCCGGCCGGATCGCGCTGAAAATCTTGTTGTGCTTCACCTGACCGGCCATCACCGCGCGCGTCACACCTTCGCTCTGCAACAACTCGATGGCCTTGCTCAGTTCTCCCAGGCTGACCCAGTGTACACGCTTCGCGGCTTGCGCCAGTTCCGGCAAAGCCTCTTCTTTAATCGCGAGCACCGCCATTTCAATTCCCTGGCTTCGCGCGCCGTCCAGCACGAGAAACGGAAATCGCCCGTTCCCCGCGATTAGTCCCCAGCCTTCCCTGTTGGCATTCATTTCAAGAACCCAGACCGTGCTCCAGCCTCTGCCAGCTCTGCGCCTATTTCACGATCCCGCGCTCCGCCTTCTCTACGAAATCCATCAGTTCTTTTACGTCCGCGGAATCCCCCCATGTTTTCCGCATCTCTTCCAGGGCCTGCGAAGTATTCTTCTTCGATCGCAGCAGCACCCGGAACGCCCGCTGAAGCGTCCTGATCCGCTCCGCCGAAAATCCCTTACGCTCCAGCCCGATGGTATTGGGGCCGAAGCACTTCGTCTCCCGCTCGGTCACCACAAATGAAAACGGCAGCACATCCTGCGTGATTACCGTGGACGCGCCGATGTAGGCGTAGCGTCCCAATCGGCAGAATTGGTGCACCGGCGAAAATGCCCCGATGGTCACATAATCCTGCACCGTTACGTGGCCCGCCAGCGTCGCGCCATTTACGAACAGTGTGTTGCTACCCACCTGGCAGTCGTGTCCCACATGCGAATACGCCAGGAAGAAATTCTCATTCCCGATGCGCGTAGTGCCGCCACCCTTGGTTGTTCCCCGGCTGATGGTCACATACTCGCGAAAAATGTTCTCATCGCCTGCAACCAACTCGACGCGCTCCCCGCGATAGGTATAGTCCTGCGGATCGCCGCCAATCACCGTGAACGGATGAAACACGTTTCGCGCGCCGAATTTCGCCGGGCCTCGCACCACCGCGTGTTCGTGCAGCACGCACCCTTCGCCCAACTCAACGCCGGAACCCACTACCGCGAAGGCGCCGACTTGCACACCTTTTCCCAGCTTCGCTTCCGGCGAAACAACCGCTTGCGCGTGGATTTGAACCTCGCCCATGTTCAGGATTTAATTGGCTCTTCGCGGTCGGCCATCACGCACAACATCGTCGCTTCCGTCGTCAGGTTTCCGTCAACGAACGCCTTGGCCTTGATCTTGCACAGATCGCCCTTCCATGTCAGGACGTCCACCTCGATCCGCAATTGATCGCCGGGCACCACTGGCCGGCGGAACTTCACGTCCGTCATCGAGGCCAAATACAGCAATTTGCGGTCGCGGTCTGGGATCTCCAAAAGCAGCAACAACCCACCGGCCTGTGCCATCGACTCCAGTATCAGCACGCCCGGCATTACCGGCTTCCCTGGGAAATGGCCTTGGAAGTAGGCCTCGTTGATCGTGACGCTCTTCACCGCCACGATCCGTTTGAACCGCACCATTTCCACCACTTTGTCGATCATGAGAAACGGATAGCGGTGCGGTAGGTATTTCTGTATTTCGTTGATGTCGAGTTGCATGCGTGCTCCGGCGCCGTCACTCCCTTGCTCTATGGCGCATCTCCTGATTCCAGCAAACCTTCTATTATAAGCAATCTGGACAGCCAGCAAAAATTATCTTCTACTCGCTGCCTTGCCTGCCTTTTCCTCCCCCTCTCCGGTGTTGCCCTGCGTTGCCGAGGTTGTTACCATGACTCCTTCATGTCTACCCGTTCACTTCCACAGACTCTTCTTGCCCTGCTCCGCCGCCGGCTGCCTAACATGTTGGAGGTCCTCCAACAACTCACACTCCTGGAATCTCCCAGCTTGGATAAAGAACGAGCCGACCGCTGCTGTGGTTTTCTGGCGGACGAATGGCTACTGCGCGGCACGCTCGTCCAGGTGCTCCGCCAGAAGCATCGCGGCGATCATCTTCGCATCGTGTGGTCTCCCACCATTGCACCGCCCAGAGCGCAACTCCTCGTCCTCGGCCACTACGATACGGTCTACCCCAGCGGCACCATCACCAAAATGCCCTATCGCCTCTCGGGTGGCAAAGCCTATGGCCCCGGCACTTTTGACATGAAGGCCGGCATTGTCCAGGCGCTTTTTGCTCTCCAAGCCTTGCAGGAGGCGCAAGCCACGGTTTCCAAGCGTATCGTTTTCCTGTGGACTTCCGACGAGGAGATCGGCAGCGAATCCTCCCGCGTCCTCATCGAATCGGAAGCCCGCCGCAGCGACGCCGTCTTTGTCCTTGAGCCGTCGCTCGGTCCGCGCGGGCTCGTCAAGACTTCCCGCAAGGGCGTCGGCGAGGCCGAAATCATTGTTCATGGCCGCTCCTCGCATGCCGGCCTCGCCCCGGAAGAAGGCGTCAACGCCGTTCATGAGCTCGCCGCGCAAATCGCCCGCATCGAAAAGTGGAATGATCACCGCCGCGGTGTCACCATAAATGCGGACGTTATCGAGGGCGGAACAGGCGTCAATGTCATCCCCGAACTGGCTAAAGCCCAATTCGATCTGCGTGCCTGGCGTACGGCCGATATGCGCGCCCTCGAAAAGCGCTTGCATGGATTGCAACCCATCCATCGGGGCGCCAAGCTCGAAATCCATGGCGGTTTTGATCGTCCGCCGCTCGAACGCAAGCAAAGCGCCGTTCTCTTCGGACGCGCCGTTTCTCTCGCCAAGCAATTGGGCCTCTCCTTGGGCGAAGCCGCGGCCGGTGGAAGCTCCGACGGGAACTTCACCGCGGCGCTGGGCATCCCGACGCTCGATGGCTTCGGCGCCGTCGGTGATGGCGCGCATTCCGCTCACGAGCACGTGCTTATCAAGACCATGCCCGTCCGCGCCGCTCTTCTCGCCGCTCTCCTCGCCTCTTCGTAAGTCGCCACTCGGGTTGGCTTAGGTGCGCAATGGGCGTCTCACCGCACGTAGCTCTTCTTTAGATACTCCACCGTCCCCTGCATCAAGTCCCCGTAATCACTGTGCAACACCTCGCGCAGCGCCTCCTCGGTCGGCCGCCCCACCGCGATTCGATCGAGTATCTTCTCGATATCTCCCATCCCGCCGGTCTGCACGATGAATTCCACGTTTGCCAGCGCCCAGGCATACGAATACCGCGCCATATCGTCCGATAAGCCCATCCACGAGCCTTCCAGCTTCCCCAGTGGCGCCGCATGTCCTTGTTCGTAGACCTGCGCCAGCACGGCCGCGCTTTCATCGCTTCGTTTTCCTTCCATCCATTGCGCTACGCCTTCTTGCAGCCATGTCGGCGCACGCCCGTGGGTCTTTTGTTGAATGAAGCTGTGCGTCAATTCATGCCGCAGAACGCGAGACAACTCCGGGGTCACTGCCGTCAAACCCTGCACCGGCACGCGGATTCGCCCATCATTCAGCGCCCCTACCCACTGCGGCGCTCTCGTGATGTCCGCAAATCCCTGTTCCGTGTACAGCACGATTCCAATGGGCTCGGGTGGCGAGTAGTTCAGCGCCGCTTCGATCTGCTGGTAATGCCCCTCCAGCGTGTGCAGAACGTCGCGTGCCAGTCCCGGTTCCGCTGCGCCGTTGTATCGCAACTGAAAGTGCGCGCTCTCGTTTTCCCGGTAATCCTCCTCTTCCCGGATGTCACGCTCCGCCTTTTCCAGCGCGGTCTGTACGTCCGCATCATGATGAATGGACTGCGCTTTCTTCCAATCCTTCACCGCCAGATCCGGTCGGTTCATCCCGTAATAGGCCCAGCCGGACAGCTTGTACACATCGGCATTGTCCGGCGCCAGCCGTCTGGCATGGTCGAGGAACTCCAGCGACTCCCGGAACTCGCTTCGCTGTAACTGGATATACGCGACATTCATGAGCAGGACTGCTTGCTCCGGCGTGTAGGAAACCGCCGCCCGCGCCTCGCTCAACGCGCGATCCAGGTCCCCATGGGAAAGTTCAAACTGAGATGCCGCGTGATGCGCCTGCGCGGCTCGTTCATTGGCGTTGGCGCTGCCTCCGCGTGCCTCTTCCTCCAACTGCGCGATGTAATTCCGGTCAATCGAGCCGTCGTGAACCGCGCCGCGATCTATCTCAGTAGCATTGGCCGTGGTCTCCATCGCGGGCGGTGCGATGTTCAGATTTGCCGCGGCCGCCGCGGGTGACTCCGTAACCGGCAGCAACCCCCCTTTTTCAATGTGATCCACGATGGACTTGGGCAACGTCAATTGCCCCGCGGAAGTCTCGTAGCGGACTTTGTCCCCATCCTCCACCACGTTGTACGCCAGGATTTTCTGGCCGTTTTTCAGGACGATCTTGTCCGCGCGCGCGGCTGTTGCCGCCAGCAGTATGCCGCTCAGCAGGCACGCGATTCTTGCTGCGCTCCACCTTCGTTGCATTTTTCTATTTTAAACCTCCGGGGCGCTCCATCCGCAGCAGCCTTGTTCCTTCATGCCGAATATGACTACACTCTTTGCGTGAAACTCCTCTCCGCCTGCCTGCTTCTTCTCGCTTCGTGGCCAGCAACTTGCCGCGCCTCCGATCTCTCGCCCCGCGACCTCCTCGCTTCTCTTAACGCCCTCTCCCTCGATTCACAAAGCGTCTACACGGTCTCTGCTCAAGACCACATCGAAATCCGTCATGGCGATGCCGTCCTCACGTTTCAAGAGGGTCGCTTCGCCTTCTACGCTCCCTTTGAAAGCCGCATCACCGGCTTTGTCTTCTCCGGTCTGGGCCACGCTCTTGCCCTCCCGCGCGACCCCGCGGAAAAGCAGCAGATGGCGCGTTTCCTGGGGGCCCCCGTCCTGGACCAACAATTCGTTTCCGCCTACGTGCGCTTCACCGATGACACCGCCAAGGACCTCCTGGCACAATTCCGGCGTGCCGGCCTCCAGCCCTCGCCCGATGTATCCTTCGCAAACGTTTGGGCACCCAATGTCGCGCGTCTCAACTCCTCCCACTCACTGCGCATCCTGTTCGAGGAATTTTCCTCCGCCCCCCGGCATTTCTTCCATGCGGGAATTGATGGCGTCGTCACCGGCCCATTTGACATCCTGGCCGATGAAATGCGCATGGAGAATTTCATGATCGGGCAATCCCGCTTCGTCAATAATGTCATGTATTACGACGTCTGGACTTCCTACTCGTCGCCCGGATATTCTCCTCCACCGGTGCCCTTCACCGCTCTGCGATACCACATCAACACCACCATCCACCCGGACTACTCCCTCGAAGGAAATACCTCCGCCGATTTCCGTTCTGTCACCGGCGGCGAACAACTCCTCTTCATCCAACTCGCGCGCTCCCTGAAAGTCGAATCCATCTCCTTCGAGTCCGGCGCGCCTCTCGTCTTTTTCCAGAATGAGGGCCTCACCGGTCAGCAGTTGCGTTACCGCGGCGAAGATTCCCTCTGTGTCTTCCTTCCCAAGCCTCTTCCCGCGGGCGAAACTTTTACCTTGAATTTCCACTATCGCGGCAACGTCATCGAAAACGCCGGTAACGCCGTCCTTTTCGTCGGCGAGCGCGAAAGCTGGTTCCCCCACCATGGTGACACCGCCGAATTCTCCCTCTACGACATGACCCTCCGCTGGCCCAAGCGTCTTCGCCTTGTCGCCACCGGCGAAAAATCCGACGAGCACGAAGAGGGCGAATTTCGCGTCGCGCACTGGAAGACGGAACAGCCGGTCACCCAAGCCGGATTCAACCTCGGCGAGTACGCCGTGGCTTCCGTGTCCTCGGAAAACCATTTCATTGATGTTTACGCGAATAAACAGCTCGAAGAGGCCATCCAGGCCCGCTTGAGCCGTGTCATCGTGGACCTCAGTCCCGCCATCAAAGTTCCCAGCGCCGATTTCCCTAACGCCTACATAGCCGAAGAGCCCGTGACTCCGAGTCCCGCGGATACCTTGAAGCAGCTTGCCCGTGAAGTCGATTCCTCCATCCATTTCTGCGAACAATATTCCGGTCCCTTTCCGTTTCGTCATCTCGGCGTCTCTCAAATACCCGGCGCCTTCGGGCAGGGCTGGCCGGGACTTCTCTACATCTCCACTTACTCCTTCCTGTCTCCCGAAACCCAGCAGCGTGCCGGCCTCAACTCAACCGGCCAGCAACTCTTCACGCAAATTGTTCCTTTTCACGAAGTGGCTCACCAGTGGTGGGGGAATGTCGTTGGCTGGTCCAGCTACCGCGATCAGTGGATCAACGAAGCCATCGCTAATTATCTCGCCTTGCTTTTTGCCGACTCACAGAAAAATCCGGACCACACTCTCCACGCCTGGCTCGACCGTTACCGCAAGGGTCTTCTCCTTAAACCCCCCAACGAAGACCTCCCGCCTGCCGAAACCGGCGCGCTCATCATGGGCTTGCGCCTGGTCTCCTCCAAGTCGGCTTCCGCCTACGATCAGGTGTTCTATGGCAAAGGCGCTTGGATCATGCATATGCTCCGGGAAATGCTGCGCCAGCCCAATACGCCGAATCCCGACGCGCGCTTCATGGCTCTGCTGAAGTCGCTGGTCTCCAGGTACGCCCAGAAAAGCCTCACCACTCTTCAATTCCAGCGCGAAGTGGAAGCCGTCATGACCCCGAAAATGGATCTCGAGGGCGGCCGCTCCATGGAGTGGTTCTTCGACGAATATGTCCGGGGAACTGCCATTCCTCATTACAAGGTGAGCTTCTCCTCGCGCCGCACCGACAAGGGCTATCAAGTGCGCGGCAAGCTGTTCGCCTCGCGCGTGCCCCACTCGTTCATTGCGCCAGTTCCTCTTTTCGTCAGTACCGGCTCCGGCCACGGCGTTTTCCTCGGCACGGTGATCGCCGCCGGCGACGAGACACCTTTTTCCTTTATCACCCAGACCGATCCCCGCAAACTCCTCATCGACCCTCACATGACCTTGCTTTGTGTTCCGGAATAATCAGGCGTGACTTGCTGGCCTTTTCGGCGGGAATTGACTGCCTCTGGCCCACCACTTGCCACCATGGGATGAGCCGCTGCGGCATTCCCCGCTACTTATTCATCAGCTTCTCTTCCAACATGGGGCTATACAGATTCAATTCGGCTTTGCCCCCCTCGCCCAATACATAGGGATACCCATCCGGATCGCCGGGCAATTGTGACAATAATCCCGCCCGCACCAGTTCGCTCATCTTCGTCGCCCGCCGTCCGGTCCGGCGCTCATACTCATCCGCGAGCCGGTTCAGCTCTCGCAAGTCCAAATCCACCTTGACCAACCGCAAGTGCAACTCCGCATTCTTCTTGATCTGCGGCTCTTGGGCCGTCTGATAGATGTCTCGCCACAGGAAATAAGAGGTCTCCAGCGACTCCCCTTCGGCCGCGATCTTTGCGGCCATCACCTTCATCCAGATGGCCGCCTGCGGATTCTTGGCGCCTTCCGCGAAGGCCTCCGCTGCCCTGGGATAATCCTTCTTGTCGAAGTAATAGACGTTGCCCATATCCTGGTACAAACGCCAGTAATCAGGGTTGGCCAGCACCCCTCGCCGCAGCAGTTCCACCGCGTGGTCCGGGTCGCCCGCTCCTCGTGGCGGGGCATCGCTCAAAAACGTCGAGCCGAACCGGTACGCCACGATTAGATTCGGGTCCAGCGTTGTCGTGATGTCCAGCAAAGGCCAGAGCAGTTCCAGACTCCCCTGCCGTATTTGCCGCAGCCGGTGCTTTTCTCCGTAATACTGCACCGCACGCGTCCAGTACAGCGCGCCCACCAGTGGTGCGTATTCCAGGCTCATCCGCTTGATCAGTTTCGGCGAGCGCAAGACCAGCTCCTCGCGCTCCTCTTGCAAGGCTTGCCGCTGCACATCAATCTTCTTTTGTAACTGCCACACGCCGGCGAGACCCGACACCAGCAGGACGCCCAACGCCACTTCCATGATTCCGCTTCTCTTCATTTCAGGTTCCGGCGCGAGAAAATCGCCGACGCTCCGGCCAGCACCACCGCCCCATAAGCCACCGCGTACAGCGTCGCCTGCTCCACCAGCGCTCCCGGCACCGCCCGGCCGTGCGCCACGGCTCCCATCACGTTGAAATTCTCAAAATTCGGCAGCAGGTAGGAAATTCCTTTCAACAAGCTCATTGTCGCCGGGCTCAAATCCACCGCCTGCATCGTGCGCAGATCTCCCGCGAATACGCCCGCCACATAGATTCCCGCCGTGAACAGGATCGCCAGAAAGGGCGTGGTGAAGCACGAAAACAGCAGCGCTAGCGCCACGATCAGCGCCAGTTTCAGCAGAATCAGGTACACCGCCACCAGTATCCACCCGTCGCTCTTTTCCAGCGTGTGTTTCACTGTCCACAGCGCCAGGTACAGTCCCACGGCCATCGCGGCCGTATTCACCGTCAGCGTCATCACCAGCCCGCAGAACTTTCCCAGCAGAAATTCCCACCGCTCCACCGGTTCTGCGAGCAATGCGTACAGCGTGCGCTTCTCCATCTCCTTGGACACCAGCCCCACGCCGATAAACACCGCAATGAGCAAACCAATCACGGAGATCGCCGTCAATCCCAGGCTGACGATGACGCTTTCTTCAATCCCGATGGAAATCTGGCCCACCAGGATCGCCGCGCCCATCATCAGCAGCGCGAAAAACACCAGGTTGTAGAGGACGCGGTCCCGCACCGCTTCCCGGAACGTATTCGTGGCCACTGTCCATACGTTCTTCATTTTCCACTCACCTCAACCGCATTTGCCTGCGCCCGGTCCGCTTCCACGAGGTTCATGAAGAAGTCTTCCAGCGTCGGCTTGATCTGCGCCACCGAAAGAATCCGCGCCCCCGCCGCCCGCAATTGCTCGATCGCACCGTACAACTCATCTTCGGGCATTTCCACCCGGCAACGCTCGCCCGTTCTTGTCGCCTTGGCCAGCAGCGGCAGGTTCTTCCCCTCCGCCACCTCGAACAGAATTTCCATTCCCTGCGTCTTGATTCCCACCATTTCTTCCGGCGTGCCCACGCCGCGGAGCTTTCCGCCCACAATCACGCCAACCCGGTCGCATAGCATCTCCGCGTCGGAAAGAATGTGCGTGGAGAAAAGCACCGTCCGCCCTTCTTTCTTCAATTCGAGGATAATATCCCGCACTTCCCTCCGTCCCAGCGGGTCGAGCCCCGACATCGGCTCGTCCAGAATCAACACCTGTGGGTCGTGCAGGATGGCTTGGGCCAAACCCACGCGCTGCAGCATGCCCTTCGAGTATTTCCGTAACTGAATTTTCTTCGCGGTTTCCAGCCCGACCTTCTTCAGCATGTTTTCTACGCGCGTTTGGCGGTCCGCTGCGGTCAACCGGTGAAATCGCGCGAAGTAATCCAGCACCTCCGCTGCTGTAAGGTAATCGTAGAAATAGGGCTGCTCCGGCAGGTAACCGGTTTCCTGGTGCATGGACACATCGTCGATCGATTTCCCTAGGATTCGCGCGGTTCCCCCGTCCGGGAAAATCAAGCGCATCAGCAGTTTGATGGTCGTGGATTTTCCGGCGCCGTTTGGTCCCAGGAAACCAAACACTTCGCCGGTATCGACCTGCATGCTCAGGTCTTCTAATGATGTTTTCTTTTTCAGGTTCAAGAATCCGTAAGGATACTCTTTCGATAGGTGTTCTATCTCAATCGCTGGAGTGGACATGCCCCTATTTTTTTAAACCCCGCGCCGAACGTCAACGGCTGGCCCAGTTGCATGTGCGAGGACTGCAACGCTGGCTGTTACGTTTCGCTATTCCCCTTCTTTTCTTGCTTTTCTTTCTTTTGGGTTCTCCTGGGGTTGCGGCCAAATCCTCACTTCGCAATTTGTACCAGATCGGCCCGGCCCGCCGGTTCCGGCTGCAGCGTCTGCGCTCCTCGCCAATTATCCAGTATCCCCACCTGCTGCACACAGCTCACCGTGCACCTCGGTGCGCATCCCTTATGCGTGTAGTACTCCCGATGCCGTCGTTCGTCCGTGTACTCCCGCAGCGGGATTCCCGGATACCCTCGTTGTTGCGAACACCAGTGCACCAGTCCGTTCTCGCAAATGTACAGGTAGCGCGAACCCGCCCGGCACTTCCAATCGTGCTCTTTCCCCCGGGCCACGTTGTGCTGAAACTCGTTGAACCGCGAAAACGAGCGCTTCCCCAGCGTCATGATCTCTTCAAAAATCTCTTGTTCGCGTTTCCCCAGCGGCTTCAATTGCCCGTCGTGGTCGTGGATAATCCCCACTGTGCTGGTGAACCCCAACTCCACCGCCCGGTGTGCGATCGCCAGCGCATCTTCCGGGTTCTTCACGCCACCGCCCAGCACGGAATTGATGTTCACCTGAAACACCGCAAACTCCGAAAGCATCTCCAGCCGCCCATCCAGCGTTTTCAGGCTCTTTTTCGACACTTCGTCCGGCACCGCATTGTCAATGCTGATCTGCAGGTGTTCCAGCCCGGCATCGTTCAGCCGCTCGATCCGCTCTTTGTTCAAGAAGAATCCGTTCGTGATCAGCCCCACCATCATCCCGCGCTCGCGGGTGTGCCGGATGATTTCGTCCAGGTCCGGGTGCATCAGGGGTTCGCCGCCGCTGATGGTGATGATCGTCGTGCCCATATCCGCCAGGATATCCAGACGCTCTCTCATCTCCTGCAGCGGCACGGGGTTGGACACGTCGTCGTACTCATTGCAGTACGTGCAATCCAGGTTGCACCGCCGCATCGGGATGATGTGCACCAGGATCGGGTGCTTGGTGTCCGCCAGCGCCTTCGCGATCATCCACAGTTCGTGCAGCCGCGTCTTCACGAAACGCAAACGCTTCCGCATGCGCGTCCTCGCCGGCGCTCTCCCCTTATTCCTCTTTTGCCCCATGTTTCGCTGCAACTTCCCCAAGCCATCAGTATACCTCACCGCCGCTCTTCATCTTCTCTTGCGCCATGCCGCTCTCCCGTTCCAACCCCGTCCGGCGAAAGGGTGGGAGACCAATCGACCCTTGAACACATCACCCAACTCCCAAAATCTGTCATTCCGCCTGCCCTGAGCAAAGTCGAAGGGACCGGAGGGACGGCGGTTTTGGCCGTCCCGGATCGGAGGTGCGGTTTTCCATCGCACGTTTTTTGTGCGATGAATTCCTCTGTGGCCTCAGAATTGAGGCCACCATATCCTATTCCAGGCCTTTAACTTGATCGGCGATTTGACTGTTTACGAAAATGTCGAGCTGCCCCTGACCTTTCGCGGCATGGCCTCCGCCGAACGCATGGATAAAGTGCGAGCCGCGCTGCAACGCGTGGAAATGGCGCATCGCTCGAAGCACTACCCCGCGCAGCTTTCCGGCGGCCAGCAACAGCGCGTCGCCGTGGCGCGGGCACTCGTTGGCGATCCCTTGATTCTCTTGGCCGATGAGCCAACTGGAAATTTAGACTCCAAGAACGGCGACGCGGTAATGGATCTGCTGAGGGAACTCCGCGCCAACGGCGCGACAATCTGCATGGTCACGCACGACCCACGCTACGCCCATCACGCGGAACGCACCTTGCATCTCTTCGACGGCCATATCGTTGAACAGACTCTCTAGCCCGCCTGACCCCGCGCTGCATTTCGTCACCGCAGGCTAGTGTCTCGTCCCGTGAGTTCGGTGCATTTCTCTTTAGAGGGTCAGGGCTTCAGCCCTGACGTAATGCCTGTATTTGGAATTGGGCTTTAGCCCCTGAGGACTCCGCACTATTTCTTTGTATTTCCCGGCCACCACACTACCGGCGCAACACCAGGCACCCTGCGA
>Ga0326728_10022075_pt1 | contig 11863 bp, 8 predicted proteins | sample MB3enrmetagenome_FD_207602 | JGI IMG/M metagenome (GOLD analysis project Ga0326728, IMG submission 207602) | Lab enriched peat soil microbial communities from McLean, Ithaca, NY, United States - MB31MN | ecosystem: Environmental > Terrestrial > Soil > Wetlands > Peat | place: USA: New York... | reverse complement strand
GGCTGCGGAAACCGCCGCGGGGGTTTCCATTGCTTCGGCTTACGTGGGCGTAGCCGGCACGCATATTAGAGGCGTCACTTCCCGTGGCGCGGTGAGCCTGGCAAGAGGCTCGGACGGCACAGGAACTGTCACCCAGGAAGACATCGTGAAAGTCCTTCAGGCCGCCCGCGGCATCACGCTGCCCCAGGACCGTGAAATCGTGTACCTGGAGCCGCAGGATTATGTGCTGGATTCTCATGAGGGTATTCGCAACCCGGTGGGGATGAGCGGCTCGAAGCTGGAAGCCAACGTCCACCTGATTACGGGCTCTTCCACCGCTTTGAGGAACGTGGTTACGGCGGCGAATCTGGTCGGAATCAAGGTGCTGGATACGGTGTACGAACCCTTTGCTGCGGCCGCCGCTTGCCTTACGCCGGACGAACGTGAATTGGGCGTGGCGCTGGTGGACATCGGAGGCGGTTCCACGGACGTGATCGTGTACTCGGAAGGCAGCGTCCGACACACGGCTTCCATCCCTGTAGGCGGCGAACATTTTACCAACGACATCGCCGTGGGGCTGCGCACCACAATTCCCGAAGCGGAGAGAGTGAAGCGATCGTGGGCCGAGCGCGAACTTGCCAACATGCCGGGCGGAGTCCTGGAAGTGCCCGGCGTGGGGGAGCGCCCCGCGCGGGTGGTCAGTTACGACGTGCTTGACGAGATCATTCAGCCGCGCACTCTTGAATTGCTGGAATTGATCCATGATGAACTCGAGCGTTGCGGGTACTTCCGGCAACTGGGCGCAGGTGTGATTCTGGTTGGAGGGGGAGCAAAGCAGGGAGGCTTGATGCATCTGGCCGAGCAGAACCTTGGCCTGCCCGTGCGCCTGGGCCGTTGTACGGGACTCGAGAACATGGGGGAACAGCTTCCCGAGCCGGAGTATGCAACCCTGGTCGGCCTCGTGGTCTACGCCAACCGCCGCCGCTTGCTTCGGGATGCCAAGGAAACAGGCTTTGTGGCGAAACTGCGGCGGGCCTTGTTTGGGAAGAGCTCAGCATAGCACAGAACCCCGTTGCGGGGTCGCCCCGGCAGCGGAGGTGATTGAGGGAGAAGCAAAATGGAGATCGAAGAAACCGACAATAACCTTCGAGTGGACTTTTCCGATGAGCTTCGCGTGGGAGCGAAGCTCAAGGTGATTGGCGTGGGCGGGGGCGGTGGAAACGCCGTGAACCACATGATTGAAGCCGGGGTGACGGGCGTGGACTTCCTGGTTGCCAACACCGACGCGCAAGCGCTCCGGAGCTCGCGAGCGCCAGTGAAGATTCAACTGGGCGCGAAGCTGACGAAGGGCCTCGGAGCGGGAGCCAATCCTGAAATCGGCCGGCGCGCCGCGCTCGAGGACACCGACAAGGTGATTGACGCGCTGGAGGGCGCCGACATGGTGTTCGTGACCGCCGGCTTGGGCGGGGGCACCGGCAGCGGAGGCGCGCCCATCGTCGCCAGCCTGTCGCGCGAACTCCATGCCCTCACGGTGGCCGTGGTGACCAAGCCCTTCGCCTTTGAAGGCAAGCGGCGCATGGTGCAGGCCGAAACGGGATTGGCGGAATTGAGCCAGAGCGTGGATACCGTCATCTGCATTCCCAACGAGCGCCTGATGCAATTCGTGGATAAGGACACGAGCTTCTTCGAGGCGTTTAGAAAGGCGGACGACGTTCTGCGCCAAGCGGTGCAGGGGATTTCCGATATCATTACTATTACTGGAATGATTAACCGTGACTTTGCTGATATTAAGACAATTATGGAAGGAATGGGATACGCGGTCATGGGAACCGCGGAGGCGGTGGGCGAGAACCGCGCTGTGGAAGCCACCAATCGAGCCATTGCCAGCCCGCTGCTCGAGGACGGCAGCATCAACGGCGCCCAGGGCATCCTGCTGAATATTACCGGATCCAGCAAACTCACCCTATACGAAGTCCACGAAGCCTCCAGCATTGTGCAGAAGGCGGCCGCGGAAAACGCCAACATCATCTTCGGCGCCGTTCTCAATGAGTCGATGGGCGATGCGGTCAAGGTGACGGTGATCGCTACGGGGATAAAATCCGAGAGATACGGCATCAAGCCACTCAGTGGTCCCTCGATGGCGGCGCGCACGGCGCAGCAAAGCGTCAGGACAGCCCTGGCGAAGAAGGAAAAGCTCCCCGTGGAGCAGGAACCGCCGGAGATGACCGCCGAAATACCCAAAGACGATTTTGACGTGCCTGCCTTTCTGCGGCGGCGCAAGCCGGAAACCAGACAGTAGAATTAATTGAGTCATTGAGCCATCGGGTCATTGAGTCATTGACTCATTTCCTGATTGACCTATTGAGACCCAATTGGGGATTCACTAAACCAGCGGGAGGGCAATGACCCAGTTGCCCAATGACTCAATGGCTCAATGACTCAATGGCCCGATGGCTCAATGACTCAATCCCAAAAACTTCGCGCCGCCTATGCCGAGTGCCGGCGCCTGGCGCGCCGCCATTACGAGAACTTCCCGGTTGCATCGCGCCTTGTGCCTCGCGACAAGCGGGATGCCCTGGCTGCCGTCTATGCTTTTGCCCGCTACGCCGACGACGTTGCCGATGAGCCTAGGGTGCAAGGAAGGCTCGAAAAACTCGCCGCCTGGCGCGAACTGCTGCGTTCATCCTTCTGCGGCCAGGCAGAGCATCCGGTCTTCGTGGCGCTCGAAGATTCGGCGCCGCGATTCCACCTTTCTCTGAGGAATTTCGAAGACCTGCTTCAAGCCTTTGAATCCGACGTGAAAGTGAACCGTCATCAGGATTTTGGCTCCCTGCTCGCCTATTGCTCGTGCTCCGCCAATCCCGTCGGGCGGCTGGTGCTCGAGTTGTTTGGACACCGCGAGCCGGAGCTTTTTACTCTTTCGGATTGCATCTGCACGGCGCTCCAGCTCACGAATTTCTGGCAGGACGTTGCTGTGGACCTCAAGCGCGACCGAATCTATTTGCCGCTGGAAGACCTCGAACGTTTCGAGTACACGCTGGACGACCTGCGCGCCCAGCGCGCGGACGGGCGTTGGCGCGAGTTGCTGAAGTTCGAAATCGCTCGCACGCACGGGCTGTTTGAGCAGGGCCAGGCTCTGCCGGAGAGAGTCGTGCCGGAATTGCGCCGCCAGCTTCGCTTGACGTGGCTGAGCGGCACAACGGTGCTGCGTAGAATCGAGACTGCGGGTTATGACGTCTTCCGGCGCCGACCATCCCTCTCGAAGCTCGACTTTGTGCGTCTGTACTTCCGCGCCCGTCACCCCCTCCCGGCGGCGGAGGGCGGACGCGCTTCCGGCACCACAACTCCGCCTGGAGCGCTGCAATGAGCGGGTTCCGCGCTGCCTCGTTTCGCCGCACCAATTTCTACTACTCATTCTTATTTCTTCCTCGCGCGAAGCGGCGCGCCATCGAGGCCGTCTACGCTTTCGCCCGCCGCGGCGATGATATTGTGGACAGCGGCCTCCCGCCGGCCGAAGCCACTTGCCAGATCGCCCTCTACCGCCAGACGCTCGACGCGGTTTACGCCGAGCGCGGCGCGGCTTCTGACGATCCTGAGCTGGCGGCGCTTGCCGAAAGCATTCGGAAATTTAAGATTCCCCGCCAGCCCTTCGATGACCTGATCCTTGGCCTCGAGATGGATTTGGCGGGGACGCGTTATGAGACCTTTGAAGACCTCTCGGTTTACTGCTATCGCGTGGCTTCCACCATCGGGTTGATTGCGATTGAGATCTTCGGTTACACGGACCTCCGGGTGCGCGATTACGCCGTGAATCTCGGCAAGGCCCTGCAACTCGTCAACATCCTGCGGGATATCCAGAGCGACGCGCGCCGCGGGCGCATTTACCTGCCCAGCGCGGACCTCAAGCAATTCGGAGTGCAGCCCGATGAACTGCTCTCGGGGGTTTGTCAGGACGCTTTCATCCGGCTCATGGAGTTCGAGTCTGACCGGGCCCGCCACTTCTTTGCCGTAGCGCGCCAGTTCCTTCCGCCGCAGGACCGCCGCGCCTTGATTGCCGCTGAGATTATGGCGGCGATTTACTGGCGGCTTTTGGGGCGGATTAAAAAGCGCGGCTATAACGTGTTTGGCGAACGCGTGCGTGTGCCCTCCGCCGAGAAACTGTGGATCGCCCTGTCCGTCTACCTTGGTGCCGAGTGGCATAAGTAGCATGGGGGAGTCGAAGAGTCGAGAAGTCGAGGAGTCGAGAAGCCAGTCCTCGTGCCTCGGGGTACGGCGGGCGCTGGGAGCCGGCTGTCCACTTCCGTTGTTTGACTCCTCAACTCCTTGACTCCTCGACTTTTTGACCTCTTCCTTTGTTTTCATAGACATTCCCGGATCGTTCGTAGAAGAACAGACGGCTGACCACACATTCCCGGTTGGCGCAGACCCAGGGGTGTTGGGTCTGCGTTGTCCCGAAGGGACAGGCAAGGGCAGGCGCCGTGACCGAAGTGCGCCTTCGGCGCATCGCAGACGTTCAAAGGCAACGTCTGCGCCAGCCGCCGGCTGTAGACTTCCGTTATTCAACTCCTCGACTTTTTGACCTCTTCCTTTGTTTTCATAGACATTCCCGGATCGTTCGTCGAATTCTCAAGGCCCCAGAACGCAACGAAGGCGCAGCACGGCCGGCTGTTTGGGCGCTTTTGGCGTTTGAAACACGTGTTTCATCTCGCTTGTGGCACTATTTGGGTTTTGCTTTTCGAGATCATACTTGATTCCAAAAGTCCCTGCGCCTTCGTTACTCCGGTTTGGAATTTGGCGGAGCGTAGGCACGCGGGGGCCTTCGGCGACGACCACTCCTGTTATCCGGGCTTTCCGGGGCGGGGAAGGAGGGGAACTCAATACGAGCAGTGTGGGCTCCCTCACAAAGTCCATAACGATAGGCTACCAATACATGGCGCGCTTGTCAAGCGCTATTTTTCGAACCTGTTCCCGGAAGCGGTGCTCGTAGCGCTGGCCCCGACGAGGGTAGGGCAAGCCCTACCCCTACACCGCCCGGGTCCGGCCGCGCGCGGTGTAGGGGCGCATGGCCATGCACCCCTACCATCCTCGCCCTCCCTTATGGATGGATTGGGGACTTGCCATAATCTGCGGCCTCATGTGCTATGATGGAGCACATCCGGAGGAGGTGAAGGGAGCATGCTCGAGCAGTACGGGCCGATTCTGATTTTCTTTGTGATTGCGGCCGTCTTTCCGCCTGCCTTGCTCTGGATTGCCAAGTTCTTCCGGCCCACTTTCAAACCCACGCCGGAGAAGGTCCTGCCCTACGAGTGCGGCATCACGCCGGAATCGGACGCCCGCGGGCGCTACACGGTGCGATTCTACGTGGTCGCCATCCTCTTCGTCGTCTTCGACGTTGAGACGGTCTTCCTCTATCCCTGGGCGGTGCAGTTCCAGGTTCTGGGGCTGTACGGGCTGATCGAGATGCTGGTCTTCCTCGGCATCCTGATCATCGGTTACGTCTGGCTTTGGAACCGCGGGGCGTTTGACTGGATTTAGCTCTGGCGCTCGGCCTTTTCCTATGCGCAAGGCCGCATCGGTGCTTTGAACCAAGCAATCAACTCGCAAATCGCGCGCACGTCACGTTACTCACAAGTTGTCGAACTTAGGAAGTGACCCCTCACCCGTCCCGCTCCGGCTGATGAGAACGCCGGCAGCGGGACGCCCTCTCCCCAGGGGAGAAGGCTGTGAGATCCTTCAGGGCAGAATAACCAACGATGGACCCCCGCTTTCGCGGGGGTGACGAGCTTATTCTGTGTATCAGGCGGGATTGGGCTGGACGCGGTAGAGCATCTCGCCGGCGCGCGGCACGACGAGGACGCCTTCGTCTTCACGTCCTTCCCACTCCCTGGGATCAACAGTTGCGGGGTCGAGGTAACCGAGGTTGATGCGGCGGCAGCGTTCCGGCGGGATGCCGGTGGCCAGGGTCACTTGGATGCGTAGCGTCTCCACGCCGTTCGCTTTGTTGTACAGACCCAGGCCTTTGACGTGCGTCGAATGGGCCAGCACTCCGCCCGGATAGCCTTTGAATCTGTCCCACTGCGCCAGGAAATAATCGCGGCAGTGATAACCGATTTCGTCAATCAGCTTGCCGTGCGTGTAGCTGACCTCGTCGATATGGGGTGCGAAAATCACCACTTCGCCGCCGTCGGCGACGGCCGGTTCCATTTTGTACATGCCTTTGCCGCCGGTCCAAAGATCGTCGTAAAGCCGCGGCATAACGGAGAGCACGCGCCGGAAGGGTTTCTTTACGTAAACGATGTGCTTCCGGGCGGAGAGGGCGGAAGCTTCCTTCCACGCCTCGTGGGGTGACCCGAAGAAAAGCCCCGCCAGGTCTTCGTGCGTGACGACCAAGGCAAAGCAGGCAGTGGGCCGATCGATCAGCGCGGCGGCTCGGTCGATGATGGCGCGCACGGGCGTGTAACCGGCGCCGATGATTTTGTAATTGGTCATCAATGCCCCGAACCAGTGGGTGAGGTTGATGATTTCGGGGCCGGCGATGCCGGGGAAAAAATACTTGTTGCCACCGGAAAAACCAACAACTTCATGGGGGAAGACCGGGCCGCAGATAATGAGCTGGTCGTAATCCAGAATCAACTTGTTGAGGCGCACGGGCACGTCCTGGGCCAGCAGTCCGGCAGTCATAGTGCCGATTTCCTGGGCAGGGATCACACCCAGAGTGAGGAAATTCGCGGGGTCCTCCCAGTGGTGGTTGAAGACGTGACTCTTGCCCGCTCTTCCGTTCGCCACTGGCCGCCCCACCAGTTCGCTCAACTGCTCGTCGCTCATGGGCGGGTGTGTACCGAGTGCCACGAGATAATCCAAGGCCGCCAGGCGCGGGGCCAGTTGAGCTTCGAACAGATCGAACATCAGCGGCATCGGCATGGTGCGCGTGCCGTCCGGGATGATGATCAGCACGCGTTTGCCATCCACCGCCAGAGAACTCAGAGCCTGCTGCGTGACGCCACTGATTTCCTCGCGGGTTAGATAACGCTCTGCGAAGCCTTTTCCGATCACCATTGTTGCTCTTCCTTTCGGATTGCGGCGACCCCTTCGAGCCCCGAAGGGGCGAGCTAACATAGCCCAGGCCAACGGCCTGGATTCGAAGATTCGCCCCTTTTCCTGATCGTAAGCCCTGAAAGGGCAAAACATCCCGCCGAACGAATTGATTGCGCCCCTTCAGGGCTTGGGAATCCTGCTTGGGTGAACTCTTCACCCAGGCCGTTAGCCTGGGCTGTGTTAGCTCGCCCCTTTGGGGCTCTCAGACGCCGCTGAAGGCCGAAAAGCCGCCGTCTATGGGTACGGTGATTCCCGTGACAAATGCCGAGGCCGGCGACAAGAGCCAGAGGACTGCTCCAAAAAGGTCCTCCGCCTGGCCAAAGCGGGCCATGGGCGTGTGCTCAATGATCGTCTTGCCACGCGCGCTCAACTGGCCTGTTTTCTCGTCGCTCAGCAGAAACCTGTTCTGTTGGGTCAGGAAGAAGCCCGGCGCAATGGCGTTGACGCGAATGCGCGGCGAGTAGACTTGAGCCATGTGGACAGCGAGCCACTGGGTGAAGTTGCTGACGCCGGCTTTCGCGGCCGAGTAGGCAGGAATTCGAGTCAAGGGCCGAAAAGCGTTCATGGAGGAGACGTTGAGGATGACGCCGTCGCCTTTCTCCGCCATGGCTCTGCCGAACACCTGGCAGGGAAGCATGGTTCCCAGGATGTTCAGGTCGAACACCCAACGCAGGCCCTCCGGGGGAAGATCGAAGAAGGACAGGTCAGGCGTAGTGGTCGCCCGAGGATTGTTGCCTCCTGCGGCGTTCACCAGGCTGTGAACGGCGCCGAACTTGTCCAGAATGACCTTGGAGGCTTCCTGCAAGCTTTCGACGCTCAGCACGTCCGCGCGCACCGCCACGGCGTGATTCGTTCTTGGTTCCATGAGTTCCAAAATGTGCTGGGCGGGGTCCAGATTGCGGTCCAGGATAGCCACATTGGCCCCGCATCCTACCAGCGCGCAAGCAATCTCGCCTCCCAGAGTTCCCGTCCCGCCAGTGACGACAATCGTCTGCCCGCTGAAATCATAAAGTCGAGTTAGTTCCGATGAGTCCATTCAATAACGACCTCGCGTGAAATTTTCCACATGTGTCGCCATAATCCTAACATGTTTCCGGCGCGAGTGAGTGTGTTACGCTGGTGCTTGGCGTCCTAAGACGTGAGGGCAACAGTTGTGAGCGACTACGAAGCCACGGCATACTGCGCCAGCAAAGGTGGGGTGGTGTTGTTGACGCGCTGCCTGGCGGCGGAATGGGCAAGGTACAACATTACAGTGAATGCGATAGCGCCGGGCGTATTCGAGACGCCGCTCAACCTCAACATCGTCAATGAGCCGGGGCGCAAATCCGCCATTCTCACCCGCACGCCGATGAGGCGATTCGGTAATCTCGAAGAGATCCAGGGAGCCGCGATTTTCCTGGCCTCCGACAGCGCCAGCTTTGTGACTGGGGAAACACTTGCGGCGGACGGGGGATTTCTGGCGTAGGGAATCGGGGACCGAGTGGTTAGCGCGTAGCGTAGACCTGCTCTCCAAGGTCTGGATCTTTCCAAACGGTTGGCGAACCCATTCATGCATGTAGGGGCGGTTCGCGAACCGCCCCTACTCAGAATCGTGAGTCTGTCGATAGAATAACGCCGTTCCCGCGAATCACGCCCAGGCTTTGCGCGTAGTTGTAATGCATGTAACCGAGCTTGACGGAAAGCCGGCGGTTGAGCTTGTAGGAGAGAGTAGGTGTTAGATCCAGAGCCTGTGTCAAAGGCTGGTGCGACTCAACTTGTTGCACTCCCAAACCGCCAGAGAAATCGTACCCGAGCGGGCCCCGCAGCGGGCCATAGAGATGGGCCGTGATTTGGTGTACCTGATAGAAGGAGGGGTTAAAGAACCCCATGTAGTCCTGCTGTTGAGACCCGGAAAAAGCAAAGGCCCGGCCTGCGTATCCCAGGTCGAGCGAGGCGCGCTCGAGACGCAAGACGTTTCTGACCAGGGTTGCGGACCCGCCGCGCGCCGGCTGGCGCAGGATACCGCCCCCCGTCAAGGCTGGATTACCGTTTAACAGGCCAAGTTGCTGGAATCGGATGGAGGAGTAGTCAGCAGCGTAAGCACTGAGCCAAAGGTCGGTGTGGGAAGCAAATGAGTATCTCAACCCGCCTTCCACGCGGCTTTCCATGACTCCCATGCGCACGGATAGGGGAGTGTAGGGAATGGGGTCGCGCGCCACAGTCAGGTCAAGGTCAAGGTTTTTCTTCAGGGCATAACTGGCGCTCACGAATCCCAGCGGGCGATAGGTGGCCGCCGAGACGGTTTGGGACTGCTCCGGAATGTTCTGGAGGCCGCCCGGGCCGAAGCGAATCAGGCCCGCCCCGGCGCGTAGAGTGAGATTCGAGAAGATCGGCGTGGTTTGGCGGTAAGTAACCTGCGATGGGGCAACCGCTCCGCCGAAGGAACCGGCGCCTGTCGCCGGCATAGCGTCGAAGGCAACCGTGGAGCGTGTGCGCGGCAAGGCCGAGAAGTCGACCGCGGACTCGTAGACAAACCGGCGCAGATCCTGACCGGCGAACCCGATCACGTCAGGAGAGCTGTTGCCGGAACTGATTTCACGCGCGTAGGAGGCGGAAGCGCGCAGCGCGACCGATTTTTCCTGGCGAAGCGTCTTCTCGAGTTGGAGGGTCTCCGGATTGCCGGGGCTCAGTTGGTCCGCCCGGGCGAGCAGTTCGAGAGCTTTTTGCGGGTGTTGGCGGGCGCGCTCGAGGTTGGCCATGAGGAAGACGGCGTCATAGTCGTTGGGGCGATCGTTGAGCAGCTTACTCACCAGCGAGTAGGAGTACGCAATATTCCCGCGGAAATAGTGGGCGCGCGCGTTGCCGAGCAGGGCGTCAAAGTCCGTGGGGTCAGTTTTCAGCAATTGGGCGAAGTCCGCCAGCGCAGCCGCATACCTGCCTTGATAGAGCTTGACGTAGGCGAGCTGCAATTGCGCATCGCGCTGGTGCGGGTGGAAAGCAAGGACCGCGCTCAAGAGTTCCCGCGCCTCCTTGTAGTTGCCCAGGCGAGTCTCGACACGGGCCAAGTCGACCTTATATTCAGGATTCGCAGGGTGCCGTGCCGCCAGGCGCTCGAAAACCGCGCGCGCCTCCAAGGGCTGATCAGAGCGCAGAAGAGCGCTCCCCAGGCTTTCAAGCGCGTCAGCGTTGTCAGGGGCTTTCGACAGGACCTGTTGGTACACGCCTTTTGACTCTTCGTTGCGTCCGCAGAGGCTGAGCGCTCGCGCCAGGCCGAGCTTGAGGTCGGAATCATTGGGGTCAAGCTTCAAGGCTTGTTTGTAGGCTTGAATCGCGGCCGTGAAGTCGCCGCGCCGCATAGAATCAACAGCGGATTCTCTGAGGGCGGTAGAGTTTGCCGGTAGGGGCACGCCAAGGCGCACCCCCACCGGGCTGGCGGAGGCGGGACGAGCAGCCTCTTTTGACGAATCTTCCGAAGCCAGGACTTGACCTCTGAGCCCGACGGAGCCCTGCTGAACCAGCACAACGACCAGGAAAAGAACGGACGGTGGCAGGGCCCGGAAAGGGCCAGGTAACTGTGACGTGAAGCGACGAGGGGCCATAATTCCGTCTCGAGCGATGGTATTGAGCAGCGGTGCGCCTTACAGGTTACTGAGAATTCCGAACATGCTCTGTCATTCCGAGGAGCCGCAGGCGACGAGGAATCTCGCACTGTCCTGGAAAACGCTCAGAGCCAGATTCCTCGCTTCGCTCGGAACGACAGGAGTGACGAATGTGCTGGGCATCTCCGCACGCAGCCATCAGACTTTCCCTGCGCTCCCGTGAGCGGCGGCCGGAGTCAATTCCGCAGGACCCGAGGTGAGGGACTGGCCGTCGTGCATGACCTTTTCCCAGCGATGCGATCCCACCAGGAATTTCAGTATCCCTTGCACACGGAAGAAAAGAATCAGTTGACGATAGCCGACGTTCTCGAGCATCGCGTAGGCAAGCAGCACCAAGAGGTCTTTGGGCCTGGGGTAGCGGCGGTAGGTCATCTCCTCGAGGAGCACAGCCCCCACCGACAGAAAACCGCCGTAAGCAAGACCCAGCAGAATGAACAAGGCCAACAGGGCCGGCGAAATGAGCCCGCCCAAGAAAGAAAGCGGCACCAGAAGGTAGCCGAGGAACTCCACAATGGTGCCCAGCGCTTCGACATACAGATGGAAAGGTAAGCTGAACATACCGACAATTCCGTAGCGGGGCCGGAAGAGCATGCCGCGGTGTTTCCGCAAGCACTGGCATAGCCCTAGCTGCCAACGACGCCTTTGACGATTCAGCATCGTGTAAGTGGAGGGGCACTCGGTCCAACAAACGGGATCGGAAGTGAACGAGAATCCGGCGCCAGTATTGTTCCTGGCTGCGTGCTCGCGCAACGTGATGACGAGGTCCATGTCCTCGGTAACGGTATCCGCGCTGAATCCGCCCACCTCGACGACGGCTTTATGCTGGAACAGGGCGAGGGCCCCCGAAACGATCACGGTGCCTCCCAGCAGCGACCAGCCGTTGCGGCCGGTAAGGAAGCTGCGCAGGTACTCCACCACCTGAAAGCGCTCGAGGGAAGTCCGCGGTAATCCCAGCTTCACTATCTGGCCATTGCTTCCAGTACTTCCATTAATAATCCTTACGATACCGCCGCTGACAATAATTTCTCGGGGAGAGCTGAGGATGGGCTCCATCAGCCGCAATAAAGAGTCGCGCTCCAGGATGCAGTCTGCGTCCAGGCAGCAGAAATAAGGCGTCCGGCAGAGGTTGATGCCCGTATTCAGCGCGTCCG